>Ga0224512_10000992_pt1 | contig 28332 bp, 27 predicted proteins | sample SF_May12_sed_USG_4_FD_169103 | JGI IMG/M metagenome (GOLD analysis project Ga0224512, IMG submission 169103) | Sediment microbial communities from San Francisco Bay, California, United States - SF_May12_sed_USGS_13 | ecosystem: Environmental > Aquatic > Marine > Sediment | place: USA... | reverse complement strand
CGCGTTTCGCGCGGAGCTTGCGGACTCGCTCCAACTTCTCGCGCACGGCCGCGTTCTCGGGCTCCAAGTGGGCCGCGAACACGAAGTTGCTCTCGGTGTACTCGTGCCCGCAGTAAACCCGCGTGGAATCCGGCAGCGCGCCCAGCTTTTCGTGAAGCGCCGTGAACATCATCTCCGGCGTTCCCTCGAAGAGGCGCCCGCAGCCGCCGGCGAACAGCGTGTCGCCGCAGAACAGCGCGCCGGCCTCGTCGAAGACGTAGGCGATGTGCCCGCGGGTGTGAGCGGGGATGAAGAGGATCCGGGCCGTCTGCCCGCCCACGTCGAGGGTGTCGTCTTCCTCCAGCCCGTTCGTCAGCCCCGGCAGCCGCCCCTCGTCCGAGGCGTGACCGAAGACCGGCGCGCCGTAGCGCTTCGCGAGGTCTGGATTGGCGGCGGAGTGGTCGAGGTGGTGATGGGTCGACAGCACTTTCGTGACACGGACCCCCAGCGCGTCCACGCGCTTCATCACGGGATCCGCCTCCGGCGCGTCGACGACGGCGGCTTCGCCGCTCTCCTCACACGCGATGAGGTAGGTGTAGTTGTCGCCCAGGGTGGGGATTCGCTCGACGCGCAGGCCCATGGCGGCGGAGGCTAGCAGCCGGGGCCTCGCGCTTCACGCAAGCGGGAGCGTGAGCTGGCCGGCGCGCGGAGCGGGTCGGGCGGCCGCGGTGCCTTTCGCGGGCGCGGGCGCCGCGGCCGACGCGCCGTTGCCCGCCGTCGTCGGATGGGCATCGGCGCGTCCCCCGAAGGCCGGGCAGCGATCGCGGTACTCGCACCAGCCGCAGAGGGGGCCGGGCCGCGTCTCGAAGTCGGTCTCGCCCCGGATGCGGTCGATCAGCTCCATCGTGCGCACGCGCAGATCTTTCAGCTGGTCCGGCGTGCGCGAGGAGGTCCGGACCTGGTCGGGGAGCAGGTAGTGCCAGATCAGCCGGATCGGGCGCTCCTCTCCGTAGATCCGGGCAACGCCGATCTGGTACAGGGCGAGCTGTCGGTCCCGATCCAGCTTGTCCTGCGAGGGAACGCGGCGGGAGGTCTTGTAGTCGTGGATCTCGATGGCCTCGTCCCGCGCTCGCACGATCCGGTCGATCACGCCCTGCATGCGGTAGTCGCCCCGATCGTCGAGGTCGAAGGTGACGCGCCGCTCGACGTCCAGTGTCTCGTCGCTTTCGAAGGGGTAGAAGCGGCGGTAGTAGTTGGTGAGGCAGCGCTCTCCGAGCCCGCGGTAGGAGGCCACGGAGTTCTCGGGCCGCGCGACACGCACGCGCTCCGCAGCGTAGTGCTCGTCCCACAGAAGCTGGAATCGGCGCAGCACCTGGGAGAGGCTCGGAATCCGGCTCTTCCCGACTGCGATGTAGAGGCGCTCGAGCACCTCGTGCACCCGCTTGCCCACGAACTGCTCGATGGACTCGGTGTCCGAAGGCACGCGCAGCACGTACCGGTAATGGAACTTCTTCGGGCAGTCCTCGAAGCTCGAGAGACGCGAGTGGCTGAAGACCCCCAAACCCTGACCCCCCACGGCGCCTACGGCGCTGGCCTCACTCCGGGTGCTCGGGGGGTCACGTCCGGGCGGAGACCGGCCTGCCACCGATCACGGCCCACCCTACCATCTCGAGCGGAGCGACGGCAATTCGCCGGCGCGCTATTCTCCGAAAGCTTCCGCAGGAGGTCCTCCCATGGCCACCCGCCCTCTGCGGGGTCCCAGCGTCTCCGCCGACGTCGAAAATCTCGAGGCGGCGATCCAGTCCGCGATCGCGGTGCTTTCGACGAGCGCGGACGATGTGCTCACCAAGGCCGCCGGCGAGGGCCTCCCCGACCCCGTCGAGGTCACCGACTGGGTGGAGCGGACCAAGCGCCTGGTCCTCACCCCAGTCGACCGCTCGGCCCTCCGCTCCGAGGTGCCGCACCTGGCCCATCGGCTGCTCGCGCTCCTGCGCAGCCTGAATCTGCGCGACGACCTTCCCCCCGAGTCGATCGTGGCCCGTTTCCTGCCCCGGTTGCCGGCGATCCGATCGCTGCTGTCGCAGGACGTCGAGGCAGCGTACGACGGGGATCCCGCCGCCCGGAGCTTCGCCGAGATCGTGGTCTCCTATCCCGCGATCCGGGCCGTCGCGATCTTCCGCATCGCGCATGAGCTGCACGTGCTCGGCACCCCGATCCTGCCGCGCATGATGACCGAGCACGCCCACGACCGGACTGGAATCGACATCCATCCCGGGGCGCGGATCGGCCGGCGCTTCTTCATCGACCACGGCACAGGCGTAGTGATCGGCGAGACGACCGAGATCGGCAACGACGTCCGGATCTATCAGGGCGTGACGCTCGGTGCGCGGTCGCCGCGGCACGGGGAGATGCTTCGCGGGCGCAAGCGGCACCCGACGATCGAGGACGACGTGACGATCTACGCGGGCGTCACGATCCTCGGCGGGGAGACCGTGATCGGCCGGGGCAGCGTGATCGGCGGCAACGTCTGGCTCACCGAGTCGGTCCCGCCGGGCTCGAAGGTGGTCGGCGAGCCGCCGCGCCAGATGGTGCGCCGGCGCAGCGACGCCGAAGAAGAAGACAACCCCCACCAACTCCACTGGGACATCTAGCTTGATCGTCTCAACCGCGTCGACGTCATTCCGGCGTACGGCCGCGCTCGGGGTCGTGTGCCTGGGACTCGCCCTCCCCGCCGTTGCCGCCGACACCGAGCCCGAGGGCTGGGCCTACGAGGTGTCCCACGAGATCATGAGTCCCTTCTGTCCGGGTCGGAGCCTGGCCGATTGCCCGAGCCCCCAGGCGGAGAGCCTGCGGGCCTGGATCGTCGTTCAGGAGGCGACCGGCCGGAGCCGCGCCGACGTCGAGGCGGAGTTGCTCGAGCGCTACGGAGACGTGATCCGCGCCGCGCCGAGCGCGGAGGGGATCGGCCTCGCCGCGTACGTGATCCCATTGGCGGCATTCGTGGGGGGGGGCGTGCTGGTGGGCATCTTTCTGCGGCGTAACACGCACAAGGGCGCGGCACCGGCGTCTGCGACCGCCGAGGCGTTCGATCCCGAGCTCGCGAGGCTCGTCGACGCGGAGCTCGAACGCGGCGAAACCCCCGTAGACCCCTCGGGATGAAGATCTACACCCGTCGCGGCGACCGCGGCGAGACGGATCTCTTCGGCGGGGGGCGCGTCGCCAAGGACGACCTGCGCGTGGAGGCCTTCGGCGCCGTCGACGAGCTGAACGCGTTCGTCGGGATCTGCGTGGCCGCCACGATCCACGCGGACCTTCGCGAGATCCTGAGCGTCATCCAGAGCCGGCTCTTCGACCTCGGTGGGTATCTGGCGACGCCCGACGCGAAGCGTCGGACTCGCAGCGGCGTGCCCGAACCCACCGACGCCGACGTGACGGAGATCGAGCGGCACATCGATGCGTTGGATGCGGAGGTCGAAGGGCTGCAGCGCTTCGTGCTGCCCGGCGGTTGCCTGGCCGCCGCGGCTCTGCACGCGGCGCGCACCGTCTGTCGCCGGGCGGAGCGCCGGAGCGTCGCGCTGCACCGCGACAGCCCGCTCAGCGAGGCGTCGCTGCGCACGCTCAATCGCCTATCCGACCTGCTCTTCGTGATGGCGCGCGTCGAGAACCGCCGCGCGGGCGTCGCCGACGTCGAGTGGGAGGGTCGAGGGCGCTGACCCCAGGTACCGCACCGGACGCTCGAGGCGGAGCCGCAGCAGCGTTCCCACGACGAGCCCCACGACCAGGGCGAAGAGCAGTGCCAGCAGTACGAAGCGCAACGCCTTCACGCCGTCGTCTCCCGAGGCGAGCGTAGCGCGGCCCGGCGCCGGGGAGCCGCGATCGCGGCTATACTCATCCGTCGGAGGTCGCGATGCGGAGACGAAGGCGGGTTTGGTGGATCGGAGCGCTCCTGGGCGTCGGCGCGTGGGTGCCGTCGGCGCTCGCGCAGCCGCCCTGCGGGCCCGAGCCGCTTCCCGAACCCGGCTGTGTGATGGGCCCCTGCGTAGGCGGCCGGTGGGTGCAGGAGTGCCCGTACAACGACCCGGTCGCCTGCGGCCCGAAGCCGATCCCGGGTCTCGGCTGCCTCATCGGCGGCTGCGTGGACGGTCGCTGGGAGCAGATCTGCGACGTCACCAACCCGATCGAATGCGGTCCGGAGCCGGAGCTCCCCCCGGTTGGCTGCCGCGTGGGCGACTGCGTCGCGGGCGACTGGGAGCTGATCTGCAACGAGCCGATCCCGAATCGGCCGCTCCGTCCGGTCTACTGAAGACCACGGAACCCCGCTCGCCGGCGGCTCACCGCGCGCGCGGCTTGCGGAGCGCAGCCTCGATCTCGCGACCGAGGGTGGCGATCAGCGCGAACGCGGTGGCCGCAGCGTCCTCGCGAATGCGGGCGCGCAGCGCGGACGGCCCCCCGATTGCGTCCAGGCCGAAGCTCCCGTAGCGAAGCTCCAGGGTCTCGAGGACGAAGCCCTCGCGTCCCCGCCGGCGCCGTTCGCGCAGCCCGTCCCCCTCCAGCAGCGCCTGGCGATGGGCGTCGAGTGCGGCGGCGAGCGCGTCGATGCCGGTGGCGTCGCGGGCGGACGCCAGCAGGACGGGAGGTGGCGCTGCCTCGTCCTGCCGCCCGCCCAGGGCCAGTCCGCTCTCGAGCTCGCCGGCCGTGCGCGCGGCGTCGGCGCCGAGATCGCTCTTGTTCACCACGAAGATGTCCGGAGCCTCGAGGATGCCCGCCTTCATGAACTGGAGGAGGTCGCCCGTGCCCGGGTTCACGACGTAGACCAGGGTGTCCACCAGCGCCGCCACCGCGATCTCGGATTGGCCCACGCCCACCGTCTCGACGAACACGCGGTCGTAGGCCGCGGCGAGGATCACGACCGCCGCGCGTGTCCCGTCGGCCAGGCCGCCGAGCCGGTCGCGCGCCGCCATGGAACGGATGAGCACGCCGGGGTCGGCGCTGCCCGAGCGCACGCGGATGCGATCGCCCAGGAGGGCGCCGCCGCTCTCGCGGCTGGAGGGGTCGACGGCGACGATGGCGAGCGTCGTGCCGCGCGGTCGCAGCGTGCGCACGAGGGCGTCGAGGAGCGTCGACTTCCCGGCACCGGGGGCGCCGGTGATCCCGATGCGCGCGGCTCCCGGATACGGCGCTCGGCGCTCCAGCGTGTCGAGCAGCGCCAGGGCGTCGCGGCGGCGCTCGGGGCGGCTGTCGTCGGCGAGGTTGAGGGCCTGGGGAACGGCGTCGCGGTCGCCGGCGAGCAGGCGCTGCGCGAGATCACTCGCCAGGGGCCGACTCCGACACGACGTCGACGACGTCGCTCAGGATCCGGGTGAGGTCGAAGTCCTTCGGGGTGTAGACCCGACGCACGCCGGCGCGCCGCAGCGCTTCGGCGTCGGACTCGGGGATGATCCCGCCGACGACGACGGGCACGTCGTCGAGTCCGAGCTTCCGCAGCCGATCGAGCACGTCGATCACGAGTACCCCGTGGGAGCCCGAGAGGATCGACAAGCCGATCACGTGGACGCCCTCGTCCCGCGCGGAGCGGGCGATCTCGTCGGGCGTGAGACGGATGCCTTCGTACACGACCTCCATGCCGACGTCGCGCGCCTTCACGGCGATCTGTTCGGCGCCGTTGCTGTGGCCGTCGAGTCCGGGCTTGCCGACCAGGATCTTGAGCGGCCGCCCGAGCCGTTCCGAGAGCGCGTGGACGCGTCCGCGCACCTCCTGGGTCCGGGGGCCCGACGCGTCGAGCTTGCGCGCGACCACGCCGGTCGGCGCGCGGTACTCGCCGAAGAGGGAGCGCAGCGCGTCGGACCACTCGCCGGTGGTCACGCCGGCGTGGGCGGCGCGGATCGAGGGCGGCATCACGTTGCCGCCGTCCTGGACCACGTCCTTCAGGTTCTGAAGCGCCGCCGCGACCTCCACCGCGTTCCGGCGGCTCCGGAAGGCCGCGAGCCGCTCGATCTGGTCGCGCTCCGCCGACTCGTCGACGCGCAGGACGTTCGTCGCGCCCGCGGTCAACGGCGAGGGCTCGCTCTCGGTGTAGGCGTTCACCCCGACGACCGTGAGCTCGCCGCTCTCGATCGCGCGGGTACGCTGCGTGTGCGACGCGACGAGCCGCTGCTTCATGAAGGCGTTCTCGACCGCCGCGACGGCGCCGCCCATGGCGAGCACCTGCTCCATCTCCTCACGCGCCGCTTCCCGCAGGTCCCGGGTCCGGGCCTCGACGACGTGCGAGCCGTCGAAGAGGTCCGCGTACTCGAGCAGGTCGGTCTCGTACGCCAGGATCTGCTGGATGCGCAACGACCACTGCTGGTCCCAGGGGCGCGGGAGTCCCAGCGCCTCGTTCCAGGCCGGCAGCTGGAGCGCGCGACACCGCGCCTTCTTCGAGAACGTCACGCCGAGTGTCTCGAGGGCGATGCGGATCACGTTGTTCTCGGGCTGCGCTTCGGTCAGGCCCAGGCTGTTGACCTGGACGCCGTAGCGGAAGCGGCGCAGCTTGGCGTCCTCGACGCCGTAGCGCTCGCGCGTGAGCCCGTCCCACAGCTCCGCCATCGCGCGGACCTTGCAGATCTCCTCCACGAAGCGGATCCCCGCGTTGAGGAAGAACGAGATCCGGCCGACGATGCGAGGCAGGGCCTCCGACGGCACGTCGTCCCGCGCCCGCACCGCGTCGAGCACGGCCAGCGCCGTCGCCATGGCGTACGCGATCTCCTGCACCGGCGTCGCCCCGGCCTCTTGCAGGTGGTAGGAGCAGATGTTGACGGGGTTCCAGCGGGGCAGGGCGTCCACGGTGTACGCGACCATGTCGCTGATCAGCCGCAGCGAGGGCCCCGGTGGGAAGATGTAGGTGCCGCGCGAGAGGTACTCCTTGATGATGTCGTTCTGGGTGGTGCCCTGGAGGCTCCCGGGATCGATCCCGTTGCGCTCAGCCACGGCGACGTAGAGCGCCAGCAGCCACGCCGCGGTGGCGTTGATCGTCATGGACGTGTTCATGCGGTCGAGCGGAATGCCCTCGAACAGGGCCGCCAGGTCCTCGACGTGTCCGATCGGTACACCGACCTTGCCGACTTCGCCGCGCGCCAGCGGGTGGTCCGCGTCGAAGCCCGTCTGGGTGGGCAGGTCGAAGGCGACGGAGAGCCCCGTCTGTCCCTTTTCGAGGTTGCTCCGGTAGAGCGCGTTGCTGGCTTCGGCGGAGGAGTGGCCCGAGTAGGTGCGAATGACCCAGGGGCGGTCGCGCTCGGCTGTGCGGGGCTTCGTCACCGGTGTACCCGTCGCAAGTGCCCGGGAAGACTAACGAAAACGAACAGGCACGGCAATCGCGCCGCCGCCGCCCCGGTGTCGGCGGTGCGCTCGTCAACACGATTTCGTGTCGTGCGGAGTCCCGGAGCGCGCCGTTGTATCCTCCTGCGTCCATGTCCGAGTTCTTCTTCGAGCTGACTCCGGACCGCGTCTTGTGGGCGGTGGAGGCCGGCGGCTTCGAGCCGACCGGTCACTGCACGCCGCTCACCTGTCTCGAGAACCGCGTCTACGACCTGCGCCTGTGGGACGGGTCGCACATCGTCGTCAAGTTCTACCGGCCCGGACGCTGGAGCCGCGAGGCGATCCTCGAGGAGCACCGCTTCCTGTTCGATCTGCGCGAGGCGGAGATCCCCGTGTGCGCTCCGATCGCGTTCCCCGACGGGCGGACCCTGCACGAGGTCGAGGGCATCCACTACGCGGTCTGGTCGCGAACCGGGGGGCGACCCCCGGCGGAGTTCACGGACCAGGAGATCGACATCCTGGGACGGCTGCTGGCGCGGATCCACAACGTGGGCGCGGCCGGCACCGCCCCGCATCGGCAGCGCCTCGACGCGCCGACGTCGGCGCTGGGCCCACTCGAGTTCCTGCAGGAAGGCGGCTTTCTGCCGGCGGAGTGCGAGCGCCGCTACCGCGCCGCGGTGGAGACGGTGGCGGAGATCTACGAGGCATGGAGCGCGGGGGTGCCCGTCCACCGCATCCACGGGGACTGCCACGTGGGGAACCTGCTGCACGGCGACGAGGGCTGGTTCTTCCTGGACTTCGACGACTTCAGCGTCGGGCCGGCGGTTCACGACGTGTGGATGCTGCTGCCCGGGAGGGATGCCGAGGCCGCCCGGCAGCGCACGCGGCTGATCGAGGCCTATCGCCAGTTCCGGGACTTCGACGCGCGCTGGCTGCGCCTGGTCGAGCCGCTGCGCGCCTTCCGCTTCGTCTTCTACGCCGCCTGGATCGCCCGGCGCTGGAACGACGGGGCCTTCCCGGCGGCGTTTCCGCACTTCGGGTCGGCGGCGTACTGGGAGAGCGAGACCCGTGATCTCGAAGCGCACGTCGAGAGGCTGCTCGGCGACGGCGAGGACGTTCCGGATGGCCTTCGGAGCGGCTCCTCCGAGCCGGAGCCCGAGCTCACCAACGAGGACTTCTTCTGGGATCTCTGAGGGGACGCGCCGCCGGAACGCGCGTCGCGCGAGCGGTGCCCTGGGTCCTCCTCTTCGCGCTCGGGGCGTCGTTCTCGCTCCAGCGGATTCGCACCTTCGACTACTGGTGGCACCTCCGCACCGGCCGGCTGATCGCCGAGACGGGCGCCGTACCCCGGGTCGATCCCTACGCCTACACGGTGCCGGGGGCACCTTGGGTGGACATCCACTGGCTCCACCAGCTGGGCCTGCACGCGCTCTACAGCCTGGGGGGACACGCGGCCGTGGTGTGGGCGAAGGTCGCGCTCGTGTTCGCGCTGCTGGCGATCCTGGGCACCATCGGTTACCGGCGCGAGCGTCCCACCGTCACGGCCTTCGCGCTGACCGGGATGCTGCTCGTCGCCTGCGACCGCTTCATGCCGCGTCCGGAGCTGCCGACCTTCGTGTGCCTGGCGGCGGTGCTCGCGTTGCTCGATCGCTATGCGCGCCGGGGCGACGTCTGGGTCTATGCGATCGTCGCGGTCCAGCTCGTGTGGGTGAACGTCCACGGCCTGTTCGCGTTGGGGATCGCGGTCTGCGCGATCCAGCTGGTGGCGGAGCTTCTGCAACCGCTGGTGGCGCCGGGCGAGCGCCTCCGGCGCGACCGCGTGCAGCGCCTGGCGGCGGTCACGGCGCTGGCCGCGCTGGCCGCCTTCGCCAACCCGAACTTCATCGACGGCGCCCTCTACCCGATCCAGCAGCTGGGGATGGTCGGGCCGCCGGACGAGCGCGGGACCTTCGGCTCGATCGTGGCGGAGCTGATCCCTCCGCTCGGCGGCGACCAGCCGCTCAACGCCTTCGCCGTCGGGCTCCTCGCGGGCCTGGCCGTCTGCTCCTTCGGCGCCATGGCGCTCAACTGGCGGCGGATCCACGCCAGCGATCCGCTGCTGTGGGTGACGTTCCTGTACCTGGGCCTGGGCGCCAAGCGCAACCTCGCGCTCTTCGCCATCGTCGCCGCCCCGATCCTGGTGCGGAACTGGAACGAGGTCCTGGACGCCCGGCCGTTCGCACCGCGCCTGCGCCGGGCGGCGGCCGCCCTCGTCGCGCTCGGGATGGCCTTCCTGATCGTCGACGTCACCCAGCAGCGCTTCTTTCCCCGGATCGGCGTGCTGCGCGAGCCGGGCTTCGGCCCCATGACGACGCTGTTCCCGATCGAGCAGGCAGAGTGGATCGCCCGGCACCGGCCGCTTGGCCCCATCGCCCACCACATGGCCGACGGCGGCTACCTGATCTGGCGTCTCTGGCCGGACTACTCCGTCATGACGGACGGACGTCTCGAGGTCTTCGGACCCGAGAAGTTCGTCGCGCTCCAGGTGGGCGTCTCCGAGCGCTTCCGGGCCCTCGACCGCGAGTACCACTTCGGCGCCGTCCTCGTGCACTACAGCCTGGTCGTCTCCGACGCCATGCTGTGGTGGCTCTACCTGAACTCGAACCGGAAGCTGGTGTCGGTGGACGACACGGCGGCGCTCTTCGTACGGGTTCGCGACGGCGAGGCGTCCGCGGCGCCGGAGGTCGACGTCGACGCGCCGGACCTGTTCCCGCCGCTCGACGAGACCCGCCCCGCGGACGCACGGATGAGGATCCAGGCGCGGACGAACTTCTACAACGCCCTGCACCGCACCGACCGGGCGCTCGCGATCTGGGAGGACGGGATTCGCCGGCACCCCCAGCTGGCCGAGCAGCGCACCGTCCACGCGATGCTGCTGTACAAGGCCGGGTTTGGCGCCGCGGCCGAGGCGATCCTTCAGTCGCTGCTGGACGAGCGACCCGGCGACGCCCTGCTGCACACCCAGGTCGGGGACCTGCGCCTCGAGTCCGGCGACCGCGAGGCCGCCCGAACGCTGTACGACCGCGCGCTCGCGCTCGATCCGAAGCTCTTCTACGCGCTGCACCAGCGCGCCCTGCTGGCCGAGCTGGACGGGGATCCCGAGCAGGCGGTCGGCCTGTACCTGCGAGTGCTGGGAGCTGCGCACCCGGCGCATCCGGTCGCGTTGCGCGCCCGGATGCGGCTTCAGGACCTGGGCGGGGTCGGGGAGGGCGGGGTCGCGAAATGAGGGAGCGGGATCACGGTCGCTGCGCGTCCTCGGCGAAGGCGACGCGGTCGTGCACGTAGGCCCAGCTCAGGGGACGAAAGACCGGCAGCGACGACCCGCCGCGCCCGGTCATCGCGCCGAAGCTGAACGACTCGCCGGGATTCATGAGGAAGTTCTCGCCGGGCGTTGCGCCCGAGGGCGTCACGTTGTGGTCGGCGCCCCTGCCCTCGCCGCCGCCGAAGAGCCCCGCGGGCGGGGATCCGGCGGGGACGAGGCCGAAACTGTGGCCCGCCTCGTGGGCGATGACCGTCGCCAGCACCTGGACGAAGGCGTCGACGGCGTCCCCGATCACGGCCCGGCGCTCGCGCTGGGCCGGAGTGGCCGTCGCGGGGTCGAAGCCGGGTTCGAGCACGACGCCGTCGTCGGGATCCTCGCCCACCGGAACGCCGCCCTCGTCCGGATCGACCGGGTGGATCGCCGCCCGGTAGTCGGGGTCCGCCGACCACACATCGTCGATGGCCTGGGGGAAGATGCCGCTCTCGCCGTCGCAGTCGTCGGAATCCTCCCGGAGGTTGTGGACGTCCAGGAAGGTGGCGCCGAGGAGCGGTCCGCCGGCCTCGGAGTCTCCGCCGACGCACAGCCGGGCGCGTGGTGCTCCGGGATCCTCGCTCGTGAAGACCACGTTCACCGCGTCGGGACCGGGCGTTCCGTCGAGTGCGATCCCGTAGAAGGGACCCACCCGACGCACGATCTCTGCGATGACGAGCGCGCGAACCCGGGGCTCGAGGGCCGCGGCCGCGGGGGTCGCGTCGGACGCCAGGCCGTACGCCCGCAGGTCCTCGCTAAAGGACCCCGGTCCCCGATTGCCGTCGAAATCGAGGTAGACGCGCTGCCGGTTTCCCATCGGAGGGCCGAAGGCGAAGTCGCGAACCGTGAAGTCGAAGCGGTCGTCGCGCGCGCGGTTGCCGGCGTGGTCGTCGATGCGGGCGGTCAGGGTGTGCGTGTTACGCGCCAGATCGGTGCCCCGCGGCACCGTCCAGACCGCGCGGGTGGGTGTCACCGTGAACCAGGGAGCCAGCTCCGTGCCCGCCGGAAGCGCGCCGATGTCCCGGTCGCTGGTCACCGAGAGCGAGGCGGCGTCGACGGCGCTCCCGCCGGCGCTGTCGAAGTGCAGCGTGATCTGGAAGCCGTCCGGGGGCACCACCAGCGAAGCGTTCATCACCTCCGGGATGTCGTTCAACGTGACCCGAAGATCGGGCGGGGTCGCGTCGATCTCTCCGGTGCGGCCGAGGGCGGCGCCCAAGAGGAACGCGTCGAGGACGTCGACCCTTCCGTCGTGGTTCAGGTCCGCCGCGGCGTCGTAGCCCGACCCGGGCTCCGCCGCGCGGGTTCCGAAGAACCCGACCAGGAGCGACTCGTCGGCCGCATCCGTGACACCGTCCCCGTTGAGATCCCCGACGGCGGTCTGGGCGATCGCGACGGGCGCCGCGAGCCCCGCGGCGAGAGCGACGAGGGCGGCTCGGAGCATTCGTCGGACGTCACGCATGAACGGGTCAGTATACCGCGGGGGTGAACGCCCCCGTGGGGTGCAGACCGGGCCGGACGCCCGGCCGCGGAGACCCGCCTAGGCCCGGCGCCGCCTCGCGACGACCAGGGCGAGCAGGCCGGCGCCCAGCAGCGACAGCGTGCCCGGCTCCGGGGCCGAGACCCCGCTGAAGCCGTGGATGAAGCGCCGGCTCACCGGCGTGGACCCGACGTCCAGGGCGAACGGGCCGCCGGGACCGAAGTCGAAGGTGCAGACGAGTTGCGGGCCGCCCGCGGTCGTGCACAGCCCGGCGCTCACGTTGGCCGTGAGGCTGAAGCCGGTGGGTCCGACCACGGAGCCCCCGCCGAGCTGCTGGGCGCAGCGTGTCCAGGCTGACGAGGAGGAGACTCGGGGACGGGGGGCCGCAGGCCGCCAGCGCGAGGCCGCAGAGCGCGACGAGCCTACTCCAGGTAGCCGAGCGCACTCAGCGTCTCCTGCGTTCCCTCGGGCAGCTCGCTGCGGTGCGCGCCGCGCCGAAAGCGCGTGGCTTCGAGGTAGTCGGCGAGCGCGGCTTCGAGACCCTTTGCGTCGCCGGGGATGTACCCCGGGAAGCCTGCCTCGGCGGAAAGCCGCGCCGATCGGCGGGGGAACGCTCGAATCCGGCCGCCCGACACCGTGTCGCGCTCGTCCTCGCCGATCCGGCGCCGGTCGCGTGCGTAGTAGACGTCGCCCGCGATCACGGCCAGGCGGTGGGCGTGCTCGGAGAAGATGAGGCGCTCGCTGGACTCCGCGTCGCCGGTCTCGGGCACCGGCAGGGGGCGCCCCTGGAACCCCGGCGGCAGCTCCAGGCCGGCGACGCGCAGGAGTGTCGGCGCGACGTCCAGCAGGCTCACGGGCCGCGCCACGACGGCCGGCGCCCGCGGCTGCGGGGGTCGCCAGAGCAGAGGGACTCGGATCTGGTCGAGGCCCAGCGAGTGCCCGTGGGCGAACCAGACCTCGTCCTCCCCGAAGGCCTCGCCGTGATCGGAGGTGAGGAGAACCGCCGGGGGCTCGCCGAGCGCGTCCAGGCCCTCGACGAGGCGTCGGACATGCGGATCGAGGTAGCGGATCTCGTCCAGGTAACGGCGTTCGTAGGCGCGAGCGGTGAAGAGCCGCGGCAGCGCCTGGTAGGCCGGAATGCCGCCGTGGCCGGAGTGGTCCGGCCTCACCGGCAGCCGCTCTTCGTTCGGGCGATCGGCCACGGACGCGGCCACCGGCGGGTCATAGGGCCCGTGCGGATCCTGGAAGTGGACCCAGAGAAACCAGGGCTCGCTCACCGCGACCTGCGCCCAGGCCAGCGCCGCGTCGGTCGTGTCCTGGGCGATCCGCTCGACGTAGCGGGGCCGGTTGCGCTCGCGCTGTCGCATGCGCTGGTCGTAGACGGCGAAGCCCTGGTCGAGGCTTCGGCTCTTGTCGAGGACCGGGTTCGAGACGAAGGCGGCGGTCAGGTAGCCGGCGGCGCGGAGCACTTCGGCGACGGTGACGTTCGCGTCGCGCAGGTAGCTCATGGCGGATTGGGTGACCCCGTGTTCCGCCGGATAGCTCGAGGTCAAGATCGAGGCGACGGAGGGCCCCGTGTAGGGCGCCGCCGCGATGGCCCACTGGAAACGTGTGCCGTGTTCGGCCAGCGCGCACATCGCCGCTCCGACGCCGGGCTTTCCCCCATAGCACTCGAGTCGGTCGGGGCGCAGCGTGTCCACGGTGATCAGGAGCAGGTTGGGAGGCTTCGCGGGATCCGCGCAGCCGGCGAGCGCCGCCGCCAGCGCGAGCGACGCGGCCGCGGCGTGACGCCGGCGCGACCCCGAGCGGTGGTCTCTTCGGAGGCGCGTCGGAAGCCGGAGAGGCACGCTGCGAGGTATAGCGCACGGTTCCCGCAAGGCTTCGAAACTCCAAGGGAAAGTGGGCCCCGGTCGCGCTCGGCTACCGGTCCGCGACGGCGGGCGGTAGCCTGGGTCATGGCCGCGAAGCTCCCCGCCTCGCCCGGAAACGGCGAGATCCCCGAAGACCTCGAGGCCGCGATCCTCGACCTCAAGCGCGAACGCAACGCCGTGCTCCTGGCCCACTACTACCAGGAGGACGAGGTCCAGGACCTCGCGGACTTCGTCGGGGATTCGCTGGCCCTCGCCCAGGCCGCGAAGCAGGTGGACCGCGACGTGATCGCCTTCTGCGGCGTCCACTTCATGGCCGAAACCGCGAAGATCCTGAATCCCGAGCGCACGGTGGTGATCCCGGACCTGGAGGCCGGCTGCTCGCTGGCCGACGGCTGCCCCGCCGACGAGTTCGGCGAGTTCGTCGCCCGCTACCCCGACGCGGCGGTGCTCACCTACATCAACACCACCGCCGAGGTGAAGGCGATGAGCGACCTCATCTGCACCTCGTCGAACGCGGCCAGGATGGCGGCCGCCTTCGAGGGCCGGCCGCTCATCTTCGCGCCCGACCGCCACCTGGCCCGCTGGGTGGCGAAGCAGGCGAATCGCCCCGACATGATCGTGTGGCCCGGCACCTGCGTGGTGCACGAGCAGTTCAGCGCCAAGCGCCTCGCTCAGCTCCTGGTCCGACACCCGGACGCGGAGGTGCTGGCGCACCCGGAGTGCGACGAGGCCGTGCTCGATCAGGCGGACTTCGTGGCGTCGACGACGGGCATCATTGCGCGCGCGATCGAGTCGCCGGCGAAGACGCTGATCATCGCCACCGAGGACGGCGTCTTCCACCAGATCCAGCAGCGGGCGCCGGACAAGAAGCTGATCCAGGCGCCGGGCATGGACGAGAGCTGCGCGTGCAACCAGTGCCCGTACATGCGGCTCAACACGCTCGAGAAGCTCTACCTGTGCCTGCGCGACCTGAAGCCCGAGGTGACCGTCCCCGAGGAGATCCGGGTGCGCGCGCTGCGCCCGATCGAGCGGATGCTCGAGCTCTCCCAGTAGCTCGCTCTGCGCAGCAGCGGCCGCTCGCGCGCCGGCTCAGAGGCGGTCGAGCAGGGCGTCGGCAATCACGGCGTCGCCGTCGGTTGCGAGCGACGTGGCGGGCGCGGGCTGGGCGAAGAGCGCGTCGAGGGCCGACCGCCAGCGGCCGGCTTCGAAATCCTCGCGCGGCAGTCGGCGCGCGCAGGCATGAGCGGCGAGGGCGGCCTCGAGGACCGGGATCTCCCGGAAGTCCGCGCGCGGCAGGTGGAGGAAGCGCGTCCCGTGGGCGATGGCCTCGGCGACGATGCCGTAGCCGGGCTTCCCGAGGACCGCGTCGCAGGCCTGCATCAGGTCTTCGTGCGGGATGGGGGACGGCCGCGGCAGCTCGATCCAGTCCGCACGGAAGCCGCGGGGCCGCGGCCCGAAGCCGACGCAGACGAAATCCGAGAGGTCGTCGCCCGCGCTCGCGTCGAAGGGGCTGCTGCCCAGGCCCCCGAAGGAGATCAGGACGAGCCGTCGCCCGTCGCCGTCGGGCAGGCCCAGCCGGCGCCGACCGGCCTTGCGCGTGCAGGTCGAACGGTTCACCAGCAGCGGGACATCCACGATCCGGGAGAACGCCGGGAAGTCCCCGTGGAAGGGCAGGCGGAAGAGCGTCTCGGCCTCGGCGTAGGCGGCGCGGTAGCGGGCGGCGATGGCGCGCCAGCGCGGCTCGGCGCCGGCGTAGCTCTCGAAGATCCAGTCCCAGCCGAAGTTCGCGACGGCGACCGCGGGCGCGCCCGCACGCTTCGCCGCCGCGAAGGCCAGGGGCGGGATGTCGCCCACGACGAGGTCCGCCGCGAAGTCGGCGATGGCGCGCGCCTCCCGCTCAACCGCTTCGTTCCAGGCGGCGGCGAGGGCCTCGTGGGCGGCCAGCGTGCGCGGCAGATCGAGGTCGAGGCCGTTGGGCTGCTGCACGCCCGGATCGATGGCTGCGGCCGCGCAGCGCAGCGCCGGATCGCGCTCCGTGAAGATCCAGTGGGGCGCCTCGCTGCGCACGCCGATCGTGAGGTCCCGCCCCGCGCGGGCCCGCAGCGCCGCGATCAGCGCGGCGCTGCGCGTCGCGTGGCCGAAGCCGTGTCCGGAGACGTAGAAGAGCAGCCGCCGGGGAGGCAAGGAATCAGTCGCCCGCGAGCTCCTCGGGCGTGAAGGCGTACGCCTCCGCGTACTCGGGGTCACCCCGGGCGATGAGCTTGGCGTAGTTCACCATCACCTTGCACTGCTTGAACGTGGCGTCGTCCTGCATCTTGCCGTCGATCATGACGACGCCGGTGCCGTCGCCCATCTCGGAGATCACCCGCTTTGCCCACAGCACCTCGTCCACCGCAGGGCTGAAGACCTTGCGCGCGATCGCGATCTGCGCCGGGTGGAGCGACCACGCGCCGACGCAGCCCAGCAGGAACGCGGCGCGGAACTGGTCTTCGCAGGCGACCGCGTCGGCGATGTCGCCGAACGGCCCGTAGTACGGGTAGATCCCGTTCGAGGTGCACGCGTCGACCATGCGGGCCAGCGTGTAGTGCCAGGGGTCCTGCTGCGCTGTGACGCGAGGCGCCTCGGGATTCTCGGGATCGGGGTCCGTGCGCACGAGGTACATGGGGTGCCCGCCGCCGACGCGGGTCGTCTTCATGCGGCGGCTGGCGGCGAGGTCGGCCGGGCCGAAGGAGAGGCCCTGCATGCGCGGGCTCGCGGCGCAGATCGCCTCGACGTTCGTGACGCCGAGGTGCGTCTCGAGCAGGGCGTGGAGGAGCAGCGGTCGCTCGAGCCCCGCCTTGGCCTCGAGCTGGGAGACCAGCTGGTCCACGTAGTGGATGTCCCAGGGCCCCTCGACCTTGGGGATCATGATCACGTCGAGCTTGTCTCCGATCTCGGTGACGAGCTGGAGCAGGTCGTCGAGACACCACGGGCTGTCGAGGCTGTTGACGCGGGTCCAGAGCTGGCAATCGCCGAAGTCGGTGGCGCGGGCGATCTTGATGAGCCCCTCGCGCGCCGCGATCTTGTGGTCGGCCTGGATCGCGTCCTCCAGGTTTCCGAGCAGCACGTCGCACTTCTTCGCGAGCTCCGGGACCTTCGCCGCCATCTTCGGGTTGCTGGGGTCGAAGAAGTGGATCATCCGCGAGGGCCGGAACGGGATCTCCCGGGGCGGGTTCGGGGCGCCGAGGGCCTTGGGCCGGAAGAAGTCCTTGGGGGGGCGCATGTCGTCTCTCCTCGTGTTCGTCCGACTACCGGTCGTAGAGGCGGATGACCTCGACGCCGCCCTTCGCGACCGCCTCGATGCACAGATCGCAGAGGACGCACTCGTCGAGGTTCTCCGCGACGATGCGGAGCCCGCCGCCGTTCTCCTGGGCGAAGATGCTCACCGGGCAGACCTCGACCAGCTTCTTCGCGGCCTCCGGGTCCGACGCGATCTTCGCGTCGACCTTCACGTCGATGAACATGCCCGCCATCAGACCGCCTCCGCGAGCCGCTGCCGGATGAGGTCGGGGATCTCCTCGATGCGCTCGGCGACCGAGATCCCCGCGTTCCGAAGGCGTTCGATCTTGTCCGTGGTGGTGTCCGCCTTGCCCTCGACGATGGTGCCCGCGTGGCCGAAGCGCATGCCCGGCATCTCGTCCATGAAGCGACCCGCCATGAAGGCGACGATGGGCAGCCGCGAGCGGTGCTCCGCGACCCACTCGGCCAGCTCCGCCTCCATGCGCCCGCCGGGCTCGGAGTAGATGGCGATGGCCTTTGTCTCCGGGTCGGCTTCGTAGAGCGGCATCAGCTCGGCGTAGGTGGAGCCGATGATCGCGTCGCCCCCGATGGAGACGGCCGTCGACTGCCCGAGCCCGGCCGCCGTGAGCGTGTTCGCGATCTCGGTGGTCATGCCGCCGGATCGCGACATCACACCCACCGGTCCCTTCGCGTAGGCCTTGCGCGTGTCCTCGGCGGGTCCGCCGATGCCGCCCATCTTCGCTTCGCCCGGCGAGATGATCCCGAGGCAGTTCGGCCCGATGATGCGGGCTCCGCGCAGGTTCGCCAGCTCGACCATCTGGGCGACCTCGCGGCGCGGGATGCGCTCGGTCACCACCACGATGAGCCGCACGCCGTTCTCGATCGCCTCGAACACGGCGTCGCGGGTGAAGCGCGGCGGCACGCACACCACCGAGCCGTCGACGCGTGTCTTCGCCGTGATGTCGCGGACGCAGTCGTGGACGGGTACGCCGTAGACGTCGCGCCCGGCGCGCCCGGGCGTGACGCCGCCGACGATCTTGGCGCCGTAGGCGAGATTCTCGCGCGTGAGGCTCACGGCCTCGCGGCCGGTGATGCCCTGCACGATGAAGGTCGTGTCCTTCGTGATGAGGATCGACATTCCGTCAGTTCCCCATCTTGGCGACCGCACGAAGTTCGACTTCGCTCGGCTGTCCGTGCGATCTCCGCTCGGCTTCGCCTCGCTGCGCGGCCTTCGGCCTTGCCGCCTCGCTGCGCGGCCGTGACGTCACGTCGTGCCCCCCGCCGACAGCTTCGCCACGGCCTTGCCGGCGGCCTCGTACATCGAGACGCTGCGGTCGCAGTACTCGACGCCGTACTTCTTCAGGATCTTGAAGCCCTCGTCCTCCCAGGAGCCGGGGATGCGGAAGATGGCGATGGTCTCCGCCGGGTCGCGCCCCGATTCGACGCAGCCCTTGACGACGCCGCGGGCGACGATGTCGACCCGCGTGTTCGACACGACGTTCATCATCACCGCGATCTTCTCGACGCCGGGCTTGGAGAGCACGAGCTTGGTGAGCTCGCAGGCCTTCTGGACGCTGGGGTTGCCGCCGATCTCACAGTAGTTGGCGGGCCGTCCCCCCTGCTGGCGCACGGCGTCGAAGAGCGTGAGCGAGCCGCCGCCGGCTCCGATCACCAGCCCCAGGTTCCCGTCGAACTCCACCACGTTGCCCGCGACGCCGCGATGATCGGCGGCGTCGACCTGGGCGCCGCGGATCTCGAAGTCCGTGGGCGGCCGCGCCTGGCGCGTCTCCTCGGGGCGGATCCCGATCTCTTCGAGGAGCTTCCGGTGGATCTCACGGGCCTCGGCTTCCATGTCGACGTGGCCGTCGAGGACGACGAAGCGGCCGTCGTCGAGGCGCGCGAGCGGATTGATCTCCGCCAGGGTGAGGTCGTAGCGCAGGAAGACCTCGACGAGGGCCGCGGCGATCGGCGTGAGCCGGTTGAGCTCCGGTCCGGTCACCCCGGTGGCGCCGACGGCCTCCTTGGCGAGCCGCGGCGTGAAGGGCAGCAGCGTCGAGACGTGGGTCTTCGACACGTGGTCGGGGTGCTGCTCGGCGACCTCTTCGATGTCGATACCGCCCATGTCGCTGAAGATGAGCACGGGCCGCTTGCGGCGGCCGTCCCAGGTGACGCCGACGTAGTACTCCTGCGCGATCGGGCTCTTTTCCTCGACGAGCACCGACTCGGCGCGCTGCCCGTTCACCACGATGGGCAGGATCGCGTCGAAGGCCTTGGCGGCCGCGTCGGGCGTGTCGGCGAACTTCACGGCGCCGGCCTTCATGCGGCCGCCCGAGAGCACCTGGCTCTTGAGGACCACCGGGGCGCCGATCTCGGCGGCGATGCGGCGGGCTTCGTCGCCGGAGCGCGCGAGCCCGCTCTTGCCGAGCGGCAGCCCCTGGCGCGCGAACAGCGCCTTGGACTCGTGTTCGTAGAAGCGCATGCCGTCTTCCGAAGCGCGGGGAGCGTCCGCGTAACCACGCGGACTCTATTGATTTTCTAGCTCTGCGGCAAGGTCAACCGGCGTAGTGGCTGCGGCGTTTGACGGCGATTTCGCGATCCAGCTCGAAGATGCGCGTCTTCTTCCAGCCTTCCGGAGCTTCGCTCGGCTCCGCCTCGCTGCGCGGCCGCTTCGCGGCCTTGCTTTCCGGCGCTTCGCTCGGCTCCGCCTCTTCCTTGGCGCGCTCGAACTTGTGGCCGAGCAGCTTCGTCTCGAGGATGCCCAGGTCCGGCCGCCCCGGGAAGTCGCGCTTGCCGCGCACCTCCGTCGCCGCGAACACCGTGTCGCCCGCGAACAACGGGGCGGTGTGGCGCCCCGTGGAGTAGACGACGTCGCCGAGCGCGTTGTCACCGACGTCCGGCGATGAGAGACCGAGGCACAGGACGAAGGGGATCCCGCCGAAGATGATGAGGCGGCCGCCGACGTACTGCTTCGGATTCAGGTCGATCATGAACTGGTTGCAGTGGACCTGGCTCGTGTTGTCGAGGACGGCCGTCAGGTGGATGTGCTCGTCCGTCATCGTGCGCCCGCGCGAGTGCTCGATCCGCGTGCCCGCCTCGAAGTCCTCGAAGTAGCTGTCCGGGCTGGAGAGGTGGGCGAGCGACTTGTAGTCGCGGCCCGGGTCGTATGCGGGCAGCCGCAGCTCGCAATCGACGGGCTCGGGATCGACGTTGCCCTCGTGCAGCTCCGCGGATTCGTCGCGCTTGTAGACCTGGACCTTGCGCTGCCAGGTCATCACCACCGCCTCGTCGGCGGCGCCGATGTTCTTCCGCCCCGTCGACTGCACGTGGACGATGCCGAGGTTGGGTCGGCTCGACGAGGCGCGCACGCCGAGCACCCTGGTCTCCACCTCGATCGTGTCGCCGATGTAGACGGGAGCGCCGAAACGCATGTCGATGTACTCGAGGTTCGCGCGGGCGTTCTCGGAGACGTCCTCGACGGTCTGGCTGAAGGCCACGAGCATCGCGACCCCGGGCGGGCACACGAGGCCCTCGAAGCCGTAGGCCCGCGCGTAGCGCGCGTTCTTCGCCAGCGGATTCGAGGTCATGGCGAACTCGGTGAAGGTCGCGAAGAGGCCCTCGGTGACGGTCTTCCCGCCCTTGTGGCGGTAGACCTGACCCGGGCGGAAGTCTTCGAGGAAGTGACCGGTGAGCGCGTGGATGGTGCGGAGCGATTCGGACACGCGGAACCCTCCGGAAGCCGCCCGGAAGTTAGGCGCAGAACGTGGCCGCCGCCATGTTCCGTCGCGCGGCGGCGGGCCGGCGGCGGGTGGGGTCTGGACGCTCTAGCCTGGGTGGGTGGACGAACTCTCCCCCAACGCGCGCCGAGTGCTCGAGGCTCGCTACCTCGTCCGCGATACCGGCGGGCGGGCCGTCGAGGACTTCGAGGGGCTGTGCCGGCGCGTTGCCGGCACCGTGGCGGAGGCCGAGGTCGCCTTCGCCGGCGATGTCGAGGGGACGGCCGAGGCCTTCTTCCAGGCGCTGTTCCGGCGCGAGTTCCTGCCCAACAGCCCCTGCCTGATGAACGCTGGCACCGCGCTCGGCCAGCTCGCGGCGTGCTTCGTGCTGCCCGTCGAGGACACGATCGAGAGCATCTTCGAGGCCGCCAAGCGCATGGCGATGATCCACCAGTCCGGAGGCGGCACGGGCTTCTCGTTCTCGCACCTGCGGCCCCGCGGCGACCGGGTCCGCCGGACGCACGGTGTGGCGTCGGGCCCCGTCTCGTTCCTCGAGGTCTACGACGCCGCGACGGGCGCCATCGTCCAGGGCGGAAGGCGCCGCGGCGCCAACATGGGCGTGCTGCGGGTCGACCACCCGGACATCGCGGAGTTCGTCCACGCCAAGGACGCCGCGGGCCACATCACGAACTTCAACCTCTCGGTCGCGACCACAGACGTCTTCTGGGCCGCCGTGGAGCGCGGCGACGACTTCGACCTGGTGAACCCGCGCGACGACAAGGTGACGCGCAGCATCGACGCGCGCGCGCTGCTGGGCGAGATCGCCCGCTGCGCGTGGGCCGGAGGCGACCCGGGCGTGATCTACCTGGACGCCGTGAACCGCGACAACCCGACGCCGCAGGTGGGCGTCCTGGAGGCCACCAACCCCTGCGGCGAGCTGCCCCTGCTCCCCAACGAGAGCTGCAACCTCGGCTCGATCCGCCTCGACCGCTTCCTGCGGGACGGCGGGGCCGAGCCAAGTTCCGAGGTCCTCCAGAGAATCGACTGGGAACGGCTGGACGCCGCCGTCGATCTCGCCGTGCGCTTCCTCGACGACGTGATCGAGGTGAGCCGGCACCCCTTCGCCGAGATCGAGACCGTGACCCGGGCGAGCCGGAAGATCGGGCTCGGCGTGATGGGCTTCGCGGACCTCCTCGTGGACCTCGGCGTGCCCTACGACGCGCCCGAGGCGGTGGCCCTCGCCGAGCGGCTGATGGCGCGCATCCGGGCCCGTGCGGAGCGGGCCTCGGCCGCCCTCGCCGAAGCGCGCGGCGTCTTCCCGAACTTTCGCGGCTCGCGGGTCGAGACCGGCGGCAAGCGACTGCGCAACGCCACGCTGACGTCGATCGCGCCGACAGGCACGCTCTCGATCCTCGCCGACTGCTCCGGGGGCATCGAGCCGTACTTCGCGCTCGCCTTCGTCCGCCACGTCCTCGACGGTCAGCGTCTGCCCGAGACCAACCCCCGCTTCGAGGAGGCGCTGCGCCGCGCCGGCGCGTGGAGCGCGGACCTGGTCGCCGACGTGCGTCGCACGGGCTCGGTGCGCGGAATCGAGTCCGTCCCCGAGTCGGTCCGGCGCCTGTTCCCGACGGCGGCGGACATCGCGCCGGAGGCGCACCTCGACATCCAGCAGGCGTTCCAGCGCAGCGTCGACAACGCGGTATCGAAGACGATCAACCTCCCGGCAGAGACGACGCCGGACGCGATCCGGGCGATCTACGCATCCGCTCACCGCCGCGGCCTCAAGGGCGTGACCGTGTTCCGGGAGGGCTGCAAGGGAGTCGCGGTCCTCACCCGCGGCACCGAAGGCGTCGAGGTCTCGGGCGACGAGGCCGGCGACTGCGGCCAGCTCGTCTGCGGTTAGACCGACCCCTCTTTTCGACTTCGCTCGCCTTCGGCTCGCTGCGCGGCCTTCGGCCTTGCCGACCAACCCACTGGGGCCGGGGCCGAGACGGATCCCGCAGCGAAATCAAGCGCAGGCCGCCCTCGATCTGCGCACGGCACGCCGAACCGCCCGGGTGATTTCCCGTTGGCAGGGCAGGCAGCTCGTCGGCGGCCGAGCCATTCGCGGAGGGATCCGTCTCGGCCCCGGCCCCCGGCAAGCTCTAGTCGCCAGACATCAGCCCCTCGCTGCGAGCCGGGCAGTCGGCGCCGAGCGGGCAGCGGTCGCTGCGCCCGCGCAGGCAGGCGCGGCGGCCCAGGCGATCGAGTGCGGCTTCCACGTCCGACAGCGCCGGCGCCCCGGGATCGCGCGCGAGGGCGGCGCGCAGCGCGCCAGGCTCGCCCTCCTCGTCCTCGCCCTCGGCGAGCAGTCCGAGGTGCACGGCGGCCGCGCGCGCCGCTGGCGCGAGCGGGACCTCCGGCGCCGCCGGCCAGCGGTCGCGCAGCGGGCGCAGGAACGTGGCGACGGTGGCGGCCCCGATGCCCGGCGCCAACGCCGCCAGCCGGGCCGCCAGGTCGTCGAGCCCTTCGGCGCCGGCGGCGAGGGCCTCCAGCGAGCCGCGGTGGCGCTGCGCCAGGGCCGTGCACGCGCGCATCAGCTTCGCCGCCGTCCGGTCGGGCTGCGGGTAGCCGGCTTCCGCCAGGGTGCGTTCGACGGGTGCGAGGGCCCCGCCGGCGATCGCGGCGGGGGTCGCGAGTCGGGCGTCGGCCAGCGCCCGGAACCCGCGCTCCGCGACGGCCTCGTCCGCCCGGCCCGCGAGCAGGCACGCCGCCACCAGCCAGCGTCCCAGGTCCTCCTCCCGCTCGAGGTCGAGTCCGAGCGCACGGACCGGATGTCCCCCGAGGCGTGATACGATCCAGCGTCCGGCGGACTCGCGATGCGACGGAGGAGCCATGCCCAGAGCCTACGCCATCACCGCCGAAGCCATCGCCGCGGAGAACGCGCGGGTCGCTGGCGATCTCGAGAAGTTCGACGTCTCGAAGGTGATCGCGCTCGATGAGCTCGCGCTGCGCGAGATGGGGCCGAAGGACGTCCACCTGAAGATCCTGGTCGCTTCGGCCGAGCACAACGTCGATCACGCCGCCCTCGCCGACACCCTGAACATCGCGGAGTTCCGCGGGGGCAAGATCTACCCGGGCAACAGCGCCGTCGGCGAGGTGCTCGCCGTCGGGCGCGACGTCACCCGCTTCAAGCCCGGCGACGTCGTCATCACCCACGCCAACGGAGAGCCCGACGCCTACGGCTATCCCCTGCGCATCTGGGCCTACGACCAGCCCGACTCCATCGGCTGGTACGGGGAGGAGGCGATGGTCGGCGACTGGCAGATCCTGCCGGCGCCCCTCGACTGCGGCCTGAACCTGTGGGAGATCGCCGCGCTTCCGCTGCGCGCCCCCACCGCCTATCACCTGTGGCGCCGCGGCCTGGGGATCTTCCGCGTCAAGGTTGCACGCGAGCAGCTCGCGCGCCTCAACGTCCTCGGCTTCGGCGGCGGCGTGTCGGAGCTGTTCCTGATGCTCGCCCGACACGAGGGGCACCGCGCGATCTTCTGCTCCGGCAGCCCGGAGCGGCGCCGGCACCTCGAGGGCCTGGGCATCGAGACCATCGATCAGAAGCGCTTCAACCGCTTCGTGGATCGCGACGACGTCAAGGCGTTCAGCAAGCACGTGAAGAAGCTGACCGACGGGGAGGGCGCTCACGTGGTGTGCGATATGCTGCGCGGACCGGTCTTCGCGGCCGGGATCGCGGCTGCGGCGCGGGCGGGCGTCAACGTCAGCGCCGGCTGGCAGCTCGACAAGAGCATCCGCTACGACTCGGCCGGCCTGTCGGTGCGACAGATCACGCTGGACCACAGCCACCTGGAGACCATCACCGGCTGCGGCGCCGCCACCGAGCTGTACGGACGCGTGTTCAAGCCCACCGTGCATCGGGAGATCTACGCCTTCGGCGATCTCCCGCGCGCCTTCGAAGAGATGCACCAGAACGTCCAGACGGGCATCCCCATCGTACGCGTGGCGCAGGAGATGCCGCAGTCCGTGGAGACGCTCGTCACCTAGCGGCGAGCCTGTCGGCTGCCCGACCTCATGCCGCGCGCCGCGGTCTGCCCTATAGTGCGCGCCGGCACCGGCGCGGCGCGGCCGAGCCGTAGGTGGGGGGGCAGGCCAGGTCGTGATCGTCGGCGTTCCCAGGGAGATCGCACCGGGAGAGCGGCGGGTGGCCCTCGTGCCCGACGCCGTGAAGGGGCTCTGCGCGGACGGCCTCGAGGTACGCGTCGAGACCGGAGCCGGCACGGAGGCCGGATTCTCCGACGAGGCCTACGCGGCGGCCGGTGCGCGCCTGGAGAGCGGCGCGGCGGCGATCCTCGGGGGCTCGGACCTCGTGCTGAAGGTGCAGCCGCCCCGGGAGCGGCCGGATGGCGGACACGAGGTCGACGACCTGCGCGCCGGATCGACCCTGATCGCGTTCCTGCGGCCCCTCGACGAGCCCCAGCTGGCAAAGCGTCTGGCCGCCCAGGGCGTGACGGCCTTCTCCATGGAGCTGATGCCGCGGATCACGCGCGCCCAGTCCATGGACGCGCTCTCGGCCATGAGCACGATCGCGGGCTACCGGGCCGTCCTGCTGGCCGCCGCGGCGCTGCCCAAGATCTTCCCCATGATGGTGACGGCAGCCGGCACCATCTCCCCGGCGCGCGTGCTGGTCATCGGCGCCGGCGTGGCGGGGCTCCAGGCCATCGCGACGGCGCGGCGCCTGGGCGCCGTGGTCGACGCCTACGACACCCGTCCGGCCGTCAAGGAGCAGGTGGAGAGCCTCGGCGCGCGCTTCGTCGAGCTCGACCTCGACACCGCCGATGCCGAGGGCGCCGGGGGCTACGCCAAGGCACAGGACGAGGCCTTCTACGCCCGGCAGCGCGAGCTGCTGGGCAAGCGGGTCGCGGCGGCGGACGTCGTCATCACGACGGCGCTGGTACCGGGTCAGAGGGCGCCGCTGCTGATCGACGAGGCCGCGGTGGGCGCGATGCGGCCCGGCTCGGTGATCGTCGATCTGGCTGCGGAGCAGGGCGGCAACTGCGCGGGCACGCAGCCCGATCGCACCGTGAGCGTGGGAGGCGTCTCGATCATCGGAGCGACGAACCTCCCGAGCGAGATTCCGGCCAACTCCAGCCAGATGTACGCGAAGGTCGTCGTCACGTTCCTCAAGCACCTGATGAGCGACGGTCAGCTCGTCCTCGACCTCGAGGACGAGATCACGAGCGGGGCGTTGCTCACCCACGAAGGCAAGATCGTCAACGAAGCCGTGCGCGCTCGCGCCGAAGGCGACCCGGGAGGATCCCGCTGATGCTCGACGACCCGGCGGTGGCCCTCACGATCCTCGTGCTCGCGCTCTTCGTGGGCTTCGAGGTGATCGCCAAGGTGCCGCCCCTGCTCCACACGCCGCTCATGTCCGGCTCCAACGCGATCTCGGGCATCACGATCGTGGGGGCGCTGCTCGCCGCGGGGCACGAGGAGCGGACGCTCTCGACCGTGCTCGGCTTCGTCGCGATCGTGGTCGCCACCATCAACGTCGTGGGCGGCTTCCTCGTCACCAACCGCATGCTCGCCATGTTCAAGCGGAAGCGGGACCGGCCTTGAGCGACCAGATCGTCCAGTTCGCGTACCTGCTGGCGGCCGTGCTCTTCATCCTCGGCCTGCACAATCTCTCTTCGCCCCGGACGGCGCCCCGCGGCAACATGATGGCCGCCGTCGGCATGCTGATCGCGATCGTCGCGACGCTCCTGGTCACGGGCGTCGTGGACTACTGGATCATCCTGGCCGGCGTCGTCGTGGGCTCGGCGATCGGCGCCGTCCTGGCCCTGCGCATCCAGATGACGGCCATGCCGCAGATGGTGGCTCTGCTCAACGGCTTCGGCGGGGCGGCGTCGACGCTGGTCGCCTCGGCGGAGCTGCTGCGGTACATGCGCCGGGCCGAGAGCCCCGAAGGCATCGTTCCCATCGCCATCGTGCTCGGCGTGCTGATCGGAGGCGTGACCTTCACGGGCAGCCTCATCGCCTTTGCGAAGCTGCAGGAGATGATGCGCGGGGCCCCGATCACGTACCGCGGCCAGCAGTTCGTGAACGCCCTGCTCGGTCTCGGCGCGGTCGCGCTCTGCGTCGGCGTCGTCCTCGATCCCTTCGACATGCCGGTCTTCAGCGGGCTCGTCGCGATGTCGCTGCTGCTGGGCGTGCTCCTGGTGATTCCCATCGGCGGGGCGGACATGCCCGTGGTGATCTCGCTCCTGAACTCGTACTCGGGCCTCGCCGCCTGCGCCACGGGCTTCGTGCTCGGCAACAGCGGCCTCGTGATCAGCGGCTCCCTGGTCGGTGCCTCCGGGATCATCCTCACGAAGATCATGTGCGACGCCATGAACCGCTCGCTGGCCAACGTGCTGTTCGGGGCCTTCGGCGCGGTGGACGAGGCGGCCGTCGCGTCGGGCGCCGCCGCGGCCCGCGGAACGGTCAAGGGCTACACGCCCGAGGACGCCGCGGTGATCTTCTCGAACTCTCGCTCCGCCATCGTGGTGCCCGGCTACGGCATGGCCGTGGCGCAGGCCCAGCACGCCGTGCGCGAGCTGGCGGACGAGCTCGAGAAGCAGGGCGTGCGCGTGAAGTACGCCATCCACCCGGTGGCGGGCCGCATGCCGGGGCACATGAACGTGCTGCTGGCCGAGGCGGACGTTCCCTACGAACAGCTCATCGAGATGGACGAGATCAATCCGGAGTTCCCGGAAACGGACGTGGCGCTCGTGATCGGGGCGAACGACGTCGTGAACCCCGACGCGCGTACCGAGAAGTCGAGCCCGATCTACGGGATGCCCATCCTCGACGTGGACCGCGCGAAGCACGTCTTCGTGCTCAAGCGCAGCATGAACCCCGGCTTCGCCGGCGTCCAGAACCCGCTCTTCTACAACGACAACACGATGATGGTCTTCGGCGACGCCAAGGACACCATCCTCAAGATGGTCGAGGCGGTCCGGCAGTTCCGGTAGGCGCGGGCCCTAGTCCTCGCCCAGCAGGCGGTTGCGGCGCGCTTCCGCCGCGTCGTGGGCGCGGCGCGCGGCGTCGCCGGCTCGCTGGGGCGTCGTGCGGCGGTCGTGGACCTCGGTGCCGTCCCCGTCCTCGAGGAACGCGAGCGCGCCCCCGAGCGCCTGGTCGGTCCCCTTCAGGTAGACCTCCATGCCGACCCAGATCCCGATGACGACGAGCAGGATTCCGAAGATCTTGCCCATGGCTGAACCCTCCGGCTGGTGCCGGAGTAGGGATCGGATGGACGGGGGGGACGCCTGAGAGCGCGGGCCTTCTCGACTTCGCCCGCCTCCGGCTCGCTGCGCGCGCTGCTCCGCAGCGCGGTCTATGCAGGCTTGCGCGCGCGTTCGC
>Ga0224512_10000991_pt1 | contig 28341 bp, 36 predicted proteins | sample SF_May12_sed_USG_4_FD_169103 | JGI IMG/M metagenome (GOLD analysis project Ga0224512, IMG submission 169103) | Sediment microbial communities from San Francisco Bay, California, United States - SF_May12_sed_USGS_13 | ecosystem: Environmental > Aquatic > Marine > Sediment | place: USA... | reverse complement strand
GCTTTCTTATGGGAATGCCAATGCCAACTGGAATGAGATTGCTAAAATCACACATTCCTACATTTGTTCCTTGGATGTGGGCAATAAATGGCGGATTCTCAGTACTAGGTGCAGTACTAACAGTAGTTCTAAGCATAGTTTATGGTGGGTCTTACACAATGCTTATTGGAATTTCCGTTTATCTTGTTGCCTTGGCTGTCAGTCTTACTTGGAAACGTCAAGCAATCGAGATCAAAGCAAGTAACATTTAGTTCTTATTTCCACGTGGGTCTTTTATTTGTGCCACTAATTATATTTCCATACATGGAGATGTTCTCAAATACATTTTAACCGTAAATTTCGTTTACTTCCTAGACTGAATATGACTAGAATATGATTTTATCTAATTTTATTTTGAATAACATGACATTAGATTCAGAAAAAATTGGTAGGAGTTTGAAAACACTCCAATAGATTTCTGCGTTATTTTCTAGGGTTTGACAGTGATCAGTGTGTGATACGGTCGGGTCCGCCTACCATCATGAAACTAAAAGTTCCACTTTCATGACATGATGGATGGGAATCTCAACAGCCTCAACGAAATAGACTTTTTCCCCAGTAAATCCATTTCCCAAAAATCTAAAATCTAGTTAATTGTTGATTTAGTCATGAAGATAGGAATCTCTCTTTCAAATTATGGACTCCTGCCTTCTTCATCTTTTCTAAAAGATGCTGCTTTGGAGATTGAACAACTTGAGCTTGATTCTATATGGGTCTCTGATCATATCATTGTTCCAAAGAGTGATACTCCGTGGAATAGAGTCTTTGAGAGTGTTACGACACTGGCATTTTTAGCATCAATTACTGAACATGTACAGCTGGGCTCTTCGATACTTTTGGTTCCTCTCAGGGAGCCACTTGTTTTGGCAAAACAAATTGCAACTCTGGATTCACTCTCAAACGGAAGAGTGATGATTGGAATTGGAATAGGATGGAACAAAAAAGAATTTGATTTACTTGGATATGATTTTAAAAATAGAACAAAGACCATTGCAGAAAATATTGGTATCATGAGAAAGATGTGGGCAGGTGAGTATTCAAAACAAGGATATTCTTGTGAACCTATGCCCATATCTGATAACGGACCCCCGATATTGATTGGAGGACAATCTGATGGGGCATTAAAGCGAGTTGCAACAATTGGTGATGGATGGCATCCAGTTGGTATATCTCCACAAGAATATGGTTTGGGAATGCAAAAGATAATGCAACTGAAAAAGGGTAATTTTATCTGGTCTTTACGAATTAATTTTACTGCCAATCAAAAAATTGAATCTCGATATACAGGAACAGATGGAACTCCCAGATTACGATTAGTTGGCAACATTGACGAATTAATCTCACAAATTCAAGAATATCAAAAAATTGGACTGACTCATCTAGTGTGCGATGTCAGGGCTGATTCAAAAAAGGAATACTTTGAGCAACTAAAAACAATAAGAGAAATCAAAAATTCATTTTAGATGAATGAGTAAATTTCTATATCCTTTACGTACAAATGGAAATTTTTTAGAGACAGGTTGATACTCTCATTCAGTCAATGTGGATGGAACTTCTTGAAAGATAAAATGTTGATTCATATCTTAATCATCGTCTTTTTACAGTGAGGGCAAACTGTAACTGAAATATTAGAATCCAAAAATAGGGTCAAATCACATTCAACACATTTCCAAATAGCCAACGCCATCATTGTACTGTAAATGGCAAACTGAAATAAGAAATTGATCCATATGAAAATAAACATTTGTTTACTTTTTTTAATTGATTCATTTCATACTTAATAATCCGTAAATGCCCTACAGTATACTCTTAGTCATGCATCCAAAAAACTTATCCTGATTGTATTGGTTTATTGTTTCAGGATTTGCAGGTTGTTCAATCTTTATCTTTGGTTTCAAAATAACTGCTATTTTGGGTGTGATGGACAACAATCTGAATTGTTAAATTAACTTCAAACACTAATGAACAAATCATTTGTATGAATCATTAGTCCTAAATACTATTTTAGAAAATACGATGTAGTTGGAATTGTTACCGGACAAGAAAACGTTGTCGGTCTTTAATTCCAATTTTATTCATTTAATAAAATAGGGAATACCCGAATTGGCTATTTCAAAAAGAACACTAATGTGGCAAGTGCAGCAATTACTCCTACAAAAATCAAAGCATTTCTAACACCATGATATCCTACGATTAATTCACTCATAATCCCATATTCCTATAATTGAATTTAAACCACAGTTAGATTACTCTTCAAATTTGTTCAGTAAAACAATAAAAATTAAAACACTTAAAATAATAAAATAGCTAATACTTTAGTGAAATAAATCAAATTAACTATAGCCATGATGTTTTTAATGTCGCCAAATTTGCATATCTCAGTTACAAACAAGAGATGATCAAGGTTCTTATTCATTGACAACGTGTAATGTCATACTGGATTTGATGTGAGGTAATGTCCGTATGGCTTTAGTTATCACATTTTCTAATGTTTTGTTATCTGGTGCTTCTATTTTACAAATTACATCATAAAATCCAAAAATTACATCAGCTTCTTTTACTTCTGGTATGTGACTAAGATTTTTCAAGATAGTATATTCTTCTCCTTTATCAGAATGAATCACGACATATGCCTGTACAAGATTTTGTCCCAACATCATTCCAATTAATTTCTCAGATGCTTGAAATAATTCCCCTGATTCTGAACGAGTCAAAGTTACGGTATTGTGAATTTTTGGCATTTTACGTATTGTTCTTGTGATGACTTCTCTAATCTTCTCTTCAGAATCCATTTCAATTTGTACGATAATATCATAAAGACCAAGAGTTCCATGAGCTTCTTTTATGCCATTAATTTTTTTCAGTGTGGAAATGACTTCCTTTTCTGAACCCAGATCACAATTCATTAAAACATAAGATCTTGTCATTTTATTCTATCACCTTCACATTCTTAATTTTGGTTCGTATGTCGACATCAAGTAATCTATTATCTCCTTATTCAGATCAGTAAATGATGTTGTGACATTGTTGAATATTGTAAATGATTGTTTAGTCATAGTAACTGTATCAAAGAGAAACTTGTTTTGTTGAAGATATGTTTTGATTGACAGTTCAATCATGTTACGAATATTTTGGGGGGTTGATTCAGATATATTTGCCAAAAATCCAGCATTATTTGTATATTCTAGTTTTAATACAATTGCAGAATTTATCACATTCTTCCAAGCATCAATGTAATCTTGTTGGAGTTTCATAATTGATTGATTATATTTTTGAGATGTTTTTTTAGTTACGCCAAAAAATCCAGCATTATTTTTTTCAGATATTGTAAAGATATTTTTTGATCTTGAGGAGGTTCATCCATGAATGTACAAGAATTGTAATTTAGATAAGAATGCTCATCAAGAAACTAAACAAATGTACAAAAAACTATGCAGGAACAGATAATTTTTGTAAATGGTCATAATGAGTTCTCAAAAAATCCATTATTTTTCTATCTTCATTTCTGTCAATTGGAGCCCCATTTGCAAGAATGCTCAGATATTTTAAATCAGATTCTAGTAAATGAAGTGATTTTTTAATTCCTTCGTCATATTTCATATTCAAAAATTCTATAATGTTGTCCTCTATTCGTAAAATATCATTTTCTAAATTTTTTATGTCTTGATAAATATCCGGTTGCACAGATGACCTAACAACAATATTGAAGATAAATTTCATTATTTAATTTCTTAATTTTTGTAAAGAATAGTGAAAAAAAATGTACAATTTTTTAATTTTAATACATGATCTAACTATGCCTAGAAAGACTTAGATTACATTCCCATAAACCCGCTTAATTTTTCGATGACTATTCTATTGTTGTCTGCATCTATTTTTAAAATATGTCCGTTTCTCCATTCAAGTTTGAAGACAAGTTGTTCTGGAATTTCTATCATATATGAACCATCATTTTGTTTTATCAGTTTTGTTGTTTTTACCATCGTGAAAATATTATCGTTTATAGTATCTAAAAATTACTAACTTCATCTCATAATTTGTAATTATTCAATAATGTGGAAAAACTAAACAAATGTACATAATTTGAAAATGTGATTTTTATTTCATGATGATGCAATGAAACAAGGTAGTAATCTACAAAGAAAACATGATGGGAAATGAGGTGTTTGGAAGATTTGTCAAAGGACAAGTACCGGAATTTGGAGAAATACTATCTGGATTTTTTATATGCTTAGGGCACCTATAGTTGAAAAAACTGTTTGTAAAAAAGATGGAAATTTTTCAAGTATTGATTGTTTTGAAATTACTGATTTTGAAACGGGAGAAGTGATTTGTCAAAATTGTGGAGTAGTTTTACAAGGTAATACCACACATGATAGGCTAGATGGCAACATGTTTACAAAAAGTGCACATACTTTTCAGGGTAGCAACAAATCCACTCTCAGATTTCACGATATGGGACTAGCTACAATTATTGATAAATTCAATCATGATTCTGCGGGAAAGCCAATATCTTACAAAATGCGGTATGAAATGAAAAGAATTAGGCTACTGAATTCAAGAAGTCACGTAAAAAATACTTCTGATCGAAATCTAAGAATTGCCTTAGTAGAGATGGAGAAGTTAAAAGAAAAATTATGCCTGTCAAACGCTATTATGGAACGAGCAGCATATATCTATAGAAAGGCAGCCCTGGCCCAATTAATTCGTGGCAGAAGTATCAAAGGGATATCTGGAGCATGCGTGTATATCGCATGCCGAGAAATGGATGTTGCTAGAACAATAATGGATATTGCAAAAAATATTCAAGAAAGTAGAAGTTCGATTGCACGAAACTATAGAATATTGTTCCAAAATCTTAGATTGACAGTATCTGTACCAGATCCAATCAAATGTATTGTAAAAATTGCAAATAACTTAGAACTTTCTGAGAACACAAAACGAGAGGCCATACATATTTTTGATACTCTAAAGGAGAAAAAATTAACTGCAGGGAAAAAACCAGATGCAGTTGCAGCTACTGTTGTTTACATGGCAGGTATCAAAAGGGGGGCAAATTTATCTCAACAAAAAATTTCAAAAGTATCTGGAATTACAGGTGTGACTATTAGAAATCGCTACAAAGACTATTTGAAATATATTAAATTGATTTAGAATAATCTAAACTTACTTGTTCATAAACAAATCTCCTAGTTTTATCTGTTAAACATTAAACGGACATCTTATTATTACAAATTAAACATTGTCTGTAAATGGACTAATGCAAAATAATCGTCTGTTCACTAACTACAAAAGTTCTCAAATAATGTTACACATTATAGTATGAAAGATCAATTAGGATGGAATTAAACAAATGTTTGTGATTGGACAGTGATATTTTTTTATGTCACAATAGAATCACTACTTAAGTCGGATCCATTTATCAATTGAAGGAAATGTCTTTTTATACAAATTTTACAATACATGACAACAAAAAAATTTCATATTAATCGACTCTCCAAAGGAGTCTACAAACTGTAGGGGGATAAAGTCCTCCCCTAAAGTATCTTTAACATTAATTGAAAATAAAGTCTAGGGTTACAATAATTTTCATCTCTTAAATAAATCTAATAAATCAAACAATAATTCATTTTTTATGTCATTGATTTTTTATTTGAGTTTTACCTACGATAAGACATGATGGGGATAATTATCTGGAAATGTGTTGATTGTGGTATTTACTTTGTACTAGATTCTGATGTGTCAAATCCAAAGTGTACAGGTTGCAGGAAAAATATGACCGAGATGAAACTATAGATAAAAACACTTCTCATAAAACTAAATTTTAAATGCCAAAGGAGCTTTGGAGGTGTGAAGCGCCCGCATACCAATAATGTGAAAATGAGACTCCTTTGACTATTCTGTTAGGGTGTTTTTGTATTTAGGGATTTCAACACTGAACATAATCATCTCTTTTTAAGTAACTCATATCATACCAATCTGCAATAACAAACAAAACAATTCTCGTTAAAATAAACTTGAATGAACAAATGTTCAATTCTTGAATGATCCTATTATTATTACAGTTTATCATGGAACTATAAGATAATGGAGATGATTGTCTGGAAATGTGTTGATTGTGATTTTACACAGTTTTTGGAACATGGTGTTTTAGTAATATTTTGTCCTGACTGCAAGAAAAAGTTGGTCCAGACTTAGTCGTAGATTGGATATAAATGGTATTAATACAATAAAAAATAAAACACTTCATATTAAAAAGAATCACAATATTACTTAATGATGCTCTGATAGCAAAGTTAAGAAAACTTCAGGCAGACCAAATTAGAATTTCAGGGGAAAGTGTGAGTTTCTCAAAGATAATCAATAAGACTCTAAAAGCAGGACTCAAAGCCTAGTCCAATAGTTTCTGTGAGAATTTTTTCTGTTTCTTTCTATTATGATATAATATTGAATAATTTTAGAAATCTTTTCATCCCCTCTGAATCCAGAATTGTTGATAGCCGACTAAAAGTATGGATGATCTTTTCTTTATCTTGATGACTCTCTCTCGTAAGGTTTTGAATAATGTACAATGAACATTTAACAGGAACTTTAGTAATTTGTTTAGTTGAGATTATCTGAGATTGATGTTCGTTATTGGAGTGTAGCCAGATACAAATTGTTTTAAAACGAATATGGATTATTGTGATATATCTTACTTTTCAAATTTTGTAGTACTTTCTTGGATTTTGATCTGGATTTGCCCTGTTCAAGTGGTTATGGGTGTCCATTTTCACAAAGTGAAAATAATACTCGTAAATGTATTGTAATTCCTACTGCTATACCATGTGCGGCCATACTTGATTATGTCGTGAAGTATTGGATGCAAAATTAACAATAATATGATGGTGACAAAGAGAAAAATCTGTTTAATTTAATATTGTAAAATCTAACAAGTTTTCATAATTGTGGTATTCTACTTTATTGAGTATGTGATTATACTAATTTCAGATTGAATATATACGATACAAAACAACTTTCATGTGCAGTTTGTAAACAAGTAATTGGTGAGGTTGATTTTGATGCAGAGGTTATTCGTCCAAAGTGTGGTCAATGTGCAAATCCTACTCCCCATGTTAAAGATAAAATGCCTTACTTGATTTCCCACTAGTCTCCCAATCTGTACTTACTAATACTGTAATAAGATAGTTAAATGGCGTAACCCATTTTTTGCAGAACATTGAGAGATTACCTCTCCTCACAGGCCAATTGCCTGTTTGCCATTTTTGTTCTGCCGGGCTACGCAATCTATTTGATGTATTGGATGTCTGGTGACATCAATAAGACTTAGTATCGGAGATATTTAACGTCTCACACAGCATTTTTGAACATTTGTTCAATTAGGATTTTATGCCCAGTTTCATATTCCGTTATGTTTGCAAGATTCCAATTTTTTATGCATTAATTTGACATAATGAAATTATGATTGAAGTAAAAATATGAATTCTGGTATTTTCTTGATTAAGCAGAAGTCACTAAACTATCTGATTGGAATTAGATCCTAATTGTTAAACGGTTCATCTTTTTGAAATTTATTAGTAATTATGAATAATTAAAATATAATGAATTACTCTAAATTATGCTCATTAATTTTGGGCATAGAACCACAAATTAGAAGTGCGTTTGTATTTCATCAGAATGGCGAGATATTGGCTGGTGGTATGCGAGAAGGAGTAGTCCCACTTTTACCCATAGATGAAATTACTAAATCAGTACACAATACAATTTCACGTTGGAAAACACGTGAATCGCTTTATCCTTTTTTAGGTGCTGGAAAGTATTCCATCACTGAATATCAAAAAGTGAAAAGAATTACCTTTCCATTAGATAGTAATCATGCCTTACTGATTGTAGGTGTAGAAGTTGAAGTGGATCACGATTTAATAATTGACAAGATACTTCAATTAATAAATTAAAGAAATTATCAAATTAGTTCATTTCTGTGAAAAAAATAAACAAATATTTCTCTTGCTACAATATGATTTTTATTTTATGTTGACACCTTTGATGATGGCAGTACTTGTTTTTTTAAAATAAACTTTCTGTTGTTTGAAAAATTGCAACATCCCGGAATAATTATCTATTATGACACATATACTTAGTTGTGGATACAGAGTCGTCAAAGAAAATTGATGAAATAATATTTGAAACTAATGACAAAATTAATGCCATTGTTGAAGAAATACGATTGATTCGATTTTCAAAGATGGATAATAAAGAAAAAGAAAATAAATTTGATGAATTGCGAAAAGAATTTGAAAAAGTAATGTATTTAGAGGAAAAAAGGGTAGAAGAAGTAATGAAAAATTCTTTCGATATTTTATAAATAATGTGATGCAAACGGTTTAGTGATATTTCGCCAACTTTAATTAATTTACCATGTTTTTTAAAAAATAATCTAAATTAATGATTTCAAACAAGTATGATTATGATCTGAACTATTTTAGATGTGATTCATCAGTGTTACTATTACGAACAGATTTTCAATACCAAGGAAAAACCATATCAGTATTTGGAAGTACATGCAAAAACAAAGGATGAACAAGAAAAAGAAAAGCAACAAAATGAGAAAAGGTAAAACAAGTTAATGATTTGTTTTACAAAAAATGTTTATGCAATAATAACTGAAACAACAATATTGATGTTTGAGATAAGTAATTCCAATTTATGTCCAATATGCAAGTTAAAATGACACTAAAACTGTCAAATTAAAAGACTGGGTGCAAAATACTAATGTCCTTATTGTGACTTGATGAGTTACTATACTCATAAGTCAAATTCCAATTCGTGAAACACGCGTATTGTTTTCAGTTTAACTCAAACTTGTTTGTTGTTTTAAAATAATTTGGACAAATATTTGGAAATGAAAACATCCATAATAAATTGCATAATTTCATAATAATAACGAGCCTAATTGATATGGTCTTGGATTTAGATAAGGTTGGGATTGTTGATAATAATGACTTTGTCAGACCTTGCAGTAAAACCCTCAAAAGAAAAAATACAATCATGCCAGATGATGAAATTGTCCTAAACAAGTCAAAGCAGGAACTTGAAAATTATGACTATTATGAAATTGAATCAATAGAATCCCTTGGCAAAATCACCACAGTAATTGCCAATACTGGATATTTGGAAATTGCCATAGACATTGACAATAAAACTGGGCAAACACTCAACAAAGAAAAGATTGCAAGGCAATGACAATTTTTATTTGAAAATCTGCGTGATGTAATTAAAACATGACAATTTTTTTTTTTTTTTTTTTTTTTTTTTTTTTTTTTTTTTTTTTTTTTTTTTAATTTTTTATTTTTTTTTTTTTTTTTTTTTTTTTTTGAATTATTCACAACAATCTGAAATCTTCTTTTATTGTATTAAGTGCGATATGGGTAACCGTATTTTCAACATTTGAGATGGCCGAGATATTTTTCACAAAATTACTCAACGAATTTCTGTTTTTGAATTTTCCTATCACTAAGGTATCTGCATGACCTGTTATATCATAAACGGCACAAACATTTTCATTTTTGGCAAGCTCGTCTTCAATTTCCAACATCTTTCCTTTCCTTGTTGTGACTTCAATTATTGCAGTAATGTCATACCCTAAAATCTCCTGATCTAGTCGAGCTGAGTATCCTTTGACAACTTTTCCTTGCTCCAATTTACGTAATCTGGAAATAATGGTCACTGTTGAGATTCCAAGTTTATGTGCTAACTGTCTTGAAGATTGCCTTGCATCTACAAGTAAATGTTTTAGGATTTTTGTGTCTGTTTCGTCCAGACTCATATTATTTTTAGTCTAAATAAATATTTAAGAATATTGTATAATTCTTTATGAATGTAATGTATTTTTATAATATATTTTATATTTATCTAATCGTAATAATAACTGATGACTTTATTGTTGATGACCGATCCAATACTAGAAAAAATTCAGAAACATTTTGAGGGTTTGGGATTAAAATCATCAATAGTTAACGAAAAACTGGATTTTGAACTAGACTACAAAGATGTGCATTTCATGGATGGAAAAAATGGGATTGGTACTGCAGGTTCATTGAGACTGAATAATTCTCCTATTGATTATCTGCATATGATCAAGAAGCAAGAATATGCAAAATGTGATTTTGCCGTGGGCGGTCATGTTGGAATGGGAGTTCACGTTCATTCCTGGTATAAAATGCGATTCTTTATCTCATTTCCAGAATCAATAAAATTGGGACCGTTTGATATGGGAACTCTTACAACAATCAAGAAAGGATTATTTCATTCAGAAGTTGAAAATTTTATTTGGAATGGTTATCAAAAACTAACTACCTTGCCACCTGGATTAGTGAGAGACAATGTATCTGATGCATTGTATTCAGACAAAATACTGCAAAAATTAATGGCAAAGTGTTTGCTACAAGAAAGGACAATTACTGTTTCTAGATATTCTCCAACAATTCCTAAGGAAGTTACAGTAAAACACACAAACTCAAAAATCAAAATAGAATCGGCCTGGAAACTCCAAAAGGACATGTTCATAAACAAAGATACATTGGACATGTATGAAATACTTGCAGGAATTGTTAAATCTACAGTGAATACTCTAAAATATTATTTAAAATAATACTTTGAATGTTGATAAAATTTTAGATGTGATTAAACTAAGAATGAAATAAATGTAAAGATAAAATATTGTTTGAATTTATTTTTGTAACGCTGTATATCACACAATACCATCAAATGTTTTGTTGGGCATATCGTCTTGTTGTATTCATTATAATTATTTTCATTAATCTGGTATTTTTTTACATATAATTAAAATAGTCAAAATGCCTTTTTTTGGACTTAATTTCATAAAAAATTAGTAATCCAAAGAATCCCGACGAATTGGCATCAACTTGCATTTACAATCCTCTCTTTTGCCACATTTGGGACAATTGCAATCACAAAGTAACAACGACGAATTACATCCAACACACTTTGTATATTCGGCATAATCCTCTCTCATCTTGTATAATTAGGTCGAACTAGAAATTAAAGAGAGTATCTATTTTTGTTAAAATTTATTTAAATTTTAAAATATAAATTTAAAATTTGTAAATAACTTCTTTGAATCCACTAAAATATGATTTCTTCTAAATCAGACTGATAATAATGAGCAAAGAGGTTTTAATAATATCATGAAAAAGGCATTTGTACTAATCAACTGTGATTTAGGAAAAGAGAAAGATCTCCTAACTGCATTGCGAGCCATGAATCAGGTAAAAGAGGCTCATGGGACTTGGGGCGCATATGATATAATAGTAGAAATAAACTCAGATGATGTTGAGTCATTACGCGAAACTATCACATGGAAGATTCGCAAGTTGCCATCAATCAGAGCAACACTTACCCTTATGGCAATAGAGGGACAACACTAGGAGAACAGGATGTCAAAAGCCTTTGTTCTGATAAACTGCGAATTAGGTTCTGAAATGCAAGTAATTTCAGATTTGAAAACAGTTGATTGTGTAAAAAAAGTCTACGGGGTATTTGGTACTTATGATATTTTAGTAAACTTGGAATGCGATAGACTTGAAGAACTAAGACAAACAATTATTTCTAAGATTAGAAGGATTGAGAACATACGTTCAACAAAAACTCTGATGGGGATAGATGGGCAATGTTAGATGAGATATTATGTTAGAACTAAGATGCAATGATTACGGGTTTGAGTGTGATTTTGAAGTGGAGGGTGACGAAGATCATGTCGTAGTACAATTCATGCAACATAGTAATGAAGAACATGGGATAGACTATAGAAAAGAAGCCGTAAAGCAGTTCCTATTGAGAAAATATCACTCCTAGTTTTTTTACTTTGTTTATTACAACTTACATCTCCATTCCCCGATATTTTTATAGAATATTTTCATATCAGATCATTCCTGCTGATTTTATGTACACAGTATAGATGATTTTACCAACATCATCTAAAGTGTCGTTTCTTTAGTTATTCTACAGTTTCACTTGTTCGTTTTCCAATATTTTCAAAACTTCAGAATACATCTTAAATTGTTAAGCAGTTGTATTTTTCCAAAATACTTGTCGTTCTTGTATTAGTTTTCCCCGAATTCATCTTTTTGACCTGTACCCAATATTCTTGATCTTTTGGTCATGTCTGGAATGACTACTGGTTCAAATCTCATTATACCTCGATAAAATTTATTCATGAATCATCTATCATTTTGATAGACGTATCAATTAATAGATAATTCAAAAACATAAGATCTCAAATATACTTTATTCCGTATATACTGTCAGTGACCGATATACAATTTTGTCATATTTGCCTGAACAAGACAGAGATTCTAGAGTATGATAAATTACATGTTTGTACAAAATGTTTATTAAACATTATAAAATTGGACAAAGAGAAACCATCGAGCCTTTCAAAAGAGCAGATTGCCGGTGGGATCAAAGATGAGTTATAAAATGGAAATTATACGAATGATATAATTGCAAAACTTTTTCAAGAATGTAAAAAATTGGATGTATGCCTTTTCAATTAATTTCTCAGATGCTTGATATCTACTGACTCATCATTAATTACTATAATTCATAAAAAAAATGATATATTCATATATTGCTAATAAATTTTTGATTTATTTAATAAAACAGAATAGATGTAAAGATTATTCTCAATTTTATTAAAATATTTGATTTACGTATAAAAGAACAATGAGCGTGCTAAACTGTCGATATTATGGATTTGAATGTAACTATGAGGTGGAAGGAGATGTCAAAAAGATAGCTGATGAATTCAAAAATCACATTACAAAAGAACACAAAATTGATTATCCAAAGGGAATCTTGATGCAAACTAATCTGTGGAAAAGATCATAATGGTTGCAGAAAGTGGTATTTTGTGCCGTGAATGCAAAGGCTCTATTGAATATTGTTATTGTTACTGTCCTTATTGTGGAAATATAACAGAACATTGCCGTTGTAATCTAGAGAATTCAAAAGGCAGTGACAAAATTCTATCCACTCTACATTATTCAAAACTTGATCCATGGAATAAATCGAAGGAACCCTCTCTTGTAAATACTCATGATGATGATTGGTGGCGTTTAGAAAAATGGCAAATTGGAAGAAGAAATCTTCCTTAACCTCATTATCCTAGAACGTATCATAAATTAGAAATTATAAACATTGTATGTTGTCTAATCAGAATAGAACGTTGTATCTTAAAAAGAGTGATTGGAATCTGGAGGTTTTCAATATCAAGAGTATTACGTAGTTTTTTCTATGATTGTTCTGGGATGGTGTGTATGGTAATTGTATGTGTAATATTTTCAAGATGTCTTATTTTTTGTAAAGTCTGTTCAAAGAAATCTATATTGTCATAATTTAATTTACAGATAAAATCATACATTCCAAAGGTTCCTTGTACCTCATTACATAACTCTTTGAGTTTTGTAATTGTCTGAATTTTATATCCTAAATCACAATTAACTAAAATGTATGCTATGCTCATAACCCATATACGGAATTCTCTGTATTAAGTTTACTTTAAAGTTTAAATTATATTTCAAAATATTTTTAATATTTTTACTATCTATAATAAATCAAATAACTACCAATACTCTATATGTCAAAATAGTCAAGAGTTAGTGAAAAAGAATAATTCAAAAAAAAGTTTTAAGAAAGAATTGCAAATGGTGAAGTATTTGATTTTGACTAGAAAGCAATTATTACTAAATCCCTCATGCAAGAGATTTTCATCAATATCACAATTTGGACCTATTTTTGTTAGGCCTTACATAAAATCTACAATGAAAGATAGAATCGTTTGCTTATGTCTAAAATTCTAGGGTTAGAAAGGACAATATCATAACTAGATTTTGATATTGGAATTCAGTACTTTTAGAAATTTGGAACCAAAATTAATAATATTAGATCTATTCGTTCTTCTTTGATGCTGATACATGCGTAATTTCTATGTGATATTATGAATTATCATGTAAGTGCTCTGCACTCGTCATTTTCTTTATTTGTCTAAAATTTTTGAACTTGAATTTTATCCTGGCAGGTCAGGAAATTTATTCTAAGTGGAAGAATCTGTCTATTTTTGTGACTCGTTTACAGTGATAAATTGGTTGTTAAGAAAATTCTAAACAGTGATGGAATAAAAATCCCATTGTTTCAACGTGTAAAAACTGAAAATCAAAGGATCAATGAATTTATTTTTTTATATCTGCTAATTGATTTTTACTTACTCTTCGTTTTTTAATTAAAGCAAACATTATCATTCCAACATTTATGATAGAAATTATTTCAATCAAATCAACTCCATACAAGAACCAATCAATTACCGGATGTACTCTTGACACAATTCCTGCTTCAAGCATAATGTCTGCATTCCATATCATGTGAGGAACTTGAATGAATTGAATAATTGCAATAAGGATGACACTTCCTAAAATTTTATTTTCATACCAATTCCAAAATTTATTCCATGCATTCATGTATGAAATTATTTCTTAATTGTAATAAACAATGGGAAAATTAGATGCAACTAATTAGACTGGACTAATAATTACAGGCACAGATTTCTTCAAAATTAGGTTGATCTTTTTAGTTTTTTCTTTTTTTTTACCAAAAAGTGTTCTAGATGCTATTGAATGTGTGGAATAATTGAGAGTTTTGGGTTATTACAAAATATTCTTTAGGAAAAACTGCTCATTGACTTCTAATTTGTATGAAAAAATCCTGATTCAAAGTTATAACTAAGGTTGATCTATTTTTGATTTTCGCTCTTGATTTTTTCTTTTTTCATCCAAATGGTTTTTCCCTTATGGTCAATTAATTCAATATTTTTCTCATTAAGTTTGCCTCGAATTTTATCTGCATCTTCAAATCGTTTTTCTTTTCTAAATTGCTCTCTATTTAAAATCATGTTGTCAATTTCTTTTTTTTCATTTTCTGTCATTTCTGGAATTTTTAATCCTAGAATGCCTAACATTCTTTTAATCTCTTTTTTGATAATTTCTGCATCTTCTCTTCCAAGTCTCTCTTCGGCTGCTAGTCTGTTGGTTTCTTTTACTAGTTGAAAAAATACAGATAATGCAAGATGCGTGTTAAGATCATCATTTAGTGCATTATCAAAATCTGTACTCATCTTCTCTATTGCTGAATTGATTTTTTCACGATTCTTATTATTTGAATGAATCAACTCATAGTAACATGTCTCTATCTGTCTCCATTTGGTGAGATTTTCCTTGAGTAATTCTTCAGAATAATCAATTGCTTTTGAATAGTGTCCGGAAAGACAAAACAATCTGATTACATTTGGACCCCAGTTCTCTAAAACATGCTTTATTGATTTAATATTTCCAAGCGATTTTGACATTTTTTCACCATTTATTGTAACCATTCCAACATGCATCCAAATTTTTGCAAATTGAGCGCCAGTACATGATTCAGATTGTGCAATCTCGTTTTCATGATGTGGAAATATCAAATCTCGTCCTCCCCCATGAATATCAAAATTCTCTCCAAGATACTTTGTACTCATAGCAGAACATTCTATGTGCCATCCTGGACGCCCATTACCCCAAGGACTACTCCATACGGGTTCTCTGTCTGAGAATTTCCACACTGCAAAATCTAGTGGATCTTTTTTAGCTTCATCGATTTCTATTCTTGCACCTGATTGAAGTTCTTCTATTTTTTTCTTTGATAATTTTCCATATTCTGGGAATTTAGATACTGAAAAATATACGCCATTTTTTGTTGTATATGCAATTTGCTTCTCAATTAGTTTCTCAATAAATTTTATAATGTCTCTCATATGCTCTGTTGCTTTAGGGTATCTTGTTGCGCGCTTTACATTTAATCCATCGAAATCTTTGAAATAGTTTTCAATGTATTTTGTACTAATTTTTTCAGCCGTAGTGTTCTCTGAATTAGCACGATTGATGATTTTGTCATCTACATCTGTAAAGTTTTGAATAAATTCTACTTCTACGTTTTTGCTTTCTAAATATTTTCTTAGTACATCAAAAACTATTATGGTTCTTGCATGACCTATATGTGATTCATCATAAACTGTAACACCACAAAGATAAATTTTGATCTTTTTTGAAATATCCAATTTTTGTTTAGAATTTAGTAATGTATCTTGAAGTTTCATCCCTTAAACTCTATCTGGTTTTTGCGCAAGCAATCTTTTATGTTCACTGTTTATGTTTTGCTGATGAATCTTCTCTACGATTGCTCTGTTAATTTGAGTTAATTCTGTTGTTTCTTCAATTGATAAGTTTTTTTCAAATAAGCAGTACAATATGGAATCAATTTCTTCATATGTTGCCCCTAATTCCTCTTCTGCTTCATGTTCTTTCCACAAATGAGGACTGCTTTTTTTTGAAATGACATTTTCAGGAACTCCTAGATATTTTGCAATCTCTCTTACCTGTAGTTTGTAAAGTGAAATAATTGGTGTAATGTCTGATGCCCCATCACCGTATTTTGTAAAATATCCTAGCAAATACTCACTTTTATCACTAGAACCTAAAACTAGATAGTTTTTGGAATTTGCATAGTAGTACAAAATATTTGTTCTGATTCTTGCACGCAGATTTCCCTTTGCCCAATCATTTGGCTCTAGGTACATAGAATATTCATTTATGATTGGCTTTATGTCAATCAGCTTATATTCAATTCCTGTCAGTGAAATCATTTTGAGAGCATCATCTGTTTCTGATTTTGGTGTGATTAATGTATCTGGCATGATCAGTGCAAGTGTTTTTTCTTTGATTTGTCTTTTACAAAGATAAGCTAACACGGCAGAATCAATCCCTCCACTTAATCCTAGAATCACTCCATTTGTGTGACTTTTTTCAATTTGATCTGATAGAAATTTCTCAAATGTCTTTGTAATTAAGGCATAATCCTGATTTTTAATTTCATTGATAATGTCTTGATTCAATAATTAGTTTTGATTATTTTTGAGGATAAAAATTCTCCTTAATTTGAAGTAAAATAGGTACTTTTTCTAGATGTCTACGTAGATACCATCATCTCTGGTTTCAACTTTGTATGTTTCTAGTTTGACGTCTTTTAGGTAATCTGTTAGTTCTCCTGTTTTGATATTGTAATGCCAAAAATGTAATGGGCATTCTACAATGTCTCCGTCTAATTTCCCAGCCGCAATTGAGCCGTCTTGATGAACACATAGGTCGTCTATTGCATGATATCCGTCTTGATTAAAGATTGCAATTTGTTTTCCTTCAATTTTGAATGCTTTACCTTTTCCTGCTGATACTTCCCCTTTTTCAGCAATCTTTTTCCAAGTCAATGGTTTTCTAACATTTTTGTCATTTATTTAGATTCGCATGATAGAATTTTATAGCGTGCTTTGAGGGTTTGATTGTTGAGTAAAGTCAAGTCTAGTTCTAAATTGATCAAAGATGGTAAATTATCCTATGAATGGGCTAAATCTCATATGCAAATTTTAGACAATACAATTAACAGATTTAAAAAATCAAAACCCCTAAAGGGAATAACACTTGGATTTTGCTTACATATCACAAAAGAGACCTCTGTCTTACTAATGGGTGCAAAAGAACTTGGTGCCACTGTTGCATGTTGTGGCGGAAACCCATTGACTACACAAGATGATATTGCTTCATTTTTAGCATCTCAAGGAATACATGTCTATGCATGGCATGGTCAATCTGTCAAAGAATATGATTGGTGTATTGATCAAGTATTGAAGCACAATCCTGTAATCTTAACTGATGATGGGGCTGACATGAATATCAAAGCTCATTTTGATAAAAGATTTAGCGCTATGAAAATTCTAGGAGCTACTGAAGAAACTACTGCAGGTGTTACAAGAATTAGGGCAGTGGAAAATCAGGGCAAACTTCGCTATCCTGTAATTTTGGTAAACGAAGCGTATACCAAGCATATGTTTGATAATCGATATGGAACTGGTCAAAGCACCATTGATGGATATCTTCGTGCTATGAACTTACTAATGGCCTCAAAACGTGTGGTTGTAATTGGATATGGTTGGGTTGGCCGTGGGGTTGCATCCAGATTCCAAGGAATGGGTTCTAAAGTAATTGTAACTGAGATTGATCCTGTAAAGGCACTTGAGGCTCATATGGATGGGTTTGAAGTAATGCCTATGACTCAAGCCGCAAAGATTGGCGATATGTTTGTCACATGTACTGGAATGACTAGTGTAATTAGAAAAGAGCACATATTGCAAATGAAAAATGGTGCAATCATGGGTAATGTGGGTCACTTTGATGTGGAAATTGACAGTAAATTCTTGTTAAAACAATCAAAATCTGTAAAAGAAGTTCGGCCAAATCTTGACGAGTGTACTCTAAAAAATGGTAAAGTAGTTTATCTAATTGGACAAGGCAGGCTAGCAAACCTAGTCGCAGCTGAAGGACATCCTCCAGAAGTAATGGCACAATCATTTTCAAATCAAATCTTGTCTGTTTTGTACATTCTTAAAAATCACAAAAAAATGGAAAACAAAATCATCAATGTTCCTGAAGAAATTGACAAACAAGTAGCAGTAGATGCACTGGCTGCAATGAATGTAAAAATCGATAAACTTACTCCTGAACAAGTAAAATATGCAAATAGCTGGTAATGAATAATTATTACTATGCAAAAACTCCCTCTAATGTATTTTAGAGTGTAATTGTTCTTGATGAAGTTGACTCTGATTTTTTATGAATATATTTTTGTGTTAAATCAAATGATCTTTCTATTTTGAATCATGTATTCCTATTGTGCGAATCTGAATAGATGAAAAATACGTGTTTGTTCATTTTGGAATGTTTCTGAGGATTTTATTTTGTCTTTTTTCATCTTTTTATCCTTAATGGAATATTTATCTAAAATTGAAAATATAACTTTGTTATTCAATCAGCTGATTTTTTATCAAATTTGTTAATTCTTTGTTAAATTCCCTTTCTTTCTATGAATTTTATGGTTATTTGTGAGTGTGTTTTGTCTGAAAACACTCTTAATCATATCAACATAGTTCAAAAACTACTTCAAAAAAACTCACAAACTCTCTGTACATCTGATGTCGTAGTGATCTTATTGAAATATGTCCTTTCTGATACATGCGTGATTTCATTAGATGATTTTACTCATATTGATCAGTATTTTTTAGAACATGCTGATTTTTTTCATTCGTTTTATAATGATATTATGATGTCGACCACTTTTTACTTGGACTGGTAGAAAAAAAGTCTAAAACTTCTTAACCCCAATACTGTTCTTGACAGATATCTGATGAATAACAAAGCCATCATTACAAGTGCGTTACCTTACGCAAATGGTGAAATCCATTTGGGACACGTTGCATCAACATATCTTCCTGCTGATGTAACCACTCGATTTCTAAAACTCAACGGAGTGGAGGCCTACTATGTATGTGCATCTGATGATTTTGGAACTCCTATCTTAATTCAGTCTGAGAAAGAAGGCAAGACTCCCGCTGAATATGTCGCTCATTGGAATAAACGTGACTATGAAGATTTTTCGGCATTTAACATTCAATTTGATTATTTTTACAAGACTAGCTCGCCTGAAAATATTGAATTTGTTCAGGATGTATTCAAAAAAATAAATGATGCAGGTCATATCTATGAACAAGAAATAATTCAATTCTATTGTAATAGTGATAAAAAATTTCTACCAGATAGATATGTTAAAGGGACATGTCCACATTGTAAGGCCGAAGATCAATATTCTGATCTTTGTGAGAGTTGTGGTCGTGTTCCCGAAGAGATTACTAATCCTAAATGCTCTCTTTGTGGTCAAGTCCCAACAAAAGAGAAAACAAAACATTATTTTTTCAAACTCAAAAACTTTGATAATTCTCTGACCAAATGGTTGGATGAAAATGAACATCTCCAAAAAGATGTCAAAAAATATGTTCAAAACTGGATTAAATCTGGATTAATTGATTGGGATATCACTCGTGATATTTCTTGGGGTGTTCCAATACCACTAGATGGTGCTAAGGACAAAGTTTTCTATGGGTGGTTTGATAATCATCTTGCATACATTTCAACTGCACTGAAATTTTTAAATGACAAAGGAATTGATGGAAAAGAGTTTTGGAATTCTGCCGATATTTATCACTTTATTGGAAAAGACATTGTTTATCATCATTATCTTTTCTTACCTGCAATGCGATTGGGAATAAACAGCGAGTACAAACTGCCTGACTATATTCCAACACGAGGACATCTCACTCTTCAGGGCAAGAAAATATCTAAAAGCAGAAACTGGTATATTGGATTAAAAGAATTTCTAGACTTTTATCCTGCAGACTATCTTAGATATTATCTCATATCGATTAATCCGTACTCTCAAGATGATTTAAATTTTGATTGGGATGACTTTACAACCAGAATAAATTCTGAATTAATTGGAAATCTTGGAAACTTTGTAAACCGTGCATTGGGATTTACAAAAAAGGCATTTGATGGAAAAGTCCCAGGCATAGAAATGTTTGATGAGCAAGATTTTGAGGCAGAAGAAAAAATAAAAAATCTTGCTTCAGAACTTAGTTCTCTTTTGGAACAGAATCATCTTGATAGGGCTTTGAGGAAAATAATGGAGTTTTCATCTTTTTTCAACACCTATTTTCAGCACAAAGAACCATGGAAAAAAGGACCAGGAACTGCAAACTGTGTATATCTTTCCGTTAATGCTGCAAGAAGTATTTCAATTGCCATTTTCCCATTCTTGCCTGAATCTGCACAAAAAATCTGGACACAATTGGGATTAAATGGTAACGTCGAGGATTCCTTTTGGGGTGACATTTCAAAGTTCGGTGTGCCTGCAGGGCATACTTTAGGGGATGCATCTCCTTTGTTTGTCAAAGTGGAAAAATCTGATATTGAACAACACAAAAAACAGTTAGGATCATTTGAAAAATGAGGCCAATCTTACGAATTTCCACTAGGGGATACTATGATCTTTCTAATGGAAAAACACTCAAAACCAATTCATATTTCTTATACCCAAAAAAAGACTTTAAAAAATTGATTAATTCTAAAGACCTCACAATTATGATTCATGGATTAAGAAATGATAGGGAAGGAGCTGTTGCCAAGGTGTTGTTGGCAAGAAATCGCTTGCGTAAATTAGGATATGCTAATCCAGTGATTGGATTTAGTTATGATTCCAACACAACAGGAGCACATTTGATTAAACATGCAAAACATGCACTTGATGTAGGGCAAACAATCGCAAAGAAAAATGGACGTAATCTTGGTTTGTTTATTCAGGATTTTAAGAAATCAAGTCCAAATACAAAGATTAGATTGATGGGTCACTCCCTAGGCTCTCAGGTAATACTGAGTACGTTGGAATATCTTTCAAAAAAGACACAAAATATTGGATTAATTGAATCTGTTTATTTGTTTGGTGCATCAATTACTGAAGATGTGCCTTCTTCTAAAAAATATGGCAAAATCCTCCAAAATATTGTAAATAAAAAAATTATGAACTACTATGCTCCTTCAGATGAAGTACTTTGTTGGGCAGATGATAAAAAATATGTTAAAAGCCCATTGGGTCTTAATGGTGCAACTGGAAAATTTATCCGTAAGTATTGTCAAAAACTAGTAAAGCCAAAAAATCATAGATTTGCAAGTTATGCCGCAGTACTGAATTCATTTCCGTGATTTTACAAACCACTTGGTGTAGTGTGATTCGTATATTACTTTTTTTATAGAAAAAATGATATTCATAACTTGTGAAAACTATTCTATCTTGTATTCAAAACAATAATTCCATTTTGAATTATGTACATAATTATCAGCAATATGTACATGTATATTGAAATTTATAGAATTCAAAAAAATTCGCATCTAATAGATGTGAAATTTAAAAATTAAGTCGGTATATATCTAGGATAAATTATCTAGAGTATGTTTAAAAAAATATTTGGAACATTCAAATTTGATTCTTCGAAGATCTACGTTTTAGATAAAGTAAGAACATTCGCCGAATCTGAAGAAGAGAAAAGGGTGACTGAATTAAAATGAAGTATCAATGTAGGATTTGTAATTTTCATTGGGAAGGAAATTCTGACACATTTTCTAAAGTATTGATCCATGAAAAAACTCACAAAAAGAAGGTTTCAGCATAATGCTTACTTGCAACAAGTGTTACAATAATCAACATGATCAATGCATGGGAAAAGCCGGAATGTATGAATGTAATTGTGATTGTTTTAAAACAACAGAATAATTCCTTTACACAAGATTTACACTCTCTTTTGTTTACTTATTTTTTTGTTTAATTATAAACCATTAAATTTTTCTCTTCAAGCAAACTATGAATCTGATTTACTGAACGATGAATGTCTTTTTCAATTCTAGCTCCTACACAAACAAGCTTACCTGAAGCAAAAATTAGGATTACTGTTTTTGGATCAAGCATTCTGTGAATTAATCCTGGAAATTGTTCTGGTTCATACATGCTTCTTGGAAGTGTTCTAGCTGCTTGTTCCAAATTTACTTTGCCTCCTAGATTAATTGACGAAACGATATTTTGAATTGTAACTATTGGTTCATTTTTTATTTTGATTTTTCCCTTTCTCAAATTCTGAACAACAATGTTTACAGCTTTAATTGCCATCTCTTCTGATTTTGCACCAGTACAAACCATCTTTCCTGAGCCAAAAAGAAGTGTTGCAGTTCGTGGAGTTTTTAATCTGAAAACTGCCCCTGGGAATTGTTCTGGATGATACTCTACATCTGGAAACTTTTTTGTTATATCTACAAGATCTAATTTCTGCTCAATTGTTGCAGATGCTACTACATTAACTATTGCTATTACTGGCTTGGTTTCTGTCATATTTTTTCGTTATTTCCTTACTATATCTTCGTATCTTGGTCTAATCTGAGGCCTTTGTATCTATTTCTAATGGTCACTTCTGTCACATTTGAGGCTTCTGCAATGTCTTTTTGAGTTCTATCTTCACCATTTTTTACACATGATAGGTATAATGCCGCTGCTGCAAGCCCCATAGGATCTTTTCCTGCAGATTCTTCATGCTCTTGAGCAATTTGAAGAACTTTGGCAGCATAACGTTTTGTTTTCTCAGAAATCTCAAGTTTGCTTGAGATTCTTGAAATACATTGTATTGGATTGACCACTGGCATTTTTAATTCCAATTCTTGATGTAAAATTCGATAACATCGTGAAATATCTTTCTTCTTTATGTTTCCTGCATCTGCAACATCTTTTAGAGTTCTAGGCGTTTCAGTATCCCTACATGCAGCATAGAGTGCTGCTGCAATCAGTGCAGAAATAGATCTTCCACGTACTAGTTTTTTTTCCAATGCTTTTCTGTAAATGTATGATGCTTTTTCAATTACGGAGTTTGAAAGTGATAATTTATCTTTTAATGTTGATAGCTGACTAAGTGCTTGTCTGAGATTTTTATCTGATGATGCATTTACTTTGCTTCTACTATCCCAAGTTCTGAGTCTCTCAATTGTGCTTTTCATAGATGAAGAAAGTGGCTTTCCAGAAGCATCCTTATTCATAGGACTGATGATTGTAGAAAGTCCCCTATCGTGCATTGCAAGCGATGTTGGAGCACCAGTTCTTGTGGGATCTGTACCCCCATCTTTTGAAAATGATCTCCATTCGGGTCCTGAATCCTGCAATGTCTCAGAAATCACAAAACCGCATTTGGAACAAAATCTTTCTCCAGTTGCATCATCAGTAAGTAAAGAATTTTTTCCACAACGTAGACAAAGAAAATTTTGATTTGTTGTAACCATGCAAACTAACCTATGTTTCTGCCCTTTTTAGAGAAATCTCAATTGATGAAACATCCCTGTTTCGACCATCTTGGGATACAAGTGATTCCGAACCAATATTAATATCGCCAATAACAAATGCAGGTTTTGTTTTCTGTAACACTATTTGAGCTACATCCACAGCAAAAGCAATAGTCATACCTCTTGCCTTTATTGTGATTGAAGGCATTGTAGCCAATTGAATAATTGCTGATGTAACATAAGTCATCAATGGTTTTTTGCCAATGAAAATTGTATCTTTAGAATTGTTTGACATATTGAATTCGTATTGGCACATAATTTAAACTGAGTATATTCTACTAGTCGTCAATTATCTAAAATAAAAAAGAAAAGGTTTTTGATATACTTGGAAATAATTTAGTTCAAAATTAATTAAACAAAACTAGTCTAAATTCATCAATTACGATGTTTTGGCAAACATTCTCGGCAATAAACTGGTCTGCCCTCTTTTGGTTCAAAGGGTACTTCAGATTCTTTGCCGCAGTCAGAACAGATACATTTGTACATTTTTCTATCTTCGGACATAGTTAACTTGAATTTCTCAACTATAAGAACGGTAGGTAATTTTATCAAAAAACTTTTGAAGTTTTCAGATTTTATACAATTACAGTAATTTCACGACTAGGCATTCCACCATAACCTGGATCAATTTTTTGTTTAGGGTTCAGTGTAGTATCATGATGACATGCTTTATTGCAAACAGGGCAGAATTTTCTATCAAGTACAATGCATTGACAAATATGATTTTTCACATATGCTTGAGCTGCACTATTCCACTCTCCTGTCCCATTACAATACACACAAGTGTTTGGACCAGAAGAGCCAATCCCTTTACAAAAATCACATACGTCTTCAGTCATATCTATTATCGCTGATACAGTCTAATTTTTGAATCAATATATTTCAAGAGATTAGAGCATAACATCTAAAAAAATAGATTGATGAAAATCAAATAAAGCTTTTAAAACATCAAAATATAGAAATTAATATGAAACAAAAGGCTGCTTCACGAAGTATTAAAATCTTGGTTGCCAAGTTAGGTCTTGACGGTCACGATAGAGGAGCTTTAGTACTTTGTAGAGCATTCAGAGATGCAGGAATGGAAGTAATCTATTCAGGACTTTTTGCAACACCAGAAAGAATTGCACAGATTGCAGAAGATGAGGATGTAGATGCTGTTGCAATGAGTTTGCTAAATGGGGCACATGGAACTCTTTTCCCAAGAGTAGTAAAGGCTTTAAAAAAGAAAGGCATTGATGATGTTCTCATAGTTGGCGGAGGAGTTATTCCAGATATAGACCATAAAGACTTGATCAAATCAGGAGTAGACCACGTGTTTGGTCCAGGTACGCCATTACCAACAATTATCGACCACATCACTACTGGTGTATCCAAATTAAGAAAAATATAAGAAAAAAGATTATTCTGTGGAATTAGGCCACATCATTTTACGCATTTCTTTACCAACTTTTTCAATTTGGTGTTTGTCATATTGTTTCATGTATTTGTCAAATGCATCTTTACCATTTTTCTGATATTCAGAAATCCACTCACTGTTGAAGGTACCATCTTGAATCATGGTAAGAACTTTTTTCATATTTTCTTTATTTGTAGAATCCATTACCATGGGTCCACGCGTTAGGCCACCATATCTAGCGGTTTCACTTACACGTCTCCACATACCATTAATTCCATATCTTTGAATCATATCTACGATGAGTTTGAGCTCATGTAAAACTTCAAAGTATGCAATTTCAGGTTGATATCCTGCTTCAACAAGAGTCTCAAATGCATTTGTCACCATAGAAGCTGCACCGCCACAAAGGTCTGCTTGTTCGCCAAACCAATCAGTTTCTACTTCTTCTTTGAAAGCAGTTTTGATCAATCCAGCTCTTGCACTTCCAATTGCTTTTGCAATTCCTAATGTTCTATCCCAAGCTTTTCCTGTAAAATCTTGTTCAACTGCAACAATTGCAGGAGTTCCAAAATCATCAAGATATGTTTCTCTAACTTTTGAGCCAGGTCCTTTTGGAGCCACCATAATCAGATCAACATTACTTGGAGCTTCAATCCATTTCCAATAGATTGCGGCTGCATGAGAAAATGACAATGCTTTTCCTTCAGAAAGATTTGGTCCTATTTCATCCTTGTATACTTGACCTTGAATCATGTCTGGAATCAAAATGTGTATAATATCTCCTTGTTTTGTTGCATCTGCAACAGACATTACTTTGTGACCATCAGCTTCGGCCTTTTTCCAGCTGTTACCGCTTTCTTTGAGACCGATTATTACATTTAGGCCTGAGTCTTTCATGTTGTTTGCTTGAGCATCGCCTTGGATTCCGTAACCGATTACAGCCACAGTCTGATCTTTAATTGGATCAAGGCTGATTTCGTCATCTTTCCATGTTTTTGCCATATGATCCTTTCAAGAATGCTGCAAATATTAACTATGAAATTTAGATTTCAATTATGTTATTACAAGAACGACATTTTACAGTGACCTTTTCGCCTGCAAGCCGGGTAAATCTCTTAGAACCACATTTAGGACAAACAGGACAAGATCGTATAGGCTCCATTAATGTTCAGTGGGATTTGTGCCAGAGTTAGAAATTACAGTAAGTCTATTTTTTGCATTAATTTTTGTCAATAATTCATAAACAGCGGGAGGAACATATTCCTTCCAGTTTTCATCAGAAATAATCATTGAGCGAATTTTAGTTGCATTGAATTGAGTTCGATCTAAAAATACGGGAGTAACAACATCAATGTTAGAATCACTCAACAACATTGAAACATAATTGTTCCCGCTATACACTTTATCAAAATATGGCAATGCAGATTTTAGATATGATGCCCATGTAGATACATTGAACTGATTTTCTATCGCCATAACAAAACATCGTGAAAGTTCAAGAGAGGACTCCTTTAGAGAATTATGAATCATTTCGATTCGCTCACCTGCGGTAAAAGGATCTTTTTCTAAATAATTAAACTGAGAACTAGTAATTGCTATAATCACCTCATCACATTCATCAAGAATTTGTTTTGCCAAATCCAAATGTCCCAAATGAAAAGGTTGGAACCTCCCCATCATCAATCCTCGCATAATCAATTATGAACTTTGATTCAATTAAATTAGTCTATTGAATTGCACCGCTACCAAGAATTCTAATTGTGGTGGACTCTGGTTTTAAAATTACGGCAATTTGACCTTGTTTACATACGATTGGTTTTTCAAATGTTAATTTCAATGGAGATATTGATGTGAATTTTGCAGATTTAATTTGTAAACCTATACTTACCAAACAACCCTGATTTTCAGTGATTTCATTTTTGTAAAAAGGGTTTTTTTCAAAATCAAGTTCAATCTCAGTTTTTACATCTACTGCCCCTTCTTTAGAAATAACATCACCACGTCCGATCTCATCAGGCTTTGCACCCTTTACTGCAAGTCCAACTCTTGCAGGGCAAACAGATTCTTCAACAGGATCATCGTGCATTTGTATTGATTTTATCAGTATATCAATTCCTGCAGGGTATAGTTTCAAGTTATCATATTGTTTTATTTTTCCATGTGTTATTTTACCCAAAATTACAGTTCCAACACCCTTTACATCAAAACAGTGATCAATTACCATCTCAGAAAGATCAGTGTTTGTCAAAGGCTCTAGATTATCCATTTCTTCTTTAATTTTATCCTGTTCAACTTTGGTGTAATTTTCAACGACGGTTCCTTTGATCATCATATTCAACTTTGATTCATCGACATCAAATGTATGAGATAGAATGCCTTTTTCTTTTTTTAGGGAATCTAATGCAATAATTTGTTCCCCAGTAAATTTATCTAATTTATCCACTAAAAGTATCACATATTCTGCCAAATTGATTGCTTGAAATAATGGTTGGATTTTTTCTGGAAATCCACTTGGAGTAACCCAAGTTTTGATAATATCAGATTCTTTTCGATCATAAAGCGAAAGATCAGTAACGGTTCCTTTTTTCCCAAATTGAGCTGCAATATCTTGTTTACCTAAAACAACAAAGTTTACAGATTGCATTATTAATTTTGAATAAAAAATTTGGGTTAATGTAGGTTATTGTAATACTCATACAAAATAAACAATCACACATAACATGAAATTAGAAATCAAAAAGCGATATTTTGGAACAAATTCATGAAATAAGTCAGTTATTATAGGAAACAAGTAAACCAAAAATGGTCATATTATTGGTGTTAGAAATTATCAATGCAGATAGTGTATGCAGGCGTTGTGGACAAAAGTCCATGCTGACAGACAATGTTACAGGAGAAAGATTTTGTTCCAAATGCGGTTTTGTGATTTCTGAGACATTGCAGGATTCAGGACCCGAATGGAGATCATTTTCAAAAGATGGGGGTACAGAT
>Ga0224512_10000990_pt1 | contig 28361 bp, 31 predicted proteins | sample SF_May12_sed_USG_4_FD_169103 | JGI IMG/M metagenome (GOLD analysis project Ga0224512, IMG submission 169103) | Sediment microbial communities from San Francisco Bay, California, United States - SF_May12_sed_USGS_13 | ecosystem: Environmental > Aquatic > Marine > Sediment | place: USA... | reverse complement strand
TGAAACCTGCAATGAGTGCGCCAAAGCACATCACACCTGTTCCAACACCCCAGAATAACTTCCGCTCGATAGCATGTAACTTCGCATATTCCCGATCAAACCTTGGTAGACCGACAACATTCCTTCGATGGAGCATCTTCAGGGCAGGGTAACCACCATTCCAGTTTCTTGCGACGATATTCAATTCTGACCAGAGCCCAGGGCACTCTTTCTTCAGCCAGCTTGCAACCCGGCTGGCCATTCGGGACAGCCGGATCTCGCACACAAAGGCATAGCCGATTGAAGCGCTGGCCAGCACAAGCAGAATTTTTATCTCGGGACTTGTCACTGACGCTCTTTTATCCATACTGCAGGGTTATTAAAGGGGACAGATTTATTTAGCTGAAGTTTTTACTCTGCCCCAAATTTTTGGGGGCAGATCCTCGTTACGGGTTATATTATTGAAAACCGGGATCAGAGCTACCCCCGTTTTATATTGATTCCCTTATTACCCGTCTTTCATTCTGTTAGACGCGTAATTTCAGGCATGAAAAGCGCAATATAAGCATCCTGAAGGCCTTTTTCTGAGTTGATTAGCAAGCTGAATTAATAGCTTGCGGAGGTCCGACCCCGCATATGCTAATGTGAAACTGGCACTGGCATATTTCATCGTTAAAAAACCGATGCACTCAATTCATGCACCGCCGTCAACATCTCCGCGTCATCCGTTAACGCCTCCGCAATACAGCTGCGGCAGGCCACCACGGGGTTGATGCCAGTGGCAATCAGCTTCGCCGCATGCACCAACAGGCGGGTACTGGCGCCCTCCTCCAGGCCGCTGCCCTTGAGGTTACGGGTCATGTGCGCGAACTTGACCAGCTGGCCGGCCAGGTCAGAGTCGATGCCGGTCTCGTTGACGATGATCCTGGCCTCCAGGGCCACCGCCGGGTAATTGAATTCCAGGGCCACGAAACGCTGGCGTGTGCTCTGCTTGAGGTCCTTGAGCACGCTCTGGTAGCCGGGGTTGTAGGAGATGGCCATGCAGAACTCGGGGCCGGCCTCGATGACCTCGCCGAGCTTTTCCATCGGCAAAACCCGCCGGTCATCGGCCAGCGGGTGGATCACCACGGTGGTGTCCTTGCGCGCCTCGACGATTTCGTCGAGGTAGCAGATGGCGCCGTTGCGCACCGCGCGTGCCAGCGGGCCGTCGACCCAGACGGTTTCGCCGCCGGTGACCAGGTAGCGTCCCACCAGGTCGGAGGCGGTCAGGTCATCGTGGCAGGAGACGGTGATCAGGGGCCGTTGCAGACGCCAGGCCATGTGCTCCATGAAGCGGGTCTTGCCGCAGCCGGTGGGCCCCTTGAGCAGTACCGGTAGTTGGTTCTTGTAGGCCGCCTCGAAGACGGCCAGTTCGTCGCCGACGGGTTCGTAGTAGGGCTCCTCCAGGATGAAGAATTCTTCCGGTTTCAGGGTGCGGACGCTCACGCGGGTACTCCAATGCTGGGATTTACTGGATCAGGCAAGGAATCTTGCCACAGAGCGCACAGAGAACACAGGGCGGAATCGCGCCTGCGCCCGATTAAGCGCCGGGCATAAACGAGGCGTTCCTGCCCCAAATCGACGTACCGGAGGGGGTGGATCAAGGGGATCAGGACGGTGGGACAACATTACCCAGTAGTTGCACGTGCTATATAATGATTCTATTTCTGTATTGCAAAATTCAATATGCTTCTTCCTTTAACTGTATGGCACCGATGCGGGAGACAGGGTATCGTTATCGTCCAATTGTCCGGTTACCCCGCGTAGCAATGCAGCGCGCCGAAACTCACACGTAACCGTCCGGAATTCAAACAGAAAAGACGCCCACCAGCGTCCAAGCGGAGGTTCATCTAATGTCGGAGGTTATCGCAACCAACCAGACCATCCTGGTGGTGGGAGGCGGCATCAGCGGCGTGACGGCTGCGATCGAGGCCGCCGAGTGTGGCAAGCAGGTCATACTCGTCGAGAAGAACCCCTCCATCGGCGGCCGCGTCAGCCAGCTCTACAAGTACTTCCCCAAGCTGTGCTTCCCGTCCTGCGGCATGGAAATCAACCTGCGCCGCATCAAGGCCAACCGCAACCTGCGCATCCTGACCATGACCGAGGTCAGCGCCGTCAGCGGCGAGTCGGGCAACTACAGTGTGACCCTGAAAAACACGCCGCGCTACGTCAACGAGAACTGCACGGCCTGCGGTGACTGCGAGACCGCGGTGGAGGCCGAGTTCGCCAGCGAGTACGACTACGGCATGAAGCAGCGCAAGGGCGCCTACCTGCCGTTCAATATGGCCTACCCCCAGCGCTACGTGCTCGACCCGCGCATCATCGGCACCCCCGATGCCGACAAGGCGAAGGCGGCCTGCAAGTACGACGCCATCGACCTCGACGCGCAGGAGAGCGAGACCACCATCACCGTCGGCGCCATCGTCTGGGCCACCGGCTGGCAGCCGTACGATGCCGACAAGATCCAGCCCTACGGCCACGACCGCATCGCCAACGTCATCAGCAGCGTCGAATTCGAGCGCATGCTGGACCCCTTCGGTCCCACCGGCGGCAAGATCGTGCGCCCGTCCGACGGCAAGGAGGCGAAGAACGTGGCCTTCATCCAGTGCGCCGGCTCACGTGACCGCAACCACCTGCGCCACTGCTCCCGCATCTGCTGCATGGCCACGCTGAAGCAGACCACCTATCTGCGCGAGAAATTCGAGGACGACTTCAAGGCCAGCGTCTACTACATCGATATCCGCGCCATCGACCGCATCGACGACTTCTACCAGAAGATACAGGACGACCCCAATGTCAGCTTCGTGAAATCCAAGGTCGCCAGCATCACTGAGGAGAAGGAGACCGGTAATCCGGTGCTGCACGGGGTCGATACCGAGGGCTACCACCGCTACAGCAACCCGCACGACCTGTGCGTGCTGGCCGTCGGCATGGAGCCCAGTGTGCCCAGGGATGCCTTCCCGGTCGATGTCGTGATCAACGAGAGCGGGTTTATCGAGGCCAACGAGAAAAACGGCGGCATCTTCGCAGCCGGGTGTTCATCCGACGCCCTGGATGTGAACCGCGCGGTCCAGAGCGCCACGGCCAGTGCATTGCGTGCGATCCAGGTGGTCAACCGGGTCGCTGGAACGGAGGGTTAAACGATGTCAGACGAAATCAAGACAGGCGCATACATCTGCAAGGGCTGTGGTCTGGGCGAACGTCTCGACTGCGACCAGCTGGCCACCATCGCCGAGCGCGAGGGCAAGGCCAACATCGTCAGGCAGCACGATTTCCTGTGCAACGCCGAGGGCGTGGCCATGATCCAGAGCGACATCGACAACGAGGGCGTCAACCGCATCACGATCGCAGCCTGCTCGCGCCGCTCCAAGACCGAGGCCTTCAATTTTGACAATGTCGCCATCAACCGTACCAACCTGCGCGAAGGTGTGATCTGGGTGCGACCGGATGATGACGAATCCCGCGAAACGACCCAGGAAATGGCCGCAGACTATGTGCGAATGGGTTGTGCCGAGATCAAGTACACGACCCCGCCACAACCCAGTGAAGAGGCGGCCAGCAACAACAATCTGCTGGTCGTCGGTGGCGGTGTCACCGGCATGACCGCCGCGATTGAAGCAGCCGCAGCCGGTTACCCGGTGACGCTGGTGGAGAAATCCGGTCAGCTGGGTGGCTCAGCCGCCTTCGAATGGAAAGGCGTGCCGGAACACAGCCCGTACAGTGACCCGGTCGATAACGGCGTGGCCGGGATGATCGCCCGCATAGAAGCCGACAGCAAGATAACTGTGCATCTGAATTCCACCACCACCAAGACCAGTGGTGCACCTGGGCGTTTCTCGGCGGACATTTCCACGGAATCCGGTTCGACCACGACGGAAAACTTCGGTGCCATCATCATGGCCTCGGGTGCGCGCAACTACGACGCCAGTCAATTACCGGAACTCGGTTACGGCAAGAGCCCGGACGTCATTGACCAGGCCGGTCTGGAAAAACTTGCAGTGGAAGCCAACGGCGGCCCGATCAAGCGACCAAGTGACGGCAAGGAAGTCGAGAACGTGGTGTTCGTGCAATGCGCCGGACAGCGCAGCCAGAAGGAAGGCCACCTGTCGTATTGTTCCGGTCACTGCTGCTCGACCTCGATCAAGCAGGCTATGTACTTCAAGGACCAGAACCCGCAGATCGATACCAACATCATCTATACCGACCTGCGTACCCCGGGTGCCGGTGGTGAGGATTTCTACCGCAGCGGCCAGGAGAAAGGCATCACCTTTACCAAGGGTGTGGTCAGTGAAGTCGCCGTCAACGGCAGCGGTGTACAGGTCAAGTTCAAGGACCTGATTCTCGACCAGGACGTCAACGAGAATGCCGATCTTGTCGTGCTGGCCACCGGCCAGGTGCCGAACTCCGGCGTCGATATCGAGGCCCTGCCGGAAGATTTAAAAGACGAGGACGGCAATATCATTCCCGAGGTGAAGGTCGACTCCATCCTGAACCTGACCTACCGCCAGGGTAAGGATCTGCCGCACCTGAAAAACGGCTTTAATGACTCTCACTTCATCTGCTTTCCGTATGAAACCCGTCGTACCGGCATCTACTCCGCCGGGCCGGTGCGTCGCCCCATGGACGTGCAACAGGCAAAAGAAGATGCCACCGGTGCCGCACTCAAGGCCATACAGGCACTGGAAAACGCCAAGCTCGGCCGCGCCGCGCACCCGCGCTCCGGCGACCTGTCGTTCCCGTCCTTCCGCAAGGAAGGCTGCACCCAGTGCAAGCGCTGCACGGTGGAATGCCCGTTCGGCGCCATCGACGAGGACGAGGAACGCTACCCGCTGTTCAACGAGGCGCGCTGCCGCCGTTGCGGTACCTGCATGGGCGCCTGCCCGGTACGCGTCATCTCGTTCGAAAACTATTCTGTGGAAACCGTCGGTCAGCAGCTCAAGGCTGTCGATATCCCGGATGAGTTCGATGAGAAGCCGCGCATCCTGGTGCTGGCCTGTGAAAACGACGCCTACCCGGCACTCGACATGGCCGCCAAGAACGGCAACCACTACAGTGAGTTTGCCCGCGTCATCCCGGTGCGCTGCCTGGGCTCGGTCAACACCATCTGGATTTCCGATGCCCTGAACAGCGGCTATGATGGTATCGTGCTGATGGGCTGCCAGAAGGGCGAGAACTACCAGTGTCACTTCGTCAAGGGCTCCGAGCTCGCGCACACGCGTATGAGCAAGGTCGACGATACGTTGGAAACGCTCAACCTCGAGAAGGAGCGCGTCGAGACCTACGAGGTCGCTATCACCGATATCGAACGGGCGCCGCAACTCATTAACGACATGGCTGCAGCAGTCGAGAAGGTCGGGATGAGCCCGTTCAAGTTCTAGGAGAAAAACATGAGTGACGCAAACACACAAATGGTTGAGCAGTATCGCAACAATTTTCTCCGCGAAGTCGAGGACAACGTCGAGGAAGGCGAATGGGTGAAGATGTGCATGCAGTGTGGCGTGTGCTCAGGCTCGTGCCCGCTGGGCCCGTACTGGGACCACCCGCCGCAGGAGATCTTCATGATGATCCGTGCCGGCATGCGCGATGAGGTGCTGCAGTCCTCTTCCATGTGGATGTGCACCTCCTGCTACAACTGCATCGTGCGTTGCCCGCGCGAGCTGCCGATTACCCACATCATGCATGGCCTTGCGCACTACGCGAAGCGCCTCGGCATCGCTCCGAAGAACCAGCCGACCCACAAGTTCTCGCAGCTGTTCTGGAACAACCTGACCAAGACCGGTCGCGTCAACGAACTGAAGCTGGGGCTGGCCCTGTATTTCATGAACGGTATCGGCGAAGGCATCAAGACCTCGCTGAAAATGCAGAATATCGGCCTCGGCATGTTAATGACCAAGCGCCTCAGCCCGATGGAACTGATCGGCGGCCACAAGTGCAAGGACGCCAAGGGTCTGCATGCGATACTGAAAAAGGCAGAAGAACTCGAGGCGGCCCGTATCCCGACGGCCGGCAAGTGAGGAACTGAAACATGGCTAAAAAATCCTATTCATTCTATCCCGGTTGCTCCTCGCAGAAGGCAGCCTCCGCATCCAACTACATGGTCTCAGTGCACAGCATGTGCGACACCCTGGATATCGAACTCAACGAGATCCCTGACTGGAACTGCTGCTCCGCCTCGATCGGCTACTCCGGTGGCGGCGAGCTGCCGCGCCTGGCACTGTCGGCCCGTAACATGGCGATCTCCGAACGCGAGAATCCCGGCCAGGACATCGTGGCCACCTGCGCCGCCTGCTGGCTCGCCACCAGGGAGGCTCAGGAACGCCTGCACGACGACAACAAACTGATGGCCGAGACCAACGAGGCCCTGGCAACGGCCGGCCTCAAGGTCGAGGCAAACCAGAAGATACGCCACATGGTGGAGGTCCTGATCGAGGACCTCGGCTACGAGGAAATGGGCAAACACGTCAAGAAGCCGCTCGACGGCATCAAGATCGCCGGCTACGTCGGCTGCCAGACCAACCGTCCGTTCGGCATCGACGGCGAGTCCTATGAAAACCCGAAGTACCTGGACAAACTGGTCGAGACCATGGGTGCCGAACCGATTGAAAAATACGACCAGAAGGTGTCGTGCTGCGGCGGTGCGCTGGCCTTCTCCGAGCCGGAAAAGAGCCAGGCACTGATCAAGGACATCATCGAGTCTGCCTACGACGGCGGTGCCGACATGATCGTCACCCCCTGCCCGGTCTGCCAGATGAATGTCGAAGTCTACCAGGACCACATCAACAAGAAGTACAAGACCAACTTCAAGATGCCGGTGGTGTACTACTCCACCCTGATGACCGTGGCCTATGGCGGCAGCGGCAAGCAGGCAGGCCTCGATGGCCAGATCATCAAGGCCAAGCAGTTGGAGGAGATCGCCGCCAAGTAACCACCTCTGTACGGATTAGCCCCACAGCGGAGTAATCCGGTATAACGCCCCCCGACAAAGCCCCTCAATCGAGGGGCTTTTTCATTAACTACAGTGACTTAGGCACATCCTGGGCGCGGGGGTGCACAGGCGCGGTGCATCCGGTTGGAGATAGTGGAGGAAATCTGCTTAGATAAGGGCCAATATCTAAAGAAGCACCCCGGAGGTGACCGGCATGAGCGACGCACTAGACCCCATTGTTATGAATTTTCTCTACGCAGCCCTCGGCGGGCTGATGACCTTGGCCTTCATGTGGTTCGGTTGTGTCCTGTTCAACCGGATCGTCTGCAACTTCAACATCGGCGAAGAACTCAGCAAGGGCAACCAGGCCGTCGGCATGATGGTCATGGGGATGTTTATCGGTATCGGTATTGGCATCGGACTGGTCATCGGTATGGGCCTGAACTAGCCATGCATCCTCCCGTGCTGGCATTCCTGCTTTGCACCGTGGTGGCCGTGGCCGGACAGGCCGCCACCGGGCCAAAGCAGAAAGTCACTGACTGGCCAGACGGGTACGACGTGCATTTCAAGAAATATGCGAAACATTATTTCGGTCCTAACTTCGACTGGCGCTGGTTCAAGGCCCAGGCCGTCGCGGAATCCGGCCTCAAACCCAATGCCAAAAGCAAGTCCGGCGCCCGCGGTATCATGCAGATCCTGCCCAGCACCTTTAGCGAGATCCAGAAGAAGAACCCCCACCTCAAGGACATGGACTCGCCGCGCTGGAACATCGCCGCCGGCATCTACTACGACCGGCTGCTGTACAAGCGCTGGGTCTCCCCGCCGCCCGGTGAGGAGCGCCTGTATTTCGCCTTCGGCAGCTACAACGCGGGCTATACGCGGATCAAGAACACCTTCCAGAAGCTCGATCCGCCGGAGGCCGCCTGGGAACATGTCGAATACCACGTACCCGGCCAGACGCGGCACTACGTACGGCGAATCCGCACGCTGATGGACCGGAACAGCGCCGGCACATAACAAATGAATGCAAGCACCGGCCTCATGCAAGCCCGACCGCGATACCATTCCCTACAAGAAGTAAAAGGCCAACTTCAAGATGCCGGTGTGTACTACTCCACTCTGATGACCGTGGCCTATGGCGGCCGCGGCTAGCCGCTGGAGGAGATCGCCTCGAAATAATCACGTTACGGGGGACAGATTAAAATCTGTCCCCGCACTGTCGAAGCCCTCGACGAGGGGCTTTTTTATTGCCGTTGCAATACAAAACCACCCGCGGAACCACACCGTGGCGACTCTGAGGTTTGAAATTCCATTTGGGCCGTGCTATACGAAATCAGCCAGTTGACCAAGGCGAGAAGCAATCACCGCTGTTCATTCACCGTGAGGGAGCCATACCATGATCGATCAATCACAATACGACGCCGTAGGCAAGCTGATCCTGCGCCTGTCTCTTGGCGTACTCATGCTGTTTCACGGAGTTGCCAAGCTGCTCAACCCGGGGTCGGTCGAGTTCATTAGCGGCCGGCTCACCGAAGCCGGGCTGCCGTCCCTGATCGCCTACGGTGTCTACCTGGGCGAAGTGGTCGCACCCTTGATGATTATCGTGGGCGTGCTGACCCGGGTTGGTGGCCTGATGATCGTGGTCAACATGCTGTTTGCCGTCCTGCTGGCCCATAGCGGTGATTTTCTCAGCCTCACCGAGCATGGCGGATGGCGGCTCGAACTGCAGGGCTTTTATTTCTTCGGCGGCCTCGCCCTGCTGTTCCTTGGCAGTGGCAAGCTGGCCGTCAAGCCGGATTGACCGGCAGCCATGCAGCCTCTCGCGCCCACCCACTAGGATCGCGCACCATGACTGACGAACCCGGCACCCCGCAACCCGGAACATCCGGCCTGGCCGGCGTGGTCCGGCTGGTGACCGCCAGCGTCGTCTTCATGGTGGCCGGTCTTGCCGTACTGATGGTACTCGACATCATACCGGGAGATGTGTTCAGTGAATTTGCAAAGAAGGCCGTGCTGATTGCCAGCATTATCGTACTGGCGAGTGCGGCCATCGCCCTGTTGGTGCGGGGCGGCAAGCACTAGCCTGCAAATCACATGATGCGCCCATGGGCGAAGGCACCCAACCTGCTGAGTGCTTCCCGCCTCATCGCCGCGCCCTTTCTGCTCTACCTGGCCTGGACGGATCGCCCGAACCTGTTTCTTGCCCTGCTGGCACTCACGCTGTTATCGGACGCGATTGACGGGTTTGTCGCGCGCCGGCTGCACGTGGCCTCGGAACTCGGCACCCGGCTCGACAGCTGGGGCGACCTGGTCACCTACCTGGTCATACCGGTGTGCGCCTGGTGGCTGTGGCCGGAAATTATCCGGCGCGAGGCGGGGTTTGTGCTGCTGGTTCTGGTCGCCTTTATTGCTCCGCTCATCGCCGGCCTGCTGAAATTCAGGCGACTCACCAGCTACCACACCTGGTCGGCCAAGACCGTGGCCGTGCTGATGAGCGTTGCAATCTTCTTCCTGTTCATCGCGGACATTGCCTGGCCGTTCCGGTGTGCGGTAATCCTGCTGTGCCTGTCGGCCTGCGAGGAACTCGCCATCACCCTGCGACTGCCCCGGCTGCGCAGCAATGTACGATCGTACTGGCATGTAGCGCATCAGCACCCCGGAGTGCCCGCGGCCACCCGCGAGGCGACAAACGACAGACACAGCCCCTGAAAGTTTCAGTGGATCCAGGGCTGGTCCGCCACGCGCCGCTGCTCGAAGGCGCCACCCTCCGCACAGCGTATGCGGCTCTCACCTGCACCCTGCCAGCGGCTGCGCACCGGGCGCGGACTGATGCGATCGGGGCGGCGGAGGGCAATGCCTCCGGACCAGATGATGCCGTAACGCTGGCAATCAGGTCGCTCCCTGTCGAACGTACCGGAATTTGCACCGCCAGGATGCAAGACAATCAATGCAAAAGACGAAGTGTCAGTGACTGGCGATTCATCGCCAGCGGCCGTTGCGGTGACTACACCCAGCACGGCCACCAGCGTCATGGCCACCGGCCAGTAACAGCGATCAGCTTTCTGCATCATGTTCTCCTCGCCCAAGGGCTGCTGGTCGTTTTTATATTTGATGCATCTGCACTAAATTATAGTCACCTGAGAAGCTGCAGGATCTCACCTTTTTATAATTTATAGCCTAGAATGATTAAACAGGACATTCGCACGCCGCGCACAAGATCAGCGCCATAGGAGAACGTCATGATCAGCAACACCCTTAACCTGTTAAAAATACTTCTATTCACATACCTGCTTGCCTGGCCGGGCCACTCGGTTATCGCCCAGGACAATGCGGCTGATTCGGATTCCGTTGTAAAGGTGGTCTATCACGCTGATTTCGCCGACCCGCGGCGCTTCAGCGCCATGCTGACCAGTATTAACAATATGGTCACCTTCTACCAGAACGAGTTGGTCGAATACGACGTCAGGATCGTGTTTGTCGCCCATGGCATCCGCTTCCTGACCGACGCCAAGCTCGAGAATACGCCCTTCAGCAGCGATGCCGCGCTGGAGGAACGCCGCAGCAATCTCCACGGCCGGCTCAGTGCCCTCAATAGCGTGCAGGGCGTCAAGCTGGAACTCTGTGACATTACCCGCACCGGGATCAAGCTGCCCGAGGACGCACTCTACAAGGGCGTGGACCTGGTCCCGTCCGGCGTGGTCCGCATCGCGGACCTGCAAGCCAGGGGCTACGCCTATATCAAGATCGAGTGACGCAACAAGACCTCAGCCATGATCCGGCAGCGTCGCGCTGCAGCTGACCTCGATGAACTCCCGGATGTAATGCAGCTTCAGGACCGGAAGACCCGCTGGGGCAACCCGAGTACCAGGCCGGCGCCTGCGAGCACCAGGATTACCGCCCCGACCCTGATCCCGGTGACGCCTTCGGCGCCGATGCCGTTGAGGGCCAGTGAGACGAGTGCGGCGCACACGCAGATTGCACCGGTGATAGACTGCCATGCCGGCGGTGACGATGCCACCCGTGATTTCGCACCTTGTTCGAAGCGACCGAAGGCCGCGACGCACGCGAACAGGAACGCAGCGAGTACTGCGATCCAGACAGGGCGGGTGGACCACCAGGCCAGCGTGGCGGGTTGCAGTCCGAGCCCGAAACCACCCAGCAGGTTGGCGAGACCGATCACCAGCACCATCACGGTAACATGCCACAGATAGACCGTCATGATGATACCGTTCACCAGAACAGTGGCGGTCCACACCCGTGCGCCCAGCAACCAGCGACGTAACGGTGCCTCCAGGGCCAGCACCAGCCCGGCATGGAAGACACCCAGGGCAAGCAAGGCTAGGGTCGGGGGCCGGCTGTTGGAAACCGCCTCACCGGGTACAGTGATCATGCTCACCGGGTAAGCGGATACAAACACGAGGAAGAGCAGGACAGCGAGCCCTGCGGCCGCCCACGCCAGTGCCTGCAGCACCCCGGTGATACGCCCAGCGCGCCAGAGATAGCCCAGCTGGTGTACCGCGAGCCATACGAAGGCGTAATTAGTCCAGCGCAGCCAGGACTGCGCGAAGGCAAAGGCCGTGATGTCCACAGCCAGCGCAACCAGCGCTAGCCCCCAGAACGACGCGACACCGAAACGACGCCATGCCCGGTAAGTGACGGGGGTAAACACCACCACCATGATGTAGACGGCGAGGAACCAGGTGGGAATAAGCGCCATCTGGGAACCCAGCTGGATAAACTGTGGCCTGACACCCAACTGCGCGGCAGTCATGGCCATAACAACCCAGGCAATCAGCAAGGGAACGACCGGTCCCACCAGCCGTTTCAGCCGGGCGGCCAGCCAGGCGGCGTAGCCACGGCCGGAACGACAGGCCGGTTCCCAGGAAATCCCATTCGAGTAACCACCGACAATGAAGAACAGCGGCATGACCTGGAATATCCAGGTCAGCCATTGCGCCCAGGGGGAGACGTGCAACAGGTCGTCCAGCTTGAGTTCGCCGCCCTGCACATAGGCGACCGCTACCAGCCAGTGGCCGGTAACGACTAGCGCAATGGAAACCGCGCGCAGGAAGTCGACGTAGCGGTTTCGCTCTGCGGGGGTGCGTGCGGCGAGTTCGCCCGCATGCGCCCATATGCCCGTTTTCAGGGAGGCAGTGGCGCCTGTCATTCTTCCAGTCTCCTGCAGATCAGCCATCCTTGATCGGCGGCATGCCAACCATCGCTCAACAGACAGGCAAATAATGAAGGTGCATGACTTCGGTAGCAGAATCAAGGAGAATTGGCCTTGCAGTGCCTTTGAGTGTCACAGGGACCGGGATGCCTGGCCGATGGCGCCGCCCATTGGATCATTTGATGCATTCACATCCGCTCAAGACGATCAACACGCTGGTCTTCTATGCCAGCTGCATTCTGCTGGTGACCTCCTGCTGGCAGCGCAACGAGTTCCCCGCCGAAATGCCGTTCGCCGACGCTATCACGGAGGAACCCGCCCAGAGCAAGACCGATGACCCACCCCTCACGGCGTCCCTGAACGGGGTTCAATACAAGATAGCGCCACGCTACCACTATGACCTGACCGGCCTGGTCGTTTCCTATGAACACCATGACGGCAATTACAGCCTGCACCGGCTATGGAACGATCATATCAATGTGGCCGATATCTGCGTCGTCTGGGGCCCTAATGCAACCGAAATCGACCTGAACCGCTTTGATTTCTGGAACGGGGAATTTACCTGTAATTTCCACACCAGCGACAGTGCGGACTGGGAACGCTTCCGGCTCGACAAGGTCTCCAATAACCACTTGCTCGCCGTGGACCCTTACCTGCGCAAGCAGATCAAAAAGGTGCGCATCGGGGACCAGATACGCATACATGGCTGGCTCGCCGATTATTCCAACGACCAGGGCTTCTCCAGGGGCACGAGCACCACTCGCGAGGACCGCGGCAACGGCGCCTGCGAGACGATTTATGTCAACGGCTTCACCATCATTGATTCCATGGACAATGGCTGGCGCACACTGCTGCGTATTGCCGTGCTCGGCGTGATCGCCAGCAGCCTGCTCTGGTTCATCGCGGTGATCCGTGGGGTATTCTAGTCATGCCAACATGGCCTGCCGCAGCCAATGCCCCGGGCGGGTCTCGCTCCCTGTTGCCGGCCGGTTCTCATGTTCAGGGTAAACCGGAAACGACTGCGGCGCTGGCTTCTGTGTGGCCTCGTGGGCTTTGTTGTCATCAGCCTGCTGCCGGTCATCATGCTGCGCTGGGTGACACCACCCACGTCGGCGGTCATGCTGCAACGCACCCTGGCCGAAGGCCGCTACCAGGACTACCGTTGGGTGCCGCTCGACCGGGTCTCGCCCCAGGCCGCTCTGGCCGTGGTCGCTGCCGAGGACCAGAAATTCCCGCAGCATTGGGGGTTCGATGTCGAGGCCATCTGGAATGCCGCCAGGCGCAACGCCCGCGGTGACCGCCTGCGCGGCGCCAGCACCCTGACCCAGCAGGTGGCACGCAACCTGTTCCTGTGGCAGGGACGCAGCTACCTGCGCAAGGGACTGGAGGCCTGGATGACCGCCCTGCTGGAACTGGTCTGGCCCAAGCGGCGCATCCTGGAGGTATACCTCAATATCGCCGAGATGGGAGAGCACAGCTTCGGCATCGAGGCCGCCAGCCGGCGTCACTTCGGACAATCCGCAAACCAGCTCAGCCGCGAGCAGGCCGCCCTGATCGCCGCCATCCTGCCCAGCCCGCGCAGGTACCGCATCAGCAACCCGTCCGCCTATACCAGTGAACGCCAGGTGTGGATCCTGGAACAAATGGAGTTGCTGGGAGGAACTGCCTACCTGCAGGAAATTCTCTGGCAGCCGAATAGACAGTGGTTGCACATCAATACACCATGATCCTGATGGGCAGTCATTTCGCCGGCGACTCGACGGCCCGGCTGGTCATGTCCGTGGTACTGAAAACGCTGACAGACATGGCCATGCATGTCATCGAACACAGTCGAGCTGGAAAAACCGGGCTGCGGGGGATTCCTGAAGGGAAAACAGACTAGCCGGTACCGCTCGCGGCCTACTCCTCCGGGATTTCCACCAGGCCCATGTCGTAGTAGGACTGCGCCAGCTTCTGTATGGCGATGACATAGGCCGCGGTGCGGTAATCGTGGATATTTTCGTTGCGTTTCATGGCCTCACGGATGTCCAGAAAAGCGGCACGCATGGTGTCGTCCAGGCCAGAGCGCACCAGGTCCAGTTCACTGGCACCGCGTACGATCTCGGTGCGCAGGGTGCGCGGGACCTCCCGTCCGGTCATGTTCTCCAGTGCGGAGAGGTAACTGGTACCGCGCAGTTCCTCATAGCGACGTTGCAGGCGCCCGAAACGCATGTGGGAAAGGTTTCGCGCCCATTCAAAATAGGAAACGGTCACGCCACCCACATTGACGTAGATATCCGGCAGCATAACGACACCGCGGCGCCGCAGGATCTCGTCCGCCTCGTAGGTCACCGGTCCGTTCGCACCCTCGACAATGAGGCTGGTCTGGATATTCATGGCATTGCCCGCATGGATCTGTGATTCAAGTGCCGCGGGGATCAGGATGTCGCACTCCATCTCCAGTGCCTCGCTGCCCTGCGGGCTGTACTCCGCTTTCTGGAATCCCTTCAGCCCGCCAGTCTCGGCAAAGTGCTGGCGCACATCATGGACGTTCAGACCGTCTTTGTTGAACACCACGCCGTCGCGCTCGATGATGGCGATGACCTTGACCTTTTCCTCCTCTGCAAGATACTTCGCGGTGTGGTAACCCACATTGCCGAGCCCCTGGATAACCACGCGCTGCCCGGACAGGCCATCGCTGAGCCCGGCCTTCTCCAGTTCATCGGGATGGCGAAAGAATTCCTGCAGGGCAAACTGCACACCCTTTCCGACAGCGTCTGTACGTCCCGGGATTCCCCCCCGGCTGACCGGCTTGCCGGTCACACAGGCATCCTGGTTGACATCCTCCGGGAACAGGGTCTTGTAGGTATCGGCTATCCATGCCATCTCCCGGGACGAGGTCCCCATATCCGGTGCCGGGACGTTTGTGGCCGGGTTGAGCAGGTCGCGGCGGGCCAGTTCCCGGGCAAAGCGGCGGGTGATCTCGGCCAGTTCATCGAGGTGGTATTTTGACGGATCGATAATCAGGCCGCCCTTGGCCCCGCCGAACGGGATATCGGCAATGGCGCACTTGTAACTCATCAGGGCAGACAAAGCCTCGGTCTCGTCCTGGCTTACCTGCAGGGAAAATCGCAGCCCGCCCTTGGCCGGCAGGCGGTGCGCGCTGTGTACCGCCCACCATCCGGTGAACACCTCGATGCCGGCGCGCAGCCTGACGGGAAACTTGATCTGCAGGACGGCATCGCAGGCCTTGATGACCTTGGCCGTGCCGGGGTCGAGACCGGCCGCCAGGGTGGCGCGGTCAACCATGCGGTCAACCCCTTCTCGAAACGACATGCTCTCGTGCTTGTGATCGGTCACATCACGCTCCCGTGGTTTGCGCGCATCCGTATATTAATTATGGCGCATCCCGGGCGGCACAGGACTGTGTGTGATGAATCCGGGAAGAGTGTGGCGCACCCGGCAAGCGCGGCAGCAGGCTGGCTAGCGACGCTTGATCCAGGTTTCCTTGAGCCCCAACTGCTGCTGGATCGTCCGGGCCTGGGCGCTGGCCTCCCTGCGGCTGTTGAAGCCGGCGACATGGACGCGGTACAGGGTCCGGTTACCCACGTTGGCGGCCATCCGTTCCGTGGCGACGCCCTTCTCAAGGAACGCGGCCTGCTTCCTGATGGCCATGGTCTCTTTCGCGTAAGAGCCGATATTAATCACCCAGGGACCGATTTTGCCTGAAGCCGGCAAGTCAGCCGCCGGTTCGCCCGGCGCCTGCGGGGCAACGGTTTGCACGGCCGGCTGCCGCAAGGCAACGGTCTGCGCGGCCTGCGGCGGCGGCAATGTCACATTGTCACGGGAAACGACAGCCGGCTTGATCGGCAGCGCTGCAGGAGGGTCGGTCATCATGGCAACGTTCGCCTCGATAATCGCCTCGGCGCTATTCGCCAATGACGCCATTACGGCAGACAGTTCGTCCAGGCGATTCGTGGTATGCACCAGTCGCTGCTCGATCCCGTGCAACTTCTCATTGTAGGGGTCACTGACATCGATCAGCATTTTCTCCATCTTGTTCAGGCGTTCCTCGTAGGGGGCGTTGACATGCATCAACCTTTGCTCCAGACCCTCCAGGCGCTCGTCATAAAATGAACGGGTCTGCGTCAGGTTCAGTTCCAGATCCCGCAGGCGTTTTTCATACGGTGTGAGGCTGTTCGCCAGCCTGGCCTCCAGGGCCTGCAGGCGCTCCGCGTCGGGGTTGCGTAAAGGCTCGCTGAAAATGGCGTCGACCTGGGCGATGACGGCCTCACGCTTTGACTTGTTGGATAGATAGGCCCCTACCACACCCGTTACTATCAGGACCAGGGCAAGTGCCGCGACGATGCTGTTGGCCGACGGCCACATTGACCGCGAGCGCGCGGCCATAGTTGCAGGGGCCTTGCCTCCGGTGCCTTCAGAGTCTGGCCAGGGACCGGCCGCGAAGCCTTCAGAACCCTCATCCTGCATTTTCTGCATAAAATTCCTGATTTTTTTATTACTAATGCGGGACACCGTTGATTCCTTTTTGATCAGTCACTGCAAACCGCTTGCTCTGGTGACACAGGCCTGCAACTGAACGCCTGTCGTGCAACGCCATTGAAACAGGGAACACGGTCCGTGACAACCGGTTCTGTTCACTTTTCGTGCCCGCTGGTGCCGACCCCGCTCCCCCGGACATCCCCGTGCGCGGATGAATCTGAACCAGGCAGCAAAACGGCCAGACTTCCCCTCACCACCCGCTGGGTACACCGCTGTCATGGCGAGGATTCTGCGTCCTGGTGCGGCGCCCTGGTCGCCGGGCCGGCAGCCGGCGGACCCGACTGTAGCGCGGATTCGATCGTGGACACATCAGATGACACAGTCTGTGTGGCGGACAAACGGCCACTGCCGGTGTCCTCACAGCGTGCCATCCACTCCCGTGCCAGCCGCTGGGCCATGGCGATCTGGGCGGAGGTCATTTCTCTGGCGAGCTTGTCCCGGTTCTTGATACCCAGCTCGATGCCGTTCGCCCCGGCCTGGTTGTACCACAAGTGGGCGAGCACGTAATCCTGGGGAACACCATTCCCCGTCCCGTACATGTAACCGAGATTATTCTGCGCCTTGGCATAGCCCTGCTCGGCAGCCGCCCGGTACCAGCGCGCCGCTTCGGCCATGTCCTGCGGGACACCGACCCCATTTTTGTACATAACACCCAGCTTGAACTGGGCCTCCGCATCACCCTGCATGGCGGCCTGCCTGAACCAGTTGACCGCTTCATTGCCGTTCTGCGCAACACCGATGCCCTCATTGTAAATCTGACCGAGCCTCAACTGTGCCTCGATATCGTCCTGTTGCGCGGCCAGCCGGTACCAGCGAATGGCCGTAGCACTGTCCTGCGGGACTGCGACGCCCTGCTCGTGCAGCCGACCCAGGGCAAATTGCGCCCGGGCGAAACCCTGTTCGGCCGACGCCTTGTACCAGTGCAGGGCCTGCTCCGCATCCTGCGGGACACCCTGCCCCTCTGAATACATAAGCCCAAGATAATATTGTGCTTTTACATGACCGCGCTCGGCGGCGGCGCGATACCATTTCACGGCCTCGCTGTAGGTCTGCGCCTTCGTATTGAGAACCCCGAGGTTGAGCTGGGCCCTGACCAGGCCGCGCTCGGCGGCGGCGCGATACCATTTCACGGCCTCACGATAGTCCTGCGAGACACCGCGCCCCTCGGCATAGAGATAGCCCAGGTGGAACTGCGCCTCTACCAGCCCCTGTTCAGCGGCCGGTGTGAGCCACTTCAAGGCCTCGGCAATGTCCGTCCCGATGCCGGCCCCCTCCAGGTACATCAGGCCCAGGTTAAACTGGGCCTCGGCAAGACCCTGCTGTGCGGCGCGGCGATACCACTTCGCGGCCTCGCGGGCGTCCTGCGGAACACCATGCCCTTCCTGGTACATATAGCCGAGGCCGTAGTCTGCCATGGCGTATCCCTGTTCCGCGGCCTGCCTGAACCAGTGCACGGCACGGGCATCATCCCGGGGAACACCGAGGCCCTGATGTAACATCACGCCGACATCATATTGGGCCCCGACATCACCATGCTTTGCCAGTGACTGCCAGTGCCTGAAGGCGGTGGTGTAGTCCCCGCGCCGGTAGGCGGCCTCGCTTTCATCCCATCCGCTCCACGCAGGCCCGAATCCTGCAATCAGGCTGAGTCCAAGCAACAGCAATGAAACGGTCTTGAACAAGGGGGCATCGCTCTCAGATGAATCAGCGCCAATTATAGGGACTTTTCATCGCGCGTCATACGCCAGTGTCATTTATCATGCATTGACGTTACGACTTCAGAACCGGTTTAATACACGCCGGCCGCAAGACCGGCCAATTGCATCATTCATCGTTAACCAGACCCTGTTACCCGACATGCGCTACCGCATAGGCGACACCCCAAGTGAGCCGGGCTTACCCGTCGGACAAGGCCCGTTTATCGGCGCTGCCGTGTTTAGCTTTGTTCTGGGAATCGGTTTCGTAGTCGCCGGTATTCGCAGCAGGCATTACTGGCTCAGCATCTGGGGCTCGGGCTTGTCCATCGTCAGCGCGGCCTACCTGGTAGTTACGCTGGTCATGCCCTGAAGCCGGGTGCCACCTGGGGGGGAACCCCGCTCCAGAAACAACAAACCCGCCGGCAGGCGGGTCCTGAAACCAACGATATCCGACAGGTTAGACACTGATGTCCAGCGGCCGACTGTGCTCTGAGGCATAGTGGACCTTCAGGGTCATCTCCTCGATGATGTCCTCATCAATACGATCGAGCACCACCTTGTAGCCTTGCGTGACCAGGCTGTCCGGCCCGTAGCACTCGAGACACTTCTCGTAGCGCCGCTGGTACCAGTCCCAGGCAGTTGCGTTCGTCACGGTCCTGTTTGCTGGTTTCATTGAAAACCTCTTTTATTACAGCTATTTACCCGAGTATTGCCGGGCCGCTATCCAGTTGCTGGCGATGGGATGAATTCTAGCGCACCCGCCCTGTACCGGGGGCCGGTACGGACCACCATTTACAATTGTTTACAGCCAGGCGCCGGCAATCACATGCCGTTGCGGTACCCGGATAGATCAGCGGCCCCGCTGGCACGGACCAGGCGCAGGGCAAGGGCATACTCACGCAGGAGCTTCAGGGCATACAGGATCCGGGCCCGGAAATACTCATCGGCACCGGCATTGTTATCATCCGGATTGCTGTTCAGGACCGATCCAACATTGCGCAAGATGACATGCTCGGGGATGTAGCAGAGACGGCTGTTCTTGTAGCTGCTCATGCGCAGTTCCGCCACGGGATAGGCGCCGCCATCGGCCGATGACACCGTGACAATCAGGGCCGGCTTGTGTGCGAGCTCCGCACCCTTGGAGGTCCACATCAGAAAGAAATTCTTCAGCCCGGCAGGCACCTGGCCATGCCATTCCGGAGAGACCACCACGATTCCGTCGCTTGATTTCAGCTGCCCGGAGATCGGCCCAAGCAGCTCGTTCCACTGCGGGTCGTCATTCCAGATGCCTTCGTCCCAGAGCGGAAGCGGATTACCGGCCAGGCTGAACAGCCAGGTTTCATCGCAGACACCCTGCTCCTTGAGGGTTTTTTCGATGTAACGCGCCACTTTCTCGCTTTGTGAATTGTCACGATGACTGCCACTGATGATGCTGATCTTCATTTCATAAATATCTCTATGAGATGCGGCCGTCTATTGTAACAGTGTTTCAGCCAATCCCGGCGTACGATGTAAGCGGCCGGGACCGCAGTGCGTTACCAGGTTGTAGTCATTTGCAGTCATTGGATCCATAATCAGGCAAATACTCAATTCTGGCACGAGATCAGTCCAATGGCGCGCTCGATCATCATCATTCTTCTGGCACTGGGTACCTTCACTGCACAGGCCGGCAACTGGAGTTCACGTCTGCTGAATGGCAACGAAGTCGTGGTGGATCCGGGCACCAACCGGGCCACGGTAACCGTCGACGGCATCACCACGCAGCTCTGGCAAGGCACCCATCGCCTGCAGGACGGCTCCATCCTGATTATTCGCAACGGCGTCGCGGTACCGAATGAGAAAATTCTCGAATCCCGCGAGTTGCCGGTACCGGAGCCATCGGAGTGGGAGGACGCCCCGATTATCGGTTACTCGCCCTGCGAAAAACTGGTGCGCAAGGTTTGCGGCAAGGAAGGCCAGTGTGTTGATGCCAAGAGCTGCAACCCGTCACAGCAATTACTCAGTATGGAGCGGGAAGAGCGCGAGGCCAGCGACAACCACAACCTGATGACCTACACTAGTGGCCAATGCCTGAAGGCCGACAGGGACAAGGATTTTTTTGTTTCATGCAACAAATAACAGCTCATCGCCTTGTTTGCGCCAGATCGGCTCTATTCAATTCTGAATAAATCCCGAAATCTGCCATTCCGAAGGGAAGTTGAGTGTCAGATGTAATCTGTTTTAGTTGACGCAGATCAATGCAGGAGTACATTATCGGTCATCAAATGACCATAGAATTACACAGCTAAACAACCAGTGCCCGGTCGACTACCATGCGACTTGAGAGTCAGACCGTCGAACTGCCTTTGGAGGGTATTAGTATGATCCGTTATGTGAGTGAATTTCTGTCACCGCTGTGCCTGGCCGTGGTCTTGACCGCCGCCGGCACAGCCAACGTGTTGGCTGCCGATGTGAATGAGTTGGTAGAGCCCTGCGCGGGATGCCATGGCAAGGATGGTGTCAGTACCGAGTCCGATATTCCCATCATCGCCGGCAACTCGGCCACGTACATCATCGACACGATGGTTTCTTTCAAGGATGAGGAGCGACCCTGCGAAGAAACCGAGATTCTTGACGGGCCACGCAAAGGCGAGAAGGAAGATATGTGCAAGATCGCCGCAGACCTGTCAGAGGCGGACACCAAGCTTATTGCCGAGCATTTTGCTGGAAAGCCATTTGTCCGCGCCAAACAGGAATTCGACGCAGACAAGGCGAAACTCGGCAAGGGCGTCCATGACACCAGCTGCAAGAAGTGCCATGAGAACGGTGGCAGTTCCCCGGACGATGATGCGGGCATCCTGGCAGGGCAATGGATCCCCTACCTCAGAGACCAGTTCGAGGAATATGCCGCGGATGAACGCCCCATGCCGAAGAAAATGAAAACGAAGTTCGAGAAACTCAATGAAACGGATATTGAGAACCTGGTTCACTATTATGCCAGCTTCCAGTAGTGCGGAAGCACCTTAGCGTGAGGCCAAAAGGGGCTTAGGTCTTGTTGCCTTTGCCCCGCTTTGCGGGCGTCACCTGCACACGATGCTTGCCGTTGGGTGCAACCACGCCATGAAACCGGTTATTCCCAGCCCCACTCCAGCTGTTGCCGGCTCTCGCTGCGGTCGGACCGCTGACAGTATCGTGCGTGGGCACTGTAACGGGGGTAGCTGGTGGCTGGCTGCAGTCTGTAGCACAAGGCTGTTCAGTCCGTTGCTTGGGTATGGGTAATGGATGAAATCAGGATAATTGCAAATCCATACAAATAGTTTCCTGTGTTTTCACGCGCAATTATTGCCCGGACTTGACCTGTGTCAACGACACAAGAAATCTTATTTGATTAGAATACTATCCAATCAACATAAAATTATTGAATTATAAAGATTAATTAGTGGGTTAGAAGTGATAAGAAGTATTTTCTGTTAATAAACACAATTGTTCGAGGAGAACTATCATGATCGATATCAAGCGCTCGCGCCTCCTAATGGCGGCCTTGCTGGTTATCCCCCTCATGCTGGCAGGATGTGGCGACGACGGTGCCCAAGGTCCCGCCGGTGCTGACGGTGCTGACGGTGCCGACGGTCAGGATGCCATCGTCCTGGCAGATATCGTTGCCCTAAATCCCGTGCTCGATCTGAGCAACACGGTCTCCTACGATGCGGCTACCGAGACCTTGACGGTGCACTTCTTCCTGACCGACGGAAATGGCAACGGCGTCGATGTCTTCAGCGATGCCTATGAATTTCGCTTCTACGTGTCCGAGCTGGTCGACAACAACGACGGCACCATCGGCCAGTCCTGGAACGGAATTATCAACAGGGAAGATGGTACACCGGCCGCCGGTTCGCCAACAGACGGAACCCTGACGCTGGTTGATGCGGCCACCGGCGAATACACCTATGTCTTCGCCAATCCCGTGCCGGCCACCGACAATGTCATCCGCGTCACCGTACGCGCCCGGTGGCGTGAGACTATTGGCGGGGTACGCTACACCTTTGCCAACCCGGTCAACGCCTCTTACGATTTCTATCAGGCCGACCCCGCAACCGAGCTGGCTTCTTCCGGCGCTGACATGGTGGCCACGGAGGCCTGCGAAACCTGCCACGGCACCCGGATCGGTAATGTCGGCCACGGCGGTGGTTACACCGAGGTCAGGACCTGTAACAACTGCCACAATGTCAACTACATGACATCAAGAAACGGGGGCGAGGGCGACCTGGCCTTCATGGTCCACAGGATCCACGCTGCGGGCAGTTTTGACCAGCTCGAGGGGGGGATAGACTTCTCCGAGGTGACCTATCCGCAGGAGATTCACACCTGCAGCAAGTGTCATACGGCCGACGCCCCCAACGCGAATCTGTCCGAGATGGTCCCGACCCGCACGAATTGCGGTTCCTGCCACGATAATGTCAATTTCGCGACAGGTGAAAACCATGATGGTGGCTCTTGGGATAATGACGGCAGCTGTAACACCTGCCATCGTCCGGGCGTCGTGCTATTAGGCAAAGACCTGGATCCTGCGCACGTTCACAATCCTGATCCGGAACCGGAGAATGTCTCCGAGTTTGATGTCACCATCAGCATGACGCCCCCTGCCAATGGCACACACTACGTGGCGGGTGAAACACCCTTTGTTCTAGTGAAACTGGCTGTTGACGGTGTTCCAGTGCCCGGTTCTGTTTATACGGCAGACGCAGACGGCGAAGGTGTTGCCGGTAATCTCGGTGAAGGCTTGCACGTGGCCAATCTGTTTGTCTATGGCCCGCGGTCCAATGCGGTGCCGGTATTGACCACCAATTCGACCACGGATGGCGGCATACAGCAGGGCCACAGCCTGTTGCTGACAGGCGGGCTCTCCACAGATCCGCAGGTAAAGACTGACGCTCTCGGTTACCGGTATCAGTTGATGGACAACATCGGCGACCTGGTCCCGGGAACCTACATGGTCCGCTTTGAAGGCGAGGACTATGGCGCACTCTCTGATGATGATTATCAGACCGCCTCCAGCGCCGTCATCACCTTCCAGGTCGGGACCGCCGAAGAAGAGCACAAGGTTGCCGGCGATGCCTGTACCAATTGCCACGGTGCCACCATCATGCACCTGGAAGGCGCACATCCGCACCACCAGCCATTTGATACCGACGGCTGTCTTGGCTGCCATGACCTGTCGGGCAACTATGCCGACTACATCGGCAACCGGGTGCATGCGGTCCATTCCGCCAGCGTAACCGGCGACCTGAAAAACCGCAACTGGAGCGAGGTGACCTTCCCGCGGCCGGCCAACAACTGCACGACCTGCCACACCAACCCTGCATTTGTAACTGATCCGCCCACAGAGACTCCGGTCTGGAGAAGCCCTGACGAGGTGGTCTGCGGTGGCTGTCATGGCGCCATGCCTGATGCGGTTCCGGCTGACTATCCGGTTGCCCTTCAGGATCAGGTCCTCAGAGAGGTCGCTGCCGCTCAGCATATGCAGGAGATGGGCGGTGACTTTGATCCGACAACACCTGCGCAGCTGCAGTGCCTGGTCTGTCATGGGGATGGCAGGATCGCGGATGCCTTTGTCACCCACGGTCTCGTCGAATTCTTGATAACGGATTCGGAGAATTAATGAGGGACTTTTGAACTAGAAAAAATACCTGATCTCGACTGGTTCGAGCTATCAGCCCCCGCCTCGGCGGGGGCTTTTTTTTGTTTCTTCCGGGAGTTTAAGTGGGGCACTGTGCACGTCTGTTGATGCACGATGTCATGCCCAAGTGCACCGACAGCATAGACATCCATACCGGCGCAGTTCAGGTCAGAAAGCCACACCGGAGTCATGCCATTAACGATATGAAGACCTACCTTGTCTGGGACACATCGCAGTCACCCTGCTGCCGGGTCTCGGTACTAACCATGTCCTGGCTGTGGTCATCACCTAGTTACGCGAAGGCGGCAACCTCATCTCGGCAATGGTTTCCGGCAGGAAGGTATTGAGCAGTACATCCGCGGACCCGTCAGAAGACAACTGAAAAAACAAGCGGGAACATGCCCCGTTTGTTTAAGGATGATGATTAATAAAGCATACCGTCGTCACCTGCTCCTCTAACGGGGAGAAGGCATTATGCAGAAGAATCGGTAAATGACCCGATTAGTATATCGTCATGCAAAGCCCTCTAAGGACCAGGTCGGTCAGACTGGCGATACCGATCACCTCGCCCCGTTCAACAACCGGTGCCCGGGACAGTTCGAAGCGTTCGAATAACTGCGCGCAGTAGCGGATATCCATATCCGGGCTCACTGAAATGACCGGCTTTGCCATCACCTCGTAGACATTGACCCGATCCGGCGAGCGTCCCCGCCCCAACACCCTGCGCGCGATGTCGGAGGTCAGCAACATCCCATACTCATCGTCGGAATGGCGCTTGTCGACTATCAGCGCCTTGGTGTTCAGGCGCTTCATGCTTTTTATCGCCTCCGCTACCGTGGTCATCCTGTCGACCAGGTCAAAATTGGTTTTCATTACATCACGGACTCTGATGATCGGCTTTTCATTCATAGCTTTTCCTCCACGGCCTCGCTCAGCCATTCAATCTGGTGAGCCACTCCTACGGCATCCTCGACATCGATCTGTAGCGCTATACCCGTGCCGGGCTTGCTGTCGAATTTTCCGACATCGGCAATCCGCTCGAGAATCATTCGACTCATATGCTCCTCGACCAGGAACAGCAGTACATCACGCTGGGTTTCCAGGGTAAGTCCGAAAAAGGTCTTGGAACGCTCTGTGCCTTCACCGCGCGCACTGGTCACCACAGTGCATCCCGTCGCACCGGCGTCCCGCGCGGCGTTGAGAACGTCCTCTGTTTTATCGTCCTCGACAAAGGTAATGATCAGCTTGAAATGCATTATCGACCTCCTTCTGAAAAATCATTCATTACCGGTTCCACGGTCATGCCTGCGCCGTGTATACCATTCACTAAGCTGCGCATACACCATCACTGACATTATCGGAAACAGACTGGCAAAGGCGATCAGCCCGAAGCCGTCCAGAATCGGACTTCTCCCGGGGACCGAACTCGCCAGGCCAAGGCCCAGCGCCGTGACCAGCGGCACCGTCACGGTTGATGTCGTCACGCCACCGGAATCATAGGCCAGTGGCACAATGATGCGTGGTGCGAACGCGGTCTGGATTATCACGATAATATAGCCCGCGATTATGTAATAGTGCAGCGGGGTCCCCGTGACAATACGGAAGGTCCCCAGCATGACGCCCACCGCAACACCGATTGCCACCGCCACCCGCAACCCCCAGATGCCGACAGACCCGCCGGAAACCTCGCGCGCCTTGATGGCCACGGCAATCAGGGAGGGTTCCGCGATGGTAGTAGAAAACCCTATGAGGGCGGCAAACAGGTAGACCCAGCCATAGTCTGTCCAGGCAAGGACATGATCGACCGCAGCATCCCCCAGTATAAAGACCGGATCGGTCAACTGCGTGGCCATCAGCCTCCCCAGCGGGAACAGGGCCTGTTCGAGGCCCTCGAGAAACAACACCATACCGATCAGGACATAAAGAAAGCCGACGAGCACGCGCTTCAGATTGGGGACCGCGCGGCGCAGGACAAAGATCTGGAAGCCGAACAGGATAATCGCGATCGGCAGCACATCCCGGACCGTGCCCAGGATGGCATCGAGATACCCGTCCAGTGATTCCATCAGAACAGCATCCCATAACCGAGCACGAAGATAATCGGCGTCAGCGAGGCAAACGCGATCAGGCCGAAGCCGTCCACCATGGGATTACGCCCCTCGATCGACATTGCCAGCCCCACCCCGAGGGCCGTGACCAACGGCACCGTGATCGTTGACGTGGTGACACCTCCGGAATCGTAGGCAATGCCGATAATCTCTTTCGGGGCCAGCGGCGTCATCACCACGACCCCGAGATACCCGACCATGATCAGGTAATGCACCGGCCAGCCCTTGATAATGCGGAACACCCCCAGCACGATCGCCACACCCACGGAGAGCGCGACGGTCAACCGCAGCCCGAGGGCATAGGCGTTGTGGGCGGATTCACTGGTATCAATAACCCGCGCCTCGGCGGCCACGCTGGCCGCCTCATCAGCAACGGCAATCAGCGCCGGCTCCGCCACAGTGGTGCCGAAACCGAGCGCAAACGCGAACACCAGCAGCCAGAACAGGCTGCCCTTGCGGGCAAAGGAAAACGCCATGGTCTCGCCGATCGGGAACAGGCCCAGTTCCAGCCCGCGCACGAACAGGGTCAGGCCCAGCACCACCAGCAGTGTGCCCGTGAGCAGGCCAGTGAGATCGGGAACCGGCTGACGCAGCACCACCAGCTGAAAGAATCCGATCACGAGTATGATCGGCGCCAGGTCCCGGATACTACCTCTCAGCGCTCGCCAGAAGGCTGCAAGCTGCTTCCACAAAGGCCTACTCCAATGAATTTTATGATTTTTTGACGACCGTCACGGTAGCCGCCCGAAGCCAGTCGGCAGTTTACCCATTCCGGGAACAACAGTAAAAAATACCGGTGGACCACCCCGCCTGGTAGGGACACCGCATGCACAAATGCACTAGAATCAAACGGGTCCGAACCCTGTCAACCCGAGGAATCCCATGAACAGCACCTTAAAAAGAAAAGCAGGCATCTACGCGCTGATACTCCAGCTGGTCATCGCCACCTTCCCCCCGACGGCCCTGGCGGCACTGGTACAGACACCGGATGCCATGGCCGCAGAGGAACGCAGCGCATCACTGCAGCAGTTCAATGAAGCACTGGCCCGGGAGGATGTACAGCAGCAACTGCTACAGCTGGGCATCGACCCCGGCGCCGCCCGGCAGCGCATCGCCGCACTGACCGATGCCGAGATCGCGCGGCTGCAGAACCACCTGGATACCCTGCCCGCCGGTGCCGGCGTACTGGAGGTCATCGGCGTGGTCTTTGTGGTGCTGCTGATCCTGGAACTGGTCGGCGTTACCAACATCTTCTCCAAGTTCTAGCCGCCCCGGGAGGGCCCATCCATTGCGCGCCATGGGCGTCGTGATGGCGCTGGTACTGGGCGGCTGCACCGGCACCGGGCCGGTGTTGTCGCCCCACCTGCCGCACGGCGACCGGGGCACGACGGTCGAACTCCGGGATACCCCCTTCTTCGCACAGACCGACTACCAGTGCGGGCCAGCCGCCCTGGCCACGCTGCTGCAGGACACCGGCAGCAACGTCACCCCCGCAGACCTGGCGCCCGAGGTCTACCTGCCCGCCCGGCAGGGCAGCCTTCAGCTCGAGCTCATTGCCGCCACGCGCCGCCACGGTCGCCTGCCCTATGTCATCAAGCCGCGCCTTTCCGCGTTGCTGGAGGAACTGCGGGCCGGCCGGCCGGTACTGGTCCTCCAAAACCTGGGCCTGCGCAGGCTGCCCGCCTGGCACTATGCCGTGGCGATCGGTTACCTGCCGGACTCCGATGAAATCATCCTGCGGTCGGGGACCACGCGCCGCAAGCTCATGGCCGCAGCACGATTCCTGAGGACGTGGGAGAACGCTGAAGGCTGGGGCCTGCTGGTCCTGCGCCCCGGAGACCTGCCGTCACAGGTAGATCCTCTCGCCTATATCAGAGCCGCCGCCGACCTGGAGTCGGTCGGCCAGACCCGGGCCGCCAGCCAGGCCTATGCTGCGACCACGGTACGCTGGCCGGACAACGCGACCGCCTGGCTCGGCCTGGGCAATACCCGCTATCATCTGGGTGATCTCGAGTATGCCGAACACAGTTACCGCCAGGCCCTGCGCGCAGACCCCGGCCACCTCGCGGCGCACAACAACCTTGCCATGCTACTCGCGGAGCGCGGCTGCTACCCGGCAGCGCTTGACACCCTGGACCACGCACTCGAAATCTCACGACCTGACGATGCCCTGCGCGGGACATTACTGGAAACGCGCCGGGAGATCTTGCGGGACCGGTCCGAGTCCGACACAAGTGCAGGGCCC
>Ga0224512_10000989_pt1 | contig 28384 bp, 22 predicted proteins | sample SF_May12_sed_USG_4_FD_169103 | JGI IMG/M metagenome (GOLD analysis project Ga0224512, IMG submission 169103) | Sediment microbial communities from San Francisco Bay, California, United States - SF_May12_sed_USGS_13 | ecosystem: Environmental > Aquatic > Marine > Sediment | place: USA... | reverse complement strand
CGGCCAGGTTGCGGTGGTCGCCGGCTTCCAGGGCATCTCGCCGCAGGGCCGCATCGCGACGCTCGGCCGCGGCGGCTCGGACACCACGGCGGTGGCGCTGGCGGCGGCGCTGGCGGCTGAGCGCTGTGATATCTTCACCGATGTCGACGGCGTCTACACCTCGGACCCGCGGATCGTGACCAAGGCCCGCAAGCTCGACAAGATCACCTACGAGGAGATGCTGGAGATGGCGTCGCTGGGCGCCAAGGTGCTGCAGACCCGCTCGGTCGAGCTGGCGATGAACACGGGCGTGCGCGTGCAGGTGCTCTCCGCCTTCGAGGAGCGGCCCGGAACCCTTGTTGTCGATGAGGATGAGATCGTGGAAAAACAGGTTGTCAGCGGAATCGCATACAGCCGCGACGAGGCGAAGATCACCCTCGCCCAGGTCGCGGACAGGCCCGGCGTGGCTGCCGGAATCTTCGGCCCGCTATCGGAAGCCAGCATCAACGTGGACATGATCGTCCAGAACGTCTCGGCGGACGGCGGCAAGACGGACCTCACCTTCACGGTGGCCCGCGCCGACCTGCAGCGGGCGGTCAAACTGCTGGAAAGCAAGCGCGGCGAGATCGAGTACAAGGACCTGGTCCACGACGACGGCGTGGTCAAGGTCTCGGTGATCGGCGTCGGCATGCGCAGCCATGCAGGCGTCGCGCAGTCGATGTTCAGGACCCTTGCCGAAAAGGGTATCAACATCCAGGTCATTTCCACATCCGAGATCAAGATCAGTGTCCTGATCGACGAGGAGTACACGGAACTGGCCCTCAGGTCGCTGCACACCGCCTACGGGCTCGACGCCGACTGACCGAGTTCGCCGTGGCGATTCCGGCTTGCGCCGAAACGACACCGGCCCGCGCCGCCATCCGGTGCAGGGAAACGCGGTCCCATAGGCACCATATAACTAATCCACACCCCTAACGCTGCGCCGCACGGGGCACGAACCGGGACATGGCAGACACGTTGAACTGGGTAGGATCGAGACAGCTGTTGCGCCGCCTGCGCGATGTCATGGCGGGCGGCGGCGATGCGCAGGCGCGCCTCGACCAGATCGTCGGCATCATCGCCCGCGACATGGTCGCCGAGGTGTGCTCGATCTACCTGCTGCGCCCGGGCGATATCCTCGAGCTGTTCGCCACCGAGGGCCTCTTGAAAACCGCCGTGCACCGCACCCGGCTGCGGGTCGGCGAGGGCCTGGTCGGCGACGTTGCGGCGCACGCCCGGCCGTTGTCGCTGGACGAGGCGCAGGACCATCCGCAATTCGCCTACCGTCCCGAGACCGGCGAGGAGATCTACCATTCCTTCCTCGGCGTGCCGATCCTGCGCGGCGGCCGGGTGCGCGGCGTCCTCGTGGTCCAGAACCAGAGCCGACGCAACTACACCGAGGAGGAAGTCGAGACGCTGCAGACCGTGGCGATGGTCCTGGCCGAACTGGTGGCCAGTGGCGCGCTGGCGGCGGAAACGGAATTCGCGTCGGCGGACGGAATCGCGCTCAAGCCGCTGCGTCTGGAAGGAGTGCGGCTGAACGGCGGGCTGGCGATGGGCCGGGCCGTGGTCCACGAACGCCGCACCGCGATCAGCCAGGTGGTGGCCGAGGACGTGGGGGCCGAACTCGCGCGCTTCGATGCGGCGGTGCAGGACATGCACCGGTCCCTGGACACGATGCTCGAAGAGCTTGGCGGCCATCGCAGCGGCAAGGAGCATGTCGAGGTCCTCGAGGCCTACCGGATGTTCGCCGAGGATCGCGGCTGGCTGGCGCGGATCCGCGAGGGTATCCGCAGCGGGCTGACCGCCGATGCGTCGGTCGCCAGGGCGCTGAACGATACCAGGGCGCGGATGGCGCAGATCGCCGACCCGTATATCCGCGAACGCATTCTCGATCTCGATGATCTCGCCTACCGCCTGTTGCAGCATCTCGACGAGGGCAACGGGCAGCAGGACCGGCGGCGTCTGCGCGAGGCCGGCGATACGGTGCTGGTGGCGCGTTCCCTGGGTCCCGCGGAACTGCTCGATTATGGCCGCCGCGAACTGAAGGCCGTGGTGCTTGAGGAAGGCTCCGCCACCGCGCATGTCGCAATCGTTGCCCGCGCCCTGGAGATTCCGCTGATCGGGCGGATCGCAGGCCTGCTCGACCGGGTCGAGGCGGGCGACCACATCCTGGTCGACGGCGACAACGGGGTCGTGGTCGTCCGGCCGGGCGACGATGCGCGGCAGTCCTTCGCCGAGACCATGCAGTCCCATATCGAACTGCAGGAAGTCTACACGGCGCTGCGCGACCTGCCGCCGATGTCGCGGGACGGAGTCGAGGTTTCGCTCAACCTCAACGCCGGACTGCTGCTCGACCTGCCGCAGCTGCGCCAGACCAATGCCGCCGGGATCGGCCTGTATCGCACCGAGATCATGTTCATGATGCAGGGCGCGCTGCCCGGCGTCGACGAACAGGCCGGCGTCTACCGCCGCGTGATGGACCAGGCGGACGGCCGGCCCGTGGTGTTCCGTACGCTGGATGCCGGCGGCGACAAGCTGCTGCCCTACATGCACGGCCAGCACGAGGAGAACCCCGCGATGGGGTGGCGGGCGATCCGCATGACCCTCGACCGCCCGTTCATGTTGCGCCAGCAGTTGCGCGCGCTGATCCGGGCAGCGGCGGGGCGGCCGCTCGCAGTGATGTTCCCGATGGTGGCGGAAGTCTCCGAATACCAGGCCGCGCGGGCGGTCCTTGATCTGGAACTCGCGCGGGCCGCGGCGCGCGGCGAATCCCTGCCGGAGTCGGTCGCCGCGGGCTGTATGCTGGAGGTGCCGTCGCTGCTGTTCCAGTTGCCGCAGCTGGCGGAGTGCACCGACTTCCTGGCGGTCGGATCCAACGATCTGCTGCAGTTCCTTTATGCCAGCGACCGCGGCAATATAGCGGTCAGCGGCCGCTACGACATTCTGTCCACCGCCTCCCTGCGCATGCTGCGCACCGTGGTCGAGGCCTGCGACGCGGCCACCGTGCCGGTCAGCGTGTGCGGCGAGATGGCGGGCCAGCCGCTGGAGGCGATGGCGCTGGTCGGACTCGGCTTCCGGTCGCTTTCGATGGCGTCGTCTTCGATCGGGTCGACGCGAACGATGATACGCAGCCTCGATGTCGCGTCGCTCTCGGATTTTCTCGACAGTCATCTAAGCGGGCCGTCGTACAGCCTGCGTTCGAAGCTGTGTGCATATGCACGCGACCATGGGGTCTCGCCGTGGACGTAATCTGCGCAGGTGGTTAAGACTTTGTAATAATTTGGGCAATACTGTGAAATTGAACGCAGTGCGATTGCAATGCCTGCGGCATTGCTGATACACAGTAGCGTCCGGTTTCTTGCGCCGGAGCCGCGACTTCGGGGGGAAGGCGGGCCGCGCGTTGGCGTTGGTCCGGCAGGGCGGACAGACCGGGAATTTTGTGAAGGTTGCATGGGTGGACATCGCTGTGCACATGTTGCGTGCGGCGGTGGGAACAGCCTTCCGCAGATCGCCTGAAATGCCGGCTCTGCCGGTGTGGTGGGCCGTGATTGTGGATGCGACGGATGAGTGATTATGACAGCCGGTACGGGCAATCCGGACCCGGGGGCGACCCGGAACAGCCTGCGGAAGAGGGCGCAATGGCAGCCGAACATGATGCTTCAGCGGATTTGACGCCGCGTTACAGCGTCGGTGACGAGTTGCGGATGCGGCGTGAGTCGATGGGCAAGAGCATCGCCGACGTCGTCGATGCGGTCCGCATCCAGAGCCGATATCTCGAAGCCCTGGAAGACGGGCGGCTCGACGATCTGCCGGGCACTGTATACGCGCTGGGCTTCGTACGCACCTACGCCGACTATCTGGGCCTCGACAGTCCGGAAATCGTTGCCCGGTACAAGGAGGAAACCGCAGGCCTCAAGAGCCAGAGCTATGTGATGCCGGAGCCGCTCGAGGAGGGCAAGGTTCCGACCGCGGCGATCCTGCTGGTGGCCGTCGTACTTGCCGCCGCGGCCTACGCCGCGTGGTATTTCCTGTCGCAGCCGGATGGCCGGGTTGCGCAGGAGGTTCCCGAGGTTCCCGAGCGGCTTTCGGCCGTGACAGGGGAGTCCGCGCCCGCTGCTGCCCCGTCCGCGCCGCTGCCGGAAGCATCCGTGCAGGCCGGGCCAGCGTCCGTTCCCGCGCCGGCCGCGGCTCCGCTTGCCCCGCCGGAAGGTGATGCGCCGCCGCCGCCGCCTGTGGGAACGGTGCCCGCCGCACCGGCGCCGGCATCGCCAGTCGAAACCGCGGCCATACCCCCGTCCCAGCCCGTGCAAAGCGTTGTCGTGCCGGCCCCGGCCGTGCCGGCGCCGCAAGCGCCGGCAGCACAGCTGCCCCCGTCAGCGCCCGAAGCGGAGTTGTCCGCGGCCGTCGCAGCGGGCATACCGCCCATGCCGGCGGCTGACGAGGAGCCGCGCGAGCCCAGGGTCTTCGGGCTGGGAAACGTGGATGCGCGGGTCGTCATCGTCGCCGTGGAGGATGCCTGGGTCGAGGTAACCGACAGCGACGACGCAAGGCTCTTCAGCAGGGTCCTGCGCAAGGGCGACCGGTACCGTGCGCCGAATCGCGCGGGGGCGAAGTTCGTAACCGGTAACGCCGGCGGCCTGGAAATCATGGTCGACGGCGCACCGGTGCCGGCGCTGGGCCCGCCAGGTCAGGTGCGCCGCGACGTGCAGCTCGATCCCGACCTCCTGAAAGCCGGCCAGGCCGGGCGATAGAGCCGATCCGCCGGCTTGTTCCGCCGACACGCAGAACAAAACCGCCCGACCTTGATATTTTTGCCCGCCGGGCGCACATTGCGCGCGGCCCCGAAGCGGGCCAGAATCGTTGTGGCGGGAAGACCTTGCGGAACAGTCTGAGATGAGCGTCCGGCCCTATCGCGAAATCCAGCGGCGCCAATCGCGCCGGATCATGGTGGGCGATATGCCCGTGGGCGGCGACGCGCCGATCACGGTGCAGTCGATGACCAACACGCCGACCACCGATGCCGATGCCACGATCCGGCAGATCCGTGCGTTGCAGGATGCGGGCGCCGATATCGTGCGCGTGTCCTGTCCCGACGAAGACTCGACTGCGGCGCTGAAACGGATCGTCGACAGCGTCACCGTGCCGATCGTCGCCGACATTCATTTCCACTACAAGCGCGCCATCGAGTCGGCGGAGGCCGGCGCGGCCTGCCTGCGCATCAATCCCGGCAATATCGGCAGCGCCGGGCGGGTGCGCGAGGTGGTCAAGGCGGCGCGCGATCACGGTTGCTCGATGCGCATCGGCGTCAATGCCGGATCGCTGGAACGGGACCTGCTGGAACGCTATGGCGAGCCCTGCCCGGAGGCGATGGTCGAGAGCGCCCTGAACCACGCCCGCATCCTCGAGGACAACGATTTCCGCGAGTTCAAGATCAGCGTCAAGGCGTCCGACGTGTTCCTTGCGGTCGCCGCCTATCACGGGCTGGCCGACGCCTGCGATTACCCGCTGCATCTCGGCATCACCGAGGCCGGCGGCCTACGCGGCGGCACGGTGAAATCCGCCATCGGCATCGGCGCGCTGCTTTGGGCCGGGATCGGCGATACGATCCGCGTGTCGCTCTCCGCCGATCCGGTCGAGGAGGTCAAGGCCGGATTCGAGATACTCAAGTCCCTGGGCCTGCGGCATCGCGGGGTGAATGTGATCTCGTGCCCGTCCTGCGCGCGTCAGCAGTTCGACGTGATCGCCACTGTCGCGAAGCTGGAGGAACGGCTGGCTCATATCACGACGCCGATGACGCTGTCGGTGATCGGCTGCGTGGTCAACGGGCCGGGTGAGGCGCGCGAAACCGACATCGGCTTTACCGGGGGCGGCAACGGCACCCACCAGGTCTACGTTGCCGGCGTGTCGCATCACCGCCTGCAGGATGAGGATGTCGTCGAGCACCTGGTGACGATGGTGGAAGAGAAGGCGGCCGAGATCGAGGCCGCATCGAGCGGGCAGCCGCGGGCCGCCGAATAAGGCCGGGACGGACAGCTCATGACATCTGTAAAGCCCGTTCGCGGCACGCGCGATATTCTGCCCGAAGCGATGCGCCCGCACAGGCACGTGGTCGATACCGCGCGCGCGGTTGCGGCGCGCTATGGCTACGACGAAATGACGACCCCGGTGTTCGAGTTCACCGAGGTCTTCAAGCGCAGCCTCGGCGACACCTCCGACGTCGTGACAAAGGAAATGTATACCTTCTCGATGAAGGCGGACGAACAGATCACGCTGCGTCCGGAAGCGACCGCCGGCATCGCGCGCGCCTTCATATCCGGCGGACTGTCCAATCAACTGCCGCTCAAGGTCTTCTATACCGGCCCGATGTTCCGTTACGAGCGGCCGCAGAAGGGCCGCCAGCGCCAGTTCCACCAGATTGATGTCGAACTTCTTGGCGTCGCGCACCCGCTTGGCGACGTCGAGATCGTAGCGGTCGGCGCCCATATCCTGGAAGAGCTGGGCGTTCTCGACCGGACCGTGCTCGAGCTCAACACGCTGGGCGACCCCGACAGCCGGCGCGCCTACCGCGCGGTGCTGGTCGAGTATTTCGGCGCACACAAGGACCGGCTGTCCGGCGACAGCCTCGAGCGTCTCGGCCGCAACCCGTTGCGTATCCTCGACTCCAAGGACGAGGACGACCGCGAGGTGGTGGCGGGCGCGCCGTTGTTCGGCGATTACCTGAACCAGTTCAGCCGCGATTACTTTGAGCGGGTCAAGGCGGGACTCGACGCGCTCGGTATCGCCTATGAGGTCAATCCGCGTCTGGTACGCGGCCTCGATTACTACACCCACACCGCCTTCGAGTTCACCACGAGCGAGCTCGGGGCCCAGGGCGCCGTGCTGGCCGGCGGGCGTTACGACGGTCTGATCGAGACGCTGGGCGGGCCTGCGACGCCCGGCATCGGCTGGGCGGCCGGGGTCGAACGGCTCGCCATGATGCTGACCGCGGTTCCCGCCGCCGTGCGGCCGGTCGCCGTGGTGCCGGTCGGGGCGGAGGCCGAGACGGCGGCGCTGACGCTCACACAGCGCCTGCGCCATGAGGGTTTTACCGTTGATCTCGGCTTCTCCGGCAACCTCTCAAAGCGCATGAAGCGCGCCAACAGGATCACCGCTGCGGCTGCGGTGATCCTTGGCGAGGACGAACTGGCGCGCGGCGTTGCCACCGTGCGCGACCTCGATACGGGCGAGCAGGAAGAGGCGGCACTGGCCTCGCTGGCTGACCGGCTCGCCCGGTACCGGTAGCCCGTGATGCCGGCGCACGAACCGGCCGAGCCCTTCGTTGTCGGTGCGACCCACCGCTCCAGCACCATCGCGCTCCGCGACCGGCTGTTCATAGACGATGCAGCGGCGCCGGACCTGTTCAAGCGGCTCGCGGATGCCGGCGTCGGGCAGGCGATCGTGCTGTCGACCTGCGACCGGGTCGAGGTGCAGGGCATGTCCGGGACACCGTTGGAGGCGATCGACACGGTGCTGGGGATATTCGCCGACAGGGCAGGCGAGGAGATTGCCGCGATCGCCGGCGAGATCGACTCGCTGACCGGGAATCCGGCGGTCCGCCGGATCTTCGGCGTCGCCGCGTCGCTGGAAAGCCAGGTGGTCGGTGAACCGCAGGTTCTCGGCCAGGTCAAGGCAGGACACCGCCTTGCCGCGCGCTATGGCATGGTCGGTCCGGAACTGGAAACCCTGCTGCAGGCTGCCTATATGGTGGCCAAGCGGGTCCGCACCGAAACGCCCATCGCCGAGCGCTCGGTTACGCTGGCCTCCGGGGCGGTCCAGATCGCGCGCGACGTGCACGGCGATCTGTCGGGCGTGAACGGGCTCATTCTGGGGCTCGGCGATATGGGCGATCTGATTGGCGGTCAGCTGCGGCTCGCGGGTCTTGCGCGGACGGTGCTGACGGGACCATCGCGGCGCAGCGAGGCCGAGGCGCGGCGCACGGGCTGTAACTTCACGCCGTTCGAGGCGCTCGACGACGCCCTGGTTGAAGCCGACATTATCGTCACGGCATCCGGTGCCGGCCGTTACCTCGTCACTGCGGAGGCGATGGAGCGGGCGCTGAAACGACGCAGGCACCGTCCGGTTCTGGTGATCGACGGCGGCGTGCCGGGCGACGTCGATCCCGCGGTGCACGAGTTGGACGATGCCTTCGTATACACGCTGGACGACCTCGAGCTGGTGGCGCGCGAAAACCGCGCCGGGCGGGAAGCGGCCGCCGAGGACGCATGGCGCATCGTCGATGCGGCCGTCGCCGCGTGGCGCCGGTCGCGGGCCGAGCGCGATGCCGTTCCCACGCTGGTGGCGCTGCGCCACCGGTTCGAAGCGATCCGCGACGAGGTGCTGGCCGCGGATCCCGGGGCCGATGCGGATGAAGCGACCCGTCGCCTGGTGAACCGGCTGCTGCACGCACCCAGCAAGGCATTGCGCGAGGTGGCGGGCGACGCCGGGAAAGGCGTGGAGGATACCGCGCGGGTCGTTGCCCACCTGTTCGGGCTGGCGGGGGAAGACTCGGGCGAAGATGAAATCGAGAACGAGAACGAGAACGGAATTGACGAGGACTGACGATTCATGAGTCTGGGTGAAAAGCTCGACAGGGTTCTGGCCCGGCACGACGAACTGGCGCAGCTGATGGTGGAAGGCGCCGGCGACGCCGGCGAATTCGCACGCCTGTCGAAGGAATATTCCAATCTGACCCCGATCGTGGAGAAGATTCGCGAGATCAAGGACGCGCAGGCGGAACTTTCCGACCTGGAGCAATTGATCGCATCCGAGGACGATCCGGAAATGCGGTCGATGGCGGAGACCGAGCGCGCGGCGCTGAGCGCCCGTCTGCCGGAACTGGAACGCGAAATACAATTGCTGCTGTTGCCCCGCGACGAGGCCGATGCACGCAACGCGATCCTCGAAGTGCGCGCCGGCACCGGCGGCGACGAGGCCGCCCTGTTCGCGGCCGAGCTGTTCCGGATGTACCAGCGCTACGCCGACGCTCATGGCTGGAAGTTCGAGCCGATCGACGTCAACGAAACCGGCATCGGCGGTTACAAGGAGGCCAGCGCGGCGATTACGGGACGCAACGTGTTTCAGCGCCTGAAGTTCGAATCGGGACCGCATCGGGTGCAGCGGGTGCCGGTCACGGAAAGCGGCGGCCGCATCCATACCTCCGCCGCGACCGTCGCCGTGCTGCCGGAGGCCGAGGATGTGGATGTCGATATCGACGAGAAGGATCTGCGCATCGACACCTATCGTGCGCAGGGCGCCGGCGGACAGCACGTCAACAAGACCGACAGTGCCGTCCGGATCACCCATATGCCGTCCGGAATCGTCGTCCAGTGCCAGGACAACAAGTCCCAGCACAAGAACCGCGCGCAGGCGATGAAGGTGCTGCGGGCGCGGCTGTTCGATGCGGAACGGTCGCGCCGCGACGCCGAGCGCGCCGCCGACCGCAAGAGCCAGGTGGGTTCTGGCGACCGTTCGGAGAAGATTCGCACCTACAATTTCCCGCAGGACAGAATCACCGACCACCGCATCAATTTGAGCACCCACAATATCCCGAAGATGCTGGCGGGTGAGGGGCTGGACGAGTTGATAGACGCGCTGATCGCCGAGGACGAGGCGGCGCGGCTTGTCGAGGACGAGTGACCGGTTTGGTAACCATAGGCGCTTGCGTTGCCGAAGGGGCGCGGCGGCTGGCGGCGGCCGGCGTGGCCGATGCGCGGCGTGAGGCTCGCCTGATCCTTGCACATGCGCTGGGTGTGGAGACCGTCGCAGTGACAGGCTATCCGGAACGGCCGGTGGCGAATCCCGGCGCCTTCGAAGCGCTGATCGCGCGGCGCGAACGGCGCGAGCCGCTCTCCCACCTGACCGGCCGGCGCGAATTCTGGAGCCTGGAGTTCGAAACCGGCCCGGCGACCCTGGATCCGCGGCCTGACAGCGAGACCATCATAGCGGCCGCGCTGGAATCCGTGGCCGACCGGGCAGCTCCGCTTTCGGTTCTGGATCTCGGGACCGGCACCGGCTGCCTGCTGCTGGCGTTGCTGCACGAGCTGCCGGAGGCGGCGGGGGTGGGCGTTGACGTGTCGCCCGAAGCCCTCGCCGTGGCCGGGCGCAACGCCGAACGGTTGGGATTCGCGTCCCGGGCGCGGTTCGAGCAAGGGAACTGGGGCGAATCGCTTGCCGGCCCGTTCGATCTGATCGTCTGTAATCCGCCCTACATTCCGACCGCGGACATTGCCGGACTCGAGCCGGAAGTGGCCGTCTTCGAGCCGCGAGGCGCGCTCGACGGCGGGCCGGACGGACTCGGCGCATACCGGACGCTGCTGCCAGATATCGCCCGTCTTCTGGCGCCCGAAGGCGCGGCAGTGCTGGAAATTGGCGCCGGCCGGCGGCAGGCGGTGGCGCAAATCGTCGCGCCCGAAGACCTTGCCGTGACGGGTGTTTCGCGTGATCTGGCGGGGCGCGACAGATGCCTGACTGTACGTAAACGATAAATTGACGAATTTCTGAGAAAAAGGGGTTGGAAAGGCCGTTCCGACCGTCTAATGTCCGGCCCGTGGCGTGAGCCCTGCTGATTGGCGAACGCCGGAAAGGTCCCCGGACATCATCGACACGGCCTGCGCGAGAATCTGCAGGTTCCGGACATGTCGGGACTAGGGCTGAGAGGGGCGGCGTTGCCGCGCCCGTTTGATCAGAGAAATCCACAGCGATAGGTACAATGAGGCAAGGTCAGAACTCGAAGCGCTCGCGCGGGCGTGGCTCAGGTCGTCGCAACGTTCCGCCGCGTCACCAGACATTCGACAGCAATGGGCCGAGTGTCCGAATCCGTGGCAGCGCCTTTCAGGTGCATGAGAAATATCTCGCCCTTGCGCGCGATGCGGGGTCGGCCGGGGACAGGATCGCGGCGGAGAATTATTACCAGCACGCCGAGCACTATTTCCGAATTATCAACATGGACAATGACGGCGATTCGCAGGGCCGCGGGCGATCCCAGCAGAATGGGTCCGATGGCCGGAGCGGACGTGGCGGTGACGGGTTGGATGGCCCGGAAGCGGCGGTCGATGCACGCCGTGAGCAGGCCGACACCGCGGCCGCAGCGCCCGAGGCCGAAGTCGTTCAGACCAATGGCGCCGATGCGCAGCCGGACATGGGTGCCGGCGAGCAACCGGACATGGGTGCCGGCGAGCAACCGGACGTGGGCGCCGGCGATCAACCGGACGCGGACTACGGCAAACCGGATGATGCCCAAGCCGCCCCGTCAGCGCCGAAACGCAGGACCGGCCGTGGCAAGGGCCGCAGCACGCGCACCGCATCGAAGATAAGAAAGTCGGACGGCGACGCTGCCGGGCCGAACGGCGCCGATGCAAGCGACGGAGATGTGCCGCCGACCGAGGAATGACGGCCGCACAGGACCTGACGGATTACGAGGGCGGCGTGGTTACCACGTCGCCCTTGGCAATTGTGCCCCCGCTGACGACGCGCGCGTATACGCCGCATGCCGTATGGCCGAATCCCTCCTGCAGGATCTTGAGCAGATGCAGGTCCCGTGCACTGCTGTCGGGATTGACCTCGGTCGCGGCACAGCGGTTGATCCTCTCGACCACTTCCAGCGTCACAACGCCGATGGAGATAGTCTTGCCGGGCCAGGCCATTTCCGCCCAGGCGGGCAGCCCGTCCAAATGCAGGTTGGCGCGGAACCGCCGCGGATCGACCGGCGCCCGGGCGACGCGCTCGATATCCTTGACGCTGGCGAGATTGGCGATCGAGACGAATTTGTCGGGAACGTCGCTGAGCATGACGCCCGGGGCCTCGACGATATGGGGGTTGCCGCGCGGTCCCGGCTCGATAAAGGCGTCGAGGAACTGCTCGATCAGGACTCGACCAAGCGGCTGCGTGACCTGGCCGCGCGCCACCTTGCGTCCGTCACGGAAGATCGTCAGATAGCCGGTATCCGCTTCAAACCGCGCATCGAGAAGGGCCAGCCGCTCGTCGCGCATCAACTGCAGGAAATTCTGCTTCGGCAGCCATTGCGGATCGGTGCGGTTGAACTGGCTCGCGGCATGCGCGAGCGCGAACCGGCGGTCGTGGGGCAACCCCTCGCCGGCAACGATCTCCGCCCGGTCGAGCGCCTCGCCGTTCAGCCCCTTGACCGGGTAGCGCCGGATTTCGGACAGGGTTATCAGCATGGTGCCTCCGTGGCCGGTTCGTCGCCGGGGATGGCCAGTTCGGCCACTTCCAGCTGGGAAAGCCACAGATCGCCGCGCTCGCGGCCTCGCGCGCACAGATCGCGCAGGAAACCGCGCTCGGCGTTGAGTTTGCTGAACTGGCCGAACGGTCGCAATATGTCGCCGCCTTCGACCACATGGAGGCGCAACGCTAGCAGTCGGCGCGCCAGCGAACCGCGCAGCGCGCCTTCCTGCGCCAGGCGCTTGAGGTCAGCCAACTGGTCGAGGTCGCGATTGAGCGGCGCGGTAAACATGATCTGATTGAGTCGCGCATGAATTGCCCGCGCCGTCAAGGGAACGCTGTCCGTCTCGCCGGCGTCGAGCCGCACCAGCAGCACGTCACGCACATCCGTTTCTTCCAGTAGCGGCATGATTGGCGGATTGGCGGTAAATCCGCCGTCCCAGTAGTGGCGGTCTCCGACCGACACCGCGTGATGCAGCCACGGCAGCGTCGCCGAGGCGAGCACGGACTCGGCAGTAACCTCGTGGGTCCGGAAGACCCTGGAATGGCCGGTTTCCACGTCGGTTGCGCCCAGAAGCAGCCGGATGCGCCGGTTGCGCCGCAAGCGATCGAAATCGATGCACTCGGCCAGCAGGTCGCGCAACGGGTTCATGTCCAGCGGATTGAACTGGTACGGCGACAGAACCCGCGTAAACAGATCGAAGCCGACAAACCGGGCGTTGTTCTCCATGTTCCAGCCACCGCCCAACTGGTCCATGAAGTTCGGGCGCAGCGGGCTGAACGCGGCCTTGGCGCCGATCCGGCGCCACAATGTCGCTAGGGCCTCGCGGGCGCCGTCCGGGCCGCCCTGGAGCAGACCGTGCGCCAGAAAGACCGCATTGAATGCGCCGGCGCTGCTGCCGCTGACCGCCGTGATCCGCGTCCCGGTTTCCAGCAGGCGATCCAGCACACCCCAGGTGAACGCGCCGTGGGCGCCTCCGCCTTGCAGCGCAAGGGCGATCCGCCGCGGCGCCGCAGGCCCCGCGACCGGGAAGAAGGCAGCCCGCAGCGTGGCGGCCGCTGCATGGCCCCACCTGGTGATGCTGTGATGGATTTCGCTCCGCTCTGGCATACCCTGTCCGTTTTGCGATGCAGCGTCGATATTGCACTGCAGCATAATATATGCCTGAAAAATACAACTGAAAGGTTAACGCGCCGCCGTTGCGGACTTGAGCATGGTGTTCGGTGTCGCCATATAAACGCCGGACGCCTCGTTTGAGGGTCCGGATTCAGGCTCAACCTTGACCGCCCGCCTATAATGGGGGCGAACCCGGGAACGGCAGCACGATGGATTTCGAGAAATACACCGAACGTTCGCGCGGATTCATCCAGGCCGCGCAGACCCTGACGCAACGCTCCGGGCATCAGCGGCTGACGCCCGAGCATGTCCTGAAAGTCCTGCTCGACGACCGCGAGGGGCTGGCGGCAGGCCTGATTCGCGCGGCCGGCGGCGACCCGGCCCGGGCGCTGGCGGCGACCGAGGCGGCGCTCGGCAAGCTTCCAAAAGTGGAGGGGTCCGGCGCCGGGCAGGTCTATCTTGCGCCGGAGACCGCAAAACTGTTCGAGCAGGCTGAGGAAATTGCCAAGAAGGCCGGTGATAGCTATGTGACGGCCGAGCGTCTCCTCTTGGCGCTGGCCCTGGCCCAGGGCACCCAGGCGGCCTCCGCCCTGCATGCGGCGGACGTGACGCCGCAGGCGCTGAACGGCGCGATCGAGGCGATCCGCAAGGGCCGCACGGCGGACAGCGCGACCGCCGAAGACGGATACGACGCGCTGAAGAAATATGCGCGCGACCTGACCGAGGCGGCCCGCGAAGGCAAGCTCGACCCGGTGATCGGCCGCGACGAGGAGATCCGCCGCACCATCCAGGTGCTCTCCCGCCGCACCAAGAACAATCCCGTGCTGATCGGCGAACCCGGCGTCGGCAAGACCGCGATCGTCGAGGGACTGGCGCAGCGCATCCTCAACGGCGACGTACCGGAAAGCCTGAAGCAGAAGAAGCTGCTGGCGCTGGATCTCGGCGCCATGGTCGCCGGCGCCAAGTTCCGCGGCGAGTTCGAGGAGCGGCTGAAGGCCGTGCTGCAGGAAATCGCCGCGGCCGAGGGCGAAGTCGTGGTTTTCATCGACGAGTTGCACACGCTGGTCGGCGCCGGCGCCGCGGAGGGCGCGATGGATGCCTCCAACATGCTCAAGCCCGCCCTGGCCCGCGGCGATCTGCACTGCATTGGCGCCACCACGCTGGACGAATACCGCAAGCATGTCGAGAAGGACGCGGCCCTGGCGCGGCGCTTCCAGCCCGTCTTCACCGCCGAGCCGTCGGTTGCCGATACGATCTCGATCCTGCGCGGCCTGAAGGAAAAATACGAGGTTCACCACGGCGTGCGCATCACCGACAGTGCGCTGGTCGCCGCGGCCACGCTGTCCAACCGATACGTCACCGACCGCTTTCTGCCCGACAAGGCCATCGACCTCATGGACGAGGCGGCCAGCCGCCTGCGCATGGAGGTGGATTCCAAACCCGAGGACGTCGATGAGCTCGACCGGCGCATCATTCAGCTCAAGATCGAACGCGAGGCGCTGAAGAAGGAAACCGACAAGGGCTCGAAAGAGCGGCTCGGCAACCTGGAGAAGGAACTGGCCGAACTGGAAGAGGAGTCCGGCCGGCTGACCGCGCAGTGGCAGGCGGAAAAGGACAAGCTGGCGTCCGGCCAGCAGCTCAAGGAACAGCTCGATGCGGCGCGGCTCGAACTGGAGCGCGTGCAGCGCGAGGGCAATCTCGCACGCGCCGGTGAGCTCGCCTACGGCATCATCCCCGAGCTGGAAAAGCAGCTCGCGGCGGCCGAGGAGGCGGCCGAGGGCCATATGCTGAAGGAAGAGGTGACCGGGGACGACATTGCCGCCATCGTGTCGCGCTGGACCGGCATTCCCGTCGACAAGATGCTGGAAGGCGAGCGCGAGAAGCTGCTGCACATGGAAGACGCCCTGCGCGCCACGGTGATCGGCCAGGACGAGGCCATCACCGCCATCTCCAACGCGGTGCGGCGGGCGCGCGCCGGCCTGCAGGACCCGAACCGGCCGATCGGCTCGTTCCTGTTCCTGGGGCCGACCGGCGTCGGCAAGACCGAGCTGACCAAGGCCCTGGCCCGCTTCCTGTTCGACGACGACCAGGCGATGGTGCGCATGGATATGTCGGAATACATGGAGAAGCATTCCGTCGCCCGAATGATCGGTGCGCCGCCGGGCTATGTCGGCTATGAGGAAGGCGGGGCGCTGACCGAGGCGGTGCGCCGCCGGCCCTACCAGGTGGTGCTGTTCGACGAGGTCGAAAAGGCCCACCCGGACGTCTTCAACGTGCTGCTGCAGGTGCTCGACGACGGAAGGCTGACCGACGGGCAGGGCCGCACCGTGGATTTCCGCAACGTGCTGATCGTCATGACCTCGAATCTCGGCGCCGAGATTCTTGCGAACCAGCCGGAGGGCGAGGATTCTTCGGCCGTGCGCGGACAGGTCATGGAGATCGTGCGGATGACGTTCCGTCCCGAATTCGTCAACCGGCTGGACGACATCCTGCTGTTCCACAGGCTGACGCGGGCGCACATGACCGGCATCGTCGAGATCCAGCTCGGGCGGCTGCAGGCTCTCCTGACCGACCGCAAGATCACGCTCGTGCTGGACGAGGCCGCGAAAGCCTGGCTGGGCGATGCGGGCTACGATCCGGTCTACGGCGCGCGGCCGTTGAAACGGGCGATCCAGAACCGGCTGCAGAACCCGCTCGCCCAGATGATCCTCGAAGGCACCATCGCTGATGGGGAGACCGTCCGGGTCGGCGCCGGTGAGGGTGGCCTCCTGATCAACGGCGCCAAGGCCGAGGCGGCGTAGGGGCACCGGCTGCGTCTCCCGTCATTGCGAGGCGCAAGGCAACGAAGCAATCCAGAACCGCCGGACGGCTGGATTGCTTCGCCTGCGGCTCGCAATGACGGATGGAAGCTGCACACCCGGTTGCGCCGCCGCAGGCTCCCCGACATACTGGCGCAGACGAGTCGAGGGAGGGCCCTGGTGGGTTCCATGCGCAAACTGTTTCCGCCGGCGGCGCTGGCGCTTTTCACCCTGCTGGCCGGCTGCGGCGGCGATCCCCCGACCACGGACCTGCCGCCGTTTTCGCCCCTGACCGGGGCCGGCGGGGACCCGGAGGAGACGCGGCCGATCCCGCCGACGGTGCGGCTGATCGGCGTCGGCGATATCATGATGGGGACCGATTTCCCCGAGGCAAAGCACCTCAATCCCGAGCTTGTCCCCGGCGCCGACCTGGCGTCGATCATCGGACCCGACCTTCTCGACCTGCTGCGCGGCGGCGATATCACCTTCGGCAATATGGAGGGCTCGCTGTTCGACGGCGACAGTGAGCACAAACCGTGCCGCAACCCGAAGGCCTGCTATGTCTTCCGCAGCCCGGAATTCCACGCCGAACTGCTGCGCGGCATGGGCTTCAATGCGATGTCGATCGCCAACAACCACAGCGGCGACTTCCGCGAGGCCGGACGTGCCGCGACCATGGCGGCGCTGGCCCGCAACGGGATTGTTTATGCCGGCATCGACGAGCCCGGCGCGCGGACCGGCACGCTGGTGCTGGACAGCGGCATCCGCGTCGGGCTGGCGGCCTTCGCGCCGAACTGGCAGACGGTCAGCATCAACGACCACGGGCGCGCGCAGGCCCTCGTGCGCAGCCTGGATGCCGGCCACGATATCGTCGTCGTGTCGTTCCATGGCGGGGCCGAGGGTGCGACCATGACCCGGGTGCCGCGCGAAATGGAAATTTTCTACGGTGAGGAGCGCGGCGACGTCTACCGTTTCGCGCATGACGTCATCGATGCGGGCGCGGACGTGGTCCTGGGCCACGGCCCGCATGTGCCGCGCGCGGTCGAGGTCTACAGGGGGCGGTTCATCGCCTACAGCCTGGGGAATTTCTGGACCTACGGGCGCTTCAACCTGAGTGACCTTGCCGGTATTGCGCCGGTGGTCGACCTCGAACTGTCGACCGGGGACGGCCGGTTGCTCGACGCACGCATTCACAGTGTCCGTCAGGAGGGGTGGGGCATCCCGCGGATCGATCCGTCGGGCGCAGCCTGGCACGCCGTGGCCGGGCTGACGGCCCGGGATTTTCCGGAGTCGATGCTGCAATTCGGCGACGACGGCCGGATCACGGTGTTCCCGGAGCCGCTGGTCAGCTGGCTTGCGCCGGAGCGGGTCGCGATTGCGCGCCCGCAAGATCGCCCCGACCAATGAAAAAGGGCCGGACGAAGCGTCCGACCCTCTGATAAGGCGTCGCAGTCGGTACTCAGCAGGCCACGCTGTCCGGTCCCTCGCAGCTGGCCACCGGGTCCGCTGTCGACGCAAACTCGAACTCCCGCCTCATCAGCATGGCGTACTGGACGTCGGCGGTCTCCTTCGCCATCAGGTAAGCCTCCAGCTCCTCGCCCTTGAGCTTCGTGCCCGACGGCAGATGCATCCGCCGCGAGTTGATGAACTTGCCGTTACGGATGACCTCGTAATGCAGGTGGTTGCCGGTCGAGCGGCCGGTCGTCCCGACATAGCCGATGACCTTGCCCTGCTCGACCCGCGTTCCCTTGCGTACGCCCCGGGCGATACCGCTCATATGGGCATAGGCGGTCTTGTAGGTTCCGTTGTGGCGGATCCGCACATACAGACCGTAGCCGCCATTGCGGCCCGCAGTTTCGACGGTTCCGCTTCCCGCCGCATAGATCGGCGTGCCGCGCGGCGCCGCGAAGTCCGTGCCCGTATGCAGCTTGGTAAAGCCGAGGATCGGGTGTTTGCGGTTGCCGAATCCCGAGCTTAGCCTGGCGCCGTTGATCGGCGTGCGCATCAGCGATCGGCGGGCGCTCTTTCCGTCCTCATCGAAGAAATCGACTGTGCCGCTCGCGGTCTCGAAGCGGTACAGGGTGCGCTCCTTGCCGCTCAGCGTCATTGACGCGCGCAGGATATTGCCGGTGCGGACCGTCGCCCCGCCTTCGTCGACGAAGCGCTCGTACATGACCGCGAAGCCGTCGCCCTTGCGGATGTCGCGCTGGAAATCGACATCGAAACTGTAGACCTGGATGAGATCGGCGAGGACTCCCGGCGGCACGCCGGCCTCTTCACCGGCCAGGAACAGGCTGATTTCGATCTGGCCTTCCGCCGCCGCGATCTCCATTTCCAGCGGATGGTCGAGCGTCTCGGCCAGGAAATCGTCGCCGTCGCGGCGCACGAGAACGTCGCGCTCCACGCTTTCGACCAGTTTCATGGATACCAGGCTGTCGGCGGCGTCGGGCTCGCCCGACGGCCGGAGGGTCAGAACGATCTCATGGCCGGGCATCAGGTAGCGTGGCTTGAAGACCTCGCCCATGGTGGTGATTGCGTTGTGCGCCTCGCCCGCCGTGACCCCGTTCTTCACCATGAGAGCCATCAGCGTGTCGCCATCTCCGACGACGACGTCCCGCTGGTAAGTCGCCGCCAGCTGCGCCGACTCATGCATGCTGTCCGCGTCATAATAGGCTACGGGCTGGGTTGCGCCGCGTTCGTCTTCGGCATTCGCATCGAGTACCGGAATTTCGTCGGCCGCGCCGGGCGCTGTCAACGACGTCACACCGGCCAGGGAAACTGCCGTCGCGCCGCCTATGATAGTTAAAACCGTAAAGAGTTTATTCATAGATGTTATCGATTTATTACCGGCACGGTGGAGAGTCCAATGGAATCGTTTCGTTAACAAGGATTCAAGGGGGACATTGCTTGCCCGAGTCCTTTATGTCAACAGAATTGTAAAAAAGCAATGAACCGCTTGCCGAATTTAACCTTCCGCCGGTCATTTTTGTATCAAATGCAATTCGTTGCACCGATGCGAGGCCTCCTCAGCGGCCGCGGCAGCCGGCAAATACTCGATGCGTTTTGCGGTCCGTAACGGACGCGTCCACGAACCAGGCCGAAATCAACACGAATTATCCGTTCATCTTGTGTTAATGTGCCGAAGCATATAGTCGCGGCGGATTTTCCACGATGGCCATACAAGGCCGTTGTGGCCCGGATTTTCGTATGCGTATACTGCATTCAGCTTGCGAACCAGTTGTCCAGGAGGGGCCAGTGAGTAAAAATCGACATATCGGCACGCGGTTTCTGACCGTGACGATCCTGGCGGCTGCCGTCGCGGCTGCCGGGTGCACGAGCCCGAAGGTCAGCGACTCCCTGTACCGGTCGAGCGAGGTCGGAAGTTCCAAGCGGATCGTCCGCTGCCGCGTGCTCGAGGTCCGCGAGGTGATGATCCGCGATGACGATTCCGGCGAGAAGGGCGAGGCGATCGGCGGGATTGCCGGCGGCCTGACCGGAGGCATTCTCGGCAGCACGGTCGGCGGCGGCGCAGGCAAGGGCCTGGCAACGGTCGGCGGCGCCACGGTCGGTGCGGTCGCCGGCGGCGCCGCGGGAAGGCAGCTTTCGGACCAGATGCATACCCGCAAGGGTGTGGAATACTCGATTATCCTGGCCGATGGCAGCGAGCAGACCCACGTCCAGGATTTCCTCGACGGTGACCGCGTCGTCCAGGTCGGCGAGACCTGCCGCCTGCAGATCGAGCATAACGGGATGAATCGCGTTCTTCCGGCCGAGCACTTGCAGGACGCCATCAGCGCGCCGAAGAAGACGCAGATCATACCGTAGGCTTTGCGACAGACATAACCGGCCCGGGGCGCGCGCCCGGGGGCCGGAGAATGGCTCGGGCTCCCTTCGCGAAAGCGGACGGGAGCCCGTCTTTTTTGACGTCTGCCGGCTTCGCCGGCTTCACCGGGTTCGAATGTCTTGTATAGTGCGCCGGGACAAATAACCGGGGATTTGACCGTCATGGCGCGACAGGGCGACATCATCCGTACCGCCGACATCTGCGACGACCACGGGGACGCGCGGGTCTGCGAGCTGCAGTTCAACGACTACGCCGCGCGCGAGCATTTCCACGGCGAGGTCGTCACCTTCGCCACGTTCGAGGACAACAAGGGGATCCTCGATGTCCTGAAGGCGGGCGGCGCGGGCAAGGTGCTGGTGATCGACGGGCGGGCGTCGCTCAGGCGCGCGCTGTGCGGCGGCAACATCGCGGCGGCGGCCTGCGAGCATGGCTGGGAAGGGCTGGTGTTCAACGGCGCGATCCGCGACAGCCATGAGTTCGCGGAGCTCGACTTCGGCGTCAAGGCGCTGGGCACCACGGCCATGCCGCCGCGCCGCGGCGCCGGCGGGCGCGCCGGCGAGGCGCTGAATTTCGGCGGCATCGCCATCAATGCCGGCGACTATCTCTATGCCGACCGCGACGCGGTGATCGTGCTGCCGGGGCCCGTGCATGGCTGAGCCGGCCGATTTCCAGACCCTGCACGAAATCGTCCAGGCCGCGCGCCGCAACCTCGCGCCCGAGCCCTGGGACTACGTGATCGGCGGCGCCGAGACCGAAACCACGGTCAAACGCAACCGGCAGGCGCTCGACTCGCTCGCGTTCCGGCCGCGCGTGCTGCGCGACGTCTCGGACATCGACAGTGGCGGTGAGCTGTTCGGCCACAAGCTGCGCCTGCCGGTCCTGCTGGCGCCGATCGGCTCGATGCAGGACATCGTCGAAGGTGGCGGACTCGTCCCCGCCCGCGCCGCGGCCGAGTTCGGCACCATCCAGATTCTCAGCTCGGTCTGTGAGCCGGGGCTGGAGGCGGTGGCGAAGGAGACCGACGCACCGAAGATCTACCAGCTCTATGTGCGCGGCGATCCGGCCTGGGTCGACGAACAGATAAGCCGGGCGGTCGACGCCGGCTATGTCGCCTTCTGCTTCACCGTCGACCTCGACGCCTACAGCCGGCGCGAGCGGGACATCGCCAAGCGCCACGTCACCACCGGCCGCCTGCAGGTCACCGGTGATGCCAACCAGGCGCTGTTCGGCTGGGACGACATCAAACGGGCCCGCGACCTCTGCGATATCCCGCTGATCCTCAAGGGCATCGCCACGGCGGAAGACGCGGCGCTGGCCGTGGCGCACGGGATAGACGCCGTCTATGTCTCAAACCACGGTGGCCGCCAGCTGGACCACGGGCGCGGCGGCATCGACGTGCTGCCGGAGGTGGTCGAGGCCGTGGCGGGGCGCGCGAAGATCATCTTCGACGGCGGGATCATGCGGGGGACCGACGTGGTCAAGGCGATGGCGCTGGGCGCCGACGCGGTCGGGCTCGGCCGCCTGCAGGGCCTGGCGGCGGGCGCCGCGGGGGAGGCGGGGATCGTGCGCGCCCTCGAGCTGCTGGAGGCCGAGACGCGCATCGCCCTGGCGCTGCTCGGGGTGACAGGCTACGCCGAGCTCGACGGCAGCTACCTGCATCCGGCGCCGCCGGTCGACGCCCCGCATGTGCTGAGCGCCTTCCCGCTGCTCGACGAGGGGTATTGAGGTTTCCCGCCAACCGGTGGGGTACACGAGAGGATTCTGTGTCGTCATTGCGAGCCGCAGGCGAAGCAATCCAGGCTGCCGGCATCAGAGATTCTCGAGTTACGGCGACAGCATACTCGATTCCGCATGCGCGACCCACCGGCTTCAAACGAAATGGCGAGATAGGTAGACTATCCGCAGAACTTCTCTGTCCCGGAAATTTCCATGCTGGAATCCGCTACCTGCAGATGCGGTGCACCTCCCACTGGCTGCGCGCATCCGCAATGATTTCCTGTCTCTCCTGGTCGGTTATTCTTTTTTCTAGAGCATCCAGTAACCGCGATGCATCGTCATTGCACATTCGCGCCAAGCCCCATACGGCACCGAAAAATCCGGCGTACCCGTCATGCTTGTCGTCGGCCAAATATAGCCCAATTCGGGACACGTCCTCCCGCTGGTCAAATCTGGAAATTGCATTAAAGGCTTCGATCACCACTTTATCATCCGGCGACTCGATCATGCTCCAGGCATAGGCGCGAATATCTTCCTGGCTCACACTGCGTCTGCCAAGTTGCGCGGCCGGCACCAGAATATTCGCCAAGTGAATTCTCACCTGTGGCGTCATCACGATATCCCAGGGAAGGTCCGGATATTTTTCGCGACGGCCATTCCAGAGATCGAGAATGAACGGTTCCATACGAGGCTCATCGTCAACAATCGTCGTAATGTTGAGCGTGTCCTGGATTCTCGCGATGTCTTTGGCCATGAGTTCATCGACGATTCGATCGACGGTGACGCCCTCTCGCGCGAACACGCGCGATCCGACTGGCGGGTTCGCAATGACGATTAGCGCCACAACGCCCGCGCAGAAACCCAATTGAAACAGACAGCGCCCCGGCATCAGCGTCGTTCCGGGTAACAGGGTCGGGCACAAACTGGTGCCCCCCTCCGACGAATGAAGCTAACAGGCATGGTCGTGGCTCTGCACTCCGGGGCAGAAAATCTGCACCTGCATTATCGCGTCGCCATGCTACCGGATGATTAACACCCGCTCCGCCGGCGCAGGCTTGGACTCTTGGCCGACCGCCGATCGCCCCCGGTCGTTGACGGGCCGGCATTCCGTTGCAGTAACGATGCCGAGTCGCGCGAAATCCGGCGCGAACTCATCCAGCGTCAGGATGCCGGTGCAGGGCGCCGCGCCGCGGAAGGCAAGGCAGCCGTCGCGAACTTGCCGTACCAGCGCCAGCGCTGCGAGCGTCGGCACGTAGGGCCCCGTGCCGGCCTCGGCGACAAGCGACCAGCGGGCGATCGCCGGCCGGTCGCCTGCGTCGCGCCCGGAGGCCTCGACGACCATGCCGCCGCGGTCGCTCCCGAACGGGCGGAGCAACGTGGCAAGAAACCGCAGCGGGCGCGCCAGCGGCAGCAGCGAGCGCAGCCAGCCGCAGCGCACCGGCAGGGCCGCCAGTGCCAGCCCATAGTGGAGGATCCGCAGCTCCAGCCCGGCGAGGAATTCCGCCGCGATGCGGGGCTCGTAGCGCTCGACCATGAGGTCGAGATCCGGCGTCTCGCACAGCGCGGCAAGTCGCACTCCCAGCCCGGGGAACTCGATCCGCCGGCTCGCGCCCCAGCCCGGCGCCGTCGTCCAGCCGCCGTCGCGGAACACGCGGACCGGGCGTCCGGCCCAGGACAGGATCGCCTGCATCACGGCGAGGCCCCGCGGCGCCCGGTTGCCGGGGCTGATGGCGACGCGCAGGGTGTCGATCCGCCGCCACCCTTCGGTCAGCCCATCCAGCACCGCGTGCGACAGCGCCGGCGTCGAACTCGCCCCCGACAGCACGGCGACATTGGCCCGCTGCGCCGCCGCGCCGAAGCGTCGGATGTTCGACACGAACTCGCGGCCGTCGGCGAGGTCGATATAGTGGCAGCCGGCATCGATCGCGGCCTCGATCAGCGCCGTCCGGCTGTCCTGGAAGGGGCCGGCCGCATCGATGACGAAGGCTGCGTGCAGCGCTTCCAGATCCGCGGGCGTGACCCGGTCGCGGTCGAGGACGCGGATCGCCGCCGTGCCACCGAGCACCCGGCGCAGCCGCGCGAGCGAGGGTCGGGTCCGCCCGGCCAGGATCAGGCGGATTCCCGGCTCGCGCGCCAGCCCTTCGGCGAGCCGCCGGCCGAAGGCGCCCGCCGCACCGACGAGCAGGACGAGGAGGGGGGCGGCGGTCAAGTCGTCGCGTGTCATTCGCGACACCTTCGTGGAGTCGTTGAATTCGTCATTGCGAGGCGCGTAGCGCCGCGGCAATCCAGACGGTCAGGGGAACTGGATTGCTTCGCCTGTGGCTCGCAATGACGGCCTTGCTCTCCATCCGCCATATCCCGGAACAGGCCGGCCTGCCGGATCAGCACGCCGAGCAGCCTGTGGCGAAGCTCCAGCACGAAGCCGAAGCGGCCGCCGCCAAGGTCGATGTGGCTGACCGTCGTGGCACCAGGACTCAGCCAGAAGGGCAGGCGCACGCGCCTTCCGAACAGCTGAACGAAGTAATGGTCGCTGCGGAAATGCAGCGCGTTGCCGGCTCCGTCGAGGGTGAGCGCCATGCCGAGGCCGCGGCCGAGATATTCCTCCAGCCCGGTCGGCCCCTGGAACCGCTTGGAACTGTGGATGACCTGCGGGAAGCCGCGCCGGCGCCCGTAGATCCGGGTCCAGAACTGGCCGCCGGTAACCGGATCCTCGGTCACCGTGACGGTCGCCGGCATCCCGGCGTCCCGCGAGAGCGGCAGCGGCCCGCCGACCAGCCGGGCCAACTGGGCCAGCAGCCGGCCGACCCGGGTCATGCGGGTCTCGATGATCTCGCCGGCGTAGAGCGCCGTGCGGCTGTCGGCCAGCCGCTTCGAGAAACGCCTGCGGATGGCCGGGGCGAGGGAAGACCATTGTTCGGCCCCCAGCAGCGCCCGGAACCGCAGGTCGCCGAGCGCCTGAGCGGCCTCCGTTTTCGCGGAGGCGGGTGCGGCCGGCATGGGCGCGGCAGGTGCAGCCACACGTTCTGGCCCGTCATTGCGAGGCGCGCAGCGCCGCGGCAATCCAGACGATCCGGGGAGCTGGATTGCTTCGCCTCCGGCTCGCAATGACGACTCTTCTCGTGCTGTGACCGATTTCGGCACTTTCATCTTGTTTTTCCGCCATATTCGTTATTTCTGTATAAAGAGAAATTTCATCCCAAAAAAAACGATTGTTCAGCCCTAGCTTGCGGACTTCTTTTTGCCGCCTGGCGCGAGAAAGCCGGCGACCTTCGAGCCCATCCTGATGAGCGCCACCAGCTTGTTCTTCGGCACGCCGAGCATCTGGTCGTACCAGCGGCTGACCGTTTCGACGAAATCCTGCATTTCCTTCAGCCGTTCGACGGCGACCGGGCTGATGCGGCGGTCGCCCGCGGCCTCTGCCAGGCAGGCGCGCAGGGCCTGGGCCGCGGGGTCGATCTCGCGCTCCTTGCGGCCCTGGGCAATCCGCGTGACCATGTCCCAGATGTCGGTCTCGGCCTCGAAATGGTCGCGCCGGTCGCCCATCACGGGGATGCGCCGGATCAGTTTCCAGGCCAGCAGCTCCTTGATCGAGTTGGAGACGTTGGAGCGCGCGAGGCCCAGCGTGTCGGCGATGTCCTCGGCCGTCAGCGGGCGCTCCGAAAGGTAGAGCAGGGCATGGATCTGCGCCACCGAGCGGTTGACGCCCCACTGGCCCCCCATGTCGCCCCAGTGCAGGATGAAACGCTGCACCGCCGGCGGCAGGTCCTTCGCGGTGTTTGTTATTTCTGTCATGACAGTATTATCTGATATTTCGGTGAAGAAGTCAACCCGGCGCTGGCCGGGGCCCTAGGTTGTCTCCGATTGTCTCCATTGGCAATTGACATCGGGCCCGGCGCGGCCGAACCTCGCCGGCTGATTTCGGTTATGGAGCACCCATGAGCAAGTCCAGCGACAAGCCCGAATTCCTGCAGCTCTGGCCGACACGGATGCTGCGGCATCGGCTGCCGGGGGCGGCCGAGGCAAACCCGGTGCTGGCCGACCACATCCTGAAGCTGGATGAGGCGACCGACAACCTGACCACCGATTATCTGCGCGGCAACCTGCTGGAGAGCGACCATCCGGCGCTCGCCTGGCTGCGCGACTGCGTCAACCGGACGGTGATCGACTACGTGCGCAGCACCGGCATCGAATACGACATGGACTGGAGCATCCAGTGCTGGCCGAACGTCAACCGCTTCGGCGACTACCACAATTTGCACAACCATCCGCATTCCTGGCTCAGCGGCACCTATTACGTCCAGATGCCGTCGCGTCCGAAGAACCTTCCCGGGCGCTCCGACCGCAACCCCGGCGCCATCAGCTTCTACGACCCGCGGCCCCAGGCGAACATGACGGCGGTGCGCGGCGACCCGCAGGTGGATCCGGAGTTCCGCATCCTGCCGAAGGCCGGCGAAATCCTGCTGTGGCCCGCCTTCCTGCACCACCTGGTGCATCCGAACCTGTCCGAGGAGCCGCGGATTTCGATCTCGTTCAACATCACCCTCAAATGGAAGGATGCGTATCTCGCATAACGGTGATTGCGGCTTGACGCTGCTGGAGCGCCCTCATAGGCTCGCCTGCCTGAACGGAACGCGGACAGCGTGGGGGACACGGCATCGCAGTGATTGCTGTCGCCGCCGATCCCCAAAGAAACAGGGTACCGGCCGTGCCGGAAGAAAAACCGTTTTAGGGAGCAACGCATACACACAAGGAGGCATTCCATGCATACCAGGAAGCAAAAGGGTATCGTCGGACGCCGGACGTTCGGACGTCTGGCCGCCGGTAGCGCAGCCGCTGCGGTTCTGGCGACGGGTCTTTGGGCCGGCGGGACGGTGGGCGCCGCCGAGGACGTCAAGGTGGGCATCCTGCTGCCGCTCAGCGGATCGGTCGCCCCGATCGGCATCAACAACCGCCGCGGCCACGAACTGGCGATCGACGAAATCAACGCGGCCGGCGGCATCAAGTCGCTGGGCGGCGCCAAGCTGGTGATGGTCGACGGCGATACCCAGGGCAAGCCGGACATTGGCATGTCCGAGGTCGAGAAGCTGTCGCGCAAGGGCGTGACGGCGATCATGGGCGCCTATCAGTCGGGCGTGACGTTCCCCAGCACCCAGATCTCCGAGAAGCTGAAGGTCCCGTTCATCGACCCGGTGGCGATCGCCGACAGCATCACCGACCGTGGCTTCAAATACATCTTCAAGGTCGCGCCGAAAGCGTCCTGGTACGCCCGCGACCAGATCCGCTTCCTGCAATACGCCAGCGCCAAGGGCGGCAAACCGGCGAGGACGGCGGTCCTGATGTATGAGGACACGCTGTTCGGGCAGTCCACGTCGAAGGGCCAGGCGGCCTCGGCCGACGAGCTCGGCATCAAGGTGCTGGCGAAGATTCCCTATCCCAAGGATACGCCGGACATGACCTCGACGATCGCCCGGATCAAGGAGCTCAATCCCGACGCGATCCTGCTGGTCTCCTATATCTCGGACGCCGTGTTGATCACCAAGACGATGCGCGAGCTGGACGTCAACATCCCGATGATCGGCACCAGCGCCGGCCATATCGATCCGGCCTATATCTCCAATCTCGGCAAGTTGGCCGACTTCACCTTCACGGTCGGCGAATGGAACCCGGATCTGAAGGCGGAAGGCGTCGCCGAAATCTCCGCCCGCTTCGAGAAGAAGTTCGGCATCCCGATGAACGGTCATGCGGCCGAGACCTACATGAGCACCATGGTGCTGCGTGACGCCCTGGAACGGGCCGGATCCACCGACCGGCAAAAACTGCAGGCGGCGCTGGCCGAAACCAAGATCTGCGGCAAGGACAACATCCTGCCGTACGACTGCATCATGTTCGACGAGACCGGGCAGAGCCCGCAGGCACAGCTCGTCGTGCTGCAGATCATCGACGGCAAGCACACAACCGTATGGCCGGCAGACGTCGCCGCGGCCGATCCGGTCTGGCCGGTTCCGGCGTGGTCCAGCCGCTAGCATGAGGCCTCTGCCGGGCCGCCCCCGTGGCGGTCCGGCGGGCCCGTGACCCGATCCTGCCTCGAGCCGGTCCCGACCGGCCCGCACCCAGCTGGGAGCGTCCACTCCAATGTCCGGCGTCTATCTGCAGTCGATAATCAGCGGCCTTCTGATCGGTGGCATCTACGCGCTGATCGCCGTGGGACTGACCCTGATCTTCGGCGTCATGAAGATCATCAATTTCGCGCACGGCGAGTTCATGATGTTCGGCATGTACTTCGCCTTCTTCCTGTCGACCCTGTTCGGAATCGACCCCTACATCGCGGCGATCCTTGCCCTGCCTTTGTTCCTGATGTTCGGCTGGGGGATCCAGGCGGTGCTGATCCGGCCCGTCCTCGGCGCGCCGGACATGATCCAGATCCTGCTGACCGTCGGTATTTCGCTGGTGCTGCAGAACCTGGCGCTGTTCTTCTTCAGCGCCGACTTCCAGAGCCTCAATCTCGGCTACAGCGGCGTCACGTTCGAGGTCGGGCCGGCGCGCGTTAGCTATTCCCGGCTGCTGGCCTGCGTCGTTGCGCTGTCGGTGGCCGGCGGCCTCTATCTGTTTCTGCAGAAGACGGATATCGGCAAGGCGCTTCGGGCTTGCGCGGAGGAACGCGAGGGCGCACTG
>Ga0224512_10000988_pt1 | contig 28434 bp, 29 predicted proteins | sample SF_May12_sed_USG_4_FD_169103 | JGI IMG/M metagenome (GOLD analysis project Ga0224512, IMG submission 169103) | Sediment microbial communities from San Francisco Bay, California, United States - SF_May12_sed_USGS_13 | ecosystem: Environmental > Aquatic > Marine > Sediment | place: USA... | reverse complement strand
GCAGCTCGGCATCTTGGACAAGATCGGTCCGGATCTCGCGGCCAATATCGTGCACCTTGTCGTGGAGAACATCGGCGGCCCCGGAGCCGATCGGATCTCCGCCGTACTGCGCAAGCTTCTACCCGACGAGCTCAAGACGGACGAGGAGCGCGCGAAGGATTTACCGTCGGGCATTATCATTGGCGAGCAGGGACAGCCGATCGTCGAGGAGACGGGCCAGCCCTGGCAGCCGCCGGAGACGCCGCAGCAACGCGTGGCGATGGCCCAGGCCCAACTCGAGACGGCCAAGCAAGAAGCCGAGAAAGCCGGCAACGAGGCCAAGGGCAAAGACGCCGAGGCGCGGATTATCGTGGCGCAAAGCAAGATCAAAGAGGCCGAGGCGAAGATGGCCGAGCTCGAGCGCAGCGGCACCGCCGGCCAGGCGCGCGACGACAGCCAATTCCTCGCCGACGTCGAGCGGATCGTCAAGGACGTGATGGCCGCGCATGAGGGCAACGAGAACGCGCACAAGAAGCCGATTCAGATGGCGCTGACCGATCAAACCGTCGAGATCCTCGAGCGCGTCAAGGCCTACGTCGATCGTAAGCTCCCGGAGGCCTCGAGCTCGAGCTCCAGGCCGGCCGCCTCGAGCACGCCGGCGGCCGCGCCGACGGCTGTAGTCGTCAGCCTTTCAGACGAGAAAGCCAAACGCCCGAATGCGATCAAGTTCAACTATAACGACCAGGGCGAGCTCGAAGGCGCCGAGCTCGAGGACGATACCGTTATCACAATCGTCCGCCGAGGCGATCGCATGGAACGGGCCATAGTGGAAAGAGCGGCCGAGTAACTGGTAGGCTTGGCGCCGTTGCCTATCAGCATCGCGATTGAAGGCTTTAGCGAAATGACCGACCAGCAAAAAACGCGCGAGATCCACTTAACGCAAGCGGATCTTGATGCAATGCCCGAACCGGAGCTCAAGCTCTTGCTCGGTAAGGCGGTCAAGATCAAGGGAACCGCCGTCGTCAGACGTGCCGACGGCTCGATCAAATACGATGATGGAGTCCCACGCGATGCCCAAAACCCCACCGAGCCCAACGCCGGCAGCGATTGACCCCGCCGATCTCAGGAAGAAACGCGCCGAGCTCGACAAGCACCTAAACGCTCTGCAGCGCGACAAGGCGAAGCTCGACGAGGCGCTCCGCGAGTGTAAGCAACTCTGCATGGCCTTCGATTCTCAGTACGGGCCCATCCTCAAAGCGCTAGACAAGGCCGCCAAGGCCCAGTCCGAAGCCGACGCGGCGATCGCCAAAGCGCAAAACCCCGCAAACGCCGAGGAGGCCTAACATGCACGCGATCGCACTACCGAACCCCGGCCCGACTCTGCTCGAGCGAATCAGCAAGATCGCGCTAAAGCTCCTCGTCGGCCCGCTCTTGATGGCGCTCACGCTCGAGACCAACGCGCGCAACGCGCTAGGCGACGCGCTCGACGATCTCATCAACACCGGCACCGGCACCTCTAATCTCAAGTTCGAAACGTCGGGCGATGTGGAAGTCGCAACCATCGACTTTCAAAACCCGGCCTTTGGCGCGTGGTCAACCGGCGTCGGCACGCTGCAAGGCGTCCCGCTCACCGATGCGAGTGCCACCGGCGGCACGATCGCGCAATTCTCGATCTATAACCGGGCAGGCACCAAAGTACTCGAGGGCACGGTGACGGCCGGCGGTGGCGGCGGCGATATCGAGATCACGAGCTTGAGCGTGACCGCCACCGAGTCGGTCGAGCTCACTTCATTGACGATCACGGTGCCCGCTTCGTAAGGAGAAAAGCCATGTTTTACCGAATAGCCACCGCGCTCGCGCTGCTGGCCTTGTCCGCGCTCGCGAGCTCGGCGCCACCCTATGACGTCGAGATCGACATTACGGCGCCGCTCGCCGGCGCGACGGTAGACAGCTACGAGTGTTTTCTCGATGGCGCTCTCATAGGCGTTTGTGTCGAAGGCGCGAATTCCTTCCCGACGCTGTTGACTGCGGACGTCGATTACACCTTCCACGTCGATTCAATCAACGCAGTCGGCCGGACTTCATCGCTCCCGCAAACGATCAACCCGGGCGACTTGCTCCCGGGCGCGGCGACGTTTCAGATCCGGATTACCGTCACGGTTCCGTGAACCTGCTCGCGCTGCTGCTGCTGCTCGCGGCACCGGCGCTTTTTGCTGGTGAGGCGCTTTTGACATGCACGCCTCCGACCCTGCGTACCAATGGCACGGATCTCGCCGGCGAGCTCGAGTCGATCCGCTTTTATTGGGGCTGCTCGAGCTCCGGAAGCTACACGGACTCGCTCACCCTCCCGCCGAGCTCATGCACCGGCACGACGATCGCACCGCTCCCGGACGTCAATTCCTGCTACTTCGCGGCGACGGCTATCGACACCGCCGGCCTTGAATCTCAGTTCAGCAACGAGGCCGCTAAGGTTATGGGCCCGCCAGGCCCGCCAGGATCCGGATTGCCAGGCGTCCCGATCTTCTCGGTGTCATGGCTCGAGTCTCCCCCACCGCCGGCCTATGAGGTTGTCGTGTGCACGCTGCCCGTTGCCGGGAATTTCATTTCGTGCCCGAACCTCTCCGGGAATTGGGCCTACAAGGCGCAGCCGGCGCCGGCGGATCTCGTTTGGTGGGCGACTACATTCACTGGCGCGTATCAGCCGCCAGGCCCGACGCTCAACAACGCAATGAGCGGCCCGGGGCTTATGAGCTACGTCGGCTGGCGGCAGTGGCAAAACATCCCGAGCGGAACGCGCTGGATCATGGTGCGAATCGCCGGCCAACTTTGGTACATCGAGAAGGAGTAGAAGAACCCATGGCAGAGCGCATCGAAAGAGATCAGACGGCCACGTTACTGCTCGAGGGAGTTCCGCGCGAGCTCGCGCTCGCCGCGCTAGCCAGCGATCGTTATTGCCAAGTCTCGGCGGACGTCACAAACCATCGCGGCGGCAACGCCACATTTTTGCGCACCGAAATGTGGTGGAGCGTGGACAACGGTGTTAGCTGGTTTCGGGTTGCAGCGCAAGAGCGAGATCGCGGTGCAAACGACCCTGGCGGAATCGTATGGTTCGATCTGCAGGTCAAGATACCGGAGCGATTCTGGACCACGCTCACGCATGCCAAGTGCGTCGCCTCTAGCCTTGGAGGTTCCGTTAACACGCGCTTACGCACAATTTTGAGCGATACCGAAATCGACCATCAAGGGCAAAATCGCTGACCCCATGGCTGTCAGGCTCGTCTACTTTCCTTGCCATTGGGATGAAAATTGGCGGCACTTAGAGCGCCTGGCCGGCATTGACGCCGTCGTTAGGCTTTGGCCCGAGCGCGGCTTCGCTAGGTACGGCCCAACCATCTTATTTGCTAGTCAAGAGGGAGAAACGATCAAAGGCGTCACGCCGCTTTCCGAATTCAAGCACCCCCGCGATGCAACGTATGTTTTCGGCCCGAACCATCGTCATTTGCAGCCGCCTGATCTTGCACGACTAGGCGCGCTCGCGAGCGTCGTTTACGTCGAAGGAGGAGAGTACCTCGCGAGCCATACCGCCGCGATCGCCGTGCATGACCGGATGAAGACATGGCTGCCCTAGACCACCTACAAGAATCCGGCGCGGTCGGCGGCAGCGGTGCCTCGAGTATTTCTGTCAACATCATCGAGGTCGGCAATACCACGACGGGCAACGCGATCGTGGCGAATCTGCTTGCAGCCAACGCGGCCGCAAGAACAATCACGGACGACGTCAACGGCGGCGGCGCTCCCTATGGGCTCACAGCACATCACGACGTAAGCGGGGCAGATAGAGACGCGACTCAACGCTTCTTGTCGGACATCACCGGCGGCGATACGACAGTGACGGCGGATCTGACGGGCAACAATTCCGGATACTTCCCGTGCCTCAGTGCCATGGAGATCGAGGGGGAGATCGAGCTCGACGATCACGCTTCCAACCCTGTCGCAGAGCAGCAATCCGGAAACAATGTGACCTTTTCCGCCGTCACCCTCAACACAGCTTCGATCATCGTCTCGACGGTGTGCGGCGCCGTCAACACGTTCGACGACACAAGCGACGGATGGACGCTCGAGCAGCAATTAGACTCATCCAAATTTAATTCAGCCTGGATGAAACAAACGAGCGGATCGCACGATCTGGACTGCACGACCCCGTCGCATTCAACGATCAACGCCGCGATTCTCGCCGCTTACCGCACGCCCGCCGCCGGCGGCATCACATCGAGCGGCACGCCGGCAACAGCATTGCCAACTAGCTCCGGCGCTGCGAAAGTCACACGCAAGGCCTCCGGCACGCCGGCTACACCGTTGCTGACGAGCACGGGCGCAGCGGTCAAGACCGTCAAGGCCTCCGGGACGCCGGCGGCGCCGTTGCTTACAAGCAGTGGCGCGGCGGTCAAGACCGTCAAGGCGTCCGGGACGCCGGCGATCGCGCTTCTCACGGCCGAAGGCGTCGCGGCGCTCGAGGCAAACGCAGCCAGCGGGGCGCCAACACTGCCGGCATTGACGAGCACCGGCGCCGGCGCCAAGACGGTCAAGGCCTCCGGGACGCCGAGCTCGAGCTTTCCGACGGCCGCCGGCGCGGCCAAGCGATCGCTGCCAGCCTCCGGAGCTCCAGCAACCGCATTGCCGACGGCCACCGGCGTCGGATCAAAGACCGTGAAGGCGACGGGCGTGCCGGCGATCGCGCTGGTCACGGCCGAAGGTTCGGCATCGCTCGCCGGCAACTTCGCAAGCGGGACGCCATCGCTGCCGCTCTTGACGGCTACAGGCACCGGCAAGCTCACGATCTACGCGGCCGACGGCGCGCCAGTGATTGCCATACCGATCGCGGCAGGCCAAGCCACCGGCCCGCAAGTCGCGGCGCCCGACAAGCTTGCGGACCCGTCCAGCCGGCAAAAGAAGCGCAAGGAGCCATTCGATCGCGATTACTTCATCTGGAAGTACGGCACGCCGGCGGAGCCGAGCTCGGCCGTGGATCCCGTCGAAGCGGATCCGGAGCCCGTCGCGCGCCATAAGGCCCGGCTCCGTGAAGAAGCCCGGCACATCGACGAAGACATCGAGGAGCTCGAGCTCGAGCTCGATCGAGTGCGCGAGAGCGCCCCCAGCCAGGCGGCCCAGCTCGGCAAGCTCGCGGCCGATATCGAGGAGCTCGAGGGCGTCCTGGCCCAAGCGGTACGGACCCGCCGGCGCCGAGAAATGGAGCTCGCGGCCATCGTCGCGATCATCCGACTGTTGTACTGATTTGCAAACCGATCCAGAGGAGTAATACGATGACGACGCAGCCTAGCAAGGTCTCAACCGAAGACGAGGCCCCCCGGCCACCCGATACGGCGGTGGTGACTGATGAGACAGAATCGTCAGGGCAGCAAACCGACGAGGCCGCCGCAGCCGCCAAACCAAACGAGGACAAGTCGAAGTCTTCGGACGGCTCAAACGAATCCGATTCGGCAACGGATCCCAAAAATCAGCAAGCTAATCAGCGCAAGCCGCGCGACCGGCACAGCGAAAAGCGTATGCGGATCCTGCAGCGCCAACTCGCAGCCGAGCGCGATCGGTCAAACGCGAATGAGCGGAAGATCGCCGAGCTCACGCAAGAGCTCGACAGTGTCCGGGGGCAACTCCCGACACCGACGAAGCCAGTCCTTAAGGACTTCGATACTCCGGAAGAATTCGCGGACGCTTACGCCGACTGGAAGGCTAAGACGGCATCGTCAAAGCGCCAGCGGGCCAAGGCCAAGACCGACCCCAAGGCAAACGGAGCGAGCGACGCATCGAGCTCGAGCACGGCCCAACCGCCGCGAGCGTCCGATGAGGAGCTAACGAAGTTTTCCGATCGCGGCAAAGAGAAGCTCGGCGACGAGTTCCTCCTCGCGCTGCAGGATCAAGACGTCTCAGTCAATAAAGCCATGGGCGATTTCATCCTGGCTTCGGACTTCGGGCCCGAGCTCTACGTCTATCTCTCCGACAATCACGAGATCGCGGAGGAGATTTTCAACGAGTCGAAGGCTGACGCGAAGCGCCGATTGACCGAGCTCGAGACCAAGGCGAAAGCCGGCGAGCTCATCAAAGGCCTCGAGGACCAACTCGAGACCGGCAAGGGCAAAGGCGGAGACGACGACAAAGGTGGCGAAACCGCTGGCAAGGGCAAGGCGGCCGGTAAGGGCAAAGGCCGACCGGGCGACACCAAGGCCGGCGACCCGCCTTCCGAGAATCGAGATTCGGGAGTGTCAGAAAGACCTGTGAATCTCGAGACGGCAGAAATGGACGACTATGCGGCAATACGCCGCTCGCAAATCGAGAAAGCCGCTCAAAACTCATAGAGCCGCCGGCGCCGTGAAGGGTTGCCCGGCACGGAGGGCAACTCGAAATGGCCAATACACTCATCACCCCGACGGTGATTGCGAAAGAAGCGCTTTTTCACTTGGAAAATAACTGCGTGATGGGGCACAACGTCCATCGGCAGTACAAGCGCGAATTCGTCAAGATCGGCAACACGGTCACGATCCGAAAGCCGGTCAAGTTCAAGGCGACCGACGGCGCCACGCGCGCGAATTCGGACGTCATCGAGGAAACGACGTCCATCGTCATCAATAACCGCAAGCACGTCTCTTGGACGTTCTCGGTGCAAGATCTCACGCTCACGATCGAGGAGTATGCCGAGCGCTACGTTAAGCCGGCGATGATTACCCTTGCGAACGAGATCGACGTCGCACTCGCGGCCGAGGGCGCGCTCGCCTTCTTCAACTCGGTAGGTACGCCCGGGACCACGCCGGCGGACTTCACCGCCCTGGCTGCCGTCGCGAAGCGGATGGACAATAGCGGCGTGCCCGACGACGGCATGCGCAAGCTGATTGTCGATCCTGATGCGCGCTGGGGCTTGGCCGATGGTTTGGGCGGCACCGGATCCGGCGGCGTCTTCAATGCGGATATCGTTCACGGCATGGTGCGCTCGGGACGGCTCGGCCGCCTGGCAAACCTCGATATCTACGGCGACCAGAACATTGAGAATCACACGGTCGGCACCTACACGGGCACGCCGCTCGTCAATGATGCCTCGTTCACCAATGACACCAACGTCGTCGCCTTCGACGGTATGACGGGCTCGCAGGCCGGCGCGCTCAAGGCGGGCGATATCTTCACAATGGCCGGCGTGTTCGCGGTCAATCCGGTCAGCAAGAAGACGCTAAGCTATCTGCAGCAATTCGTAGTGACCGCTGACGTCGCCACCACGGCCGGCGCTGGATCCGCAACGGTCTACCCGGATCTGAACGACGGGACGACCGCATCGACGGCGGCCTTTCAAACGGTCTCGGCGCTGCCAGCCAACAATGCCGCGATTACGATTCTCGGCACGGCCGCGACGATCTATCCGCAAAACTTGGGCTATCACCAGAACGCACTCGCGCTCGTCACGGTGCCGCTCGAGCTCCCGGACTCGGCCGTCTTCAAGGCGCGTGCGGACTGGCGCGGTTATTCGATCCGCGTGGTGAAGGCGTACGATATCGACGAGGACGAGGAAATCATCCGGCTTGATATCTTGTTCGGCGCAAAGGCAATCTACCCGGAGCTCGGCGTCCGACTTTGGGGGTAGTCTTTGGCCAATCAACTCATCGACGTTAGCCGGCTTGCCGAAAGGCAGGCCGGCGCCACCACGCAAGAGGAGCGAAAACCCATGGCAGAGAAGAAACCCGAGCCGCGATGCTGGCTCTACTCGAAGGATTGTCCGCAGGGCCAACTATTCACTGGCGAGCGAAACATCAAGCAGGCCGAGGCGGCCGGCTGGGCTGATTCGCCGGACAGTATCGGCAAGAAGAAAAAGCCAGAACCGGCCGAGTAGCGCGCACTGTCGAGCTTGATGCTCGGCAGTGTCCAACATGGACGCGCAAACTCTCATCACGCGAGCGCTTAAGCTCGTCAACGTGCCAGGGCGCGGCGCGGTCCTGTCTCCGGAGGAGCTCGCGGACGGCTTCGATACGCTCCTCGAGCTCCTCGATAGTGAGTCGGTCTCGAAGCAATTCACGCCCGGGATTACTAAGCACTTTTTCGATTTGACCGCCGGCAAAGCGATCTACACCTACGGGCCCGCCGGCGATCTCGATACGAACCGATTCGAGGACGCCGTCCCGAGCTCGATCGAACAAGGCTATGTGCGCGTCGGCGCGACCATCACGGACAACGAGACCGTGGCCGACTACGATTTCTCGAGCTCGGCCGGCTGGACGACTCTCACCGGCGGATGGAGCATTGCGAACGGCGTCGCGACGGCCGCCGGATCCGGAGCTTGTGGCCAGGCGATCACGGTAACGCCTGGCGCGACCTATGTGCTTCGGCTCGAGCTCACCGTCGAGGCCGGCGACGTCGTGCTCACCGTCGATGAAAGCGGCCCGACGACGATACTCTCGCAAACGCTCACCGAGTCCGGCGCCTACGAATACGAAATCATTCCGAGCGAAGCGACGCTCACGCTTACGTTGACGACCGGATCCGCCGGCGACGATCTTCAAGTCGATGAGTTCTCCGTGCTGCCGCTCGGCGCCGATCGCTACGCGCTGCCGGATGGCATCGGCACCGACTATCCGATCAAGCTCGTGGATCAAACGCGCTACAACCGCCTGCAGAGCAAAGGCCAGGGCGGCCGGCCGTACCGGATCCTATTCTCTCGCGCGTATCCGCTCGCCACGCTCTACTGCGATCGAGGCGCGCTCGCCGGCGATATCCTCGTGCTCGATGTGCTGGTCAACCGGACTCGAGTCTCCGAGCTCACGAGCACCATTCATCTGCACGGCTCGAGCTTGCGCTACGTTCGCTACAAGCTGGCCGACGAGCTCTCCGGCGAATACGGCAAGTCGCTGTCCCTGCGGCAACTGCGCTTGATGCGCGAAGCCTACGAGTCGATGGCGACGGGCACGCGCCGGCGCAATAGGCTCCGAGTCGATCGAGGCCTCATGTCGCGCCGCGCCTCTTTCCACATCGACGGCGGAGACGATCGCTAAATGGCTATCCGACAAATCTTGTCCAAGCGCCACCGAGTAACTAACGCGCTCGGTGCCCCGCTGGCGGCCGGCGAGGTCAACGTCTACGAGCCAGGCACCAATACGCCGATCTCGATTTATCAGGACTCCGCGCTCACAGTCGCGCACGCTAATCCGGTCATTCTTTCCGGATCCGGCCGCGCGGAGATTTGGGTCGATGAAGATTGCGACGTCCGCATCGAGGACACCGACGGCAACCTCATCACCGAGGAGCTCAATTCAAACCCGCTCGTCGCTGGTAGCTTTACGGGCTCCTTTACCGGGCTCATCGGCGAGCCAATTACCGGCACGATCAACTGGCGCCGGTTCGGCGATTTCGTCGTCATGTGGGCGGAGTCGGAGATCTCCGCGACGTCGGATCAAGCCGGTTTAGTAATGAGCGGAATCCCGGCGGCGCTGCGTCCATCCGCCACGCGGCGCCTTTCGTCGGAGGCAATCGACAACTCGATATCGACGCAAGTGTGGGCGGAGCTCGCCGCCAATGGAACGATCACGTTCGGCTTGTTCGGCGCGAGCTCTGCATTCACCGCGTCCGGCACTAAGGGGATTTTCGCCGGCTGGCAAATTGTCTACCCGCTCTAATGCCGCGCCGCATCGAAATACCTTTCATCGGGCCCACCGCGAAAGATCGCTCGATGTTGGTCTCCAATCAGGAGACGCTTAATTTTATTTCGGCGGTCAAGGGCTTTGGATCCAAGGCGCCGATTGTGCTCGAGACGGCGCCCGGGCTGGTCGAGCTCGGCGACGCCGGCGACGGCCCGGTCCGGACGTCAAAGATGCTCCCATGGAAGGGTGCGCTATACGCCGTCTTCGGCACGAAGCTCGTCAAGATCGAAACGAGCGGCGCGACGGAGATCGGGACGCTCGCCACGAGCTCGGCTTACTGCAGGATGGCACGCGGCCGCAATTACTTGTGCATCGTCGATGGCACGACCGGCTACACCTACGACGGGACCACCTTCGCCACGATCACGGATCTCGACTTTCCGAGCGCGCCTTCTCATGTGGTCTACAAGGACGGCTTTTTCATCGTCAACGACGTCGGGACCGATAATTTCTACATCAGCGCGATCGAGGATCCTACCGATTGGAACGCGCTCGATTTTGAGGCCGCCAGCGTGCAGCCCGATAACATCAAAGGCCACGCGGCGACGGCGTCGATTCTCTACATCATGGGCGAGGTCACGACCCAGCTTTACTACAACACCGGCAACGCCGATTTTCCCTACGAGCTCATGCTCAATGCCACGCACGAAGTCGGGCTCGCGGCGCCGGATACACTGGCCGAGTCTGACGATGGCGTCTTCATGCTCGCGACGACTCCGGAGGGCGGCCTATTCGTGTATCGCTTCCAGGGCCAGACTGGCGCCGTGATATCCGGCGACGAGCAAGAGCACGAGCTCTCGCTTCTCTCGCATCGAAACGCCGCGTCCGCCTACATCTACAAGCAGGCCGGCAAGTCGTTTTATGTGCTGAACCTCGACCCCGGGACACCGTCGCTCGTCTTCAACATTCGAGCGAACATGTGGGAGAGCCGCGCGCTCGGCGATGGGACCGCGTACCGCGCCGGCGGCGCCGGCCCGCTCGATGCGGTCAACGTCGTCGGCTCGCGCCTCGAGGGCAAATACTATCGGCTCGATCTAACGCATTTCACCGACGCCGGCGAGCCGCTCATCCGTCGGCGCGTGACGCAGATCCATCACGCCAATAATCACCTTCTCGACTGGCATGAGGTTGTCGTCGATATCGCCGGCGGCTCGACCACCGATCCGACCGCGGATCCGCAAATCCGGCTACGTCATTCGAACGATCATGGCGTTTGGTCTTCGCAACTTTTCGCACCGCTCGGCAAGGTGGGCCAGACCGATCGCCGCGCCGTCTTCCGAAATCTCGGCATCGCCAGAAACAAGCAATTCGAGGTCGAAGTCTCCGACCCATGCGCGGTTACGATCAAAGCCGCCTATGCGGCCGTGACCGTGCTCGATGACTGATTACTTTTGCGGCCAGGGCGGCGACAACGGAAACGACGGCCTATCCTTCGTCAACCGGCGGCTGACATACGCATCGCTCGAGGGCACCTACGGCGGCGGATGGGGCGCCGGCGACGTCGTCGAGCTCTACGGGCTTTCGTCTTATGAGTTCACCGAGCGCTTTCGCGTTTACAGCGGCACGACCGGCAATCATTGGACGTTGCGCATAAGGCCAGGGGCCTCGGTCCGCATCAATGCGACGACCACCGGCGGCGCGATGGGCGCGCTATGGGGCAATGCGAACAGCTTCGTTACGATCCAGGCCGAGAACGACGGCACGAGCGGATCGCTAGAGCTCGGCGACGAGGCGGATTGGGCGGTCGATAACTACGACGGGTATCCGGCCTATCGGCAACTCGATTTCGTCAACTGCTCGAACTTCTTTTTTCTCGGCAATGGCGACGGCACGCCGGACGGCACGCCCTCGAGCTTCATCGTTCGCGGCGGCCGGCACTACTTCGGCAATTCCTTCGACATCAATTGCGACCTATTCAAGTTCATTGGCGTCGATTTCCCCGGCCCGCACGGCACGACCGATACGCAAGACTTCCCGACGACGCTCGGGCAGCCGGGCCAAGATAATCAGGATTGGGGAGACTATCTGCGCATCATCGGCACGCGCTTTTATTTCTATTTGTGTCGGTGGGCCGAGGGTGGCCACAACAACACCGAGCCAGTCGGCCAGGATCTCCTTTGGCAAGAGTGCGACTTTAACGGCTACCATCGGGCGACCGAGGATCCCGGCACGATATCGCTCGGCATGCGCGCTTACGATTCATCGGGCGGCAATCAATCGAATGACGCCTATGATCCTTGGGGCCCGCAGGCCTTCGAGTTTTGCACTTACCGAAACGCGAACCGCGCCGGCGATCAGCAAGACAACCCCGCCAGCAAGCACGAGACCGGCCACGTCATTTCTCTCGGCTGCTTCGCATGGGACTGTCGCGATCGCTTCTTCCAGTGCAATACGATCACTGACCATGGCAGCGACGGCTCGATCTCGCGCGTCAAGATCCTGCATCTGACCGCGTACAAGCTCGGCTCGATCGGCTCTTTCATCACCACGACCGCGGCCGCGTCCGCCTACACGGACATGTTCCTCTACTGCGATTTGATGAATTGCAATTTCGACATGCTCCAAGTCCCGGTCTTCTCGCGCCCGTACTTCCGGCGCTTCGCCAACAACGAAGACAACGACCCGGGGATCCCCGACGGCATCGAGGACAATGGATGGAAGGGGCTCCGCGTGCGGGCCAACCTCGTCGATACTGAGAGCGCCGTCGCTGTGGATTGTGAATTTCGGCCGCAGTCCGGCGCCTTCGATACCTTCAATTTCGAAGACGGCGACACCGACTATCCGAACGTCTTCGCCAACAACCAAAACACGCGGCCGAGCTATGTCGGAGATCCGGACGCCGGCGATCGCACGACGGCCGCATTCAACCCGACCGCCGGCGGCGCTCAAGTCAATAACGCGGATCCCGTAGGCGAGGCGGCCAGCGGCGGCACCGGCAACACGATCACGCTCAAGGCTGGGCATATTTTCTGCTTCCGAGACGATTGGGGAATGTCCTATCTCGGCGTCGTGGGGCAAAAGGTCTATTTGCCGAATTCGAGCGGAGCCATCCGGACGATCACGAGCATCAACTACGGCGCCGACCAGATGACGCTCGACGGCGCCAGCCTGACGTGGAGCACCGACGACCCGATCTATCACGTCCTACCCGACGGCACGACGCCTATGCTCGCGAGCGGCTCGCCGCAAATCGGCACGGACTGGCAGGCCACCGGCACGCCATCGCTCCCCGCATTGACGGCAGCCGGCACCGCTTCCGTCGGGGGAATCTCGGCCACCGGCACGCCATCGCTCCCCGCATTGACGGCAGCCGGCACCGCAGCGGCCGGGCCCGGTCCGTTGACGCCGTCGCCCGTCAAGCCGCGCCGGCTGCCTCCGTATCTCGGCCCGGTCTTCGACTCGGCTTTTCAGCGCTGGCTATCGGAGCTTAGGATCTACGTCGATACGTTGCCGGGATTCTCGAGCGGCGACGGCACGCCCGAGGGTGCGGTCTACGGATCCGCCGGCGACCGATATTTCAATACGACCGGATCCCCCGGCACGAGGCTCTATGTCAAAACCACAGACAGCGGCACGACCGGCTGGCTTGCCTACGGCTAAGCGCGAATTTCGCGAGCGTATCTGCCGCCTCGAGGACGCTTTACTCGCCTGTCCGGACGCGGTGACCGAGCTCCCGGTCCTGCATCACTTCGCGAGCCACGTCTATGTGCGCGAGCTCCAGATCCCAGCCGATACCGTGCTCACCGGCCGGATCCACAAGCACGATTGCGTCAATATCGTCATCGGCGACATTGAAGTCGCGACCGAAGAAGGGACCAAGCGCTTGACCGGCCTCAACGTCTTTCGGAGCCCGGCCGGCCTCAAGCGAGCGGGTCACACCTTTTCTGCTACCATTTGGCTTACGGTCCATGCGAATCCGACTGACGAGCGCGACGGCACTAGGATGGCTGATCGGCTGACCGTCCCCAGCTTCGACGAGCTCGAAGGCCTGGCGCCCCATCCCACCAAGCAACTCGAGGACTAGGCCTATGTCTTTCGTTGCAGCCGCCGTAGTTAGCGGTGCTGTCTTTGCTGGCTACGCTTCCAAAAGAGCCGCCGATAAGGCCTCCGACGCCACGAGCGCAGCATCCGCCAACGCCGCAGACGCGACTGTTCAGGCGACGCAAATGCAGATCAACGAGATCGCGCGCCAGTTCGACTACCAAACCGCGATCCTCGAGCCGTTTGTCCAAAACCAGCAAGCGGCGAATCAAGCCTATGGTGCCGCGCTCGGCCTGGATCCGAACGCGCCGCAGACGGGCCCGTATCGCGATCCCAATATCGACTACACGCGGCTCGGCGCGGCGTCGGGCGCGGACTCCGAGCTCGGCCAGAATCTCAGGCAAACGCGCCTGGCTGGAGAAACTCCGGAGCAAGATCTCGCCATCCGACGCGCAGCGGAGACCCGGCTCGGCAACTACATCACCGGCGACGAGTCGCAACGCCGCGCGAGCTCCGCGCGCCTGGGGAGGTCCATCACCGGCGGAGAAGCCGGCGGCCGAGCCCGCAGCGTCCTTGCAAGCAACCTGATCACCGGCGACGAGTCGCAGCAACGCGCCGGCGCCGAGCGCTTGAGCAACCTCATCACCGGCGACGAGTCGAGCGGCCGCGCCAATGATGTGCGGCTTGCTGCGCCTGGCGGCTACGAAAACGACCCGCGTTTTAATTTCGCGCGCAGCACCGAAGTCGTCGGGCCCAACTTCGAAACGTCTCCCGGCTATGAGTTCATGGTCGAGCAGGCCGGCCGCGAGGTCGATCGCAAAAACAGCGCCGGCGGCAACTACGGCGGCCGCGCTCTCCTCGAGGCACAGCGTCGAGCCGAAGGCCTGGCCGCCGGCGAGTACTACAACTATGTCGGAGCGCGCCAGGCGGAGCTCGGCCGGCAGGACTCGGCAATCGCGGCTTACCAGGGCCGCGAAGCCACCGACGTCGCGCGGGGCGACATTGGTCTTGAGTCCGATATTGCTCGCCGCGTGGCACTCGGCGCCGGCGACGTCTCGCGCGGCGATGTGGCCGTCGAATCCGATACGGCTCGAAGGCTCGCCACAGGCCAGGCCGATATCTCACGCGGCGACGTGGCGCTCGAGTCGGATCTCGCGCGGCGCCTGGGCGTGGCCGAAGTGGACCTTGCTCGAGGCGATCGCGCGGTTGAGACCGACACAGCCCGAAGGCTCAGCGTCGCGAGCAACGACATTTCTCGCGGTGACCAAGCGCTCGAGAGCTACTACGGCCGCGCCGCCGGCGACGCAACGCGAATGGATCAAGCCACCGTGCGAAATCAAGAGCTCCAAGCTCGCGATATCCAGCACGCCGACCAGGCCTACTACAACTATCTCGCATCGCTTGGCGCAGGCGCCGGCTTAAACGTCGGAGCTCCTCAAGCAGTGAGCGCGAGCTCGGCCGCCGGCGCCAACACGGCGAACGCGTACGGACAGCAAGGCACAAACCTCGCGAGCATCTATCAACAGCAAGGCGTGAACGAGGCCAATATCGCGATCGGCGGAGCCCAGGGCGTCAATAACGCGGTGCAAGGCGGGATCTCCAATTACTTGCTCTACCAGGGCTTACAAAACCCGGCACCGCAACCGACCTTGTAAGGAGCTCCATCCATGCCCGTTCAAAACTTCGGCCAGGGTTTCCAGACGTTCGACATGGGTCGCACCGTTCGCGACGTCGAAGCCATCAAAACGAGCCGCCTTCGCAACGCGATCCTGACCGACGCGGAGACCGAGCGAAAGAATGTCATCGCGCAGCGCGAGAAGGCGAAGAAGATCCGCCAGCAAATCGAGCAGACGCCGGCACAGATCGAGGCGATGGAATCTCAAGGGCTATTCGACGAGGCCGCGAACCTCCGAAATTCCTACATCAATTCGATGATCTCGGGCGTCAACGTCATAGAGGCGATGCGCGAGTCGATCGACGCGAGCAACTACAAACAATTTCGCCAAGACATGATCCAGTCGGGCGCGATGAGCGGATCCATGCTACCGGTCGAGTACTCGGACAAGTGGTTTCGAGAAGAAGCCGAAAAGCAGAAATCGACCCTGCAGATGCACACGCGCCGATGGGCCAGCGAAGACCGCATCATGTCGCAAGATATCGTCAGTCGTGATGGCGAAATATTTTGGGAAGGCCAACCCTATGAAGACGTGAGCTCGCGATCGGAGCGCCGCGACGCGGCGGCCGGCCCGGATGGCGGCAAGCCGGACGCTTCCCGAACGATCGGCGCGTCGGACTCCAATGCGATCGCAAACGCCAGCGGCGAGCTCTATGGCGGATTTTGGGATCCGGTCACGCAGCGCTACTCCGGACTCAGCAAGGACGTCGCGCAAAACGTGGCGGCCGTGGCCGAAGAAGCCGAGCGGATCTTTAGGACCGAGCGCGGTAAGGGCAACATGATCGGGCACCGCCAGGCGGTAGCGAAGGCCGCGCGGACCATGGGAATCGACGTCCAGAATCTCAGCGGCAAAGCCAACGACCCGCTCGGGCTTCGCTAGCAGCTCCGTCGTGCCAGGGCTGGCAGACTTCCGGGAGCAGTACCCGCAATACGCCGATCTCACGGACGAGGCGCTCGCGTCTCGGATCTATAAGCAGCACTACTCCGACATGGACCCGATCGCGTATCGGCGCAAGCTCGGGCTCGCCGTCGATCCGCAAGTCGGGCCGCCTCGAGAGGATCCTCGAGCTCGAATCGACAACTTGCTCAAATCAGCAAACACCCGCAACCGCGCGCGCGCCGGCGAGCTCCTGGGCACGCTCGACGAGTTTGCCGATCGCAACGAGCCGCAACCGACAAGCTCGCGGCGCCCGGATCCGAACCTCGAGCCACTGATCGAGCACGGCCGGCGCAACCTTGAGACCGGCGCCGGCTTTACAGACGATCGCGGGATTCACACGATCCTATCCGGATCCGTCGAAGACGAGCGCCTCAACGGCGGCCGCCCGACCGTGATTCCGTTTGTCTACGACGGCCGCGAGCTCGACGCCGGCGACGCCATCGAGCGCGCGATCGCGAGCGGCATCGAATGGCCATCGGCCGACACCAACGAACAGGCGACCGAGATCTCGAAAGCAGCCTCGAGCTCGATGGACGCCTACCTCAAACCCACGGCACCGCCGTTAGCCGTGCCGACCGTCGCGGATGATTACGGACAGCCGCCCGGCCGGCACGGCTTTTTTTCGAACGCGGCGCGCCTGGCAGCCGAGCGCGGGAGCTCGCTACTCGGTGCAGCAATCAAGGGCATCGTCGGACTTCCGGGCGAGGCGCTCGAGCGCAAGCTGCCGCTCGGTCAAATCGTTTTCGGCTCGGATTGGGGCGAAGGCGATCCGGATGATGGCAAGTTCCGCGTCCGGTATCTCAACGCCGACGAGGTCAAGCAGCGCGAAGAAAGCCAGGCGTTTGAAAATCTCTTTACCGAGATCATGCCCGAGTATCTTCGCCGGCGAGACTTCGGAGGCGAACGCCGCAATACGCCGGACGAGATCAAAAAGGCCTACGACAAAGGCGACGTTTCCGAGACGCTCGGCTCCGTGCTCAAGTTTGGCATCGAGACGGGCATCGAGTCGGTCCCGGACATGATCGCGGTCTTAACGCCGTTCACGTTTCCGGCCTACATCGCCGCTCGAGCGGAGGAGCTCGGCGAGCGCCGCGCCGAAGCCAAAGGCCTCGAGCGGGTCTCCCTGCAGGAGCAACTCGAGGCGCTCCCGTTTGCGATCGGCTCGGCCCTGCTCGAGCGCGTCGGAGCCAAGGGCATCGCCGAGGCCGGCGTCTTGTCGAAAGCCCGGGAGGAGATCGGCGCCTTGATTCTCCGCGAAGGCTTGAAGCGCGCGGCCATTAGGACCGTGACCGAGACGGGCAAGGCCGCCGGGCGTGAGGCGCTGACCGAGGCCGTGCAAGAGGGGATGCTCGAGTATGTCGCCGAGCGATGGGGCACCGAGACGGCCATGTCATTCGGCGAGGCGGCCGAGCAAGGCTTCTTTGCAGCGCTCGCCGGCGGCACCTTCGGCGGTGTGGCGGCCGGCACCATGGCGAGCTCGCGGGAGGCTGGCCGACTCAGCCGGCGCCCGGTCAACATCGAGGAGTACTTCAACGCGGATCCGGTTCCACGCGAAACACCACCGCCTACAGGCCCCGCCGGGCCTACGATTCCGCCCGACGTCGATCGAGGAGCTCCGGATCCAGGCGCAGGGCCGGAGCCCACGGCTGCCCCCGCTCCCGCACCGCCGCCCACCGCTCCTGCAGGTGATTCGTCGACGCCGGGAAGCGCAGGCACAGCACCGGATTCGGGCCTTCCGGCGCCCGCTTCGCCGCCTTTCGTCGACCAGCGTCTCGTGCCGCTCATCGAGGCCGTGACCGCGCTCGAGGCCAAGACCGGCGACCGCGCGATGTTTGGCCATGTCACTCGGATGCTCGAGGCCGGCAACGTCATCGGTGCGCTCGATCAGCTCGAGCGCCTGGCGTCCGATCTCGGCACGGTCACGGAACCCGACGAAGCCATGGCAACGCTCCGCGATCAGATCCGCGAGCTCGTGGCCGACATGGACTCCCGCGAGTCGGGACTGGCGCCCGACCAGGACGCGAGCCCTACCGGCGCGGAGGCCTCGCGTCCCACGCCAGAACCCACGCCGGCGCCAGCGTCCGCACCGTCCGCACCGTCCGCACCGGAGCCGATCCCGGAGCCTCGGCCGCTCTCCGAGGATCCGAGGCTTGTGCGCGAGACGCATCGCGTCGCGCTCGCTGCGCTGGCTGACGAGCTCGTCGTCGGCGGGCAAGCCGGCATCCCGATCTACGACGACAACGATCGAATCATCAGCCGCACGCCGTCGGTCAATCCCGAATGGTTCCAATCGCTCAATACCGAGCCATCGACGAGCATGTCCGTCAAGCGTGTCAGAAACGCCGTGGAAAAGGCGCTCGACGGCCGCAAGCTCGGCGTGCGTGAGGCGCGAGTCGTCGCTGCAATGCTCGACGTCGTCACGGAATCGAGAACCCACCCCGAGAATCTCGCCTATGTGCGCCAGGAGCTCGAGGCTGCCCGAACGCTGCGCCGGGAGGCACGGGAGGCCATGGGACCCGGTCCGGCGCCTGTAGCGGCTTATGAGGACGCCGGAGAGTTTTTCGAGGAAACCGAGTACTTGCCCGAAATGACCGGCGAGGACCGCGCGCTTTACGAGCTCGTTGTCTTCGCCGACCAGGCGGGTTACTCCGAGCAAGTGTCCGGTATACTGGCCGGCAACCTCACGGCGGTCGAAGCCGCCACGCTGATCGAGGCGCTCTTAAATGGCCAAGAAATTCGGTTCGATCCTGAAACTGCGGAGGTTCAACCGTTTGCACGGCCGGCAGCCGATAGTCCGGACCAAGCCGACGAGCCAGGCGAAGCCGCCACCCAAGCCCAAGAAGTAGCGACGTCATTCGACCGCATCGAGCCAGGCGACTCGCTTGGTCCGTACGTTGCCGGCACCGACGTCGCCAACACGAGCTCGATCGCCGCGTCGCTCACGGCCGGCTATGAAGTAGAGCCCGGGATTCAGCGCGTGCCGCTCTCGAATTTCTACGCGGGCAAATCGCCGAACCTCCTCACCGGCGTCGCGGACGATCTCGCCAGGAGCCGGGCCCTGGCTGACGAGATCCGCGGATCCGGCCGCATGGATCCGCTCATAGTGGTCCTCGATGCCGAGGGCGCCTATGTCCTCGAGGGCGGGCACCGGCTCGACGCGGCCTACTTGCTAGGCGCCGAGGCGATCCCGGCCATAGTGGTCCGAGAGCAAGGCGTCCCGCCACTGGCACGCGCAGGCCCGCGCGCCGAGCCGCAACGGCTGGCGGCCCCACTTGGCCGTGTGCCGATACTGACGCAGCCAGAAAACCCCGCACATCTTGGCGGCACGATCGAGCGCGCGCGCCAGGCCGAGCGGGCCCGCATGGCCGAGCGCGATGGCGACCTATTCGGCGACGACACCGCCGCCGCGCAAGCGATGGCCGATGAGGAGCGCCGACGCGACGCAGCCCGAAACGCCGGCCAGGACTCAATCGAGACCGGGGATCCCGGCGACCTATTCAGCGAAGCTCGCCGGCAGACGGATCTCGAAGACGCGATCGACGCCGAGTACTCGGACCCGGAAACCGGCCTCGAGAACATGGCCGCCTTCGAAGCGGCCGGCGAATCCAAAGCGCTTGCGGCCGTTGAAATCGACGAGCTCGCCGAGCTCACCAAGACGCTAGGCGACGAAGCCGGGGAGGCTGTGCTCAAAGCCGCCGGCCGAGCGCTCCGCCGGCGCGGCCTGGACGCCTATCACGCAGGAAGTGGGCAAATATGGGTAAGGGCGGACAGCATGGCCGAGCTCACCGAGGAGCTCGAGCTCGTGGCCGCGGATCTCGAGGAGCAAGTCGTCGAGACGTCTAAAGGCAAGCTCGAGGGTATTGGCATCACGGTCGGCGCGGATCCGAATTCGACCGCCACCGGTGCCGAGCAACGCAACGACGCGCTCCTCGAGCTCAAGGCCCGACGCAGCGAAAAGCGCGCCTTCGGGCATCGAGCTCGCCCCGGGGAATCCCCGCCGGGCACGGTGCTCTATTCCTCGAGGCCGCTCGACATGGAGGCTGGCACGAACTACGTGCCGATCACTGGCCGGCTCGGAAATCTCCCGCTGACGCCCGACCACCAGTACCAGCTCGGCAACGGCCGAACGGTCCGGATCCCGAAAAATCCCGTCCGGCGCCGGCACATTTTGAAAGCGCTCGAGCGTGGACTCGGCGCCAAGATCTACGAGGGTCGCGTCAAGGGCCCCAGGTCGCGGCTCGGCTTCTTTCGGCCTGGCCACGGCGAAGTGCGATCGCGGCACCGCAACGACTTGGAAGTCATCGCGCACGAGATCTCGCATTGGCTCGACGGCCGTTATCCGTGGATCCAAGCGCTCTACCAGCAGCCCGGCTTTCTCACCGAGGTCCTCACGGTGAGCTACGACGTCACGAAGGATTACGAGGGCTTCGCCGAATTCGGCCGGCTGTGGTTCACGCAGGAGCATCTAGCTCGCGAGCACGCGCCCGGTTTTTACGATGCCTTCATGGAGGAGCTCGACCAGCATCCGAAGCTTCGAGATACGCTCTACGCGGTGCAAGAGCTCATGCACGCTTGGCATCTGCAGGGCGATCGAGCTCGGCTCGCGTCGAAGATCGGCAAGGACAAGCTTTCGATCTCGCAACGGTTCAACGAGATTTTTTATCAGTGGAGTGACCGGCTCCTACAAAAAACCTTCGACGAGCTTCGGCCGTTCAAGCAGGCCGAGCGGCAGATCCGTGGCGAAGTGGCCGATGCGACCGACTCGCCCTACAAGGCGTTTCGCCTGGCTCGAGGAGCTCACGGCATCGTGCGCGCGGTGTTTTATCGCGGCACGATCGGCTGGACCGCCGAGGGCGATATCGAATTCACCGGCGAAGGCCTAAAGGACGTCTTCGCATCGGTCGAGGATCGCATGGACGCCATGCAGCTCTACATGGTGGCGAGACGCGCCCAGGAGCTCCAAGACCAGGGCCGCGAGAATCTCATGCGTCCGGATGAGATCGCCGCCGGCTTGAGGCTCGGTGACGAGGACGCCGAGCTCGGCCGCGTCTTCGACAAGTGGCTCGCGTTTTCCAAGCGAATGCTCGATTTCTACGAGCAGTCGGGGATCATTTCGCCCGACAGCCGCAGGGCCATCGAGGAGATCAATAAAAACTACGTTCCCTTCAACCGCGTCATCGACGAGATCACTGGCGATCAGCGCGTCATGCGGCCGAAGCGCGGCTCGCCGTTCATGCGCTTGAAGGGGGGCACGTCGAACGTCAACGACGTCTTCGACAATATCGTCTCGAACATGTCGCGGCTCGTGCAGATGAGCTTAATCAACGACGGGAAGCGCAAGTTTTACCGGATGCTCGAGGGCGCCGACAATCAAACGGCCGCGCTTTACGCCGCGCCGATCGGCACCGATACCACGCGCGTCACGATCGACAAGGCGCAAGTGCTCAAGGCCTTCGTCGAGGGCCTCGGCTTCGATATGACTTGGTATCGCATGGCCAAGACCGGGCTCGTCGGATCCGAAGAAGAAATTGCGATCGTCGAAATGATCGACATGCTCGCGTCGAACCTCGATGGCTACGTCGCTTTTTGGAAGCGCGGCCAGGATCCGAAGGGCAACATAGATTTCTATTTCGAGGCCGGCAAGAAGCGCTTTTTTGAGATCGCGGATCCGGGGCTCTACGAGGCGATCAATCATCTTGGCCCGAATATCCATAACTTTTGGGTCAACGTGCTTGGCGGCTTCTCCAATGTGCTGCGCCGAGGCGTGACCGCCACGCCGAATTTCCAAATTAAGAATTTCATCCGCGACACCTTGAACGCCTTCACTCTCTCGCGCGGGCAAATCGTCCCGATCGCCGCACCGACCAAGGCCTTGCTCGAGCGGATCTACAACGACGAGCATTACTGGCTCTACATGGCGAACGGCGGGGGCTACTCCTCGATGGCGCAGGCGTCTGGCATCAACGTCGATCACGTCATCGACTCGCCGGACAAGATGCTCGATCGTTACGACGAGTTCATGTCGGCTTTCGAGTACGCGAACCGCATTGCGGAGTTCAAGGCGCTCAGAGCTCGAGGCGTGAGCTCGCGCGAGGCGGCGCTCGCCGGCCGCGAGATCTCCACCGATTTCGCCATGCACGGCAGCTCCGACGCCTTGCGCGTCATCACGCTTTCGGTGTGGCCGCTGAACGCACGCATGCAGGGGCTTTACCGGGTGGCGCGCGAGGCCGGCGAAATGCGCTCCGGTCGCTTCAAGTTTCTAGGAGCTCGAGCTTTTTCCTACGCGCTTCGCGCCGGGCTTGCGATCACGCTGCCGAGTCTGATCTTGTACATGATGAACAAGGACGACGAGCGCTATCAGGAGCTCCCGGAGTGGATCAAGGATCTTTCTTGGATCTTCTTCACCGGCGAAGGCGAAGACGACTACCTCATCATTCCGAAGCCGTTCGAGACGGGCGCGCTATTCGGCACGCTGCCGGAGCGGATGGTCGAATACATGTACAGCCACGACCAGACCGAGCTCGCGGATGCGATGCTATGGATGGCGATGGAGACCTTTTCGCTCAACCCGATCCCGCAAGCCTACGCGCCGCTCGACGACTTGCGGCGTAATCAGAAATTCACCGGCGCGCCGATCATTCCGCAATGGCTCGAGGCCGTCGAGCCGGCCGAGCAGTACCAGGCCTACACGTCCGACGCCATGATCGCGCTCGGTCGCAAGCTCGGGATCTCGCCGCTCAAGGCCGAGCACCTTGTCCGCGGTTATTTCGGCACGCTCGGCGCCTGGGCACTCGGCGCGGCGGACTATGTCGTCGGAGATCTCAGCGAGGGCGGCATCCCGCCGGCGCGGACCTGGCGCGACAATATCTTGCTGCGGTCCTTCGTCGACGACGGACCGCTGCGTCGAACGAAATCGCAAGATGATCTCTATGCGATGCTGCGCGAGACGCGCGAAGTCGTCGCCACGATCAACCTGATATCGGACCGCTCACCGGACCGCATCGAGGCCTACGTGAGCGACTCAACGCGCCAAGTGCTCCAGGCGAATAACTCGGCGCTCGAGCAGGCCGCGAGCCAGGTGCGCGAGATCGAAAACGCGATCGACCGCATTGAGGCCGACCGCGAGCTCACAGCGGAGGCCAAACGCGATGCGATTAACGAGCTCCATCGGGCGCGCAATCAGATCACTCGCGAGGTTCGGCTTGCGATCAATCCGGCGGAGATCCGCCGACAAATCGAGGAGCTCGAGGCCGAGCTCGCCGCCGGGGATCTCGGTGCGCAGTAAGATCTTGCCAAGTCACTGCATCCCGTCGCGGCCGCTCAAGTCAGTCGATGGCCTCGTCGTGCACTACTTCTCCGCCAAGAACGTCAACCCCGACAATCTCTACGACATGGGCATCTGCCGGGATCTCTTCGTCGATCTCAACCTCCCTCGGGCCGCACGGCGCCACTACATGAAGGAGGCGACTTGGCCGGCCGAGCGAATGTACGCAAGCGCGCATTTGCTGATTGGGCGCGATGGCGAAGTCTGGAAGCTCGTCGAATACGACCAGGAGGCCTACCATGCCGGCGCCTCGATCTTGAACGGCCGCGCCGACTGCAATAAGTGGACGCTTGGCGTGGAGCTCGTCGGCACGATCAACTCAGGCTTCGAGCGCGTGCAATACGAATCGCTGGCGCGGCTCGTGATCGAGCTCGAGGCGCGCTTCGGCTTTCCGAAAGAGGCGATCGCCGGCCACGATCAAGTGCGCTGGGCGGCCATTGAGGCCGGCAGCGGCAAGCGGCCGAAGTACGACCCGTCGGGCCGCAAAGACGGGGAAGGCGACAATTTCGACTGGTGGTATTTCGGCAAGCTCGCCAACGACTACCGCGGCGAGCGCGCGGATCCCGACGATCCGGAGCTCGCGGCCAAGGCCGACGCAGCCGCGCGCGCATCCCAACCCATTGACGCACTCGAGGAGCGAAACCATGGCACTTAAGGACATGATCGGCGGATTGTTTGGCAAGGCGCTCGAGCAGGGCGCGGCGATCGCCGACGAGTTCACGCTCTCCAAAGAGGAGCGCGAGCAATTCAGGCAAAAGGACGCGGACCGCATGGCAGGCCTCGAGCTCGCCATCATGGAGAACGTCCAGGCGCGCTATGCCCAGGTGAGGGATGTCATCGTCGCCGAAATGGCGCAGGGCGACAGCTTCACGAAGCGCGCGCGGCCGGCCATCGTTTACACCGGCTTGGCCATGTATGTCGTCCAGACGATCGCATCTCCTTTCGGTCAGCCGATCGCCATAGATGAGAATTTCGCCTACATTTGGGGCGGAGTTTGCAGCGTGTGGATTGTGGGCCGCTCGGCCGAGAAGATGAGCGCGAACGGATGGGCGAAGAAGGCCGCCGCCGCGATCACCGGTTCGAGGACAGCACCGGAGCTCTGACATGCCAGAAGCAAGATCATTGACCGCCGAAGAAAAGCGGCACCGCAAAACGCTATCGCTAAGCGCGGTGCTCGGCGTCATTGGCGGAGTGGCTACGACGTGCATGGTGGCGGTGCCTACAGCATGGTTCATCGCCGGCCCGGCGTTTGTGGGATTTTTGGGCGATGCCCTGGCCGACGAGATCACCGAGCTCGTGCAAAAACAAGTCGCGCCCGTGAACGCAGGGCTAAAGGTTCTAATCGAGAGCACGATCGCGCAACTCGAGGACGACATAAGCCGGCTTGAGTTCCGCCGCGACTACATGCCCGAGTCTTGGCAAGCGGCCGACGTCGCGGAGCTCACCAACAAAACTAGACGGCTGTCGTCACAGCGCCGCGCGCTGGCTGCAATCGTTGAAGCGGAGCGCTCCTAGATCACGGTGCTCGGAACTGGCCGGCGCCGTCGCACTTCATCGTGGACCACGCGGAGAGGGGTTGAAAGCCGGGCTGCTTCTCGAGCATCGCGGCATTGGTCTCTAGGATGATCGCCGCGATTCTGGCGTTGAGCTCCTCACACGGTCGCTCGTAGGTTTGCGCCGGCGGATCCGACACTAGCCACGCAAAGGCAAGGACGGCCAAGCCGGCCGCGCCTGCGCGTTGCAGTGTTTTCGAGATCTTAGGCTCCCAGGTCGGTGCAGACCGATAGACGTCGGGCGTCTGCTTGGCAGTGATACGGCTCATGGCTTCTCCTTGGCGTCAACTGCTACACGCTACCGTGGAGCAGTCTAGGAGTGCAAATCAATACGCGCATCCCCGCGTGGAGACAAATTTCCTACACAGGCCGTCAACAGGTCGCTAACAGCTTGTCCACATGCAATTTTCTTCTGCAGCCCGCGCGGAGCCTAGCGTTTTTGAACTTATCCACCGTAGCTAAAATTCCAGTAACTACTATTACCTATCTGGAGAGTCTTAGAGGAAATGTGTCGAGTCGGAAAATTGCGCGCAAAAACCGGCGGAAATAATTCTAGTGAATTCGGTCATTTACGGCGCCGGCGCGGTGTGCTAACTTTCTTTTTGCGGCCGCCGGCGCGTCGCTAGTTGCCCCGGGTTTGAACCCTCCCGGGCCTCTTGGCATCACAAACGCCACGCCGGCGACCGCATTTTTACAGGGTTTTTACAGGGTTTTTTACCATGCCAAAACAGCTCAGCCGCACCATGCAGAACGCGCTCGAGATCGCACGCAAGCACGGCGCGGGCATCTTGACGCGCAGCCCGGGCGGCTACTGGAAACCGCCGAAGATCCCGCCAGCCCACGCCGGCGTCTTCACGTTTGGCACAACGACCATCCAGGGACTCGTGGCGCGCGAGCTCGCCGAGTACACCAAATGGCGCGACGGCCGAAGCGGTCGCTTCCCGGTCGAGGTTCGCGTCATCGACGCGGGCTCGGTCTCGAATCTCTCCAACGCCGAGACGGCATTCACCGGCCCCGGGCCGTGATTGTCCATGCACTCATCACGCCAGACGCACCTCGCGCGCTTTGCGGCATGGCCCGCGACGAGCTCGAGGAGTGGGTCGGCGAGGATCCGGCCGAGCTCAAGGCCGTGAACTGTCCGGGCTGCTTGGACTTTGCCAACAGCTTTGCCGATCTCCTCGCGACGTTAAGGGAGCACCGCCATGCTGCAGTCTGATCCGGTCGCTAACCGCGAGCTCTTTGGCAAACCGACGACGAGCGACGTCTCGATCAATGCCAAAATCACCGAGCTCGAGCGCGAGCTCAAGCTCCGCCGCCATGTCTATCCGCGCCTCATTGGCAAGGGCCGGATCTCGAAGCGCACGGCAAACGAGCAATATCTGATCTTGCAAGCGATCCTCGAAGACTATTACGCAATAAACCGAAGGGGGCACCCATGATCTCGTTCTGGACCTGGATAGCGGTCGCGTTTGCGAGCGGCATACTGTTTAGCCTCGCGCTGCTGCTCGCGGTGTGGGGCGCGTTTAACGCCGTCTCTCCGCCGGCACGCCGCCTGGCCGACTACATTCGCTGGCCCAACATCGCACCGCTCGAAGACGGCATGGCCGGCGGGCCTCGCACAACCGTCTGGACCGCTCGCGAGCGCGGCGAATTCATCCGCACCGGCGGCCGGCCATCATCGCGCATGGCAGCCGTGCACCACCTACCGAGAAAGTCGATCAATGGAAAACGAACCGAAAATTATTGAAGGCACGGCGGAACCCGTCACCACGACGGCCGTCACCGCTTATGAACCGCCGGGCGTGCCCGCCCATCCGTTCGACGTCGATCCCGCATCCTTCGCGCTGCAAATCCAGAAACGCGGCGAGAACTACCAGGCGCTCGTGGACTGGCTGCTCGAGCACATGATCGACGGCGAAGACGTCATACAGATTCACGTCGTCAAAGCCGCGAATTGCAACAACGGCGGCCCGCCACCCAAGGGCGACTGCACGCCGGAAACGACGCCGTACCATTTCTCGGATCCGGACCTAAGCAAGAAGGGCGCCGAGAAGGTGTGCGGCCTGCTCGGTCTCGGCACGCGCTTTCTCGGCATGGACGATTTCAAACGCGCCGCGCTCAAGGGCTACGAGCTAAAGCACATCATCATCGACTGCGAGCTCTACAACGCGAGCGGTGCGGCTGTGTCCCAAGGCACCGGCGCTTGTTCGCTCGAGGAAGTCTACGGCAGCCTCAATAGCGCGATGAAGAAAGCCGCCAAGCGCGCACACGTCGATGCGGTCAAGCGCTGCGCCGGACTCTCCGGACTCGCGACCGAGATCAAACGACGCATGGGCCCGGTCGATCTCGACAAGACGCGCCGCGACGCTCGCACACAAGCCGCCGAGACGCGCCTTGAAGGTGGCCGCGCTCCCTACGCCAGCGGCCGCCCGCTCGAGACCTGCCCGCTCGGCAAGCACAAGGGCAAGCCATGGAAAGACGTCCCGGGCGACTACCTCAAGTGGATCTGCACCGACATGGACAAGCCCGACATTGTCGCGGCCGCCGCCGAGGAGCTCGAGCGCAGGCGCAACGCCAATCGACCCACCGAGGAACCGCCGGAGTATACCGATGACGAGATTCCGTATTAGCGCAACCCAGTTTCATCAACTGCATCAGGAGATCTGAAAAGTGAAATCAATCCTTGTGACGACAAAGCACCGCGGCGTGTTTGGCGGTTTGGTGCCAGACGATCAAGACCTCACCGCAACGACGATGGCGCTCACCGAAGCCCGGATGGCGATTCGATGGGGCACGACCCGCGGCCTAATGCAGTTGTGCGACACCGGCCCGACCAAAGACAGCAAAATCAGCGCGCCGGCTGATATCCCGGTGCTGCACGACATCACGGCCGTTTTCACGATCTCCGATGAGGCGTGGAAGGTATGGACGAGCAAGTAATCACGGGCGATGACGTCGTGCGCGCCGGCGCGTGCCCCAGCGGAGTCGCGGAGTTCTTGGCGAGAGCTAAGGGGATTGCGGCGGCTGTCACCGTGGCCGTCGCGCTGAAACTTGCCATCAACGAGACGGAGCGCGAGGCCATCCTCCGAGCCGTTGATCTTGACGGCGACGGCGACGGCGACGGCGACGGCGACGGCTACGGCGACAGCTACGGCTACGGCTACGGCTACGGCGACGGCTACGGCGACGGCTACGGCGACAGCTACGGCTACGGCTCCGGCTACGGCTACGGCTACGGCGACGGCTACGGCTACGGCTCCGGCTACGGCTACGGCTACGGCTGCGGCTACGGC
>Ga0224512_10000987_pt1 | contig 28456 bp, 19 predicted proteins | sample SF_May12_sed_USG_4_FD_169103 | JGI IMG/M metagenome (GOLD analysis project Ga0224512, IMG submission 169103) | Sediment microbial communities from San Francisco Bay, California, United States - SF_May12_sed_USGS_13 | ecosystem: Environmental > Aquatic > Marine > Sediment | place: USA... | reverse complement strand
ATGCTGAGATCCGTCCGTTTGGCTGCGATCTGATCGATACGTTGCAGCCCCCTTTGCAACGACTTCTCGAGAAGTCGGATCAACAGACCGACGGCCTCGGGGTTCAAGTCACGCCTTACAATCCATCGGGCGAAGACAAAGGGTAGCTTTGTCCACTCGAGCCACAATTCGCCCAGATCGTAAACCAGCCGGTAAGACGGCAATCCGTGACGATTGTTCAAAGCCGCATCGCCGATCAAAAGTATGGCATCGCTATTTACATCCTTGGTGGAAACATAGCGCGACGGTCGGATACGATAGCGTATCGCCAGCAAAATTCTCAGCAACCGTACCGATGTCGATGATTCACCGGTCACGCCAATCCGCGCACCGTCCAGCTCCTCGATCGGTCGCTTCGAGAGCAGAAGCACACTCCGAGCCTTGTTCTTTACGCTGATACCAAAATCACCCAGCGGCATGAACTGTTCCTCAAGTTCGAAACACGTAACCACTGGCACGGGACCGACGTCGACCTCGCCACGGCGGGCAGCCCGTGACAACGCGCTGGGTACCAGATCATGTAGCTCCACTAGATCGAGTGGAAAATCCTGATAAAAGACCTCGGAGTTCAGATAGGGAATCCGGCCCAATCTAATGTTCATAAACGTAAACCTCGTTATAAAGGGCGTCACGCTCGACGGGTATGCGTTCGGCATCGCGAACCAGACGCACGATGCGCTCGCGAGCAACCCCGATGGGGCTCTGCGCCTTGGCTGCATGGGCTATCTTCTCTTCGCCAATGGTGCCGTCTATGTCATCGGCTCCAAAGTGCAGCCCAATCGCCGCCGTTTCCTCCATAATCATGATCCAGTACGCTTTTATGTGCGGAAAGTTGTCGAGCATAAGCCGGGACGTGGCGATCATACGCAGATCCTCGATCGCCGATGCGTGACGTGGAACCAGCTTTGTATCTCCGACCTGATACTCCAAGGGGATAAAGGTCAGAAACCCTTCGGTTTCGTCCTGCAGCTCACGAAGATATATCAAATGCTGAACCCTCTCACCCAGCGTTTCGATGTGACCATACAACATGGTTGCGTTCGAGCGTATCCCCATCGAGTGCGCCAGCCGATGGATGTCGAGCCAGCGCTGGCGTCCTGCCTTGCCCGGAAAAAGCTCCCGGCGAACACGGCTGGAGAACACTTCCGCGCCCCCGCCGGGCATGGTTTGCATGCCGGCCACCCGCAATCGTTCGAGAATCTCTCTCTCGGGAATCTTCCATCGCTTGTGGAAATAATCGATCTCAGAGGCGGTAAACGCCTTGATTTGTGTGTCGGGAAACCTCTCGTGAATGGCACGAACGATCTCCTCGTATCGTTCAAAAGGCCACGTCGGATGGTGCCCGCCAACGATGTGAACCTCACGAATCTCGTCGTCGATGAGCTCGAGGATTTCCTCTGTGCTCATCTCGTAAGCACCGTCTTCCCCCGTTTTCTTGGCGTAGTCACAAAAACTGCACGAAAGCACGCAGATATTGGTGGGGTTTATGTGGCGGTTGATCACGAAATAGACTTTGCTGCCGCTTCTTTTGGTTTTGACATAATCGGCCATCTTGCCGAGAGCGGCGATGTCGTTGGTCCGCAACAACTTGACACCGTCATCGTAGGACAACCGCTGCCCCGCGCGCACTTGTTCCCAGATGGGCACCAGCTCCTTGTCCAAAAAGGCTACGCCGTCTGCGACCAGTATTGATTCCATCGTTTGTCTACCTTGTCCTTTACGGCCTGTTCCATGACTAAACCCTCAGGATACCCTGTCTTGAACGTCGCATCAATCCCCATTACCCCCTCGTGCAATGGTTTGATTCCGCGCAGATGGGTGCGGGTGAACCGAATGTCCCGTGCGGGGTCAAACCGAGTAAAAATCCCCCACATGAGACTCACATCGTCCTCGATATCCACGTCATGGCTCACCGCCGCAATGATCTTGACCGCGGACAATTCCCGGGCCGCAACCAGGGTGTCGAGTGCCTCGCCGGCGTCGCCCTGGCTCTGAAAGGCGAGAAGCGTGTCCTCGAGCAACCGCCACTTGCTGATCGACGGCACGATGTCCTTGGGGTCCGCGCCAAGGGCCGGCTCGACGGGCTCGGCGCCATCGCCCGTTGCATCGATCACCATCTTACTACCAAGATGCATCTTGAAACTTGTGAAGTCCAGCGTGTCGAGCGGAGCCCTTGATATCAGCAGGAAATCGTCGTGCGGATCGTAGTTGCGCCGGATGGTACGCAGAACATCCGGGAAACTACGCACGTTTACCGAAGGCTCGACGAGGACGATAACCTTTGACAGGCCCAGCTGTCCCTCGCCAAAAAGCCCGAGTGCGGTCTTGATCGGCTCTTTGGTGTACCGGCTCTCCACCGCCGCAACCAGCAAGTTGTGAAACCCCGTCTCATAGAACGTCCACAGGTCGTGGATCTCGGGACGGATCATCTTGATGAACGGCTTTAGAATCAACTGGGCGGCCTCGCCCATGTAGCGATCCTCCTGCGGTGGTTTGCCGACGACCGCCGCTGGGTAGATCGGTTTTCGTTTACGGGTCACCGTTTTGATGTGGAAAACGGGAAACGGCGCAGCCGCTGAATAATGACCGAGGTGATCACCAAACGGCCCTTCCATGCGCCGCTCGCCGGGTGGCACAAAGCCCTCCAGAACAAATTCCGCATCCGCGGGGACATCGATATCCAGTGTTTTAGCGCTGGTAAGACGCGTACGTTTACCTCGGATGAGTCCGCTAAAAACGACCTCCTCCAAACCTTCGGGCAACGGAAAAATGCCGGCAAGCATGAGTGCAGGGTCCGCGCCGAGTACACAGGCGAGTTCGAGCGGCTTACCCTGTTTCTCCGCTTGATGGTAATGAAAGCCACCTCCCTTCTGAATCTGCATATGCATGCCGGTCTGGTTCTTGCCGTAGACATGCATTCGGTATATCGCAAGGTTGGTGGATCCGAGCAACGGATCGCGCGTCATCACCAACGGAAAGGTGATGAATCGCCCACCGTCCTGCGGCCAGCATTTTATGATGGGAAGGTTGTCCAGATCGGGGTCTTCGGTGACTTCCTGACAGGGCGCTCGGCCCACCCGCCTTGGCCGCGTAGCGAGAAGACGTGGCCAGTAAGACCGCGCGTTCCACATCGCCCCTGGCGACGGTGGGTTGATTGTCTCCAGGAACCGGGCGAGGTTGTCGCCGAGCTCTTCGGGGTGCATACCAAGGATCATCTCGATATGTCGGTGACTGCCCATAAAATTGATGGCCAGCGGAAATCGTGATCCTTTGACGCGCTCGAACAACAGCGCGGGGCCTTCTTCGCGAACCACCCGGGTGGCTATTTCTGTAATTTCGAGTTCGGGATCGACTTCTACCCTGACCCGTCGCAGCATCTTGTGGGCTTCAAGATGGTGAAGATAGCTCTGCAGGTCGCTGAAAGGCATTCGGCTCTACTCGTCATCAATGGAAAGAAACTTGGAAACGCCTTCACCTTTCCAGCGTTCGAAAATATGGTTTTCGACTGCGAGATGATCGAGTATCCGACTGACGATCATGTCGACCATATCCGAGATTGTCCGGGGTTTGTGGTAAAAGCCGGGCATTGCGGGCAAAACGATCGCACCCGCGCGGGTCACTGCGAGCATATTGCGCAGATGGATCTCACTTACCGGTGTCTCGCGCGGAACCACGATCAGTCGGCGTCTCTCCTTGAGAGCCACATCGGCGGCTCGCGAAATGAGGTCTGATGAAATACCGTTGGCTATCCGTCCCATCGTACCCCCCGAGCAGGGGACGATCACCATCCCGTCGCAAGCAAACGACCCGCTCGATATCGGTGCGGCGAGATTTTTGTGATCGTAGAGCTCGAGGCCGACTTCGGAACTGTCTATACGAAGAGCCTTTCTCAACGTCGTCTGTTTATCGATAATCGAGCCACGCAGTCTTACGCCGCACTCGATGTCGAGAATCTTTTCGCCGGCGGGCGAGACCACGGCTTTGACCTCCTGCTCCCCACTCAGCAACACTTCCAGAAGGCGAAGCGCGTACGGGGCTCCGCTGCCACCCGATATCGCTATCACGAACGTCGACATGATCCCCGTTCCTTCTCTGTGTGCTCAGCCGGTTGCGGTTGGTCAGAGCCGACCTCCGCAGCGCGCTCTGACCTTTAGACGCGCGCGAGGACTGAGAGGCGAAGAGCAAACGCAACCGGCTGGCCAGTAATCTTTGCACGACCTGGGATGTGGCACTAACGATGCTGAATCAGCGTGTCGGCGGCGACTAGCACGAAGAGCACAACACTCATAAGGCCGTTGACTGTAAAAAACGCGGCGTTGATCCTGGTTAGATCATCTGGCGTTACGAGACGATGTTCGTAAACCAGCAGCCACCCGGAAAGCATCAGCCCAATATAATAGAAAACTCCGGCATCGATCATCAATCCCACAGCAAGCAGGGAGACAAAAAACACGCCATGAAAGCCGCGGGCCACCCAAAGCGCCTTTGCCAGGCCCAGGTCCGCCGGCATGGAATGCAATCCTTGCTCGCGATCCACATCGACGTCCTGGCAAGCGTAGATGATATCAAATCCCGCCACCCAAAAACCAGCGCCCAACCCAAGAATCAGCGCCTCGACGGCGATTTCATTCTGAACCGCGATCCACACGCCGGTGGGGATCATCACATACACGAGCCCCAAACCAAGGTGGCTCAGCCAGGTGAAGCGCTTGCCGTAGGGATAAGACACCATGACGATGATGGCAATTGGCCACAACCTTTGACTCAGAGGGCTCAACTGGTAGACGGCACTGAGGAAAAGGACGAGCGAGATGGTCAGGAAGACGACGACCTCCAGCGATGACAGGCGCCCGGCGGGCAGCGAACGATCGGCCGTCCGCGGGTTCATCGCGTCGATTCTGGCGTCGACAAGCCTGTTGGCCGCCATGCCAAATGCCCTTGCGGACCCCATGGCCAGTGTTATCCAGCCAAAAAGCGCAGCGGAGGGCCATCCACCGATAACGACAAAAAGCGTGAGGTAGGCAAACGGCAGCGCGAAGACGGTATGCTCGAACCGGATCATTTCCAGAAACTCTCTGGTTCTGGTGAGCATAATCCCGTTCGCTCGCCTCCTCACCTGTGGGATAACTCACAGGTTGTGCCACTAAACAGGACAGAACGGATGATTTCACTTCTTGGGAATATGGCGTCGAGTACAGGCTTCGATCACCGAGTGGATGGCTTTCTCGATGGGGCCGTCTAGGCTCATTCCCGAGGCCATTCGGTGGCCACCCCCGCCATAGCTCTTGGCTATTTCATAGACATCGACTTTGCCGTTGGAACGTAACGATACCTTAACATTGCCGTCCGGAAGCTCCTTGAAGAAAAGGCAGAACTCGACTCCTTTCGTCGACCGGACAATATCGAGCAGGCCGTCGCTATCCTCGTAATCGGCGGCAGCGTTTTCAAACATGTCTCTCGTTGCATGAATCCAGGCAAGCTTCCCATCGGGCGTGCTGCCCAGCGTATTCAGTACCGCGCCCAGAAGTCTTACGGCGGCCGATGTCTTTGCGAACACCTGCCGATGGATCGAAAAAGGGTCGACTCCCACTCGGGTCAGTTCGGTGGCCATCTGGAAAACCCGTTCATCCGTATTCGAAAACCGAAACGTTCCCGTATCGGTGATGATGGACGCATACACTGCGGTAGCGATCTCGGGGGTAATCTCACCCCTCATGTGGCGAATCAGGTCATAGATCATCATGCCCGCCGCCGCCGCAGACGTGTCATTGACCATAATATCGGCAAAGCCGTTTTCAGCTCCCTGATGGTGGTCTATACAGATGGTCGTCTTGCCGGATGCCCGGATCACGTCGGCAAATGGCCCGACATGTGCCCAGTTGTTGACATCAAGAATCATGATGATGTCGGCACCGTCCACGACCTTTGCATCATAGTTCTCCGAGTAGACTTTGATGCGGTTGCCGGTGTCCATAAAAACGCTGTTCTGGGGGGTAGGACTCGAATTCATGATAGTCACGTTCTTGCCTAGACCTTCGAAAAACGCAGCCAGAGCGATTTCCGACCCGATGGCGTCGCCTTCCGGGTTGATGTGCGTGGTCAGAACAAAGTTCTGATGAACACGAATCTTCTCCGCAACATCCGTCCACATAGTCTGCCGCTCCTAGACCGTTAGTCGAGCTATCCTTGCTTTACCGAAACCTTCTCTTCATCAAGCAAATGCGCTACCCCGGCGTTTTGTTGACTAAGGTCAACTTTTGGCGAGTGTTACACAATTTGTATGCAAACACAAGCGATTCCATCTGAGCGACACTGTGTCATAAGACTCGACGCCAGATATCTATCGTGAGGAAAACTCACGCGCCCGCCAACGGCGCACCTTTGGGGTCGAATCAACGCCGCCGACGATGTATATTGTTCTATGGAAGGGCACGGGCGCATCGTACCTACCCCCAAAAGCACATTGGCGCTCGCTTCCATCACATCGCCATGCGAAGGATTGTTGAATACGTCATCGCGGTTTTCCTTCTCTCGGCTCAGGTCGCGGGTTGTACGTCCGATGATCTCACCGGGACACGACACGCCAACCAACCACCGATGGTCTGGCTCGCGATTGGGCCGCCCGAAGGATCCGTCGCAAGCTATAAGGCCCACTTCCATTGGGGTGGATGGGACCCCGATGGGCAAGTCGCATACTTCGAGTATGCAATCAGTGACAACAGGACCGGGGTTTTTGAACCCTCCGATACCACAGGTGCCGACAAGTGGCGGCGCATCGCTCGAACGGATTCAGTTTTTATGTTCAGCGCCGATAGTCTGGCCGATAGCTCGGGCTTTGACATCGATGATCTCCAACCGCTGGAATTTACGCGTCCCCATACTTTCTTCGTGCGCGCTGTCGATGACGAAGGCCTGTCCTCGATAAAACCGGCTTACCGTTCGTTTACTGCGAGAACGCTGTCTCCCGAAGTAGAGATCACCACACCAATCAGAACAGGTTTCGCCCCGGCAATCATGCCACCCTTCGTGACCTTTCGGTGGTTTGCGCGAGATTTCATCAACAGCCTGGATGAGGTGCAGGAGCCTGATTCCATGCGCTGGATTTTGATCAACGCATTGCGATTCCTGGGAGATTTTGATGCGGCACTCGATCATATCCGTGCAAATCCAAACTCGCCCGATTGGTCCAAATGGTACCACTACAACGCTCCGGGAGATTCGGGACGATCGTGGACGCCGAATCCGCCGCTTGCGTTTGGCAACTACGTGTTGGCGGTCCAGGCAAAGGATGATGCGGGCGCTGTGACCCCGGTCTTCGATCTGGATCACAATGTCCGCCGAGTAAGGATTGACACACGCTTGAACGGTCCGGCTGTCAGCCTGTTCAACCGGTACATAAAGACCCTCCTGACATCCAGTGCCAACACGCCACCGGTGACCTTGGATATTCCGGCTGGCCTACCCGTAGAATTTGCCTGGACCGCTGATGCGTCGAGCTACGGTGGGACGGTCACCGGTTATCGTTACGGGTGGGACGTTATCGACGTGAACGACGATTCGCAGTGGGAAGTCGATTTCACTCCCTTTGTGGGATCACGGGCCAACTCGCCTCCACGCACGTTCTTCTTTGGCGCGCACACATTCATTCTAGAGGTCAAAGACAATTCGGGTTTCAAAACTAGGGCGACTGCGGTGGTTAACGTCGTGCCCTTTACAATGGAGCGCAGTGTGCTGGTCATAGATGACTGGGAGGAAAACAGCCGGGGCTTCACCGTGACCCGGGGTATACTTCCCAACGATCGCGAACACGATGCATTTTGGGTTTACGTATTGGACGATGTGCTTGACTTTGCGCCCAGCGTGGACATGCTTCATCTGGAAGGCGCGATAACATCGGTGCCCATTCACCTTATCGCCAAGTACAAGACTGTTATTTGGAATGCGATAGGTTCCAACGCCACTAGCGGTGGGTCAGCGCTGGGCGAGTATATCAAGTTTAACGATCCCGCGTTCCTGGGCCCCGAAGACAAGATAACTCCCAACATCGTTGAGTTATTCATGGAGGCGGGCGGGCGCGTTCTGCTCTGTGGCCAGGAGATAATGACCACGGCAATCAACAGGCGGTTTGCCCCCGGTGTCTCATTTCCGCTTATTTTCCGTTACGAACTCATGGGGGATCAAGACGGATCCTACCAGCAATCTATAGTCGGCGTGCGGGGCGTCGCCGATAATTCGTTTGCGTACGATGACTGCTGTCTGGATGTTACGGACATTGCCTATAGCCAGAATCCAAACGCCCGCCGACGCCCACCGCAAGGTTGCCCCGTCAATGCCGTCAGAACCTATGATAGGAGGACCGAGGGGCTCCGCGCTTGTGTGTCGGTTGATCAACAGTATGGCTTTCCCCGGCTGGAATTGCGACCCGAGGTAGCCAATTTAGATCGAGCGTATCACGAGAGCAGACGCGGATTGGTTTGCGATATTTATAATCCACCCTATTTTTCGGCGCTGTGCAGCAGCCTTCCCGAACTCTCGCTGGGGAGATCCTGCTTTCAGCCGATGTATACCCTCGAGTGTTTGGATTCGTCGTCTCCAATCTTTGGCGCGCCGGTGGCTTTCTGGACCACTCGGCACGCAACGCGCGTCGCAAGCAACGGCGTTGCCGCGCGCAGCGCAGTCTGGGGCTTTGAGCCGGTTTACTTTAATCCTGATCAGGTGAAGCAGGCGTTGAACATCATTCTTTTCGACGAGTGGCGGTTGCCACGCACAGACTGAACAAAAGGCGACGCCGATGTCCGGGTTCGCGTTGTGCGTTCGACAGTTGTGGAGCACCGGCTTGCTGGTCCTGGTTGCGCACACCTTGGTCGCACCATGCGGTGTTCACGCGAGACTTGCAGAGACCAAGAAGGCCAAACAGGGATTGACGGACCCTGATCGAGTCCTGGTTCTCGATGGCCGCAACGTTCATAACGTCGGCCAGCTGCAGATGCACGTGGGAAATTGGGGCGAGTTCGGTTCTCGCCCGGATACCGGGGCGCCGTTTTCGTGGTCCCCGTCCGCCCAGTGGCCGGCGGGCAGTGGCGTCGAGTACCTGTTTGCCGCGGGGCTGTGGGTGGGCGCGCTGTCCTCTGGTGTGCCGGCCGTCAGCACCGCGACCTTTGAGCGGGAATTCAGGCCGTCACAGGATCACCGCGACATCGTCTATCGCACGACCGAGGGTGCACGAGGTGGCAATCGCTGGCCGGACCCCCATGCCGACGATGATAGAGACGGTCAAATCGACGAGGATTGGCTCGACGGTCGCGACAACGACGGCGATGCCTTGATCGATGAGGATTTCGCGGCGATTTCAAGGCTGATGTTCAGCACCCGGTATACGGATGACCAACCGGTCACGCGCGAGATTTATCCGGAGCACAACCCACTGAACATCGTGGTCAGACAGGAAAGCTACCAGTGGGATGGCGTTCGTTTCGATGATTTTGTCGGTGTCCAATATCGAATAACCAACAATGGCCGACAGAGTCTCGAGGACGTCTATGTCGGAATGTTCGTCGATGGTGACGCCGGTCCTAGAGACCGATCGAACTACTGGCAAGACGATTTAACCGGACGTCTGTCGGTGCCGGTTATCTGTACCGATTTGGGTCCGGCCCGTTTCGATGTCGCCTACTTTTATGACGCAGACGGAGACAACGGGCAAACGACCGGGTGGTTCGGTGTCATGTTCTTGGGTCACACGACCGATGCCACCGGACGGACCGCTCCCACGAGCGTCGGCATCAGCAACTACGCACAGTTTTCTGGTAACCAACCCTTTAGCCTCGGTGGCGATCCAACCAACGATTTTGAGCGGTATGAGCTTCTCGCCCAGCGCACGATCGAAAGGAATGCCAATATCCCTCGTGACTACCGTGTGCTCATTAGTACGGGACCGTTCCAGGAGCTTCCGCCCGAGAGCACCCTCGTGGTCCAGGTGGCATTCGTCATTGGCGAGGGTAGGGACGGGCTGGTCACCAGCGCCGCTAACGCCAAGCTCAACTTTGACGGTGCGTGGTTTGATCTGGACAGGGACGAGATGACCGGCATCGCCGGACGCGAAACTCCGGTTTACGGACCCGCCCAGAGCGTATGGGTAGATAGCTGTCGCAAGTACCGCCCGCCGTTCGAGGCTGGGTGCGATTTCGAACGCCTGGACGAGATGTTTGCCAAACCGATCCCCCGGATCGAAGATGGTGAGATCGTCTGGACCAATAGCGACTGTGTGACCGAGTGTATTTACAAGGGGGCCTGCGGATTTACCGAGCGAGACAGTCTTATGTTCCGGACCGGCGTTGCCGGTATGGAATCCCAGTTGCACTGGATCGTCGACACCGCACCTCCACCGCCGAATATTAGAGTGGATGCGCACGCAACAGAGGGCGTCGTGGTGTACTGGGATGACTTCAGCGAAACCGCTCCGGATAACAGAACGGGCAGAGTTGATTTTGAGGGTTATCAGATATGGCGTGCCGATGACTGGACGCGACCGCTCGGCACGTCAACCATCACGGGGCCTCCGACCGAGTTGTGGACCGCACTTCGTCAGGTTGACATCATCAATTCGTTCGGTCCCGATACGGGCCTGCACGAGCTACGTTATCAGCCGCTCGACCATTTGCTTGCTGCAACCAAAAGGCGCGCATTAATCAATTCGCTCCGGGAGCAGCTCCTGGAGTCGCCGGAGAAAGAGCCCCCTTGCCCACAGGGTGTCACCCCGAATATCTGCGACACGCTCAAAGCTCTTGCGCGCTGGGAGCTGGGAGTCGACGGCGGCCGTCAATACTACCGCTATGTCGATCGATCCATGCACCTTGGTCGTCCTTACTTCTATTCCGTCGTCGCGTTCGACCACCGAATCGACACTAACGGCAGTTTTCGATCGGGGGAGACTGGAGCGCCGGCATCGAACTTTGAATACGTAGAACCTGGCAGTGTTGCGCAGCCAGCCTACGCTTATGGAGACGGTAACGTCTATGTGGTGCCGAACCCGGCGACCAAAGAGTCAATGGCCGCTTGGACGTTGGGTCCAACCAACGATGATCCATCAGGTATAAAGGTAGAGTTCAGAAACTTGCCCCGGGCGCGGGGCGTGATTCGGATCTTTACGTTGGCGGGCGATCTAGTACAGACCATTAGCTTCGACGGCCGCAACGGCAATGGCACCGTCGACTGGGATCTGGTGAGCCGGAACGGCCAGGATATCACAAGCGGCGTTTACCTGTACTCTGTCGACTCGGATGGCAACCAGTTCGACCGCAAGATAGGCAAGTTTACCGTTATTCGGTAACCGCCATGCCCGTAAGCCCGGACAATCAGCCCGTGGAAAACCATACCCTCACAGCTCAGGTAAGGTATGGGTGCGCCCCTTGTTTTCCTCCTCGAGATACGCCGTGAGGGGATCAAAATAGTCCAACATCGCCTGTGCGCTAAGATCCTGGCCCAGCTGGTCGCGAAGCGCCTGGCGCCAGTCCTGGCTTCCACCCGGTCGCATGATATCGTCGAGAAACTTCCCGACCTCCGTGCTCCCGTAATAGTTGGTGGCATGCGGATCCTGCTTCAAGATATTGCGAGCGATATGGTCATGAAGCTGGAACAGAAGGACATATGACATGGCGTAATCATAGTACTGGGCCGCGTCATTGCTGATATGGGTTTTCGACGCGGCGTCGCAGTATTCCTCTCCCCGGTACGAGGGCGGCACAACTCCCTGGTATTGCCGCTTTATCTCCCACCAGCGCTTGTTGAATTGATCCGGCGGCAGATCTTTGGCGTACAACTCGTACTCGAATTCCGTCATGACACCAGCGGACCACGGTATGAAAACGATGTAGTTGAACGCCTCTTTTAACAGCTGTTTCATCTCGTCGGCCTGCACATCCGGCGGAAGCAACTCGAGATGAGCGAGAAAAGGTTTCTGCATGGCGGCCAGTCCCATCAAGCTCCCGATCGCCTCGTGATACGCGCGGTTGGCACCCTCTCTGAGCAGCGGTGGGACATCCGGATTGGTGTAACTAATGTAGTAATAAATGTGGCCCAGCTCGTGGTGGACGGTTTCGTACCACTCGGCGTTAGACACAATACTCATCAGGCAACGAATATCGTCGCGGAGATCCATGTGCCAGGCCGATGCGTGGTTGTTCTTCTTGTAGGGCGTGCCTTCGGGCAACGGGAACATGTCCGACTTGGTCCAGAAGCTCTCGGGAAGCGATGACAGTCCCAGGCTTAGGTAGAATTGTTCTCCCTGTTTGGTAAACCACTCCGCCTCTTTTTCGCGCAGCACGCCGTCCAGATCCAAACCTTCCACGGTCAACATCGCATTCCAATCCTGGCTCCAGCGGTTGGGAAGCCAGTGGGCGGGGATCAGGTCCGGCACTTCGTCGACGCCATACCGCTCGGCCAGCTCGTAGCGGGCGTACGTGTGCAGCTCCCGGTACAGTGGTCGGATCTCACGGTTGAACCGCAGCATCATGGCACGCAGCTCATCGGTGGTCATGCCATAGTCGGAAACCTGGTATGAAAAGTAGTCATCATAGCCAAGGGCCTGCACCGTCTTATTGCGCAGACCCCTCAGGTTGACCAGCCCGTCCTTTATGGCCGCGCCAACGCCCTTGCTCGATTCCCAAGCGGCAAGCCTCAGCATGAGATCGTCGCTGGTCTTGAGCATGTCGTCTATATCGTTTGTGGTCACCGACTCGTCGGAGATCTTGAAATCGTAGCCAAAGAGTCTTTCGGTCTGTTCGGTTTCGGCTTTGATCCTCTCCTTGACGAGATCAGCAACAGTTTGAGGATTATCTGCCGCATAGTATAAGATCTTCTCTAGCTGTCGAACCTGAAGCGGGTTGAGATCGTCCTTGTGCTCCAAATACCCGCGCGCCTTCTCGATGTTCTCGGCGCTGCCGGTGAAGGCTGCCAGCGCCTCATTCGTCGTACGAGTCGCATAGGCGTTTGCCGTGTCGCCTTCGATGATCATGGTGTTAGACTTCCAATCCGCCTCGGCAAACTTATAACTGAGATCGATGTACTCGTTGGTATAGGCGTTGATGAACGCCTGAACCTCGCTCTGCGTGTGTTGAGATGGCCCTCCGCCACAACCCATGAGCAAGAGCACGATTGCAAGGGTACCGCTGATACGTCTCATCCCTGCCTCCTTGGTAACAATGAACCCGGGCCCGCCACAAATGGATCCGCCGATCGGACACACAATCAAAGATTCTTGACAAGGCTCCCCAAGGTCGCAAAAACGACCATAACGATGGCCTGAATCTCGATGCGGCCTATGATACAGCCATTAACCGGCGATTTCACGCCATTTTATACGTTGCGCAGCACCCACAACCGAGGTACGCACTACCCCGCTCGGCTCAGATAGAGAATGTTTCACCCAGCGCCGGAATATGAACCGTTTCAAAGCCTTTCTTGCGAATCGCTTCTTTAAGCGCCGTGGCCTGCTCGACTTCGCCGTGAACAAGAAACATGTTTTTTAGCCGATCTCGATCCAGCGCGTCCACATAATCCAGTAAACCACCCTGGTCCGCGTGAGCGCTGAAATAGGGCATGATCCGTGTCTCGCACTTGACGGCGTACCCTTCACCGAAGATCTTTACCCTCTTGTCACCATCCATCAGACGGCGCGCCAGCGTGTGGGGTGCAGCAAACCCCACAAAAAGAATCATCGTTCGGGGATCCTTGATGTTGTTGCGAACGTGATGCAGTACTCGCCCACCTTCCATCATCCCCGAGGCCGCGATGATAATGTGTGGATCGGTAAGCGCATTGAGTTTCTTGGATGCCTCCACCCGGCGAATACACGCGAACCCCTCTGGAGTAAAGGGATCCGCTTTGTCATTGAGAAAATGTTGGTAGGTCTCGCGGTCGAAGTTCTCGGGGTGGGCGCGGAAGACATCCGTCGCATTGCACGCCATCGGGCTGTCGACAAAGATGGGGATACGGGGAATCCGGTTCTGTTCTTGGAGAAGGTGCAGCTTGTATATAAGAAGTTGAGTTCGCCCCACGGCGAAGGCGGGAATGATCAGCTTGCCACCTCTTTTGGACACCTGCGTTACGATATCGGCAAGTTCCTGGTCGCAGTCTTCGGAGCTATTGTGATGGCGGTCTCCGTACGTGCTCTCCATCACCAGAACGTCGAGGTCCTTGAAGGGCTCCGGATCTCTGAGAATCGGCACCGACCGGCGACCAATGTCTCCACTAAAGCCAAAGCGAATGGTCCGGCCCTCTTCTTTGACCTCCAGCAGTATTCCGGTCGAGCCGAGGATGTGCCCGGCCTCCCGGAACGTTGCTGTAATACCGGGAGCCACTTCGATTGGACGATGATAATGCACTCCTACAAAAAGTCTTAGCGCTTGCTCGGCATCGTCGATGGTATAGAGGGGTTCGATTGGCTCCTGATGCTTGGCCGCACGAACCTTGTTCACCCATTCGACATCTCGCTCGTTGAGATAGGCGCTATCGCGCAGCATGATCTGACAAAGGTCTGCCGTAGCCAGTGTGGCGAAAATACTCTTACGGTATCCATTCTTGTACAGATTGGGAATGTTGCCACTATGATCGATGTGCGCGTGTGAAAGCAGCATGACATCGATTTCCTGCGGGTCGTGCTCAAAGTTCAGATTTCTTTCGTATGCCTCTTTGCGGCGCCCCTGGAAGAGACCGCATTCCAGGAGGATTTTTGTCCCATTCACGGTTACGAGATGTTGAGAGCCGGTTACGGTCTGCGCCCCGCCAAAGAACTGAATCTGCATTGGTACTCTCCCACTTTTTACATATTGAGGTTTTTGTACGTACGCGTATACTGATACTAGTGCAATCGATTTACACGATCAACCCCAACGGCCACAAAAAATGGGCGCCTGGTATATATACCTCGCTGTAATCGTGAGCGGTGCTTGCGTGCTCGGTATCGAGATTCTTGGTACGCGAATCATTGGTCCCTTCTATGGCGTCAGCCTCTATCTGTGGTCGGCGCTAATAAGCGTGACGCTCGCCGCGCTCAGCCTGGGTTATGCTATTGGCGGTTATTGGGCCGATAAAGGACCGCGACTTCGGCGCCTTTGTGCCTTGCTTGGGCTGGCAGGCCTGTGGATCGTCGTCATCCCATGGCTAAAACAACCGGTTCTGGAAAGGGCCGAATGGTTGGGGCTTCGCTCAGCGGTTCTCCTTGCGGCATTCGTCCTCTTTTTCCCGCCACTTACTTTGCTAGGCATGGTCAGTCCGTACGCCATCCGACTCAAGGCAACGACGATCGACGTTGTGGGTCGAACCGCTGGCAATCTTTATGCGGTCTCGACCATTGCCAGTGTTGTGTCCGCGGTCTTCACCGGTTTCTTTCTCATTCCAAACATGGGTGTTGGCCGACTGACGTTTCTCATCGGCATCGTTCTCGTGGCAACGGCCCTAATTGGGTTTGCCTCGAGGCAACGGGCAAAAGTCTTTTTGCCCAGTGTTGCAGTCATATTTGCATTTGTAGCGACCGCATCCCGACTGGCGCCCAGGCAGTATGTAAACCCAGCGCAAGGCCTGCTTCTGGTCGAGCAAAGTGCTTACGCGGAAATTCGTGTCGTGGACAAAGATGGCTACAGGTATATGCTGATCGATGGCGGGACGCATTCGATCGTGGACCCCGAGACCTGGAAGTCTGTCTTCCCCTACGTCGATGTGCTGGATATCGCCAAGGGGTTTTTTAGTCGACCGGGTACGATGCTACTGGTTGGATTGGGCGGGGGTTCCGTAGTGAAAAGTTTTGCGGCTGATGATTGGAGAATAGACGCGGTCGAAATCGATCCGGTGGTGACAAAGACCGCTAAGCGTTTTTTTGACCTGCAAGACTCGGAGGCCGATATCTATCATATGGATGGCCGTCAGTATCTTATTACCCATGATGATTTGTATGATCTCATCATCATGGATGCGTTTGGCAGTAGCTCGATACCTTTCCACTTGGTGACCAAAGAATCTTTCGCTTTGATGGGAAGCCGGCTGGCGCCGAACGGTGTGGTGGCGGTGAATATTGAAGCGGTCGGCTGGCACGATATCATTGTTCGCTCGCTTGCGGCAACTCTACAGCAGGTATATGTTCATGTGTTGGTCCTGCCCGTCGCGGAGCCACCGAGTGAGATCGGAAACTTGATTATACTCGCGTCCAACCGCGACCTCGAACTGACCGAGAAGCTTCGCGATCCTCAGTCACGCTTTGGCACCGATTACAACCGCCTTCACGCCTGGGCCAATAGTTTTGAACCGGACATCGATGGCGTGCCCGTACTGACCGATGATCTAAATCCTGTGGATGTATGGGCCGAGAGAATCAACCGGGTTGCGCGGGAGAATCTGCACGATTACTTTGGATCGAGCGGATTGAGTTGGTAGGTCCATGGACTTCTCGGTCAATCCTGGGTCTCGTCGAGAGCCTTGATCTCACCCGTTTCTCTTGTCACGACCGGATGACCTTCCAACGATTGCGGGATCCTCCGGGCCAGTTCCCGTGTCTTCTCTACCACCAGGACTTGAATACAGGGCACGCCCGCAGAGGTTTCCCCAATGGCGACCCCGACAACGCCGGGGATAGCCATCAGTCGCTCGCTATGGGCCTCCATTACCGTCTTGATGTCGCGGTTTGGCACGGTACTCTTTGTCTCCAGGTCGGCGTGGTCTCCGGACTGACAACCCAAAACCACGCAGGCCGCGATTAACAACCTTTTGTGTGTGCCGCCGAGTTTTGGTCGACGCCTCATTTCTGCCCCTGTGCCTGCCGAAACGATCGTGTTCCCAAAAACGCCCGCCCCGTAAGAGATCATGGGGGACGGGCGTTTTCGTTTGTACCACTCGCCGTTCCGCAAATAGTGACTTTCCTCTACGGGACCATCGAGACACCCAAATGGCCGAGCACATCGGCAATCGGATTTGCCACGGCGGTGGTGGCGCTACCCGCATACAGCAGTCCAACAGCCCGCGGCGCGGGATCTAGGTCTTCGACCATCAACGACCCCGAGTCACCCCCAGCGATGAACGATCCTCCCTTTTTCAACTGGTTCTTGATGAGGATCTGCCCGGTGAACGTGTTGGTAAACGTCTGGCCGTTGCACTCATCGCTGTAGCCAACCGTGACCGTTGCGTTGATACCATCGACCCGGCTTCGCGTCAGCCCGGTGGTGCGACCGCTCTTTTTGACCTTCTGACGGACGCTGGCACCAGTGGTCGCCGCAGATATATTGCCGATCTCGAGGATCGAGCTGCTTACCTGGCCCGCGACGACCTGGGCAAGCGCCGCATCGACGTTGCCCGTCGGACTCCCGCCCGGGTTCAGAGTCGACAATGTCGACAAAGTGGCTACGTAATCAGCGGATATGTCCTGACAGAACACATCGATTAGCCCCGGCTGGTTTATATCGTCGCCGATCGTCGCAATATCAAGATCACCCGCGCTCGCGGCAACATCACCGGCGAACACGTGCGAGTTGCTAAGGATGTACTCGAACGTACCATCGGTAACGAGTGCCCCAAGCGTCCCGCTGCAACAAAAGCCGTTGGCCAGATCCTTGGAGTTTCCACCGGAAACACCAAGCTCGATAGGACGTGTCTGGCGGGCTGTGTGATCGGCGGGCGGTTCTGGCGGTGGCGGTTTGCCTTTTAACGCCACAATGGGATCCGTGCGCATAACCCGGACAGGTACACCGTCGAGGGTCCTCGGCACTGCATTCGCGGCTCGCCCGGTCGTCGCGAGTACCAGCACGGCCACTCTGCCATCGTCGGTGAGACCGGTGGCGGTTCCGATGATCTCCGGATCCGCCATGAGTCTCGCAGTGTGACGATTCTGAATGGCCATCACTGACTGCACCTGCGCATTCTTAGCGCTGTACAGAGTCGCTTCCGGTGTTTGTTCGACAGCCACGGGATTCTCATCCGTAGTCGAACAACCCCAGAGACCGACCGATACCACGAGGGCAATAGCCAGGAGACTCAGCACGGGCCACGAAGACCTTCTCAATGCTCGCCTCATACGGCCCTCCTTATGGTAGGGGATAGAAACGCTGCAAGAAATGTAACTAGGAGAAGAGAGTATACGGACGCGGCAAACGAGCGTCAAGCGAGATTCGTGTACAAGTGCAATACGTCAGCGATGTGTAAAAGAAGATTGCCTATTTGAGAAGTACCGCGCGTCTACTGTCAACTCTTCCTGACACCAACAGGCGCATAAAGTAGACACCGGTGGCCAGCCGCCGCTCGTCGTCGTTTCTGCCATCCCAAACAACTGTATGGGGCCCGACGGTTTGGAAGTCATCGACGAGGGTGCGAACGCGCTGACCCAGGGAATTATAAACCAGAAGTTTGACACGGCCGTCGCGTGGGATGTCATAGGTAATTGTCGTCGCCGGGTTGAACGGATTGGGCACATTTTGATAGAGCACGAACTTCCGTTGGGGAATGGCGACCATTCTCGGTTGCGATAGAGACTCTCCACCGTTATTGACCGCACCAACACGGTACCAATACGATTTACCTGGTTCAACGTCGGCGTCTTGGTAGTGATAACCCAAATGTGGTGGGATCAGAGTTTGATTGAGCCTTCGATAGTCCTCGTGGTCACCCGGCGAACGGTAGATATGAAATCCCTGCAGACCGTCAGCACTGGGTACTTGCCACTCGAGTGCGACAACTCCACCACTGTAATTCGCCTCGAACGACACGATCATGACCGCCTTGGTTGCCCCCGAAAAAGAGAAAACGTAAAGCCCATTATCGATGTCACTCACGTAGATGTTTCCCGAAGGGCCGAACGGGTACACACCAAAGCTACCTTCCCAACCCTCTCCGCTACGCACCGATGTGTCGAACCCATCCACAAATGCTGGTTGCGTCGGATCACTGACGTCATAGACTCGAAACCCCGCGGTGTAATACGCCACGTAGGCGAAGTCGCCGACGATGTAGAGATTGTGCGCCGTCGCGTCGGTGTCAAATATGTCGCCAACCTTGACCGCCGCCGCCGGATCTTCGATGTTCCACACCGTAATGTCGGGGTCGGACCCCGTCGCTCGCTCATGCGTGACGAAGAGATGTTTGCCGTCCTCGGTGGGATAGCCGCTGTGGTGAAAGGTCGCGTCGCTTGCCACACCGAGCAGGGTGGGACTGAACGGATCGGTGACATCGTAAATGCGGGTGCCCAGGTACCCATGAAAATCATACAGGATGGTGCCGATGACGGCGGCGTCATGCGGTCCGTCCAGACCGTCCTGCCATATCAGGAGAGGGCTCGTGGGGTTTGCGTTGAGGTTGTAGCCCCTGAGCTCCCTGGGCGCGCCCGCCATCGACAAGTACATGTAGCCACCATCGTCGATGAAGAGATTGTGCGATGATTCAAAGTCACCGACCGGCTCAGGCGCTAAAACATCGGCCAAGTCAAAGATCCTGCCACCAGGTCCACGGTTACCATGCACGACGTAGAGATAGTGATCCCAAACCTTCATATCGAATCCCGCCACGCCCATTGCTTGAGCGACATGTGTCGGATTCGTCGGATTGGTTACATCGATAATGGCGACGCCGCTGGTCCCAAACTGATCACCGACCAGAGCATATTCCTTGTTGGTATTGCCATCCACGTACCCCCAGACATCCGTGACCGACCCCGGGTGCTCGAGGGCATACTGCCCCAGCAGCGACACGGTGCCGTCTGCAAGAACAGGCCTCACGACGATGGCGTGAAACGCCACCACACCCGCCACGACCAAGAGCCGGTGAAATGTCTGCATGGTTCCCATCCTAGGACCAACGTCCTGTTATTGAGGGAGTTTTATTTGAGCAGGATCATCTGCCTGGTATCCGAGACGCCGTTCGCGCGCAGGCGGTAGAAATAGGCTCCCGATGCCACCGGCTGGCCGGCGTCATCCGTCCCGTTCCATGTAACGAAACCGGTACCGGCCGGCCTGAACTCGTCGACCATCGCGCGTACTCTCTCGCCAGTGGCGGAGAACACAGTCAGCGTAACCCGAGAAGCTGTAGTCAGAGTGTAAGGAATCGTGGTCGTGGGATTGAAGGGATTCGGGTAGTTCTGATCTAGAACGAACGGGGTTGGAACCTTCTCCGAGATCCCCGTCGGCACGGGCGGTGAAAAGGTGAAGATGAGGAGTCCATTTTGCATGTCGCTGGCATAGATATTACCCGAGGGAGCGAACGGATAAACTCCCCAGCACCCTTCGTAAAGCCCATTGCCAGTGAAGCCTGAGGTATCGAACTCATCGGCCAGGTAGAACAACACCGGATTGCCAATGTCAAACACGCGGAAGCCGGCGACGTAGAACGAGCTGTACAGGTAATTGCCCACGCGAAACGAATTATGAACCGTCGCGTCTGGGTCCGTATACTCCGCGACTTTGAACGGCACGGCGGGGTTGGCGATGTTCCATACCGTTATGTCAGGAGTGGTGGCGCTACCCAGCTCATCATTTATAAAAAGAAACTTGCCATCCGATGATGTCCAGCCGCTGTGGTGATAGACAATGCCCGATCCAGCTGCAATCGTGCCCATGAGGCTCGGCATCGATGGCGTCGTGATATCGTAAATAAACGTCCCCTCGTAACCATGAAAATCATAAAGCCAGGGTCCCACCACGGCAACGTCGTGGCCACCACTTATGCCGTCCGTCCACACGAAGGTCGGGCTCGTCGGGTCGGGCTTCAGATCATAGATCCTCAGCGTGTTGAATGACAGGTACATGAGTCCCTGGTCGTCGATAAATATATTGTGGCACGAGGGGAAACTGCCGGCGAAAACAGGATTGGCCGGATCGGCGATGTTCCAAATCTCGCTGTCGGTGCCTGTCGAATTGCCGTCACACAGATACAGATACGTGCCCCAGGTTTTCATATCGAAGGCGGGCACGTTGCTCAGTGTCGTCGTCAGCGACGGATTGACCGGATCGCTCACGTCGATAATAAATACCTGCGAGTCCACGCTCGGCCATTTGCCGACGATCGCATACTCTTTGCTCGTGTTTGGGTCCACCCAACCCCAGATATCCGAGTTGCGAATAACCGGATTGGGGAGGGGCAGCTGTGCGACCAGGTTTATGGTACCGCCCGGGGGCGGAAGGGCGTGAGTGCTCGAGGGGCTCATAGCCGTCTGCCAGAAGACGGCGACAGTGACCGCAGCAATGCGCAAAAAGTGGGAAAGCGATGTCCCGGGTGCGGGCAATCGAGTCATAATCGGCGCTTTATCCTGAGAAGCTTCGGGTGTTTGGGTCGAGCCAGCAATGATCTTGCGGGCGATTGTTATATACAAATATAGGAACACGTTGGCAAAGACACAAGTGGAACATTGGCCGGAGCGTCTTCATTCATGATGGCGACCGGGTGCCCGCTGATCACGCTCTAAGACCAAGACCACTCCCGTCATCACCATAAAGACGCCAACCGTCTCCACGGCTGAAAACGACTCAGACAAGAGAACATGCGAGATCAAGAAAGCCACTACCACCTCGATGAGGATGATGAGCGACGTTGTCAGCGAGGACACCGACCGGACCCCTCTTAGATAAAAATAGTAGGCTGTAATCGTCGTAAATGCCGCCAGATACAGAACCGCCGGCACACCGGACCAGGAGAATCGCAGCGGCTCCAAGAACACAAAGGGAAACGCCATCAACGCTGTCCAGAAATACAGCCCCAAGGACAGCTCGAGTGGGCCGTATTTCTCGACGACCCTCCGGGAGAAAATAATGAACAAGGCCCAGCAAGCCCCGACGGCCACAGACATCACGTCACCCTTATTCACGATATAAAAACCCGAAAAATCGAGGCGTGTGCTGGTCACCACGACGCCGACCATCGCGATGATGGTGGCGGCGAGCTGTCGCGGGCGGAACCGTTCGCTCAGGACGAGCGCCGCGAAGATGACCACAAAGACCGGACTCGAGTTGACAAAAAGCGCCGTTTTGGATGCCGTCGTCAATTCCTGCGCCTTGTACTGTAGAATAAAAGCGAGGGCGTTGGGGATTGCAGTCAAGAAGAGATCCAGCCGGAACAGTTTCGAGAGTCTCCTCCAAGAACCGAAGCGCGGTGCGAGAATCACGAACGCCGTCACAAATCGCAGGACTAGGAACAACATGGGGGAAATATCGCGCAGAGCATGCGTGATGACGGGGAAGGAACTGCCCCAGAGGACGGCGGCAAAAACAAGAAAGAACATGGGCCGGAAACGATCGATACGTGGGCCATCGACCGTAAAGACATTTGTGTTTAAGGGGCCGGGTTACCCTAATAGGCCCAACCAAAACGTCGTTTCTTGCGACCGGGCATATCGAACCTGGCCCCGTCGGCTTCGATGCGGGTATCCAGAGAATCGAATGTCATGATAAAGGGCTCGCCACCTAATCCGACGCCCCTGATAACGCGCGGTGTGGTTAGACCGTCGACTTCGAAGAAATCGGAAAAGTAGGTGTCAACTGTGCTGGTCTGGCCTTGATAGGTTTGAGTATAAGATCGCTTTACTTCCAGATACGTCCTGCTGTCGATGTAGACGTGCCACTCGTCACCGTTGGCCAACCTGATTCTCAGTTTGTAGGCCTCCCCCGTGTCGAGCCTTTCCCGGCCAACATACTTTATCTTGTGCCTCTTCTTCTTGTAGTCGACGAGCGGCCCATCAAAATCCGTCCATCTCAGCACTTCCCGCGCGTAGTCTGCGGGCATCTCCGTTGGCTCGGTGGCCCCTACAATCGGATTCACCCACCACGCTGTCTTTCCGTCGTAAGCTTGAACGACATCGAACCCCATAATGTTGACCTCCAAACGGCTGAGGTCCGGTCGGCGTCTCCATGCCGTAAACGAGATCTCCATGCCTCTGACTTCTACGCGTCCCACCGTCCGAATCGCGGTGATCGCTTTGCGTTTCTTGCCGCCGAGCGCCTTGACGTGCTTTCTTACGATCTTGTCAGCTCTTAGCGAGCTGGCAAGGGTCGGGGCGGCCAGCGTCAAGCCAAGGGCCGCAAGAACCACGACACCTACGATGCCACCAATACGTATTCGCATGGTTGTTTCCCTACTGATCGTCTCCAAAAGAATAGCCAGACCTCGGATTGGCGTCAACCATCGGGTTGGCCCCGCGTCGTCGGCGCATTACCAATCCACGGACCTGTGCGTACCCAGTCCAGGCCCCAAAAAGAGGGCGTTTAACAGCAAACGTTCTCCGCCATGAAAGTATGCTCGAAAGTTGGGTTGCATGGCAAAGAGAACGATTTGACCATTCCCAAATGCCTCGCGCGATACAGCGATGGTCTTGCTCCATCGGCGACGTGCCTCCGGCCACAACAATCCTGACAATCGTATCTTATCTGCACTCGCAAAGCGTGCCGGGACTTGAACACCATCCGGACGCGACACGTTATCCCCCACAAGACTCTTCGAGCTTTGTACATTGGTCATCGCCACATACGCATAGCTGGTTGTCACGAGCAGCGGCACCGGTGACCTAGCGCCAAAGGCCAGCCAGTGATCGCTATCCAAATCGGCCGCCATGATCGTGCCCCGCGGGCGCAGGCGTCGCGCCAGTTCATCCTCGCTTCGCAGTCGCTCTACATCATCCGCATGTGATTCGGGTCGTTCCGTACTCTTCGCCCCAACGGCTTTTGTCTCCCATACATCCATGCTATCCACCGTCGGTTTTTCGGCGGCATCCAACCAGGCCAACGCCTCGTCGTATTCTGTGATCTCGTCCAAAACCTGACGTTTCTGGCGCACCGAGCTCATCGCAACCAAGGTGTCGGCAAAGAACGCCGTGGCACCATCCATCGCGATCAGCGTGCCCCCTGTCTTTACCCACGCCTTGAGGTTATCGATCCCGGCTTTGCCGAGCATACGCGTATACACATCGGATCCCGCGGCTGACGGGAAGGCGATGACATTGTACTTTCCCAGATCCATTCCCGCCACACGCGAGAAATCCAGCGTCGACGCCTTGTAGCGCAGCCGGCTATCCAGCAAGTGCCACAGCGTCCCGAACTGATACGCCGACACCGGCGGACCGCCGATGATCGCTATGCGCGGTTTCTTCAACAACACAACATGTCTGCCGCCCAGATCGGCCAGCTCTCCCCCGAGCGCCTTATTGACCGCGTATATGTCGACCCCTTCGGCCTCGGCCATTGACACCAGATCCGACTCGTCCAGGCCGGGGTTACCAGCAATCTTGATCAACAGGCTTCCCGCGGCAAATCGTTTGCCCTCGCTCTGAAAAGGTTTCTTTGCGCACCACACGACGTAATCCTTGTCAAAAAGACGCGCAAGCAACGAGTAACTACGATCGTCGGCACCATCCACGGCGTAACCGTAACGTGGCGAGCTGCCGATGAGTCTTCCCACTCTTACCTTGGGAGAGTAAGGCTCTGTGCTAACGCCGGTCAGGGACTCGGTGAAATAACATTCCACGTTGTAGGCCATTGGCAAAGACCAGCCGGTCGCCTCATAGAATTCGGAACGGTTGTTCTTCAGAAGCTCTCTGCGCTCTGTTTCCAAGAACTCCGTGGCTATGCGTATGTCAAATGTCAGGATTGCCTCGATCAGGGCCCTCTGTGGCTGAGCGAGTCTGACGATTAACGAGCCTGGTGGAAAATTCACATCACGCGAACCTTCCCCGGTGCTGGCCCGAGCCCGTTTTACTTTGAAATTATCGATCGCCTTTTCCACCTCGACCTTTTGACGCAGCAGGGTCTGCGCCAGGCGATCGAGTCTGCTTACGTTTGCCGTGGGAGGAAATACAAAGGCCGCGTCATTCGAGCTTCGCCCTTTGCCATTAATAGCTCTCTTTTTTTCGCGGTAGTAGTCTTGCAGCAGCTCCTGACGGTTCGTGGCCACCGTCTTCAAATTGGCCATGGAACTGGTAAATTGATGATGGATCGTCTCGCGGTAGGTTGCAATAGTTCCGTCCCGGTGAGTAATCTGGGAACCGTCGACGGCGGCTTGTTCGTACAACATCCCGATAGCTCCGATGTAAATCGCCCACGAACTGCCGTAGCCGGGGAAGAACTCTTCATTCCACTCACGCGTGTAATAACTCCAGCCATATTGGTCGAAAGCCGCCGCTTGATCTCTGGCAACGACATCCCACCATTTGTGAATCTGCAAAATCATGAACGGATTGAAGGGCTCGCGCGGTGGGGAGAAAAGGTAGGTGTCGAGTTGTCCCATTTCGTGGCAATCGACCAAGAACTGTGGGTTCCATGCCAGGATCGCCGCTATCTTCCCCCGGCTTTCGGGATGAACCTGGCTAAACCAGTCGCGGTTGAGATCGAAAAGATAATGATTGCCACGTCCTTCCGGCCACATACCTAAATGGTGGAGGCTTTGCACATCGCGGTTCACGACCACGCCGTTCCATTGCTCGATCTGCTTGAGCCAGCGATCCCTGCCGTCCGGGTTCTGCAGCGGATCGATACACACCACAACCGCATCTCGTATCTTCTCTGTGGTTGGGTCCGTACCGGCGACCAGTTGGTAAGCCAACTGCAAAGCCGCGTCGCTGGACGATAGTTCATCACCGTGAATGCCGTAAGCCATCCAGGCGGTTGCGGGATGGCTCGCGATGATCTTTTGAGCCGCCCTATCGTCCTTCAAGCTACGAGGATCGGCAAGCATCGCGGTTCTTGCTTTTATGTCTTGCAAGCGATCCGCGTTCTTCTGCGAAGAAATTACAACGTAGACGAGCGTGCGTCCTTCGTACGTCTCCCCATACTCGACGAGGAAGACGTTTGCAAACTGCCCCTCCAGATAGCGGAGATACCGCAGGATGTCATTGTGACTCGCTGGCCACGAGCCCACCTGAACACCTAGAAACTCGGATGGCGATTGCACATCCTCTCGGTAAGACCCTTGTGGGTAGAACGGCACATCATAATCGCCCACCCCGGGGGTCACATTCGTGCGCATGACATCCGCCTCGGCAGACGAGCCCATGAGCCATGCCGCCGTGGACACGAAGACGATAAGCCGCCTGAACATTTAGCTCCCTCCCCCTGGCAATATCTTCACGGCCGTTCTGAATATGGCGCTCATTAGTTTGAGTCGCGCGATATGATAGACACCACGCAGGTGGCTTATTTTCTCGTCACAAAGCGATGTATTTTCCAGGTCTTTGTTGAGAACCTTTTCTTTGAACTCCGCTATGACCGCTTGGTCTGTAATGACTGCGATAACCTCCTGCATGAATTGTGCGCTAATAAAATCAAAGTTTGACGAGCCAGTTATCAAAATAGTGTCGTCGATAAGCATCGCCTTTACGTGGAGCATTCGTCCCTTGTATAGCCTCAAATCAATGTCCGCTCGCGCTGACTCCCAGATCACATACTCTCTCATCACACCCCAATTGTTCAAATCCGGGGTAATCAAGATCACTCTCACCCCATTCGCACGCGCCCGCCGCAACGCGTCGTAGAATGGGTAGGCAACGTAAGGACTCTCTATATAAATCGTCTTCCTGGCCGAGGCGATCATGGCCAAAATAGGTTTATATGATTCGTGGTTGTTCTTGCCGTCGAATCGGTGTATCTCGACGTTGTCAAACCGCTTCGATGTGTTGGCGTGCTTGCCACTCCACGTGTCCAGAAAATCATCCTTGAGAAAACGGGCCAAGCCCGCATCTTCGATCCGGAACATCAGATCGTGCCATGTGAAGTTGTGTTCGCTGAAGTTGATACCCCCGACATAAGCGATCCGATCATCGATCACGATAATCTTCTTGTGGTTGCGGTGCAGAAACCGCATCGCCATGGGCCCCGACGGGTTGGTAAGCTTTACACCGACGCCCTCCCCCCTCAGGTCAGCGATCATGGCCAGGGTGTCGTCGCGCTCCTTACGCAATTCACGATCAAACCAGTGTTTGGGATTGTGTAGAAAATTGTCGTTTATGCGATGCTTGGTGTAGAATTCGTCGGCAATGATTCGTCGATCCGCCGCACCGCACGCCGTGAGTTCCTGGGCCAGACCTTTGCCCACCGTGTCGCCTTCGAACGACAGCGTTTGCAGGTAGACGTGCGCGCGCGCCGAACGAATGTCGCTTTGCAAAGAGGGCCAGAACTCATCCGCATCCACTTGGATCTGTGTTTTCATGAGATGTACCTCAGGAGGAGCTGCGGAAAGTACACTATCGCGACGAAACGGATACTCCGACCCACCAGACCGGCAACAAAAAACGTTATAAAAAGACGCTTCAACGCACCGGCCACAAAGCTGACCACATAGAAGGGCGGCATGCCGACCGTCGCACTGAATAAAATCAGTACGTCGGCTTTGTTGCCCCACTCCTCAAATTTCTCGCGGACGGATTCAATCTTGCTCTCGAACTTGCCCATCTTGATCTGGAAAACACCGCGCCCTGCATAGAACAGAATCGTCTTCGCAAACAACTGTCCCAGAGCTGACAGTAACGCGACGGGCAGAAGAGAGTGTCTGGCGACGACCGGGGAGATCGCGACCAGATAGATTTCAGAGTTAACAAAGGGAACCAGGCCGCTCACAAAGCCTACGACAAAGCTGGCAACGTAAATACCCACCTTTGCAATGAGCTCCTCAAAATTCATACCATACACTGTACTCGAAAACAAGCGCGGACCGAACCTGTTTATGGCCGGAACTTGCCTGGCGAGCCCGCATAAGAAAAGGGCGGTGTCAAAGGTCCACCGCCCTCGCGTCGAGATCGTGAAGTACTCAGGTTACAGGAAGGGGATCCAGTAGGTGACCTTTATGGCTAAAAAGTTGTCGCCTTCGGACGTAAACGCGTCCCAGAGATTGCCGGGACCAACAATGCCGCCATCCTCGCTCGAATCAGAGCGGTTTTGCTGCCACACCAGAAAAAGCGTGCTTCCCGGACGCCACTCCCAGCGCAGGACCAGGTTAGATCTGAACGACAGGACATTGAAGTCAGGCCGCTCTACCGTGAAGGATTCAGCGCCATCGGTCACGTCATAAAACGTGCCGTCTGCCGTCTGTCTCTTGACGATCGTCGTGCCATCGGTACCATAGGTTCTCAGGTCGCTGCTGCGGGCCGCCGCCAGCTCTCCAAAGTCGTAGTATTTGCCACTGGCAGCAAACGGTTCTGCGTACAGCTCGAGCGTCAGGTCGGGTGTGAACGCATAGTTCAGTCTGGTCTGCGCCACCAACTGGCTGCGCTCGATGAACGCAAAGATGTATCGCTCACCAAACGTGGCGTCGGTCCCCCTTTCGATCGTGTCGATGTACTGTCGGGAGGTGACGCGCTGGTTCCATTGCGGGCTCAAGGATAGCTGCCAGCGGTCTCCGGGGCGGAAGGTAAGCCCACCACCGGCCCAGTAGCTCCAACCGCCGAGATCATCCGCCGAGTAGCCGGTCCACGCGT
>Ga0224512_10000986_pt1 | contig 28499 bp, 23 predicted proteins | sample SF_May12_sed_USG_4_FD_169103 | JGI IMG/M metagenome (GOLD analysis project Ga0224512, IMG submission 169103) | Sediment microbial communities from San Francisco Bay, California, United States - SF_May12_sed_USGS_13 | ecosystem: Environmental > Aquatic > Marine > Sediment | place: USA... | reverse complement strand
ATGGCAGGGTTCGTCATGACCGCGTGCGGCCTTGGTGGACCGTTCGGCGGATCCGTCGACTCGAAAGCCTCCGGTCGAAGCGATGCGTCGACACGACCGGCCGCCCGGATCGTGTCCGAGCACCTCCCGCCCGATCTGGTCGACCAGCTTCCACCGACCGCGATGGCCTCGGTCCTGGCCGTCGACGACATCGAGTCGCTCATCGGCACCGAGCGGGTCAACTGCCGAATCGACCAGCCCGTTCCGTTGCCGGTCCAACCCCGCTGCCACGAGGTGACGGTGCCCGAGACCTGGGGAGATCCCGATTCCGGTCGCACGGTCACCCTCCAGGTCGCGGTGTTCGCCGGGAGCGGGAGCGAATCCGACGCAATCGCCTACCTCGACGGCGGGCCCGGAGGCCACACGCTCGACAATCTGGTGTTCAGCTTCCGCGGCCTGGTCGAACCGCTCCTGGGGAGCCGCGACTTCATCGTCTACGACCAGCGTGGTGTCGGCACCTCCGAACCCCAACTCGACTGCCCGGAGCTGACGGAGACCAACCTCGCCGACATGATGGGCGCCATCGCCGCCGATGACGTTCTCGATGCGACGCTGAGCGCGCAGGAGGCCTGTGCGTCACGCCTGCAGGACCATGGGGTCGATCTCTCGGCCTACAACAGCATCGCCAGCGCCAACGATCTGGAGGCTCTGCGCATCGCGCTCGGCTACGACCGGCTGAACCCGATCGGTATCTCCTACGGCACTCGTCTCGCCCAAACCTACCTCCGCATGTACCCGGACTCGGTTCGCTCCCTGACCCTCGATTCGGTCTTTCCCACCGCCGCCGACCTCTGGACCGACTTCGACCGCAGCGTGGAACGATCGTTCCGCCAGCTCTTCGACGGGTGCGCCGACTCGCCGGAGTGCGCGGCCGCCTATCCGAACTTCGAGGATGACTTCTTCCGTCTCCTCGACCGGCTTGATGCAGACCCGGCTCCGGTCACCTTCACCAACCTCCGTACCGGCGTGACGACCCCGTCGCGCCTCACCGGCGACGACGTCCTGGCGTTCGCCTTCCAGGCTCTCTACAGCCGGTCGGCGTTCGCCCTCCTGCCACAGATGACGGTCGATGGGCTCGATGGTGACTATCGGATCCTGGAGGCGCTCGGATCGTCGGTCATCACCTCACTCGGGTTCTTCTCGGTCGGCATGCAGCTCTCGGTCGAATGCAACGAGGAGATCCCGTTCGAATCCGCGACCGATCGGGTCGGTGTCCAGTCCGAGGATCCCCGCTACCGTCGCCTCGAACGACTCAGCGAATCCGGGGACTTCTTCGACCTCTGTCCGAGCTGGCCGTCCGGTGAGGCGCCACCGGTCGAGAACGAGCTTGTCGTGAGTGACGTCCCGACGCTGCTGCTGGGCGGGCAGTACGATCCGATCACACCACCGTCGGGAATGGGCCTCATCGCCGCCGGCCTGACCACCACCTATCAGTTCCTCTTTCCGCATGAGGGCCACGGCGTGGCACCGACACCATGCGGTGCCGAGATCGTCGCCCGGTTCATCGATGACCCGTCGGCACAGCCCGATTCGTCGTGCATCAGCCGGAGCCCCGCTCCCGACTGGGTGGCCGAAACCGCGGCGGAGATCGATCTGGTCGAGTTCGAGACCGATGGCCCGACCGCCATGCGGGGTGTACGACCCGACGGTTGGACCGACACCGGTTTCGGCTCGTTTGCCCGTCTGGCCAACGCCGTCGACCAGACGGCAGTGGTTTTTCAACCGACCCAGGGCATCGATGCCGAGTTCCTGGCCTCCACCCTGGGACGTCAGCTGAACTTCGACATGACCGAGATCGATCCGCTGACGATCGACGGCGAATCGTGGCGACGGTTCAGCGGATCACGGAGCGGAGTCGGAACCATCGAGGTCATGATCTCACCGGGCCGGAACGGCGTGATCGCCGCGCTCATCGCCCGACCCGAGGAACTCGACAGTCTTCGCGAACTCGTGCTCATTCCCGGGGCCAGGGCCGCCGAGCCGCTGTAAGCCGCCCGGTCGCCTGATTGCGGCCCCGTATCGGCTACCAGATCTTCCAGGGCGCTTCGTCGCGCTCCCACATGTCATTGAGCGCCGTGTACTCCCGGAAGGTGTCCATTCCCATCCAGAAGCCGGTGTGAGGGTAGAGGCCAAGCCGACCCTCGTGGGTGATGGCCTGAACCGGGGCGTGCTCGAAGAAGTGATCCGGTTGATCAGACGGAACATACGACAGGAACTCGCGCCGGAAGGCGAAGAAGCCGCCCGAGACCCAGCCCTCCGAGGGCGGCTTCTCGGCGAAGCTGGTCACCATGCCGTCCTCCTCCAGCAGCTCGCCGTATCGGGATGTCGGGTGGATGCCGGTGACCGTACCCAGAAGATCCGACTCCTGAAGTGCCTGCAATTGGCGGGAGACATCGACGTCGCCGAGGCCGTCGCCGTAGGTCAGCATGAAATAGTCGGTGTCGATCAGGTGGGCCACCTTGGCCACCCGGCCGCCGGTTCCGGTGTTGAGGCCGGTGTCGATCAGCGACACCTCCCAGTCATCGAGCGACTCCAGATGAACGAACTCGGTGTTGCGGCGCCCGACGTTGATGGTCAAGTCCGACATCATCTCTTCGTAGCGGAGAAAGTACTGTTTGACGTCCCATGCCTTGTAGCCGAGGCAAAGGATGAAGCGACGGAACCCGTGGGCTCCATACAACTTCATGATGTGCCACAAAACGGGCTGCGTCCCCACCCGGATCAGCGGCTTCGGCAACTTCTCCGACGCCTCCCGGATTCGAGTCCCCTGGCCACCGCAGAGAATCACCACCGGAATGTTCTCCGGTCCCACGCTTGTCATGATTCGGCTCTCTCAGTCCTCTCGCAGCGATCCACCCTACACCGGGCCGGTAGGCGGCGCCGGGCTGGTCGAGGATGTCCTGGTCGCCCCATTCCCTGCCGATGACGGCGATCCGCCGATGACCGACGTCTCCGGCTGACCGGGCGGAGTCGGATTCTTGCCGAGGTCGATCGGCTCGTTTTTCGGCCAACCTCCGGTCGAGGTGGACGGCGGTCCCATCGTGCCGATCGATCCGTCGGCCCCGAGAACATCGCCCTTGGCCGGGCGGCGCGACGGCGATGTGATGACCGGCAGGAGCTTCTGTCGAACCGAGTCCAGTTGGCGCGACAGATCACTCAGCGCATCGGACTTCTGGCGTGACAGCGGCACAGCGAGGACGATGGCGTCGGCCATGGCGGTGAGCTGGAGGGTCGAGGCCAGGTCCAGGGCCGGACCGCCGTCGACCACCACGATCTGGGCCTTCCGTCGGGCCGCCTCGAGCACCGATGCCACCGTGTCGCGGCGAAGCGATGCTGCGCCCCGGTTCGAACCCAGGCCGAGCACGCTCACTTCGGGGTCCATGGTCCTGGTGAAGACCGAGCGGCCCCGCTGGTCGATGAGTGCCCCGTCGTTCAACACCACGGCCGGCACGCCGCCGTCCTGACCGGCGTTGAACAGGGCGGTGATGCGCGGATCACGGACATCCGCGTCGACGAGGACGACGGACGACCCGGCACCGGCAAACCGTTCAGCCATGGCCAGCGCAAGCGTGGTGGCTCCGGCGTTCCGTTGGGTGCCCACGACGGCGACCGTCAGCGGTTCGTTGATCCTGGCCTTGGCCTCGGCCCGAACGCAGAGCTGATCGATGACCGGCACCGCCGACCGGGGAAGCGATTGAAAGGCGGCCAGCGGCTGGCGGGCCAGGGAGCGATAGTGGGGCAACTCGGAGACGACCGGGGCGGCGATGATCTCAGAGGCCGTGTCGGCATCGAGAACCTTGTTCGAGAACCGGGCCCAGGCGAGGGCAGCCACGATGCCCATCATGGCACCGGCGAACAGGCCACCGGCGAACAAGAAGCGACCGCTCGGCGGGACCGGGTCGGAAGGAAGCGTGGCGTCCTGGATGATTCGGGTGTTGACCCGAAGGCGAGACGAAGAAATGAGGTCGTTCCGCTGCTGGATCAGCTGGTTGAGCTCGGATTTCGCGACGTCACGTTCGGTCACCTGGGCCGGTACGATCTGCTCGGGAGATGGGAGCGACCGTGCATTGACGGCTCTCTGCGACGCTTCGACGTATGGGCTCATGGCCTCTTCGATCGCGGAATTGAGGCCGCTCAGAGTGGTGCGGAGGGTGGCGATGTCGTTGCCGAGTCGGGTGAGTTCGTCGCTGTCGCTGCGCTCGGTGTCGAGATCGTCGGTGTAGGTCTCGACGTAGGTTTGGGCCAGAACCCGGGCGGTTTCGGCATCACCGGCCCTGGCCGTGATGTCGACGATGTCGGTGCCCGGCTCGTGCTCGACCTTGACGGCTTCGCGCACGTCGGTGATCGACATGCCGACCTTGAGGGCGACGTCGTTGACCAGGCTCGCACTTTCGAGAACGCCCAACTGGCCGACCACGTACCGGTCGGGATCACCGCTGAGGTAGGTCACATTGCCAACCGTGGGTTGGACAACGCTCAACTTCGCCTCCGACACGTACTCGTTCGTTGTCGGCGGGTCGCTCAGCACGGCGGGCAGGATGCCGAGCACGGCGAAAGCCGCCACTAGCCACAAGCGCCGCCGTAGAGCCGAAAGTACGAATGCTAGTTCCATGGAGAAACCTCTCATGCCGCCTGGTCGTCAAACGCGGTGAATCGGGAACGTGATCGGGAACCGAGACCAGCCTAGCGGGACCCCTGATGGCGGAGTACTCGCTCCTCCATCAGACCTACCACCCGACCCGCAGCAATAGAGCCCCTCCGGAGCAAATACGGGAAGGATTTCCTAGCCACGGCCTGGCCGTTCGGTTTGAGGGCCGAGAGTCCGGTTGCCCCGCCGGCGGTGCCGGGAGTCCCCCTTCGGGCCAGGATCTGGCTGAAACCCCGACCATAGAGATAGTGCTGTTGCATCATGGCCGAAAGGCCCTTGCGGTGCCGGTAGTACATCACGGCCTCCGCGCAGTAACCGAGTTCGATGCCCCGTTCGAGAAGATCCCACGAGAACGCGATGTCCTCACCGCGAATCAGATCGGTGTCGAAGCCGCCGACGGCCTCGAAGTTCGATCTGATCACGCCCATGTTGGCCGAAACCAGAAACGGGTGGCCGAGAAAGGTCGGCAGATCCCCCGGCGTCGCCGGCGGGCGCCAGTGCTCCTGTCCCGGAACCGAGAGGACCTCCTCGTCGAGGTGTCCCCCGACCGCGCCGTAGAACTCGAGAGCGGCCGAGAGCTGTTCGATCCACTGGCCATGGGCGATGTCATCGGAGTCGCAGAACAGCAGCAGATCTCCGTCGGCGGCTCGAGCTCCGACGTTTCGGGCGTGCGAGGCGCTGCGCCGGTCGGACGAATCGACGATCCGAAGCGTCAGCGCCTCGGTGTGCGGCTCTAGCAACTCCTCGAGAGCGGTCCGCTGCGCCGGATCGGAGGTGTTGAGCGAGATCAGCAGTTCCCAGGGACCGGGGTGGCTCTGAGCGGCCAGCGCCGCCACCTGCTCGGACAACTCGGCGTCGACCCGGCCCACCGGCATCACCACCGACACCGGGGTTCCGCCGACGTGTTCGGCGCTGGAACCGGTCGGGGCGCTCATCGTCTCTGTTTCTCCCGCTCCACGGTCTCCGGGTTCACCGGCCTGCGGCTCACCACGATCGGGTCCGCTCGCCGGTCAGCCCGCCACTGACGCCAGACCAGCCGCACGAAGGCCAAGTCGCGGACGAAGTAGCGGTGAAAGAGCCGGCGGGGTTCCTGAAGGAAGCGGTAGAACCACTCCATACCGATCCGCTGCACCCATTCGGGCGCCCGCTTGGTGATGCCGACGTACATCGACGCGGAACCGCCGAGCGCCAGCAAGGTGGGCGGGCGGCCCAGCGTGGACGGCCACAACCGAAGGATGGATTCGGCAATCCGGGCGTCCTTCGGATTGCCGATACCGAGGATGACGTACTCGAGTGCCCTTTCGCGGGCCGCCTCGATCACCGCGGCGGCCAGGCCGTCGATCGTCTCGACGTCGTCCACACCGAACATCGGGGCGACCGTCGAGCGGAGCTCGTCGTATTCGCGTTCGAGCCGCTCGACGATAGCCCGCGACGATGCGACCATGAAGACCGCTCGACGGTCGGTCACGAGCCGGGGCCACAACAGGGCGAACAGACCGCTCCCGGTGAGCCGGGAACTGAGCGGGCGCCCGAGAAGACGCGATGCCAACACGATGGGTTGGCCGTCGGGGAGGCAGTACTGACTGTGTTGGAACATGCGCCACTCGAGGCTCCCCTCGGCACCCGGTTGCGTCAGATGCACCATGATGTCGACGTTGGGGGTGAGCACGGTCTCCATTCGGGAGTCGTCGGCCGGGCGGCGGCGCTCGAGCAGCGAGGACAGGACGGGTTCAAGGCTCGGCGCATCGACGAAGTCGAGGTCGAACAGGCGCCGTCGGCGGAGTTCCTCGACGGGGCCCTCGCCACCGGCCGCCCGCGGCGACAGCGCGCCGTCGTGGTCGATGACCGGTTCCGAGGCATCGACAACCCGTCCGATTCCGCTTTCAGCGAGCGTCGGTTCTACGTCAGACATCGAGATCGAGCCCCTCCGCGGGCCGTCCGGACGGAGACCGGACTCCGTCGAGGCCAATGTTACCGGTCCGTGACCGACATCGGTCGAGAGCGTCTCGACCAGGCATGGGAAATCCATCCGGCCGACCGACGCGTTGGTGGTTCAACCTCCGACACGGACCGGCAGAACGTCACAACACCTACACTGAGCCAATCATGAACACTTCCCTCCGGGCCTCCCACCGGCCGCTGCGAGCCGCAGTCGTCGGCTCGGGAGCCATCTCCAAAGAACACCTGACGTTCCTGTCCGGGCGGAGCCAGGCCGCCGGCGACGTCACCGGTCGGATCGAACTCGCCGCAGTCTGCGACCTCTCGCCGGTCGCCGCGGACTACGGCGCCACCGAGTTCGGGGCCGGGCGGGCCTACACCGACATCACCGAGATGCTGAAGGCCGAGGATCTCGACGTCGTCCACATCCTCACGCCACCGGCCAGCCACGTTACGCTGGCCACACTCTGCCTCGAAGCCGGCGCAAATGTGATCTGCGAGAAGCCGATAACATCGTCGGCCGCCGATCTGGAGCAACTCCTGGGCGTCGCCCAGCGGTGCAACCGGGCGATCATGGAGAGCCACAACTACCGGTTCAACGACGGCTACCTGACCGTTCGCGAGGCGCTCGACGCGGGTCGACTCGGTGATCTCACCGAAGTCGAGATCCGCATCTGCCTCCCGGTCACCGACCCCGACGGCCGATTCGGGGACCCGAACCTGCCCAGTCCCATCCATCGAATGCCGGCCGGTGTGCTGCACGACTTCACCACGCATTTCGCCTACCTGCTGCTGGGGCTGACCGGTGACGTCAAGTTCAATCGGGTTGCCGCGGCCTGGAGCAATCACCGCGGCGTCGCCCACTTCCGCTACGACGACCTCGACGCGTTGCTCATCGGCGAGGGACCGACCGGACCGGTTCATGGTCGTCTGCGCTTCGACGCGGGATCTGCGCCCGATGCCTTCAGCCTCACGGCACGGGGGTCGCGTGGATGGATGGAGACCGACTTCTTCCAGCCTCATCTCCGTACCGTCATACCCCGGCCCGGCGGCGCCCAGCTCAGCCCGATCGTCAACCATGTCGCCAACGGCCTCGGCCTGGTCCGCGACGGTGTCACCAACTTCGGTCGCAAACTTCTCCAGCAGACGCCCTATCACGGTCTCCATCGCATGCTCGATGAAACCTACGGTGCCCTCGCCGATGGCGCCCCGCTCCCCGTGAGCCCGGGCGATATGCTGGCGGCCGCTCGCCTGGTCGATCAGCTTCTCGACGACGAGGTGCGGCTGTGAGACTGTACATAACAGGGGCAACCGGATTTGTCGGCCGCGCAGTCGTGGCGGAGGCGCTGCGGCGAGGGCACGAGGTGGTTGCCGTGGTGCGCCCGGCGTCGGCTCGATCCATCGTCGACACCGCTCCGACCGATGCCGTGCTGACCGAGGCCCGAGTCGATCTCCGCTCACCGGACGGTCTTACCGAGTCGCTTCGAGGTGCCGACTCCGTCATTCATCTGGCCGCAGCCAAGAGCGGCGACTTCTACACCCAGTTCGCCGGGACCGTCGTCGCCACCGAAAACCTGCTGGCAGCGATGGCCGAAGCCGGCGTCGATCAGCTGGTCGCCATCAGCACCTTCTCCGTCTACGACTATCTCGCGATGCCCACGGGCTCGCTGCTCAACGAGGAAAGCCCGCTCGACACCGATCCGGCACTCCGCGATGAGTACGCCCGAACGAAACTCATCCAGGAGCGGCTGTATCGGGACTTCGGGGCCGTGCCGGACCACGATGTCACGATTCTCCGGCCCGGGATGATCTACGGGCCAGGCAACCTTTGGCACGCCCTCCTCGGCGCCGATCTGGGGCCGCGTTTCCTTCGAATCGGCAACAAGGCCGTCCTCCCACTCACCTACGTCGAGAACTGCGCGGAGGCGATCATCGACACCGCCGAGGCGCTCGCCGCCCGCCCCGAGGATCTGGCGGGCGAGATCATCAACATCGTCGACGACGACCTGCCGACCCAGCAGGCGTACGCCGAACAGGTGGCGGCCCGCATCGAGATCCCGCCGACGGTGTCGATCCCTTGGCCGGCCATGAACGCAGCCACCACGATCCTCAAGAAGGCGAACGGCTGGTTTGTCGGCGGTCGGGCAAAGTTCCCGGGGATCGCCGTCCCGGACCGGCTTCATGCCCGGTTCAAGCCGCTGCGCTACACCAACGCCAAGGCCAAACGTCTGCTGGGCTGGACACCGCGCTACGGGCTCGGCGAGGCGCTCGACCGCAGTGTCGAGGCCGAACGGTCGACGGAAACGGTGCCGGCATGAGCGGCCTCTACATCGGCTATCTCACCGGCGAGTACCCCCGGGCGACCGACACCTGGATTCAGCGCGAGATCGCCGCACTTCGCCGCCAGGGCATCGAGATTACGACCTTCTCGATTCGGCGGCCCGGTCCCGAGCATCTGGTCGGACCGGAGCAGGAGGAGGGCCAGGCCACCACGACCTACCTGCTCGAGCAGATCTCTCCGACCCGGCTCCTCAGCGATCACCTGAAGCGGTTGATCCGATCGCCCCGTCGTTACGTCGAGACGCTCAATCTGGCGTGGCGTACGAAAAGGCCCGGGATCCGTGGTGGTCTCTACCAGCTGTTCTACTTCGCCGAAGCGGTCGTGCTGGCCTCGGAGGTCGAAAGGCGCGGGATCGACCACCTTCACAACCACCTCGGCGACTCGAGTTGCACCGTGGCGATGCTGGCCGCCGATCTGGCTCGCTGCCCGTTCAGCTTCACGCTGCACGGTCCGGCGATCTTCTTCGAGCCCTACACCTGGCGGCTCGACGAGAAGATCAAACGCTCGGCGTTCACCGCCTGCATCAGCCACTTCTGTCGCAGCCAGGCCGCCATCTTCGCTCCCGACTTCACCGACAAGCTGCACATCGTGCACTGCGGCATCGAACCGGAGCGGCTGTCTCCGGTGAACCATGAAGGGCGAGGCACCCGCCTGCTGTTCGTCGGTCGGATCGCGCTCGACAAGGGCATCGAGGTGCTCGTCGACGCTATCGCGGAGCTACGGGAGCGTCACACCGATCTCACGCTCACGGTGGTCGGCGACGGTCCCCGCCGTGAATTCCTGGAGGATCTCTGCCGCCGTCGCTCGCTGACCGACCGCGTCACCTTCGTCGGGTCGAAGAACCAGGAGGAGGTGGCGAAGCTGCTGATGGATCACGACATCTTCGTCCTTCCCAGCTTCGCCGAAGGCGTGCCGGTCGTCCTCATGGAGGCGATGGGCGCAGGTCTACCGGTCGTTGCCACCCACGTTGGCGGCATGACCGAGCTGGTCACCGATGACGTGTCCGGTTTCCTCGTTCGCCCCTTCGATCGGGAGCAGCTCACCAGCCGCATCGAGGAGCTGATTGACGATCCGGCTCTCCGTGATCGGATCGGCCGGGCCGGTCGGGCGACCGTGCTGGCCGACTTCGTGTCCGCAGCCGAGGCGACTCGATTGGCCCGACTGATAACCAACCACCGCCTGGGCGTCGTGTCCGCGGTCCGTCCGGAGCTCTCCCGGGTGCCGGACGACGCCTGAGCGCTCCCGCTTTCCGGGCGGCGTCAGGCGAGCGAGTCGAGGATTCGCAGCAGGCTCCGACCGGCAACCTCGTCGGTGCAGTTGTCTTCGGCGAACCGGAGGGCGCCGGCGTCGAGCTCCTCCCGGAACGCGTGATCGGTCCACATCGTCTCGATGGCTTCGGCCATCGAACGGGCGTCGTAGAGACGGGAACAGAGCGAGTTCTTTCCGTCGAACACGTAGTCTTCGAGGCCCGGCCGGTCGGTGATGACGACGGCCCGCCCGTGGCGGAAGGTCTCGACGATCGTGACCAGACCGGCGGTCGTTCCCCCGTCGTTGAGCGGCACGACGTTGACCCGGGCGTGGCGAACCAGGCGACGAATCTCGGGCCGGGTGATCTGCTCCAGGATCTCCACGTTGTCAGGAACGGTCAGCCCCTCGAGGACCCGATCGGAGGCCAGAACCAGTGTCCGGTATCCGAGCGCGGCCACGGCGTCGAAGAACGTACCGTAGTCCCGGTACCCCGATCCGGTGGCGAAGACATAGGGTTCGTCCAGATCATCGGGTTTCGCCATCTCGACCGTGGCCCCGAACTGGAGCGGCACGTACACGAATCGTTCCGACGGGATGCCGAGCAGGTCGGCATAGCTCTCGATCTCCCGCGTCGAGTGGACGACGAAGCGATCGACCTGCCGGAGGGCGAACCGGGCCATCGATCGACGTACCGGGGAGGACAGACCCTCGGTGTTGAAGAACCACGAAACGAGGGCGCGATCCTTGCGCCCGGCAGCCAGGAGCGACCCCGTGGCCGCTGCCAGCTGGGGGAACACGGTGATGATGCCGTCGGAATCGGCCGTGGTGGCCCAGCGGGCTTGACGGACCCGGTGCCCCCATTCCCTGAACCCGGCTCGAGGCGTTCGCGTCTGATGCCAGTTCCGGTCCTGACCGGACCTGGGAATCAGCGTGAACGAGTGTCGGTCCGAGTGCACGGAGTCGGTGATCCAGCGGTCGTCAGCACCCTCGAAGTACGGCGACGCGACTACCCACTTCATACTGTACGAACACCGCCTCCTTCATCCCGGCAAAGTGCTTCTTTCCCTCTGATGCGGGTCAATGGTACCGCAGTAATCAACACACGCGAGGGACCTTGTCGAAGAGCACCGAACTCCAATCAACGCGGCCCCACCGTCAGACCTGGGGCACCAGGGTCGGCGATCGTCCGACCGAATTCCGGTCGGCCAGCCGTTGATAGTAGATCATCGCGACCCAGCTGGCCACGGCCAGATAGGCCTCGCTGCCCAGCGTCGCCATAACGGCGCCCTGCCAACCCCGGCCGGGAATCAGCAGCATGTAGAGGGCGATCGAGACGATCGCCGAGGACACGTAGACCGCTGCCCGTTCGGTGGCCCGACCCAAACCGAGCAGACCGTTCATCGGCGTACCGCTCAGAGCGAGCAGCGGCAGGAACAACAGCAGCCACGGGACGATTTCGACGGCCTCGGTGAAGCGACCTCTCAACAGCAGCGCCTGCAGAACCGGCAGCGCCAGATACAAAGCGGCGGACGTGGCGAGGGCCACGACGAACATGAATGCCGTCAGCTTGGCGGCCCGGCGGAGGTGGTAGTTGTTCCTGCCGTCGTCGCCCTCGGGAAGGAAGCGATGGAACGCCGCCTGGCCGATCACGTTGAGCGGGAGCGATCCGAAGAACACCAGACGGTAGGCGGCGGCGTAGAGGCCGGCCTGGGCGTCGAAATTGAACGCCGAGAGCGAGACCTTGTCGCCGTCTGACTGGAGGCTGGCGGCCGCGAGCGGTACGGAGAAGACCGCGCTGGTCGTCACCGCGTTTCGGGTCGGCCTCCGAAGACGGACGTTGTAGCCGTCGCGGGGAAGCACGACGAACAGCATCGTCATGGCATAGGTGCCGTACAGCACCACGTAGGCGGCGGCGAGGTTTCTGATCGTGAGGTTGCCGGTCGGATAGAGCGTTGCCACGGCAACGAGCTTCAACAGAACGGTGCCGATCTTCGTCCGGATCATGTCGGGATACCGTCCGGCTGCCTGACGAAGCATCCCGCACACGAAGATGAACGAGTTGAAGAACAACTCGCTGATCACGATGAGGCCGACCTCGAGGGTGCTCAGGTCGATGAACAGAGCGGCGAAGGTGATGGCGATGATGCTCGATACGACGCCAAGCCCCAGCGCCACCGCGAGGAACGAGCCGATCAGGTCGTCGAGTCGATCGCCGAACCGAACCCGCCGTTGGATCAGGGCCATGCCTGGACCGGCGAAGGTCATCGATCCGAGCGGGCCGACGACGCCGTAGACCGCCACGAAGGCGCCGTAGGTGCCGGGATCGTTCTCGTAGACACTGGTGATGGCCAGGAACGACACCATTGCGGTGATCGTGGCCAGGCCGTCGTGCGCTGCGGTCCAGAGCGTGTCGTGAGCCAGGCCGTCGAACGCCCTCCACAACCGCCGAAGCAGTTCCATCACGAGACCCACCCGGGTTGGTCGGAGCGACGACGGGTGCGGGCCGCGGGAAGCGGCTGCGGCGTCGCCGCCTGGGGTCGAAACATATCGGGCCCGAGTCTACCAGGGCCCGCTGAGGCCGATCACGGCCCCCGGCCTGGTTACACTTGCCAACGGCGCCGCCCCGTGTTGCGTGCCCGAAGTTCGACGAGGCGTCAGGATCCAATGACCAATCCCGGAGCGGCGGACAAGAACGAGATCGAGGACGGCCCTCGAACCGTTGCGGTGTACGTCTGCACCTATCGGCGGAACGATGCGCTTGCCCGGCTGCTCGACTCGCTCGAGATCGCCGCAAGCAAGGCGATCCCCGCCATCGAGCTGGCGGTGGTGGTGGTCGACGACAACCCCGACGGTCGGGCCCGGTCGGTGGTCGACTCATCGACGAGAAGCTTCCCGCTCGGTCTCCATTACCGCCACTGCGGCGAGGGCAACATCGCCGCAGCCCGAAACGTCGGCCTGGAGGCGGGGATGGAGCTGGCCGACTGGGTCGCCATGGTCGACGACGATCAGATCGTGGTGCCCGAGTGGTTGACCGAACTCGTCAGGGTGCAAACCGAGACCAACGCCGACGCCGTCACCGCCCCCGTTTACGCCCGGTTCCCTGAAGACTCCCCCAGCTGGCTTCACCGGCAGCCGTTCGCCCAGCTGTGGTGCACGGCCCTCAAACCCGACGGTGCGCCGGTCACCGATCTTCAGACGGCCAACTCGATGATTCGCACCTCGTTTCTCGAAGCCCACCCCGAGGTTCGCTTCTCACGGGATCTGGGGTTGATCGGCGGCGAGGACATGGTGTTCTACCGGGCGGCGCTGGCCGCCGGACTGAAGGCGCACTACAGCCGCGACGCCATCAACTGGGAACTGGAGCCACCGGAACGAGCGACGTACCGGTACCAGCTTCGGCGGTGTCTCTGGCACGGCAACACCGAAGCGGTCACCAACCTGCGTGCCGGCCGCGACAAGCGTCCCCGACTGGTGGCGAGAGCCGTGAAGCGCGCTCTTCTGGCCCTCGCTCACCCGCTGAAGCGGCTGAAGTCCGGCCGTTCGCCGCAACTGCGCTACGCGCTGGCCTACTCGCTGCAGTCGGTCGGGATGCTGCTCGGCGTTGCCGGCATCCGGCTTCCCCACCACTGACCGGGACGGGAATACTTCGCTGCAGGAGACGCGTTTTGGTGTGATGGAGCCGCTCGCACACGTACTGACCCGTCGCCGCCTGATCATCCTCAGTGCTGGAACCGTGGTGACGGTCGCCGCCACCGGACGATTCTTCGGGTCGCGGCGCCCCGGATCCACCATCTCACCGGTGGATCCCGGTGAGGTCTACGATCCGTTCCAGGCAGGGGCGCGGGTTCCGGACGGATATCTCCAGATTGTCGGCCGCGACCTCATCCGCCCGGTCTACGAACCCCGATTCGTTCCCGCCGACGACATCGGCTGGCCCGACGACGCCGATGTCATCGGCGTCGAGATCGACGGTGACGCCCGCGCCTATCCCGTTGGTTTCCTCAGCGGCCGAGAGATGGTCAACGACGAGGTCGCCGGCGACCCGGTACTTGTGACCTGGTGACCGCTGTGCGCGACGGCGATGGTCCATCGCCGAACGGTCGACGGAGAAGTCCTCGTCTTCGGCAACCAGGGGGCTCTGTGGCGCAACGCCATGACATGGTGGGACCACTCGAGCGGGAGCGTCTGGAGCCAGCCCCTGGGCGAAGCCATCGCAGGCCCTCGGACCGGCCAGCGGCTTGAACTCGTACCGTCACAGTTCACCAGCTGGCGCTCCTGGCGTCAGGCCCATCCAGCAACACTGGCCCTCGATGCGCCCGGGGACCCGACCGGATTCGACCTGGCCGACTTCTACATCGTGGTTGACTTCTCGGTCGAAGCGCGAGCGTATGCCATCAGCGACCTGCGCAACATCGGCTTTGTCAATGACACGGTGGCCGGCGTTCCCGTCGCCGTCGTGCTCGACCCCGGTGATCACGAACGCTGGTACGTCTTTGGTCGGATTGTCGATCACGCCGGCCAGGCGGTCGAGGTCGAGCTGGTACTCGACGGCGAAACGATCAAGGACGTCGCATCCGGCTCGACCTGGGACCCGCTCACCGGTCGAGCGGTCGACGGGCCGCTGGAGGGAGCAGATCTTCCGCGGCTGCCGGCTCTCACGTCATTTCCCGGCGGCGGACCGACCAAGGCCCCGATCTTCGACGCCTTCTGGCCCAATGGCACCGTCTGGCGACCCGGCCGGTCCGGGTAGACGTCGGCACTCGATCAGACGACGACGGCGTGCTCGCCGAGCAGCACCCGCAGGTCGGGAACAAGCCCGTTCGAGGTGTCGACACAATACTGATCGGCCAGCCGGACGGCTTTGGCCTCACTGAGGTGGATGTAGACCGGGGCGTCACCCGGATGATCGACCAGGATGGCCCGAAGCTTGTGAATGAGCGCGTCGGACAGCTGGTCGGGTCGGACCTGCAGGCGCAACGGCGGGGCCGAGCCGACCAGATCGACCTCGAACACTTCGACCGACTGGGCCATCAGCTTCGGGGCGTCCTCCCGGTTGTCGAGTCGACCGCGGATGATCACGATCCGATCGTCCTCGAGGAGATGCCCGTAGTCGGCGAAGGTGCGGGGGAAGATCATCGTCTCGACCGAGTCGGTGAGATCCTCCAGCGTGAGCACCGCCATCAGATCACCTTTGCGGGTCCACTTCCGCTGGAGGCCGGTCACCACTCCCCCGACGGTGACCATCTGGCCGTCCTCCGAGTCCGACAGATCGGCGATCACGTCGCCAGCCTTTCGCTTGAGCGCCGACTCGATGCCCATCAGAGGATGATCGGACACATACAGGCCCAGCATCTCCTTCTCCAGCGCCAGACGCTGGGACTTCTCGAAGGTGGCATCGGTGATATGCGGGCGGTCGTCGAAGGTCGGGCCGCCCTCGTCGCCCAGCCCGCCGAACAGGGTCATGACCCCCATGTCGTGCTGGCGGCGCGCCGCGACCGTCTGATCGACGATTCCCTCGAAAGCCAGCAGCAGACCCTTGCGGGCGTGGCCGAGGGAATCGAAGGCGCCGGCCTTGATCAGCGACTCCAGCGTGCGCTTGTTGAGGACCTGATAATCGACCCGCTCGCAGAACTCGGGGAACGACGTGAACGGACCGTTCTCATTGCGTTCGGCGATGATCAGCTCCACCAAGCCCTCCCCCACATTGCGAACCGCGGAGAGGCCGAAGGCGATGGCGTTGATATCGCCGCCCTCGGGGTCGGGAATCGACGTGAAGTCGACATCCGACACGTTCACGTCGGGCACGAGGACCTTGATGCCGAGCTGGCGGCACTCGTTGAGATAGACCCCGGCCTTGTCGAGGTTGTTCTTGACACTGGTGAGCAGGCAGGCCAGGTACTCGACCGGATAGTTGGCCTTCAGATATGCCGTCTGATAGCTGACAAATCCGTAGCCGTAGGAGTGGCTCTTGTTGAACGCATAGTCGGCAAACGGCTCGATGATGTCGAACCACTCGTGGCCGAGGTCCTCGCCGTAGCCGTTGGCGTCGCAGCCCGCCACGAACTTGACCCGCTCCCTGGCGATCATCTCCCGGATCTTCTTGCCGCAGGCCTTGCGCAGGTTGTCGGCGTCGGCCAGCGAGTACCCGGCGAACTTCTGGGCGATCCGCATGACCGATTCCTGGTAGATCATCAGCCCGTAGGTGCTACCGAGGATCTCCTCGGCGTCGGGGTGCAGGTAGCTGATCTCCTGCCGGCCGTTCTTGCGGTCGGCATAGTCGTTGTGCATGTTGGCCGCCATCGGCCCGGGCCGATAGAGGGCCACAAGGGCGGCCACGTCCTCGAACGACGTCGGTGCCATCGACCGGATCAGGGCCCGCATCGGACCCGACTCGAGCTGGAAGACCCCGATCGAGCGGCCCTCCCGCAACATCTCGTAGGTCTTGTCGTCGTCGAGATCGACGTTGTCGATGTCGACCTCGACCCCGTGGACCTCCCGGATGAGGTTGAGCGTGTCGGTTATGACGTCGAGGTTGCGCAACCCGAGGAAGTCCATCTTCAGCAGACCCAGGTCCTCGACCCCGTGCATCTCATATTGGGTGACCACCGGTGCCTCTTCGATGTCCTTACCCGACTCCGGCTTGCGCTGGATGGGGAGGTAGGTGGTGAGCGGGTCCTTGGTGATAACCACCGCGGCGGCGTGGATGCCGTCCTGGCGGCGCAGACCCTCGAGGCCCTTGGCCACCCGCACCACCTCGGCAACGTCACGGTCGGTGTCGACCATCGACCGGAGCTCGGCGGCCGCCTTGTAGCCATCGCGGTGTTTGTCGGACTCCTCGAAGCAGTATTTGAGTGGCGTGTCGCGCCCCATGACCAGCGGCGGCATGGCCTTCGCCACCTTGTCGCCGACGGCGTAGGGGTACCCGAGCACCCTGGCCGCGTCCCGCACCGCGGCTCGGGCCTTGATCTGCGAGAACGTCACGATCTGGGCCACGTGATCCCGCCCGTAGCGTTCGGCGGCGTAGCGGATCATCTCGTCGCGGTAACGCGAGTCGAAGTCCATGTCGATGTCGGGCATCGAGATACGGGACGGGTTGAGGAACCGCTCGAACAGCAGGTCGTACTCGATCGGATCGAGATCGGTGATCCAGAGCGTGTAGGCCACGGCGCACCCGGCGGCCGATCCCCGCCCCGGGCCGACCCGGATCCCTGCCTCCCGGGCATAACGGATCAGATCCCACGTGATCAGGAAGTAGGAGCTGAAGCCCATGTTCTTGATCACATCGAGCTCGTAGACGAGGCGGTCGATGATGTGATCCGGCACCTGTTGTCCGGGGCCCTGACCCCACCGGATCTTCGCCCCGTCCATGGTCAGATGGCGGAGATAGTCGTCGGCCCCCTCGAACCCCTCGGGGATCGGGAAATCGGGAAGCTGGGGGTTACCGAACTCGATCTCGACGTCGGCCCGCTCGGCGATCCACAGGCTCGAGTCGCAGGCTTCGGGCAGCTCGGCCCACTGGGCCCGGACCTCGGCCGCCGACTTGAGGTAGTGCTGATCACCTTGGAACTTGAACCGATCGGGGTCGCTCATCAGCGAACCGGTCTGCACGCACAGCAGGGCGTCGTGGGAGGTGTGATCCTCCTGCTCGGTGTAGTGGGAGTCGTTGGTGACGAGGATCGGGGCTTTGAGCTTACGCGCTATCTCCAGCAGCTGGGGGTTGGTCTCGTGCTGAGCCGGGATGCCGTGATCCTGGAGTTCGACGAAGAGGTTGTCGCGGCCGAAGATGTCCTGGAGGCGGGCCGCCTTCTCCAAAGCGCCCTTCTCGTCGCCGTTCATCAGCGTCTGCAGGACGTGGCCGCCCAGACAGCCGGTGGTGGCGATGACACCCTCGGCGTGGTCGGCGAGGACCTCCCAATCGACCCGGGGCTTGTAGTAGTAGCCCTCCATGAACGCCCGCGACGCCAGTTGGATCAGGTTCTTGTAGCCGGTGTTGTTCTCGGCCAGCGCGATCATGTGGTAGTAGAGCTTCTTGCCGCCTTCGGTGCTGCCGCCCGAGTCGTCGACCCGTCCTCGACGACTGGGCCGCTCCGAGCGATGCTCGTCGGCCTGGTACAGTTCGCAGCCGATGATCGGGTTGATGTTGTGCTTCTTGCACGCCCGATAGAAGTCGAGGACCCCGTACATGTTGCCGTGGTCGGTGATACCGAGCCCCGGCATGCCGTCGGAGGCCGCTTTGGCCACCAGCTCGTCGAGCCGGGAGGCGCCGTCCAGCATCGAATACTCGGTGTGTACATGAAGATGCACGAATGACGAGTTCGACGATGCTGGCACAGACTAGACCCTTGACTTCCGACCTTGGCTTCTCGTGGCGGCTGACGCGACCACCGGCTGACCGGGTTCGCTGCCGGCCCGACCCGCCGGGCGTGTTGACGTCCACAGGCACATCCACAGGGTTTGTCCACATTCTGTGGACGAATCACATGGATGTCATTTCCTCCGAACCGATGCTACCGAGCTTGCGTCGATCGGCCAAGCCAATCCACCGACATTCCCCCATGAACCTGGCGCGACGGGGCCGGCTTCACAGGTAGACGCCGCTCCCCGGGCCCTCATTGGGGGTCCGGGCGGTCGGCAGGCCTTGTTGCGCCCGATGCATCTGTTCCAGTTGCTGACGGGCTGCGGCCTGCTGGGCGAACAGGGTGGCCTGGATGCCATGGAAGAGTCCCTCCAGCCAGCCGACGAGCTGGGCCTGCGCCACCCGCAGTTCGGCTCCGCTCGGTATGTCGTCGGCATCGAACGGAAGGGCCAGTCGTTCGAGCTCCTCACGCAGATCAGGCGACAACGACGAGGCCAACTCGCTGACCGACGTCTCGTAGATCTCCCGCAGACGGTCGCGACCCGGCTCGTCGAGTTCGGTGGAACGGACCTCCTCGAGGAGCTGCTTGATCATGGTGCCGATCCGCATCACTTTGGCCGGTTCGGACACACTTGCTCGCTCCTCGTCCTCGTGGGTGTTGTCGGCCTGGGGCGCCGGATGTTCGACGATCTCGGGTGTCTCGGGCTGGGGCAGATCAGTCATGGGTTCATCCGCTTCGGTCGGGGGTCGGGCAGCAGCCGCCGTCGGCAAGAGCTGTGAAGAGCTGTCAAGCGAAGTGTAGGTCCAACGTCGGCACGGCCGACGCTACACGATCGTTGCCACGCAGGGAACCAGCATCTCCGCAGCCGTCAAGGAACCGTGCCGCCCTACCAGCTCGAACGGACCGGTGTCGGCCGGATCGGAGTAGCCGATCGGTTCGAACGGAAGCATCGCCACATCGCCGAGCCGGTCGATGACCCCGCTCGAAATCCCGGGGCCGAACCAGCCTTCGTCGAGAATCTGATCTCTGCTGCGGATCCAGGCCTCGTGGCTGTGATGCGCAACGGCGGCCTCGACCACCCGACCGATATCGCCTCGATCGCAATGGAGCCACCGGAAACGCGCCTCGCCCGAGAGCAGGGTGACGCCGTCGAGCACGTCCTGGTTGATCGGGTGGATCCGGTCGCCGCAGTCGACCTGACCGTGATCGGCGGTGATGACGAGCGTTGTTCGCGAAGGGAGGGCGTCGACCACGTCGCCCACCATCCGGTCGACGAAGGCCAGCTCGGCCTCGTACTCGGTGCCGAGGCCGTACTCGTGTGCCACCTTGTCGACACCGTCGTAGTACGCATACACGACATCCTCGCCAGAGCGAACGACACGGGCCAGCTCGTGAACGAGGACGGCCGGCGTTCGGTAGCCGGTGAGACGCCCACCCCGAAGGTGGGCCCGGCTGAACCCCGTCGTCTGGAACTCGGCCTTGGTCACCAGGGCCATCGGCCGACCCATGAACGGGGCGTAGGGCTGGATGAGCTCGGGGGGAACGGTGGTGCGGCAGTCGGGCCGCTCGGTGCTACCCCACCGCAGCGAGTTGAACACCATGTCGTCGATCACCATCCGGTAGCCGACGATTCCGTGCTGCGACGGCGGCAGCGAGGTGGTGACCGAGGTGAGTGCCGACGCCGTCGTCGACGGGGCCACGGTTGTGATCGAGTCGCCGAGGAAGGCGCTCAGGTTGGGAAGGAGATGGCGCCAGCGGGCCATCTGCACCCAACCGAGCCCGTCCAGCACGAAGAGCACCCGAGGTCCGGGTCCGAACCGAACGGGGAGTGGGCCGGGATCAGCCGAGGTGAGGGCCGGCAGCAGGTCGGTCAGGCATCCGCGTCCGTACGCCGGGAGGATCATTCCATCCGCCGGAGAACCGTTCGGCGACTCGACGTTCGCTGGGGTTGGTTCCCGTACGACGGGTTCCGGTGTCACCTGGCTGAACCCGAGGTTGCGAGGTGGTTGTGATCCGTCATTGCATCAATTGTGCCAGCACGATCGCCGCCCAACAATGAATGAGCGAAAGTTGTTAGCCATTCGAAGCGGATCCCCGGGCGCGACGACTGACGACGGCTCGGGAAACCACTGGCCGGGCCCACAGCCGCTACCTTGGTTTACGTGAGAGTGTCCACCCGGGGCGATTACGCAAGTCGAGCGCTTCTGTCGTTGGCTCTTCATCAGGACCAATCCGGGCCGACGACGGTTCGGGACATCGCCGAGAGAACGGGCCTTCCCCAGCCATACCTGGAACAGATCCTGCTTGCGTTGAAGGGCGCCGGCCTGGTCCGTTCAAAACGCGGTGTCGGCGGAGGCTACGTGCTGGCCCGACCACCGGCCGAGATCAACCTGGCCGAGATTCTGCGGGCCGTCGACGGGCCCATCGTGCTCGGCGACTTCGGCGACCCTCACACCGACGGGGCCTGCGACCACGAGGGCCAGTGTGTGCTGCTGTCGATCTGGCATTCGATCGGCAACGAAATGAAGCAGCGGCTGGAGACCTTCTCGCTGGCCGACATCGCCGCCATCGCCGGAGGTGGCCAGCCCTGGCCCACGTCCTCGTGACAAACGGGGAGGCGGAAGTTCCGGCCGAGGCGGCCCGCCCGGTCGAACAGGCCATCCGTCGACGGCGGATGATTCGGTCGTTCGCCCCCGAGCCACTGGACCCCGACCTCGTCAGCCGCCTCCTCGACACGGCCCGCCGAGCTCCGTCGGCCGGCAACTGCCAGGCCGCGGGATTCATCCTGCTCGACACGCCAGAACTCATCGCCCGCTACTGGGACACCACGCTTCCGCCGCCACGGCGTGACGGCTTTCGCTGGCAACAGCTCCTGGACGCCCCCGTCCTCGCCATCGTCACCACCGAACCCGATCGTTACCCGGCGCGATACACGGAGCCCGACAAGGTCGCCTCGGGCCGAACCTCACCGGATCGATGGCCTGTCCCCTACTGGTGGGTCGACGCCGGCGCGGTGGCCCAGAACCTGCTCCTCCTGGCCGTCGAGGAGGGGCTCGGGGCTTGCCTGTTCGGTCCGTTCGATCACGAGGCGGCGCTCAAGGAGGAGTTCGGTGTCGACCCATCGCTCCGCCTCGTGGCCACCATCGCCCTCGGTCATCGCCTCGACCCCGCTGCCCCCGAGGAGCCGGGGCGTTCGGCCGGACGCGCCCGACGATCGCTTGACGAGCTGATCATCCGTCCGAGGTCTCGGTCGTCTCGGCCTCCAACCGGCTGACAACGGCGGCCAGGTCGGCCGGCAGCGCCGACTCGAATTGCATCGTCTCGCCGGTGCGGGGATGCTCGAATCGCAGCTCGGCCGCGTGAAGGAACGGCCGGTCGAGCGGTAGGCCGAGGCGGGCTCCGCCGTAACGATCATCACCTACGACGGGATGGTCGATGGCGGCGAAGTGGGCCCGGATCTGATGGGTCCGACCGGTTTCCAGCCGGCATTCGACAAGGGAGCAGCGCGGATGGGTGAAGCGGCGAACGACCCGGTAGTGGGTGCGTGCCGCCTTACCGTCGGCCACGACGGCGCGACGGGTCGGATCCCGGGGTGAGCGACCCAATGGAGCATCGATGATCCCGGCATCGGATTCGACGTCCCCGACAACAAGCGCTCGGTAGAGCCGTCCGACCGAGCGTCCGGAGAACTGATCGACGAGATGCCGGTAGGCCTCGTCGTTGAGCGCGACGACCAGCAGGCCTGACGTGCCGCGGTCGATCCGGTGGACGACGCCGGGGCGCTCCGACGCAGGGTCGGCGGCGGCCAACTCACGGAGGGCCGGGAACCGGCTGAGCAGTCCTTGGATGAGCGTCCCGTCGGTGACCCCCGAGCCGGGGTGAACGACCAAACCCGCCTGCTTGTCGACCACCACGATGTCGTCGTCCTCGTACACGACCGTCGTCGGCACCGTGGAATCGGCTTCCAGCGAATCGTCGAACTCGGCAACCTCGATGACCACGACGTCGTTGACGCCGACCCGCTGGGACGGCTTGTCGGGCACTGCGGCTCCCAGAGTCACCTTCCCGGTCTCCAGGAGGGCCAGCGCCTGACTACGGCTCACACCGGCAACCATGGCCACCACCCGGTCGATGCGCTGCCCGGCGAGGGCCGGCGGGATCGTTTCGGTGATGATCCGCTCGGCGGTCACCCGCTGTGATCCGCGGCCGACGGTTGGTGTTCCGGTGACGGTGGCGCGTCGTCGGGGTCGGGTTCGGAACGGAGCCATGCCAGCGCCACGAACCCGATCACCCCGCAGACGACGGCGGCGTCGGCCACGTTGAACACGGGCCACCAGCCGAGGTCCACGAAGTCGACGACGGCACCGGACCCGAAGCCGTCGTCGGCCCGGGTGACCCGATCGATGAGGTTGCCGATGGCGCCACCGGCGACCAAGCCGAGCAGGACCGGTCCGAGCCGGTCCTGCCGCCGAGCAGCCGCGACGAGCAGTGCCACCGTGATGACGCTGACGAGAATGCCGAGGATCTGCCCGAACCCCTGCCCGCGGGCGAAGGCGGCCCCGGTGTTGAACACCAGGTGGAGCCGGGCCCCCGCGATAAGATCGATGCAGGCGTCGGGTGTATCGCAGGAGCCCGGGAGCAGCCGATCGAGGGCCCACTGCTTGGTCAGCTGATCGACGACGGCAACCGCCGACACAACCGGCAGAGCCCATCGGAGACCGCCGAGGCGACGACGGGTCAGAACATCGACGTCTTGTGCTTCACGCATACCGAGGCTTCGGGAATGGCCTCAAGCCGTTCTTTGGGAATGATGTCGTCGCCGGCCAGGCACAGGCCGTAGGTCTTGTTGTCGAGCCGCTCGAGCGCCGCATCGATGTCGGCCACCGACTGGCGGGCGGCGGCGGACAGCGCAAGGTCGCGGTCACGTTCGACGGCGATGGTGTCGCCCTCGCCGGATTCCTCGTCGAACTGGACGTCGCCGGGCTCGCGATCGGCCATCAGAGCGGCGGCCTCCGCCGCCAAGCGATCAGCACTCGAGGTGTAGTTGGCCCGCTCCTCCAGCAGGCGTTCGCGCTGCTTGGCCAGCCACTTCGCATCGTGAAGATACTTGTAGCTCTTGGGAATCGTGCGTTCCGACGGGTCGGTGGGGGTGGTCGATCTCGTCACCTTGTTCCTCGTGGTCGTGGATCCTGATTTGGTGGAGGATCGGCGTGAACTCGTGCCGCGTGGAGCCTGTTTCTTTGTGCTTGTCCGCGGTGCGGCCTTCTTCGCCGACGCCTTCTTCGTTGCTCTGGTGCCGCCCGCAGCCTTCTTGGTCGTGGTGCTTGCGGCAGACTTGCGAGTGGTCTTCTTCGTTGCCTTCTTCGTGGTTTTGCTGGCGGCCTTCCTGGTTGCCTTCTTTGTCGTCTTCTTCGCCGGCGCGGACTTCTTGGCCGGCGCCTTCTTGGCCGGCGCGGACTTCTTGGCCGGCGGCTTCTTTGTCGTCTTCTTCGCTGGCGCGGACTTCTTGGCGGGCGCCTTCTTCGTGGGCTTTCGAGCCGACGCTCCGGTTGCCTTCTTGGCCGCTGCTCCGGTGGACTTCTTGACAGGTGCCTTCTTCGTCGACTTGGCGGTCGCCTTCTTCGCAGGGGTGCGCCCGGAAGATTTCTTGGCCGACTTCTTGGCCGTTGAGCGTTTCGTTGCCACGTTGCCGTCGCCTTCTCTGCATTCCGACCGGGACGGATCTCATCCACTGAGGGGCCACGGCGAACCGACGCAACCTCTCGTCCACCCCGTGGGGCGGCACGGCCAATAGGTCGGCGTATTGTAGAGGCAAGCCAGGCCATCCGCAACGACACGGCTTCCTGTCCGTTCGACGCGGCGTCGGCAAGGCTACTCCTGGCATCATCATGGCCACCGGCGGAACACCCGATCGATGCAAAATGGCCGAGTTCCACGGTCCGACAGGGATATCGTGACCTCATGGTTTCTCGTCAGTCACCCCCCTACCCTTCAGTTCCCTCGCGCCCCGATTACCCGGCGATCGAGCGAGCGATTCTGAAGCGCTGGGAGGACGAGGACACCTTCGCCGCCTCGGTCGAGCAACGACCTCCGGCCACCGAGGGCGGCAGTCAGTACGTGTTCAACGACGGTCCACCGTTCGCCAACGGACTGCCCCACTACGGCCACCTGCTCACCGGCTATGTGAAGGATGTCATCCCCCGCTTCCAGACCATGCGGGGAAACCGGGTCGAGCGCAACTTCGGTTGGGACTGCCACGGCCTTCCCGCCGAGATGGAGACCGAAAAGGAGCTGCGGATCAGCGGTCGGCGGGCCATCACCGACTACGGCATCGACAGGTTCAACCAGGCCTGTCGCACCTCGGTGCTTCGCTACACGAAGGAATGGGAGTCCTACGTCACCCGCCAAGCCCGCTGGGTCGATTTCGACAACGACTACAAGACCATGGATCGCGACTACATGGAGTCGGTGATCTGGGCCTTCAAACAGCTGTGGGACAAAGGCCTCGTCTACGAGGCCTACCGGGTCATGCCCTATTCCTGGGGGGCGGAGACGCCGCTGTCGAACTTCGAGATCCGCCTCGACGACGCAACCCGACCGCGCCAGGACCCCGCGCTGACCGTCGGCTTTCGGTTGCACCCGGCAGCCGGCGACCCGGGTCCGATGACCATCCTGGCGTGGACCACCACTCCGTGGACGCTGCCTTCGAACCTGGCACTCGTCGCGGGCGCCGACATCGACTACGCCGTCGTCCCGGCCCCCGACGGCAGCCCGTTCACCGGTCACCTCGTCCTCGCCAAGGCCACCCTCGAGCGCTATCAGGTCGAACTTGGCGACGATGTGACCCCGACCATGGTCCTGAAGGGCTCCGACCTCGTCGGCCGTCGTTACGAACCGCTGTTCCCCTACTTCGAGGGCTGGGCCAACGCATTCCAGGTGCTGGCCGACGACTACGTCGACACCGGCGAAGGAACCGGCGTGGTCCACACCGCTCCCGGTTTCGGCGAGGACGATCAGCGGATCGGCGAAGCCAACGGGATCGCACTCGTCGTCCCCGTCAACGACGAGGGTCGCTTCACCACCGAGATCACCGACTTCGCCGGCCAGAACGTGTTCGACGCCAATCCCGAGATCATCCGCTGGTTGAAGGAGCGGGACCGGGTGTTCCGCCACGAGACCTACGACCACAACTACCCCCACTGCTGGCGGACCGACACGCCGATCATCTATCGGGCCATCAACTCCTGGTACGTGAAGGTGACCGAGATCACCGACGAGCTGCTCGAGGCCAACCAGAAGATCAACTGGATCCCCGAACACGTCCGCGACGGACAGTTCGGCAAATGGCTGGAGGGCGCCCGCGACTGGTCGATCAGCCGCAATCGGTTCTGGGGCTCCCCCATCCCGATCTGGCGAAGCGACGATCCCGCCTTTCCTCGCATCGACGTCTACGGAAGTCTGGACGAGATCGAGGCCGACTTCGGCGTGCGCCCCGACGACCTGCACCGACCGTTCATCGACGAACTGGTCCGACCGAACCCCGACGACCCGACCGGCCGCTCCATGATGCGGCGTGTCCCCGAGGTGCTCGACTGCTGGTTCGAGTCGGGTTCGATGCCCTTCGCCCAGCTTCACTACCCCTTCGAGAACGTCAAGCGGTTCGAGGATCACAACCCGGCCGACTTCATCGTGGAGTACATCGCCCAGACCCGCGGCTGGTTCTACACCATGCATGTGCTGTCGGTGGCGCTGTTCGGCGAACCGGCCTTCTCCAACGTGATCTGTCACGGCGTGGTGCTTGATTCCGAGGGCCTCAAGCTGTCGAAGAAGCTTCGCAACTACCCCGACCCGCTCGAGGTGTTCGAGACGGTCGGCTCCGACGCGCTTCGGTGGTATCTCATGAGTTCGCCGATCCTGCGCGGCCTCGACCTGCGCATCGAGAAGGACGGCTCCGACGTTCGGGAGGTCGTCCGCCAGGTCCTGAATCCGATCTGGAGCGCCTACAGCTTCTTCACCCTCTACGCCAACGCCGACGGCTACCGGGCGTCGATCCGCACCGATTCGAACGACGTGCTGGACCGTTACATCCTGGCCAAGACCCGGGAGATGGTCGAGGCGACCACCCAGTACCTCGACGCCTACGATCTCGCCGGCGCCTGCGAGTCGATCCAGGGATTCCTCGACGCGCTGACGAACTGGTACATCCGACGAAGTCGGGAGCGGTTCTGGAACAGTGAGGGTGACGGCTCGAAATCGGTCGATGCCGACGCGCTCGACACCCTGTACACCGTGCTCGTCACCCTGACCAAGACGGCGGCCCCCCTGCTGCCCTTCATCACCGAGGAGATGTGGAGCGGCCTGGTCGACGGGCGCGAGCGCCAGTCGAGCGTCCATCTCCAGGACTGGCCCGATCCCTCCGCCCTTCCCGCCGATCACGACCTGGTGTCGGGCATGGATCGGATCAGGGCCGCCGCATCGACGGCGCTGTCGTTGCGTGACTCACACGGGTTGCGTATCCGCCTGCCCCTGGCGCGGGCCGTGATCGCCGGAGCCGACGTCGATGACCTCGCGCCCTTCACCGACCTGCTGGCCGATGAGATCAACGTCAAGTCGGTCGAGTTGACCGACGACGTCACCGAGTTCGGCTCCTTCCGCCTGCAACCCAACGGGCGAGTGCTCGGTCCCAGACTCGGTCCCGAGGTCCAGAAGGTCATCAAGATGGCGAAGGCCGGCGACTGGACGGCCAACGCCGACGGCACCGTCACCGTCGGCGACCAGGTGCTGCAGACCGACGAATTCGATCTGCGGCTCCAGCCTCTCGACGGCGTGACCGCCGCGGCGCTGCCCGACAACTCGGCCGTCGTCGTGCTCGACACCGACGTGACCCCGGAACTCGAAGCCGAGGGTCGCGCACGCGACCTGGTTCGGGTCATCCAACAGGAGCGCAAGGATCGTGATCTGCAGGTCACCGACCGGATCCGACTGACCCTCGATCTACCCGAGACACTGGCCAACTCCCTCCAGCCGCACCTGGGCTGGCTGCAGAGCCAGGTACTCGCCGTGGAGCTGGCCGAGGGTCGGAACCTGGCGGCGACGGCCAAGATCGACGGTCGGGAGATCGGTTTCGATTTCGAACCGGTCGGCCGGCAGTAGCCCAGCCGGTGCCGAACAGGCCCGGTTCAGGGCCGAGTGAAAGCGCGCCCTGGAGAGTTGCGAAAAAGGACTTCGGCCTCTTCGAAAGAGAGCCGTGTTGGGCAATGCATGAAGGGGTACAGGAGATCAAGTGCATGAGGAGGTCAACGATGCAGTACGCATACGTGGTGACGTGGAATGGTGCCGTGCCGGGTCGCGAGATGAAGGCGATCGAGTACGGAGCGGAGGTCCAGGAATACTGGGGCAAGCTGGCGGCCGAGGGCCAGTGCAGCGAGCCGGAGATGTTCTTCTTCCCCGACGGTCATGGCATGTGGATGGTGAAGGGCGAGTTCGAGACCCTCGAGCAGCTCTGGTACACCGACGAAGGGCAGCGCCTGGTCGTCAAAGGCCGCTGGTTGCTCGAGGACTTCGGCTACGAACTCGTTCAGACCGGCAACGCCGCTGACCAGTACCTGGCCGTCTTCGCCGACGTCGGCAGGGAGTTGGCGCTGGCCTGATCCAGGCAACGACACAACGCGTCACTTCATACGTCAGGCCCCACCTGAACCCGCAGGTGGGGCCTGGGGTTGAAAGCCCGTCTCGTGAGGGAGTACGACTGGGAAAAGGGTCTTCGAAGGGCGACACTCATTGGATATGATCGATACGACGATCCCTTGGATCGGTGGCGACAGCGGACAGACCGAGGAGTGACCGAGCCGTTGAGGCAATTGAGCAAGGCGTTGTTCGCCGTTCTGCTTCTGCCAACAGCGTGCGGCTCCTTGCTCTCGACCCAAAC
>Ga0224512_10000985_pt1 | contig 28515 bp, 30 predicted proteins | sample SF_May12_sed_USG_4_FD_169103 | JGI IMG/M metagenome (GOLD analysis project Ga0224512, IMG submission 169103) | Sediment microbial communities from San Francisco Bay, California, United States - SF_May12_sed_USGS_13 | ecosystem: Environmental > Aquatic > Marine > Sediment | place: USA... | reverse complement strand
GACTTTTCAAAAATCAGTGTACTCATAAGTTGGCTAGTCCCCGTCAACCTTGATGCCCAACGCGCGCAGCGCGGCCGCGTAGTCCGGTTCTGTCGATATGTCTTCGATGTGTTCGTGATGCACAACCGTGTTGTTCTCGTCCATGACGACGACGGCGCGAGCAAACATGCCCGCCAGCGGGCCGTCCATTATTTGCACGCCATAGTTCTCGCCAAACCCGGCGTGGCGAATCGCCGATAATCCGATGACATTTCTGAGATCGTGCTGTTTCATGAATCGGCCATGAGCGAAAGGCAAGTCGTAAGAAACCATCAGCATCGCGACGTCATCGACGCCTTCGGCGTAGCGATCAAACTCGATAACCGACTTTGCACACACGTCCGTGTCGATACTGACGAAAATGTTGATCACCTTGCGCATGCCTGTCCAGTTCGCCAGCGAAACATCCTGCAATTTTGTGTTGACGAGTGAAACATCGGGCGCATACGAGCCGATAGCCGGTAGTTCACCGGCTGTTCTGTAGATTACGTTTTCATATTTGAATATGGCCATAGCGACGTCAGGCTGAATGCCCCCTCTCCTCTGCAAATATCTCGGCAACTGCGGCAACGTAAGCATCAATATCTGCATCCGTCTTTGTCTCTGTTGCACAGACAAGTAACGCATCTTCGAAACTCGGATGGCTGCCAGACAAGTCGTAGCCACCCAGAATATCTCTGGCCGCCAGCGCGCCGAGCACAGGTGCGACCGGCCGGTTCAACTGTACCGCCACTTCATGGAAGTGCGGCCCCTCGAACAGTCGACTCACGCCGTCAATTGTGGTCAGACCGGCAACGAGTCGCGTGGTCGCCTGCAGCGAGCGCAACGCGATCTGGCGCAGACCTTCGAATCCGAGCAACGACATGTAGATTGTTGCAGCAGTCACCATGAGTCCCTGATTCGTGCAGATATTGGAGGTCGCCTTCGAGCGCCTGATGTGTTGCTCGCGCGCCTGCAGTGTCAGCGTAAAGCCCGGTTCACCGTCGAGGTCCGTCGTTCGCCCCACTATGCGGCCCGGCATCTGCCGCACGTGCTTGTGCTTGCACGTCATGAAACCGAAGTACGGCCCGCCCGATGACAGCGGCACGCCCAATGGCTGCCCTTCGCCGCAAGCGATGTCGGCGCCATCTTCACCCCAATGACCCGGCGCTTTCAGGAGCGCAAGCGATATCGGATTAACGATCGCGATCACGAGAGTGCCGCGCTCATGCGCCCAGTTGGTCAGTCGGTCAACATCCTCGAGCGTGCCAGGGAATGCGGGTTGCTGAATGACAAGTGCTACCGGCGCCTCCTCGTCGTTGAACGACATGTCGGCATTGCCCGTCACACCGTCCATCGGCACTCGCTCAAATGTGATGCCCTGACTGCCCGCGATCGCCAGGGCGACCATTTCATAGGTCGGGTTGACCCCGGGCGCCAGCAGAATGCGCCCCGACTTGTTCTTGCGATTCGTGCGCACGGCCATCAGTGCTGCCTCGGCCAGCGCAGACGCTCCGTCATACAGCGATGCATTGCTGACATCGAGGCCGGTCAACTCGGTGATCATCGTCTGGTATTCGTAGATCGTTTGCAGGGTTCCCTGGCTTGCTTCTGCCTGATATGGCGTGTAAGCGCTGTAGAATTCGCCACGCGTTGCGATGTCCCAGACAGCCTGTGGAATATGATGCTCGTAGGCGCCGGCTCCGATGAAACACAACGGTGCTCCGTCTCTGGCCGCGCGCCTGCGCATCAGTCGCGTGATCTCCATTTCGCTCATCGCGGCGGGAACACCATCCAGGGAATTGATCAGCAGGTCGGCGGGAATCTCATCGAACAGCGCGTCCAGATCGGGCGCACCAATCGCCGCGAGCATCTCCCGGGTGTCATCTTCTGTATGCGGTATGAAAGGCATGATTCTACTCAGGCATCCTCTTCGTCCAGCAGGCTCTGATAAGCCTCGGGACTCAATAACTCAGATTCGTCAATGGCTCCGCTGGGCTGCAACTTGACGATCCATCCATCGCCATACGGATCCGCGTTGATCCTCTCGGGGTCATCGGCCAGTTCCTCGTTGATCGCCGTTATGGTGCCGTCAATCGGCGCATAGACATCCGAGGCCGCTTTAACAGACTCGACGACAGCCATGTCTCCGCCTATGTCGACCTCCAGCCCAACTTCAGGTAGCTCGACGTAGACGAGATCGCCGAGCGCAGCCTGTGCGTGATCGGTGACACCAACTGTGACGCTGCCATCATCTTCGCGACGCAGCCATTCATGATCATTTGTGTACAGCAAATCTCCGGGCAACTCACTCATTTGTCTTCCCTCCCTAAAACAGCTTCTCTCATTTCAGCCCCACAGGTCTCAAACTTCAATGCGCACCTGTCCGTTACGTACAAATGGCGTCTTCACAATGCGCACCCGCAGCAATTTGCCGCGCACATCCACCTGTGCCCTGTCGTAATCGCCAGCGGGTAATCGCGCCAGCGCGATCGATCGGCCGATCGTAGGCGAAAATCCGCCGCTCGTAATCTCGCCATCACCAATACTGTCGACGACGACACGCTGATGGTTTCTGAGGACGCCTTTGTCTTCCAGCAGCAGGCCTGCAAAGCGGCGCGTGGCCGAATCAGCGCGCTGCTTTTCGAGTGCTGCACGGCCAATGAAGTCGCGATCGTCCGGCTCCCAGGCAACGGTCCAGCCAAGGCCGGCCTCGAGCGGGGAAATCGTTTCATCCATATCGGAGCCATAGAGATTCATTGCCGCCTCGAGTCGCAACGTATCCCGCGCGCCCAGTCCACACGGAGCCGCTCCGCCGCTGACCAGGCAATCCCAGATCGCGGGCGCGCGCCCTGCGGGCATCAGGATCTCCCAGCCGTCTTCACCCGTATAACCCGTGCGCGCGACAAACAACTCGCCAGCTTCCATGCCCGTGAACAACTTGAGCGCCAGTGCTTGCTCAGCCCATTCGGCACCCAGACAAGGCGCGGCCAATTCACGCGCATTCGGTCCCTGGACAGCGATCATCGCCAGCTCGGCGCGCTCATCGACGCTAACGTCGAAATCCTCGGCATGCTTGCGTATCCAGGCCAGGTCTTTATCACGTGTCGCGGCGTTCACGACGACACGAAACCAGCTATCGTGCATGAAGTAGACGATGAGATCGTCGATGACTCCACCACTCTCGTTCAACATACAGGTATACAGGGCTTTGCCCGATTCCTTGAGCTTTGCGACATCATTAGCCAGCAGATGACGCAGGAAATCCCTGACGCGTTCGCCTTCGAGATCCACGATGGTCATGTGCGAGACATCGAATACGCCCGCGTTGTTGCGTACCGCGTGATGTTCTTCTTTTTGCGAGCCGTAATGCAGCGGCATATCCCAGCCACCGAAGTCCACAATGCGCGCGCCGGCTGCAACGTGCCTGTCGTACAACGGCGTTTTCGATCCCATATCCTTTCCTTCGAGCCATGAGCAAAAGGGGCGACAGACCTCGCGATCTGTCGCCCCTCTGTCCTTCAAAACCTGAGAGATCAATGGCTTGTCGGCCACTTACCCCTTCGGTGGGCCGCTGTACGGGCCGCTCTCCAGAGCCAATCAGCGGTCACAGTCCTTCTGCCTGAGCGTTTCCGGGCGTGTTGCGCCTTCGGCGCCCCGAACTGTCAGTCGATGCCTGAATCGACGACAATCGAGGTCTCTTCTGAGCTCGCTTTGGATTGGTTCGCGAATCATAGCCAATGCGGCCGCCGGTTGCCAGCCAGACGGCGGGAAGTGACAATGCCGCCACCGCAAAGATCGGAGACCGGAATGCACAAGGTTCACCTCGGCCTGGCCACCCTATTGCTCCTCACACACGTCGCCGCAGCAGGACCCGCCGACGATTTCTCTGCCCTGCTCGATGAGGCCTGGGAGCGGCACCTCGTCGAGAACCCGCTGTTCGCCTCAGAGCTCGGCGATCGTCGCTACAACGATCGCTGGCCCGACAACAGCCTCGACGCAATCGAGACAAGACAACAGGAAACACGCGCGTTCCTGCAACGGCTTTACGGTATCGACCGAAGCGCCCTGTCCACAGCGGAGCAACTCAACTACGAACTGTTTCGCCGCTCTCTGCAAGACCGCGCCGACCTGTTTGAATTCAATGCTCACCTCTTGCCCTTCAGCCACAGCGGCGGCGTGCAGAACCTGGATGATAAGGCAACCCGGCTGAGATTCTCGACACTCAAGGATTACGAAGACTGGCTCGCGCGACTCGGCCAGGTGGACATTGTCATCAAGCAGACTATCGATCTCGCCGAACGTGGCCGCAAGTCGGGGATGATGCCACCCAGGATCCTGATGCAACGGATCCCTGACCAAATTGCCATGCAACTGGTCGATGCACCGGAGGCGAGTCCGTTCTATAAGGTATTTGCCGAGCTGCCGGAGTCGTTGACGGATGCTGATCGGCAGCAACTGAGGTTGCTCGCGCGCGAGACGATCGCCGATACGGTTTTGCCCGCGTACCGCAGGTTGGACAAGTACTTCTCAGGCACCTATTTGCCCGCCAGCCGGGATTCGATCGGCCTGTCCGAGCTGCCGGGTGGCGACGACTGGTATGCGCAGCTCGTCAGGCAATTTACAACGACGCAGATGTCTGCAGACCATATTCATCGCCTCGGCCTCGACGAAGTGCGCCGTATACGCGATGAAATGCAAGAGATCATCGACGAACTCGACTTCGCTGGCAGCTTTCAGGACTTCCTGGTGTTCCTGCGCGAGGACCCGCAGTTCTATTTCGATAATCCGCAGGACCTGTACCAGGCCTATCTTGCGACGAGCAAGCGCATTGACCCGGAACTCGTCAGGCTATTCGGCAAGTTGCCCCGCATGCCGTACGGTGTAAAACCCATTCCCGAGTCGATGGCAGCGGATACGACGACAGCGTATTACTCGCGACCGGCTGCTGACGGTAGCCGCGCAGGAATCTACTGGGTAAACCTTTACAAGCCAGAAGTGCGGCCCAAATATGAAATCGAAGTGTTGTCGGTGCATGAAGCGATGCCAGGCCACCATTTACAGATTGCTCTTCAACAAGAACTGCCTGACATACCGAACTTCCGGCGTTTCATGGGCTTCACCGCCTTCGTCGAGGGCTGGGGTTTGTACAGCGAGAGCCTCGGTCCCGAGCTCGGCCTGTATAAAGATCCCTACGCTCGATTCGGGGCGCTGACGTATGAAATGTGGCGCGCTGTCCGTCTCGTTGTCGACACAGGTATTCATTACAAGGGCTGGACGCGTCAGCAGGCTATCGATTTTTTCAAGGACAATGCAGCGAAGACCGAATTTGACATAATTAACGAGATCGATCGCTACATCGGCCGGCCAGGACAAGCGCTGGCTTACAAGATTGGCCAGCTCAGGATTCAGACCATCAGAAACCGGGCCGAACTCGCACTAGGCGACAGATTCGACATACGCGCCTTCCACGATGAACTGCTTGGCGGCGGAGCGCTACCGCTCGATATTCTCGAGCAGCGCATGGATGCGTGGTTGCAGGCGCAGCGGTAAGGCTTTGCGGGCAGCGTCACAGACACAAGCGAGATATTCATCTCGGAAGTAATGGCACTAATCAATTAGTCTATCAATTACAGGATCTTAAGGTCTGCGGCAAGGACGCCTGATGTCTCTTCAAAAGAAAATTGTTGTCGTATTCATCGTGCTCGGGGCCGTATTTTCACTCGGCAGCTATGCCGGACTGACGACTTTTGTGTTTCCGGCATTCGAGGATTTCGAGCAGGAATCTGCGACGCAGAATCTGGTCAGAATGCGCCGGGCGATTGACGCCGAGTTGCACTCGCTCGATATCGTCAACCGCGAGTATTCGGAATGGGACCACACCTACGAATACGCACTCGGCCGACGCGACGACTACGTCGCCGAGAATCTCGATATTGCGTACTGGAACAATGTCGACATCAACATGATGCTGTTTTTCGACCTGGACGGCGAGATGATCTGGGGTAGCATTGTCGACAGGTCGGTCAGAATCGAACGTCCGGTGGCCGACGAACTGTTGCAGGCGCTGACTGCCGATCATCCGTTGCTGCACCATCGCGGCGATCCCGGCGTGACACTCGGATTCCTGCAGACCAGATCAGCGCCAATGATGGTCGCCTCGCAACCGATATTGACCAGTGCTGCACAGGGTCCGACTGCGGGAACGCTGGTCATCGGCAAGTATCTGGACGAAACTCGTGTCAACGAATTGGCGGAACGCGCCAGTGTCGACGTGGCGATTCACTTGCTGAGCGATCAGTCGGTTCCACGTGACTACAAGGCGGCACTGGCAAATCCTGTGGGCGAGGATATCGCAACCCATTGGACTTACGATGAGAATACGGTAAGCGGATTCCAGGCCATTACGGATGTGTTTGGGATACCCGCCTTTGTCCTCGAGGTTGGCACGCCAAAGAAGATCACCGGAATCGGGCACAATACGATCAATACAGCGCTGGTTTTTTTCGTCATAGCCACTGTCATATCGCTGCTCACCGCGTGGCTGTTCACACGCAATCTGATCGTCACGCCCGTCACCAGCCTCACGCGGCATATTCTGCGCATCAAAAAGACCGGCAATTTCGATGAACCCATCGAATCCATGCAAAACGATGAAGTGGGTGTGTTAGCGCAGGAATTCGGTACTCTGGCGACGAGTCTCGGTGCCGCGCAGAGAGAGCTGGAGTCAGCGCGCGACCAGGCTCTGGCGATATCGAATGCCAAGTCTGACTTTCTGGCGCGCATGAGTCATGAAATCCGAACACCGATGAATGGCGTCCTGGGAATGATCGAACTTCTGAACAGCACTCCGCTTACCCGAACTCAAATGAGCTACGCGCGATCGAGTCAGGAAGCAGCGAGAACACTGCTGGATATCATCAACGACGTTCTCGATTTTTCCAAAATCGAGGCAGGAAAACTGCGCCTTGAAACTGTTCGATTCGAACTCAACCCATTCCTGACTGATGTAACGAACAGTCTCATGAGCCTGGCCGAACAGAAAGGCCTGCGCCTCAGCTGCGTCGCTCCGGAAGGCCCTGAGCTGGTCGTCGAAGGCGACCCGCTGCGACTTCGCCAGGTACTGACGAACCTGATCGGCAACGCCATCAAGTTCACGGAGCGCGGTAGTATCTTACTGCAGGTGTCGGCTCAGCCCGACGATGATGGTCTCTCGAGAATTCTGTTTGAAGTTATCGATACCGGTATCGGCATTTCGCCGCGCAAACAGCAGCACATATTCGACTCTTTCGCTCAGGAGGACGGATCGACCACGCGTCGCTACGGCGGAACCGGCCTTGGGCTGTCCATTAGCAAACAGCTAGTCGAATTGATGGGTGGCACTATTCGACTGCAGAGTCGGCCGAACAAGGGCTCGACATTCTCATTCGAGCTGCGCCTGAAGGCCAGCGACGAACTGTCCGACTCCGCAAGAAATTTCCAGCAGCATTATTACGAGTTGGCCGGCGAACCCACGGTATTCAATCAACTGCGAGGGCGCGTCCTGATTGCGGAAGACAACGCGGTTAACCAGGCTGTTGCCGTCGGCATGCTGACGGGCATGGGTGTCGAGTCCGTCGTCGTGAAAAACGGTCGAGATGCAGTGGAGACATACTGCTCCGATGACTTCGATGCCGTATTGATGGATTGCCAGATGCCTGTGCTTGATGGCTATCAGGCAACGAAGGAAATTCGGAATTTCGAGTCGCTCAATCGAAAGGATCCTGTTCGAATCATTGCAGTCACGGCCAACGTACTGGCCGGCGATATGCAGAAGTGCGTGGCGGCGGGCATGGACGATTACCTCGCCAAGCCTTTCACCAGCGATCAGTTGTATACCGCCCTCAGCAAGGTACTTCGCCCCAGCGAGCCTGTTGTGCAAGAGCCCCCCGACGGCCAGGAAGATTCGGAATCAGGTGTGACTGAATTTCCGGACATGGCTGCTGTGATTGACGCGACGGTTCTGGACGCTCTGTCGAACCTGCCGCAATCCGACCGGCAGAAGCTCGTTAATCGAGTAATCGAAACCTATCTGACGACTTCGCGGGAGCAGATGGCCCATCTTGGCAAGGCGATCGACACCGGAGACTTCAACTACGTCCGCGATACCGCGCATGCTTTGCGATCCAGCAGCGCGAATGTCGGCGCTCTGAGGCTCGCGGCGCTCTTTGGCGAAATGGAAACGTCAACGCGGCAGACAGACGAAGAACGAGCCGCTGAATTACGCGATGAGATTCAAGTCGAGTTCGCCCGCGCAGTGGAGGCACTGAAAACAAGAATTGTCGCGACCGCGGCGTGACCGACTGACGCTGCCCGTGAAGATCCATCCACACAACTAGTCATCAAATGGAATGGACGTCTGCCGCTCAGCTGCGAATTCACGACGCGCGACGCGCGCGCGATCGTTCGGACTTGCATCAGCACTGTAAATGTCATCGATTCTGGCTATGCGCGTCGCGAGTCCTGTTCGATTTGCGATTTGAATATTAAGACCCGGTCGTGCATTCATCTCGAGAATCAGCGGGCCGAGTTCCCGATCGATCACCATATCGACGCCGAGGTAACCCAGTTCGGTAACGTCGTATCCACGGGCAGCGGATTGCAGGATAAAGTCCCACTCCGGTATACGCAGGCCTGAAACCAGCGCTCCCGTGTCCGGATGCTCATCGACAATCTCGTTATCGAGAACACCGGTCAAGGTCTCGCCTAGGTTCATGTCCACGCCGGCACCGACAGCGCCCTGGTGCAAGTTGGCTTTGCCGTCGGATGCCCTGGTCGGCAGGCGCACCATCGCCATTGCGGGATAGCCACGATAGACGATAACGCGAATATCCGGGACGCCCTGGTAGCTGACTTCGGCGAATACCGGATCGAATCGAACGCAATACTCGATAAGCGCCTTGTCCGGATTACCACTCAGACTGTACTGGCCACTCACGATATTCGAGATGTGATGTGCGATCTCGTTTTCAGAAATTATCACACCGCTCGACAGCCGAAACGAATTGCGCTTGCGCTGACTGCGTCCGGTTACGACCAGGATGCCATCGCCCCCACTGCCCTGCGCCGGCTTGACGACAAAACTGTCGTGCTCGGCGACGATTCTGCCAAAGTCGCGCGCTTCACCCTGATTCGAGATGATGCCGTATAACTCCGGAACGGCCATGCCGGCGTCGAGTGCAAGCTCCTTGGTCAGGACCTTGTCGTCGACGCGCGGATACAGGCGTCGCGGATTGAGCCGCATAATGAAGTCGGCATTACGCTCATTGAGCCCGAGTACGCCTGCGCGTCGCAACTGTTCTGCCCTGGCAAACATCATCGCTCCGCCAGAGCTTTGAAACGATTCAATTCGAGCAGCCGATAACCCGTATAGCGACCCGCCAGCACGACCAGGGAAAGCACCACGAGCAGCAATTCCGGAAACGTGAAAATCAGGTGTTCGAGCCACGGCAGACCCATGAAGACGTACGCCGCGACCGCGACGATGAGACTGCCCAGGCCGGCGCGCATGGCATCAGCGGCGCCGCGCTCTTCCCATACAACGGACATGCGCTCGATGGTCATGGCGATGATGACCATCGGAAATAACGCCACTGACAAGCCGGTTTCCATGCCGAGCCGATGCGATATCATGCTGATGATCAGCATCAGGATGACGACCACAATCAAAACGGCACTCAACCTCGGCACGAGCAGCAAACGCAATCTTTCCAGCAGAAATCGAATACTCAAGCCGAGAGCGACGAGGACGGAGAACAGGATCACTCCCCAAAACAGCTTTGTTTCGCGAAATGCAAGCGCGATCAAAACGGGCATGAACGTGCCGAACGAATCGATACCAATCATATTGCGCAAAATGACCATGATCAGTGCACCCACCGGAATCATGAGCAACACGCTGTAAACAGCCTGAGTCTGAATCGGCAGACTGTACAGCGAAAAGTCGATTGCGTTGGCGCCTCGCTGGGCGACCTGCGTTTCAGCAATAGTGACGGCATCGAGATGGTTTTCCTGCACGGCAAAACTCACCTGGACGTTGCTGCCGCCTTCGACGCTGATCAGCGGCTCGTTCCCTCGCCACCAGATCAGGAATCGCTCCGGCAAATTTTCTTCTCCGGTCATCGGATTGAAATAGCGCCATCGATCGCCGTCATGGACTTCGAGCCAGGCGATGGGCTCAGCGTTTCGCTGTCTCCCCTGCAAATCGAAGCCATGTACCACGCGCGCCGGAATTCGAGCCGACGCGAGAATTGTGGTCATGCTGTCGACGAACTCCGCGCGCGTGGCCGCATTCGACGACAACAATTCGACATTCGGATCCGGCGACGGATTGTTCATCCGGCGCAGCAACTCGGCAGTGAACGACGCCGTGTCGGCCGATTGCTCTTTGACGTCCGCGACGATGACATCGACGGCTGTCTTGAATGGCTCGTTGATGACCGGGGGCGGAGGAAAGGGCGGTGTTGTGTCCGACTGGCTCGTACCGTCGTCTTGGTAAACGGAGGTGCGATAGTAAATTGTCTGCGGGCCATCGGCGCGGCGAATGGTCCACTGCGCCTCGCGACCGCCACTACCATAATTAAGGCTGAAGCCGTAGCCGCGCGACACCGAATTTTCATTGAGCATACGAAAGCCCGGCGTCAAGGTTGGTATGAGCAGATTGACTTTGATGGAGCCCGGTCCGCTATCGAAGCTGATCGATGACTCAATCGTCCACACCGACGTCTCCTGATTCCGACCGAGCGGAAAATCGAGCACCTGCCATTTGTAAACAAACAGCGACAAGCCGACAATCGCCAGGAATGCAGCGAGGCCAAACACGTATTGCTGCTTCATTGGCTTACCTGCCTGTGTTCAATGCTGACCCGGTCAAAGTCACCTTGTCGAACCCCCCATCGCCACTTTTACTGCATGGTCTCTTATCGGCCCGCTGTGATTGAAAAGGCGCATTCCCATCGTGCGTAATTCCCGGACCAGTGCTGAGTCTGTCGCAAATAATCGATTGAGACCAGTCATGAAATGCAGCATCGTCGCGTTTTGCCCTTTGCGCGCACGCTCGTAGCGGCGCAGGACCGGCCGGTCGCCGGGATGTTCTGCCCTCCCGAGTGCCTGATCAATCACGTCGGCAAGTGTCACCGCGTCCTGCAAACCAAGATTCGCGCCCTGTCCTGCCAGCGGGTGCAGCGCGTGTGCCGCATCCCCGATCAATGCGATCCCCGGCACGACATAGTGTGTAGCGTGCCGCGCACACAACGGAATCGCAGCCCGCGGCCCTGCGACCTCCAGATCGCCCAACACGTAGTCGGACGCCTCGCCGAGTATCTCACCCAATTCCGAGTCGCTTGCGTCCATCGCGCGTTCGGCACGGGTCGCCGACGTCGACCAGACAATCGAAATTCTGCCGTCGGCGAGTGGCAACATGCCCAGCGGACCGTCACGAAGGAAGCGCTGCCAGGCGGTGCCACGGTGCTCAATCTCGGGTACCAGGTGCGTAACGAGCGCCGTCTGCCCATACGGAAAGTCGCGCGTGTCGATACCGGCACAATTTCGCACGAAAGAACCTGCGCCATCGGCGCCGATAACAAGATTGGCGTCAAGCGTTCGACCCCCCTCCAGTTGCAGGCGGTGAACGCCGCCAGACTGCTGCAGTGAACTTATCCGCACTTTAAACAGAAGTTCAACGTCCACATTGTCCAGGACATCGAGAATCGCATGTCGCAACAGCGTATTCTCCACAATGAAACCGAGTTGCGGCACGCCGAACTCTGCAGCGTCGAATCGCAGGGCCGCGGAGCTATCCGGGGTATTCGACTCATCCCAGACTCGCATGCTTTCATAAGCACATACTCGCGTATCGCGCACCTCCGCCCATGCGCCGATCGTATTCATGAGTTCGGCCGATCCGGTTGCGATCGCCGATACGCGCAGCGCGACATCATCATCGATGCTGAAGGTCGGCCGGGATGCTGCATCGACAAGCGTCAATCGCAGGCGATCTCTGTGTCGGCACTTTGCCAGCAGTGCTGCCGCGGTTAACCCCGTGACTCCTGCACCGACGATCACGACGTCAAAGCGTTCGTTCACGGCAGTGGCACCCCACGCGACAGACGCGGCAATCGACCAGCCAGTCCCATTGTGTGCCTGGCAAACACAGAGCGAACACCAGGAATCAGATCGAACCCGAGCATACCGATGTTTCGCAGCGCCCTTACAGGAGTGCTCGAGTGACCGAACAGGCGCACCAACCCATCGGTAAATCCGACAAGCTTCTTCTGATCGTGCCGGCGCCAACTCGCATACCGCGCCAGTACCGACTCGTCACCGATATCTGCCTTTGCGTCAATGCTGCCCGCGCGGGCATCTGCAATACAATCGCACAATGCGGCGACGTCTCGTAAACCGAGATTGAAGCCCTGGGCTGCGGCCGGATGTAATCCGTGCGCCGAATTGCCAACCAGAACCGCTCGTTGTGCGGTCAATCGCATGGCCTTACTCAAGATCAGCGGGTATGCGGCACGCTTCCCTACTCTTGTGAATTCGCCAAGTCGATAACCAAAAATCTTCTGCAATTCAACCAGGAAGTCGACATCACTGAGCGCGAGTATGCGATCGACATCCTGCTCGGGCACGTTCCACACAAATCCCGCACGCCCGTCCGCAACTGGCAAAAGGGCAAAAGCCCCCTGTTCGGTAAAACGCTCGTACGCGCAGTTTTGCATCGGTTTTTCGGGCAGCACATTGCCTGTGACCGCGTGTTGGCCGTAGGCAAGCTGGGTTGCCGTGATGCCGATCATCGTCCGCAGCGCCGAATTCGATCCATCCGCGGCGACCAGCAAGTCACAACTCGCATTGCGCCGCTTGTTGTCGCCGTCTTCTATCGTAACGGTGGCCTCTTCCGACGAAAGACTTGCTGCGACGATGCGCGCCGGACACAGGATGTCGAGCTCGTCAACGCCGGCAAGCGCCGTTTGCAGCACGCTCCCGAGCACGCGATTAATTACGACATAGCCGAGCGCCTCGACACCCTGCTCTTGCGCATCGATGTGTGAGAAGCCAAATCGTCCTTTGTCGGAGACGTGAATGCGAGTAATCGGTGTCGCGGCGGCAACGATGTCATCCCACAGGCCCATCGCCTCGAACATTCGCTGCGAACTGCGCGAAAGAGCGGTCGAACGATCGTCAAAACTCGGTTGTGCCACCGCACTGCGCGGCACCGGCTCGACGATGGCTACGCGCAGACCGAGCGGCGCCAGTGCAATCGCGAGACTCGACCCGACCATGCCACCTCCGGCAATGACAATGTCATAGTGATTGTCGGGTTGTGGCTTCACAGTCAGTGTTGCATCAAGGCTTCGATGTCGTCCGGATCTTTGACCAGTCCCTTTGTCAGCACATCGGGGCCGGCGCTCGTTACCGCAACATCGTCCTCGATACGAATACCGATATTCCGCCAGCGCTTTGGAATCTTGCGACTGCCCGGGATATAGATGCCCGGCTCGACGGTGGTGACCATACCGGGCTCCAGCAGGCGCCATTCGTCGCCCACCTTGTAGTCACCCACATCGTGAACATCGATACCGATCCAATGGCCGGTGCGGTGCATATAAAACTCACGATAAGCGCTGTCCTTGATCAACCTGGGCAGCGAGCCTTCAAGCAGCCCGATTTTTTTCAGCCCCTTGGTAACCACCCTGATAGCGGCATCGTGTGGATCGTTCCAGTGGTTGTGCTTGCACGTCTTTGCAATTGCAGCGAGCTGCGCTTCCAGCACGATTTCATATATGGCGCGCTGCTCAGGCGTAAATTTTCCACTAACGGGATAAGTTCGGGTGATATCCGAGGCGTAATAGTCGAGTTCGCAACCGGCATCGATGAGCAATAGCTCGCCATCCTCAAGCTGTGCGCCATTTTCAACATAGTGCAACGTGCAGGCATTGACGCCGCTTGCCACGATCGGACTGTAGGAATAGCGCGCATCATGCTTGCGAAATTCGTGAATGAACTCGGCTTCCACCTGATACTCGTACAGTCCCGGTTCAACCATTTGCATCGCCCGCGTATGCGCGCTGACGGCGACCTTGGCAGACTTGCGCATTGCGGAGATCTCCGCGCGACTCTTATACAGGCGCATGTCGTGCAGAAGGTGATCGAGCGCGACGAATTCCTGCGGCGTATGCACCCCGCGATTGCCCCTGGAGCGTAACGAGTTCACCCAATCGGCGATTCGGGTGTCAAAATCCGGGTACAGACCCATCGTGTAATACACGCGCTCGCACGACTCCATCAATCCCGGCAGGATGTCGTCGATATCGTCAATCGGAAATGCATCATCGGCGCCGTAGTGCTCCGTGACTCCAGCCGGACCCATTCGTTTGCCATCCCAGCGCTCGCGCTCGGCATCGCGTTCGCGACAGAACATCAGGTACTCGCCATTCTTGCGTCCGGGAGCTATCACTGCCACAGCTTCTGGCTCTGCAAAGCCGGTCAAATAGTAGAAATCGCTGTCCTGGCGAAAACGGTACTCGACGTCGCGGCTTCGCGTCCTGATCGGTGCCGCCGGCAAGATGGCGATGCCGCCCGCTCCGACCATGTGCAGCAGGTTCTTGCGACGCCGTGCAAATTCCTTGCTGTTCAATGCAGGACACCTCGTGGCATATCCGCTCCGGCAGTTTCGGCCGGCCCGCGCCTTAATTCCACCAGCTCTTCATACGTCAATTGCGCCGCGACGCGCAGGTATTCGACAAGTTCGGCATACGCCTGCTCGTCCGCTTCGTGGTCGCCGTCATCCTCGGCCATCGCGCGCGTTATCTGCAGCATGTCCTTTATGATATCCGCAAGCGGATCGGCGGCGAGATGCTCTTTCAGGGCTTCTCCATACGTGCTCGAGACGAGTCCATGCAGGAACCCTTCGCACCAGTGACCGAGGGCCGCCGCCCGAACGGTCGTGCTCTCATCGTCGTCCGGGAGCAACGGCTCGAATTCGGATTGGCGTTCAGACAATTGCTGATAGGTCGCTGCAAACAAAGTGCTTAACATCGCCTCACACTCACCGCGCGACGACCCGTCGGTATCGGCGCCTTCGAGAACCTGCGACAGCCACTCAAATCCGGCTTCGCTGCCCGCAATCGCGATGCGGCCCGCCAGCAGCCCGTGTGTCTGCGCAGCGTCCCATGCCGCACCGCAGCCGCTGAGCGCCGCATCCAGTTCATCGTGACGGATTGCCTGTTCCATGTAGTACCGATTCTCAGTGTCCCTCGCCGGACACAATGATCCCACGTAACGCGAGCGCAGGCCACGATAAGCACTATGACTTCGGATTTGCATTGATTCTGTCGAAGGGCCTGTCTATATTGCTCATATGGCCAACGATATCAATGCAACCTTTGAGCACGAGTTGAAACGGCTCGAAAAGCGCGTCGATGCGCTCGTCAGAGTCTGCGATCAGCTGCAAGACGAGAACAAGTCGCTGAAACAGCGCCAGGACGTATTAACGGCGGAACGCGCCAACCTGCTACAAAAAAACGAACAGGTTCGGGCTCGTGTCGAGGCGATGATCGGACGGCTCAAAGCAATGGAGCAAGGATCCTGAACATGACTGACCCCTACGCCCAAGTCAGCGTTAGAATTCTCGACAAGGAGTACCAGGTCGCGTGCCCTGCAAGCGAGCGCACCGACCTCCTCGATTCGGCCGAAGTTCTCAACGCGAAGATGCTCGAAATACGCGACAGCGGCAGAGTTGTCGGCCTCGACCGAATTGCCGTTATGGCTGCACTTAACATGGCAAATGACCTCTTGCACGCACAGGCTCGCGATCGACTTCTCGAGGGTGATCTGAGCGGCCGATTAAAAATGATTTCTGAACGCGTTGAGAGCGTGCTGGGATCGTCTCAGCAACTCGATCTCTGACGCGAAGGAGCTGACAATTCGATATGGCGCCTCCTGCAGTGTTCGATGCCGACCCGGCACCTTTCGACCCTAAATTTTTGACTCGGGGTCGCGCTCTGTAGGCAGCATTTGTGCAGGGCCGTTTACACGGTAAGTCTGTTGCTGCTACGGCTGACTCCACCTGTTGCTCCGGTTCGAGAGCGACGGTCTGTAACGGCACAGGCGGGAGGCGCTTTTGACTTCAGCGAAAAATACGATGTCGCGATTGCGTCACTCGGCGATCGACGCACGTCGTTCCATGAGCGACGAAGCTCGCGCTAACGCATCGTCTATTATTTGTCACAAGGTCATTCACTCGCATGAATTTATGTCGTGCGAAACCATCGCCTGCTACCTGCCCCTGGCCGACGAAGTCGATCCGATTGATGTCATAGATCGCGCGTGGTGCGCAAAAAAGCGCATTTTCTCGCCGGTAATCGACATGCGCGGCAATATGATTTTTCGCCAACTCACACCGAACACCGATCTAAGAAGAAACAACTTCGGCCTGCTGGAACCCGTTTCCGGGACAGTAGTCACCGCAAAGTCGATCGATCTCGTCATTACTCCGGTTGTCGCCTTCGACAACGAACACCATCGCATCGGCATGGGCGGTGGCTACTTCGATCGCAGCTTTTACTTCCTGAAACACAGAAAAAAATGGCTGCGGCCCAAGTTGCTTGGTGTCGCCTTCGATTGCCAAGAAGTCGAGAAATTCGCGCCAAACCCTTGGGATATACCACTTTATCAGGTAATTACGGAAAGGAGCTAAAGCAAACGTCACGTCATGTTGCCTTCCTGCGCGCCGTCGCCGCCGCGCAACTGCATTTCCCGAAACGAATTCATCGCCGCAAAGACCTGTCACGAATTGGCGACAGTCTTTCAAATTTTTTCCAAAAATCTTTCGTTATCGACTTCGTTTGCCGGCACCGCGTTCAAGAAAGAAGCGAGCACCGGGCGCGACACAATATTCCTGACCGAAATTGCGTCACTGAATCACGTTTTGAAAACCGTTAACTACGTCACCTAACCCGCTGGATTTTTTGCTTTTGTTGTATATACTCAACGCCGGGTACCCGACACGGAGAAAATTGATGGCTACCAAAAAGAAGTCCAGGAAAAAAGCTTCGAAGCGGAAAGTCGCGAAGAAGCGGAAAGTAACGAAGAAAAAAGCTGCGCCTAAGAAACGTCGCGTAGCGAAGAAGCGGAAAGTAACAAAGAAGAAAGCCAAGAAAAAGGCGAAAAAGAAAGTAGCTAAGCGCAAGACCAAGAAAAAGGCGAAAAAGAAAGTAGCCAAGAAGAAGACAAAAAAGAAGACTAAGAAGAAAGCGGCAAAACGCAAGACCAAGAAAAAGGCTAAGAAGAAAGTAGCTAAGCGCAAGACGAAACGTAAGGCTACTAAGCGGAAATCGAAGAAAAAGACTTCCAGCAAGAAAAAACGCTAGCCTGCTAGCCGCGAGGAAGATTGGTTTTCTTCCAAGCCAACACAAAGTGCCCGCTCATGCGGGCACTTTTGTGTTGGCTACGTCCCGATTTGCATTCTAAAATCCTTATATACTGTGGCACGATATATGGACTCCAAAGAGAAGAAACGTAACGCAGCGAGAGCATCGCTGGAATTCATTGAGCCAGGCACTGTCCTGGGAATAGGTACGGGATCGACGGTCAACGAACTGATCGGTATGCTGCCCGGCATCCGCGACAGAATCGACAAGCTGGTGTCGAGTTCAAAGGCTTCGACCGAGCTTTTGCAGCAACACGGTTTTGAAGTATCTACCCTTAATGAGGTCGGCGATATCGACCTTTATATCGACGGGGCAGACGAAGCCAACAAGCGCCTTCACCTGATCAAGGGCGGCGGCGGCGCTCTGACGCGTGAAAAAGTCCTTGCCGGCGCAGCACGACGTTTCGTCTGCATCGTGGATGAGTCCAAGCTGGTCGGTCTGCTCGGCTCGTTCCCGGTTCCGATCGAAGTGTTGCCAATGGCTCAGACATTTGTATCGCACAAACTCGTCAGGTTGCGCGCGCAACCGATCTGGCGAGAGGGCTTCGTGACAGACAACGGCAACCATATTCTGGACGTCCACAAACTCAATATCAGTAACCCGCTGGAGATGGAGACTCGTCTCAACCAGATACCCGGAATTCTGACGGTGGGCATATTCGCGCACAGACCGGCCGATATCCTGTTGATTGCGGACAGTAACGGCGTCAGGGAAATGCGCGCCTGACCAAGCCGAAGCCCAGTGGAAATAATCTCCTTCACGCTCGTTGCAGCACTCCTGTACCTGTTATCCAACTGGATCGTCGATCGTATTGAAATGGCGGCCGGCCGACGTTTTGAATACCGCACGCTGCTATTTTTCGGAGTCCTTCTGACATTGGCCCTGATCAGCTTCGGCCTTATCCGCGCGTATACGGGAATATCCTGATTTACCAACGTTTATTGATCTGCTAGCCTGCCCATCTGCGCTTGTATAAGTGGGGGAAATAATGAACGAGAAAGACAGCCCCGACCAAAACGAATCGTCGGACTCAGGGCATCAGGATCAGATACCTTTGATGCAGCAGCTTCTCGACAATCCGTTTCTGCTGCTGGTCCTTGGCATCGCGGTTCCTGCGGTGTTCTACATCATCTGGGGGATCATTGAGATAACCCAGATCCCGATCGCGGATTAAGGGGGGACGCAAGCATGGCTATTACACCACCCAGTGAGCGGATCTGGTGGCGGCAACCTATCGCCAGGATCGAGCTGATCTGGATCATCATCGCTTTCACCTGGGGCCTCATCATGTTCTTCATGATGATTTACTGGCACGGCGCCGGTGAGCAGAATCTCTCCAACGAGGCCTACCAGATCAAGCCGCAAGTTTTTGCCAAACATGCTCAGGACATGATTGATGAGTATCAGGTTCGCGAAGAAAGCGGTTTCCCTGTCGTTCATCCGCCACCTGGCAGCGATGTCTACCTGATTGCCCGGCTGTGGCAGTGGTGGCCGATCCTCGAACTCGAGAAGGACCAGAGCTACCGTTTGCATCTGTCTTCAATGGACTGGCAGCACGGTTTCTCGTTACAACCCGTCAACATCAACGTACAGGTCCATCCTGGTTACGAGATGGTCATCACGGTAAGGCCCGATCGGGCTGGCGAGTTCGGAGTAGTGTGCAATGAATTCTGCGGGATCGGCCACCATATGATGGTTGGCAAGATCTACGTCGTCGAGTAGGGGGCGTCGCAATGTCCAGCTTAATAGATTTCCGAACCTGCCCGACGACCGGCCTGAAAGTCGACCGCGCGGCAGAAAAACTCATCAAGGCAAATGCCGTTGCCGCCGTCGTCTTCCTCGCGATCGGCGGCTTGTTTGGCCTGCTCGTCGCACTGACGCGTTGGCCCGCGGTGCATTTTCTTCCGGCAGACATGTTCTATCTGGCCCTGACAGCGCATGGCCTGGATGTGCTGCTCGTTTGGATCATATTCTTCGAGATGGCCGTGTTGTATTTCGCCTCGGCCATACTGCTGAACTCGCGACTGGCAGGGCCTAAGTGGGCATGGACCGGATTTGGCCTGATGTTGTCCGGTGCATTGATCACGAATGTGGCCGTATTGCAGGGTCAGTCCAGCGTCATGTTCACGTCGTACGTACCGATGATGGCGGAGCCGCCTTTTTACCTGGGTATTATTCTGTTTGCCGTCGGTGCACTGATAGGGTGCGGGGTCTTTTTCGGTACGTTGGTCGTCGCGAAACGGGAAAAGACCTATGAAGGGTCAGTCCCTCTTGTCACCTTTGGCGCACTGACCGCGGCGATTATCGCCGTTTTCACGATCGCGTCCGGTGCGATCATCCTGATACCTACTCTGCTTTGGTCGCTCGGGCTCGTCTCGCATATCGATCCCATCATATACAAGACCATTTGGTGGGCGATGGGACATTCCTCACAACAAATCAACGTATCTGCGCATGTTGCAGTCTGGTACGCGATCGCAGCGATGGTGTTCGGCGCCAAGCCGTTGTCCGAGAAAGTCAGCCGCACGGCGTTCCTGATGTACATTCTCTTTCTGCAGCTCGCAAGCGCACACCATATGCTCGTGGAGCCCGGATTCAGTTCTGAGTGGAAGATATTCAATACCAGCTACGCGATGTACCTCGCGGTACTCGGCAGCATGGTCCACGGTATGACAGTACCCGGATCGATCGAAGCTGCACAACGTGCGCGCGGACTCACGAAAGGCATGTTCGAGTGGCTGCGCAAGGCGCCATGGGGGAATCCGGCATTTGCCGGCATGTTTATGTCGCTTGTTTTCTTCGGCTTTATCGGCGGCATTTCGGGTGTTGTCATGGGCACCGAGCAGATCAACCTGATCATGCACAACACGCTTTACGTGCCCGGCCATTTTCACGGCACAGTCGTCGCAGGTACGACACTCGCATTCATGGCGATTACCTACATTCTCGTGCCGCTGATATTCCGACGGGAACTCGTGCTGAGGAAACTCGCGACCTGGCAGCCATACGTATTCGGCATCGGCGTCGCCGGCATATCTGTCTTCATGATGGGCGCCGGCACACTCGGTGTCGCGAGACGTCACTGGGACATGACATTTGCCGATGCGATATTGCCGTTTGATTATCCGTCGGCTGCATTCCTGATGATGGGGCTCAATGGCATATTTGCCGTCATGGCGGCGCTGGGTGGATTGATGTACGTCGTGATCGTCGTGGGATCAGTGTTTTTCGGCAGAAAACTGGCCGAGGATGAGAAACCATCGTATCCCGAGGTACCGCCAGACTCGGCGGCGGTGGGACATTACGGCAGTTCCGAGTCCCTGAAGATCCCCGGTACGGCATTCCTCGTCGGGATATTCTTCGTCGCGTTCGTGCTTTACTACTTCGTGAACTGGAAATACCTGTCCGAGATCTGGCCATTAAGCTAGCTGTAAAGCGAACAGGCAACCATGCCCTCGCCGTACTTGGCGCGCTTGCCCTTCTCGGGGCAACGGTGCCGGCTGCGGCGCAGCAGGACTATGATCGCGACGCTGCCCTTGCCGTAAGCCAGGGCGCTGTCGGCCATATGATCGGCGAGCACACGTTCCGCGACATCTCCGGCCAGCCTTTTCAATTGCAGGCTCTGCGGGGCAAGCCACTCGTCGTCAGCCTTATCTATACAAGTTGTCACCACGTGTGCCCGCTCATCACGGCGAACATCGAGAAGAACGTCGATATCGCGCACGAAGCCCTGGGCGAGGATGCATTCTCAGTTGTTACGATCGGCTTCGACTGGCAGGTGGACACGCCGGAGAGAATGCGCATGTACGCATCCGCCAAGGGCATCGATGTACCCGGCTGGTATTTTCTGAGCGGTGACGAGGCGTCCGTCCAGGCAATTAGCAAGGCAGTTGGCTTCCAATTCTTTCCGACGGCCAAGGGATTCGATCATCTGTCGCAGACGACCGTCGTCGATGCTGACGGGCGTGTGTATCGACAAATCTATGGGCAGGATTTCGATGCACAAGCATTCGTGGAGCCACTCAAGGAGCTTGTGTTCGATACGCCACGAGACGCCAGTCTCGTGGATCACTGGGTCGATACGTTCAAGTTATTCTGCACCGTTTACGATCCGAATACCGGACGCTATCAGTTCGACTACTCGATATTTATGACCATTTTGGTCGGTGTGCTTTGCCTCGGCGCTATACTCCTGTTCATCGTATACGAGTGGCGACACGCAAGATGACCGCAGTTTCATGGCGTTCCTGAAACGCACCCTCAGATTCCTGTTTGTGCGTGCCGAGGCGGTCTTCGACTGGAGCTTCGGACAGCACAACAACCCCATCGCCAGCCTGGGATCCCTTGGCTGGTATTTTTTCTGGATCGTCGCGGGCTCCGGCATTTACCTGTACCTGTTCTTCGACACCGGTATAACGGACGCCTACGCATCCGTCGAATACATCACCAATGATCAATGGTACGCGGCAGGCGTCATGCGCAGTCTGCACCGCTACGCGTCCGACGCTCTCGTTGTGGTGGTCTTCCTGCATATACTTCGGGAGTTCTCGCTCGACCGGCTGCGCGGCAAGCGTTTCTTTGCCTGGCTGACCGGCGTTCCGCTTCTCTGGTTCATTTACATCTGCGGCATTACCGGTTACTGGCTGGTCTGGGACAAGCTGGCGCAATTCATCGCAGTTGCGACCTCGGAGTGGCTCGACACTTTGCCGTTTTTCGGCCAGCCGATCGCAAACAACTTTCTCAACAGCACAACCCTTGGTGGCCGCTTTTTCACGCTGATGGTCTTCATGCACATTTTTGCGCCGCTGTTCATGTTGTTCCTGATGTGGCTGCATATTCAGCGACATGCGCGGGCACGGGTCAATCCACCACGGTCGTTGGCCATCGGTACGGCCATCACCCTGGTCGTATTGTCACTTGTGTACCCTGCAGTCAGCCAGGGACCTGCCGATCTCGACGTCGTGCCCGCGTCTGTGAATCTCGACTGGTATTACCTGGCCGCCTACCCGTTGCTCGATGTCATTCCGGGCGGGCAACTCTGGCTGATTCTTGTCGTCGGTTCGATCGTTCTCGCGCTGATGCCGTGGCTGCCACCCGCCAAGCCTGTTGCGGCTGCGGTCGTCGATCTCAACAACTGCAACGGTTGCGGCCGTTGTTTCGACGACTGTCCGTTCGGCGCCATTACGATGGGGCCGCGCAGCGACGGGCACGCATACGCAACCGAGGCGGTTGTCAACGTCGACCACTGTGTGAGTTGCGGTATCTGCGTGGGAGCCTGTCCGACCGCAACGCCATTTCGGCGTGCTACGGCTATCGTCCCTGGCATCGAATTGCCCGACCACCCCATCGCTGGACTACGCGAGCGAACACTGCAAGTGTCTGCGAACTTTGATGATTTGCCGAGAGTGCTCGTTTACTCTTGCGAGCAGTCCGCCGCAGAGGCGTTGCGAGACAGGAATACCCAGGTCATAAAGATGCCGTGCGTCGCGATGCTGCCACCCTCATTCGTCGATTTCGTGCTGTCGCGCGGTCTGGCCGATGGCGTGATGCTCTCCGGGTGTGCCGATGGGGATTGTTATTATCGGCTTGGCGACCAATGGACGCGCGAAAGAGTCGCCGGCGAACGCGATCCTTACCTCCGCAAGCGCGTCGAGCGGGAACGGCTGCATCTCAGCTGGCTACCCCCCGGCAGCCAACGACGGCGCGCACGTGCGCTGGCCGAATTCGCCGCATCGCTGGAGAATTTGCCAGAGAAAATGCCAAAGCGGAGGGCCGACCGTGAGTAAGGCATTGCGCTACCTGCTTCAGGCAGTCGCGTATACCACGTTCGCATTTGTTATCGGCTATCTGTCATTCTGGCCGCGATATAACTACGCATCCCCTGATACAGCCGCCGTCAAGCTCTCACTGAGCCATGCGACCGAACGTGTCGCGCCCTGCGTGCAACTGACCCCTCAGCAAATCGCGGCGCTGGCGCCGAATATGCGTCGTTCGCAATCCTGCGAACGTCAACGCCTGCCGTTGCTGCTGCAACTCGAAGTCGATGGGAACATCACATTCGAACTGCAATCTGCTCCGACGGGACTTTGGGAGGACGGCCCTGCCTCGGTTTACGAACGTTTCGAGCTGCCTCCCGGCGCATATACGATCACTGTGCGAATGCGTGATTCAGCGCGGGTTGATACCTGGGATTACACTCATACCGAGGATGTCGTACTCGAGGCCGGTCGCTATCTCACAATCACTTTTAGAGCTGAAAACGGGGGCTTTCGAATTCGATGAGCCGTTTACAATGGAGAGATGAATTCAGTGTCGGCATAGCCGAAGTCGATCATGAACATCGCGAGCTGATTCAATTGATCAACGAGCTGCAGAAGGATCTGCGGGCGGGATGCGATGCGGAAAAGATTCTGGAGTCACTCGGCGAAATTTATGCGCAAATTGCCGCGCATTTTGCGCTCGAGGAAAGAATGATGCGCAAGACGCGCTATCCGGCATACGCGGAACACAAAGAAGATCATGAAACGCTGATGGACGACCTGCGTGACATCATGGACGACGTTGAGGACGACGGCATTCTCAACGAGACCCAACTCACGGACGACCTGGATCGCTGGTTCAGCGACCATTTTCGAACGCATGATGCCAAGTTACACCGATCAGGGCACGGCTAACCGGTACTCGCGACCGGATGCCTGTCGTCAACTTCTCTGCGCGATTTTGGGCAGACTGATCTGTAGCATCAGGTACGCGATCACCGCCGACAAAAAGGATCCGATCAGTACACCCAATCGATCCCCGCTAAAGTATTCGGCGGCACCATGCTCGAAAGCAAGCCCGGCAATAAACAGGCTCATCGTGAAACCGACGCCACAGACGAATGCCACACCGCAAAGCTGAGCCCAAGTGACGCCTTTCGGTAATGCGGCCACCCGCAGGCCAACAGCAATGCCGACAAACCCAAGGATTCCCAGCGGTTTACCGACAAACAATCCCAAAATGACTCCCAGGGTTACAGGGTGAACAATGTCCTCGATCGACGTCCCGGCCAGCGACAACCCGGCGTTAGCAAATGCAAACAACGGGAGAATGACAAACGCGACCGAACTGTGCAGATCATGCTCTAGATCACGCAGCGGCGACTTGCCCTGCTCGCCACGCATCGGAATACAAAAGGCGATGAGCACGCCAGCCAGGGTTGCGTGAACACCGGATTTGAGGACCGCGATCCACAGGACGATACCCAGCAGGATATAAGACGAGGTACGAGTCACCCCCATCCGGTTCATTGTTATCGCTACGGCTATAGCCACTGCGCCGATAATCAGGGCACTCAGGGAAAGATCGCCGGAATAGAACAGCGCAATAATGACGATGGCGGCCAGGTCATCGAATATCGCCAACGTAAGCAGGAAGATCTTCAACGCGATCGACACACGACCACCGAAAACGCTGAGCAATGCCAGTGCAAATGCAATGTCGGTCGCCACCGGAATCGCCCAGCCGTCCAACGCGACTGGATCGCCCCAGTTTATCCAGGCATAGATCAGTGCAGGCACGATCATGCCGCCCAGGGCCCCCATTCCGGGCAATATGACCTGGGAGAACGATGACAACTCTCCTTCCATGACCTCGCGTTTGATTTCCAGCCCGATCAGAAAAAAGAACACGGCCATCAGTCCGTCATTGATCCACAGAAGCAGCGGCTTGCTGATTGACAAGACACCGACTTGAACGGCGACAGTCGTTTCCAACAGGGCGTTGTAAGTGCCGGCCAATGGAGAATTTGCGACGGCCATTGCGATAAGGGCAGCCGCTAACAGCAAGATGCCGCTGGCGGATTCCAGTCGCATGAATTCGCGCACCGTTGTCGCAAGTACTGATGAAGTGTGTTTTTCCGTCATGAAAACCGGTTTCCCCGGAAAGGTGAGAAGCTTGCCAACGTATTGACGGGCCTGCGGCCACAGCCAGCTGGAAGCCCGTCCTGCAAGACCGATGTTATAGCGCTTGCGGTCCAATAAACAATCGACAGGCAGGGAAACCCCGACCATGGACGACCAGGACGACCAGGACGAGCTCAAATACCTCCGTATCGCTCTGTATATCTTTCGGGTGATCTTCGTCGCGGGCGTCTACCTGATGATGATCTGGCCAGCGGGCCGGGCAAAAAAACAAGGGCCTCTGACGAGGCCCTTTTGATTTTGGCTGGGGGAGAGGGATTCGAACCCCCGTTGGCGGAGTCAGAGTCCGCAGTCCTACCGCTAGACGATCCCCCAATACGGGTGGAGTCGCAGCTCGAGCTTAACGCTTCGAGTACTGCGTTGCGCGGCGTGCCTTGCGAAGGCCGACCTTCTTGCGCTCAACTTCGCGGGCATCGCGTGTCACGAATCCGGCTTTACGCAGCGTCGGTCGCAACGATTCATCGTATTGCATCAATGCACGAGTCAAGCCGTGGCGGATTGCGCCAGCCTGGCCGGTCGTACCACCACCTTTGACGGTTACATTGACGTCAAACGTATCCGTCATCTGCATCAATTCCAACGGTTGCCTGACAATCATCTGTGCCGTCTTGCGGCCGAAGAATGAATCGAGCGGCCGGTTATTCACCGTGATCGTGCCGCCACCGGGCGTCAGAAAAACTCGAGCGGTCGATGTCTTACGACGCCCGGTTCCGTAATATTGCGTGTCACTCATTATGCGTTCACTTCCAATGGGATCGGCTGCTGTGCAGCGTGATCGTGTTCCGGGCCCTTGAATACTCTCAACTTGGAGTACATCTGGCGACCCAACGGTCCGCGCGGCAGCATGCCTTTGACGGCCTTTTGCAAAACACGCTCGGGCGAATCAATGAGCATCTTTTCGAGCGGCTTGGACTTGAGATTACCGATGTAGCCTGTGTGATGATGGTACATCTTGTCCTTGAGCTTGTTGCCGGTTACACGGATTTTCTCCGCGTTGACAACAACGATGTAGTCGCCCGTGTCCACGTGCGGCGTGTACTCGGGTTTATGCTTGCCACGCAGGCGATGCGCGATCTCGGTCGACAGCCGACCCAGGGTCTTGCCTGTAGCATCGACCACGAACCAGTCGCGTCGAACCTCTGCTGGCTTTGCAGAAAACGTCTTCATTATCTTAGTTCCGTCGGGAATTCATGTCGTTCGGCGAAATTATTGCTGGACTGCCGAAAGGCGCGGAATTCTACTGTAGCCCACCGCCCAATGCAAACTCTGCAGGAACTTTCGGCAAAAAAAACACGCCGCAAATCGGCGTGTTTTTCTCATTACTTTTCAATAAGTTAAAGACGCGTTTGGCAGCAAATCGGGCTAGAAAGCGTATTCGAGCGACAAGGCCGTAAACGTATCCGTTTTTTCCGTGCCCGGCAGCACGTCGCTGTTGTTCTTCACCGTGTACGAGGCGACGAGCGCAAGACCGCCAATCAGGCGTGCTTTCAGCTGGGTCACAGATTCGACATACGTATTGCTGCTTCCGGATTCGACCGCAATCGTCTGGCCGAAAGTAGACGTTTCGCTCATCAGCCAGTTGTAGGTCAGCCTGCCACTGACAATCGATTCGCTCTCGTCCGTCCCGTCAATAAAATCCGATTGCCGCGCGCCAAGGCCGATTTCGGCGTTCAGCTTGTGCGCCTCGGAATCGATCAGGCGCCGCCCATAGCCGACCGCCTGTGAGAATTGCTGGTCATAGCTGCTGAATCGGTCTTTACGCCAATTCAGCCTGCCGAACAGGAAGTCGTGCTCGGTCAGATTGCGCGCGCTCTTCCAGCCGAAATCGTAAGCCTCAGCGGTCGTCGCATTACTCTCTGTCGAGTGAATTGCGGCAGCGGTGGCCTCATGCTGCCACAGCTCCAGTGAGTAGGTGATCTGAAAGCCGGAATTGAGGCTCGAGCTGTCCGTATTGCCCGAGGTCGCCAGATAGCCCAGTTTTACGCTCCCCGACCAGGGACTTGCTTCTTCCGCTTCTTCCTCGGCTGCTAATGACGGTGCCGCAAACACCAACAGGCCGACGATATAGACGCTGCGCAATTTCATTTTCTCGAACTCCAGGTTTGGTTGGCCGCGGAGTATACCTTCGGCGGGCGCGGCATTGCTATAATGCCGGCCATGCAAAACCGGGACCTGACGCGACTCGATCGGCTGCTCGCGGGCGCCAACAATGCGCTGCGCACGATTGCGGCGCCGGCCGGCCGGCCAGCACGGAAAAATCCCGCGGCCGGTATTGCCGACAGTGACCTCAGCCCTGAGCAAAGATCGCATGCAGCCGGATTGATGCGCGTCAATCACGCTGGTGAAATTGCCGCACAAGGCCTGTATCAGGGCCATGCCGCGGTTGCGCGGGATCGCGAAACCGAACAACAAATGCAGCGTGCGGCGGATGAGGAATTCGATCACCTTGCCTGGTGCGAACAGCGACTCGCTGAACTCGAGGCCAGCCCGAGTCGCCTCAGTCCGGTCTGGTACGCTGGCGCGTTTGCGATCGGCGCTGTCAGCGGCGTGCTGGGGGATCGCTGGAGTCTCGGATTTATCGCAGAGACCGAAAAACAGGTTTGCGCCCATCTCGATAGTCATCTCGACAGACTGCCCGACCAGGACGCCAGAAGTCGCGCAATCGTCGAAAAGATGCGCGATGAAGAACAGCAACACGGGGAAAACGCGATAGACGCTGGTGCGGCAGAGCTGCCAGTCGCGGTACAGCGCCTAATGCAACTCACGGCCAAAGTGATGACAGAAACGGCCTATCGGGTATGAAATCAATAAAAACACGGACTTAGCTTGCCCTTCTGAGCCAACTGTATTAAAAGAAGGGCGCAACTGCGTTGAGGAACAACCTATGCAAACCACAGCGAAGACCCTGAGCGATGTACCAGCGATAAATCGATTTCTGAGCTATTGCCGCGTGCGGACTGTCCCCTCCAAGACGGTAATGATTCACGCCGGCGATCTGCCCGACGTGCTGTATTACATCGTCGATGGATCTGTCGAGGTCATGATCGAAGACGAAGACGGCAACGAGA
>Ga0224512_10000984_pt1 | contig 28526 bp, 31 predicted proteins | sample SF_May12_sed_USG_4_FD_169103 | JGI IMG/M metagenome (GOLD analysis project Ga0224512, IMG submission 169103) | Sediment microbial communities from San Francisco Bay, California, United States - SF_May12_sed_USGS_13 | ecosystem: Environmental > Aquatic > Marine > Sediment | place: USA... | reverse complement strand
CCACAATCTCTGTCCTTGTGGCAGCGTCGGATATCCCGTCAGGGCAGCCACTTGAAAGTGGCATGGTCGCTACCCGTGAGGTTGCCTCCTCGAGCGGCCTCGTGGAAGGCTCTGGACTTGGTGACATCGAGGGCTGGACCGTCGGAGTGTCACTTTCCGCAGGCGAGCCTTTGCTGCCGTCTCTATTGCGACCGCCTGAACTCCTTAGTGCTGGCAACCTCATCTCGATCGGAGTCGAGAGATCTCACGCCGTTCTCGGTCTGGTTACGACGGGCGACTCGGTTGACATCTACGTGACCTGGCCGTCTTCAATTGACGAGACGCCCGTAACGGAGCTCTTGGCCTCAGACGTCTTCGTAGTCGAGACCTCCATGGACGAACGCTCGGGGATATCGCTGGGCGAGGTCAGCCTGGTTCTGGCTGTCGACGACACGCTGGCTGCAGCCCTGGCCAAAGCCTCACGATCGGGCGAGTTGGACATCGTGCAGGTAACTCCGTGATCCCACGCGTCGCCACCATCCTGTCGGCACGGGACTGGGAGGGAAACCTCGTAGCGGTGGCGCGAGAGACGGCCGCTATCCGCTTGGTCTTGAGGGCGTACCAGCCAAGTGACATCGACAGCCACATCAAAGACGTAGACATCATCGTGGCCGGTGCCGAGACGTCATGGGTGACGGCTGCAGCCATCGCCTCATGGCGCAGAAAGGGCCTCAGGGTGATCGGTCTACATCCCGTCGCGGATCGCCCGGCCCGTTTGTTGCTGGAGACGGGAGGAGCCCACGCCATCTTGGCGGATGATGCGACAGCGGCTGAGATAATCCAGACCGCTCGTTTGATGGCCCTCAACAACTCGGGCGAGCCAACACAGCCTCAGGGCCAACTAGTTGCTGTGACCGGGGCCCGCGGCGCACCTGGGCGGTCGGAGACAGCTCTTGCTCTCGCGTGGAACTGGGCCTCCACCACCGATGTCGCGCTTATCGACCTCGACTTGGATGCCCCGGCCCTTGCCATCCGTACTGGACGGCCACCGCGACCGGACCTGAGCGACGTAGCCGAGCGAATACGACTTCAAGGCGCCTTCGACAAGAGCGACTCTCACCACTTCGGAGCGATCTCGATGGTGGTCGGATCCCACCGCCCGGGGGAGGGCCGGCTGAGCTCGGCTTTGGTGGACGACGTCGTCGAGGCATCTCGCGCAGCATTCAATGTGACGGTTATGGATCTCGAGCCGAACCTCGGCGAGGACCCTTTGGTTAAGAGATCCGACCATGCGGTGTTGGTCGTTGACGGGACTCCGCGGGGCCTCGTGCGCGGTGCCCGAGTTGCAGCCGAGTGGGCGGGACCGCCGCCAGCTCTGGTGCTGAACAAGGTCTCTCGGTCAACAATCCAAGACTCGATCAACGCGGCTCGCAAGTGGACCGGCCTCGAACCAGTGGCCGTGGTACCTCACAGCAAGAAGATCATGGATGCTGCACCGACGGCGGCACCTCCCGATTGGGGGTTACGGAAAGCCCTTGCACACCTCGAGATTCCCACATGACCACGTCGCGCTACGGCTTCTTAGCACCCCTCCTGGACGACAACCGGGTCGAGGAGATAATCGTGCTGGGTGGCAAGAGAACCTTCGTGGTGAAAGACGGTGTTAAGCACCTGCTTCCTGAGGTGTCAGACCTAGCTTCAGTAAAGCGCATCGCGGACCAGCTCCTCAGCGGCACGGGCCGGCGACTCGACCTAGCCAACCCGATCGTCTCGGCACAGATGAGCGACGGGAGTCGAATCCACATCACCGGACCCCCTGTAACGCACGCCGACCGACTCAACATCCAGATCCGCAAGTTCGTGCTGGCTGCGGAACGGCTCGACAAGCTGGTCGAGCTTGGTTCGCTGACTCCCCTGGCAGCGCAGTTCCTCGCATCGGCGGTTCGGGCCGGGAAGACGATCCTTGTGGCTGGTGCGCCCGGCGCCGGCAAGACCACCTTGATCAACTGCCTCCTGAACGAGGTGCCTAATGACCAGAGGGTTGTGACGTGCGAGGAGGTCTTCGAGATCCAATCCGACCATCCAGATATCACCCAGATGCAAACTCGCCAAAGCGGGCTAGATGGCGGGGGCGAGATAACCCTCCGCGACCTTGTCCGGGAAGCCCTTAGACAACGACCGGACCGCATGGTGGTGGGAGAGGTCCGAGGACCAGAGGCTCTCGATCTGCTGCTTGCACTCAACGCCGGGTGCTCGGGGATGGCGACGCTGCACGCCAACTCCGCACGAGAAGCTCTGGACAAGGTCGTCAGCTACTGCGTACTTGCCGGAGACAACATCTCGGTGGAATTCGTCAGACAGGCAGCCGCCACGGTCCACGATCTGGTGGTCTTCGTTCGGCGCCAAGGTCCCAATAGACGGGTTGAGGAGATCGCAGCGATACCCGATCAGCTGGACCGAAACGTATTCACGACTCAGGCCCTATTCCGATGGGAACAGGATTCGCTCCGCTGGCAGGGAACGCCTCCGATTAACCGAACCGACTATTCGGATGCCGGCATGGTTTGGCCCACATGAGAGGCACAGCTGCCCTCATCGCCGCTCTCGCCGTTTGGATCATGGTCGGCGGAACCGTTCATCAGCCGATCTCCCTGGCCCGCCCCGCAATGAGCAAAGGAGAGGCAGGAAAGGCGTTGCTTGCCGCTGGCGTCTCCTTCTTGGTGATTCTGGCCATAACCGGGGTAGCCATAGCGAGTTTCGCCGTTGCAGTTTTGGCCGTCTTCACCACCATGAGCGCTACGTCGCTCCAGAGACGACGTCGCAGTCAACGCATGGCGGAGAAATGGCCCGACTTCCTGGCCATCCTTCGCACCAGGCTGGCCTCAGGAGTTCCCCTCCAGGAAGCATTCATAACGACGGGCAGGCACCTCGGAGACGAATTCGATTCGGTTGTGGACTCGATTGAGGAGAGGTTGTCGACGGGTATGCGGTTCGACGAAGCCGTCTCTGCGGTTCGGGGTTTGCTCGCAGATCCGCTTTCTGACCGCGTACTGGCGACTGTCGCCACAGCCCAGGTGACTGGCGGGGGTCGAGTTGCCGAGATACTGGCCGGCCTAGGAAACACCCTCGCCGACGAGTTACGCCTTCGGCGATCGATAGAAGCCATGCTCACCCAACAGCGATTGACGGCGCTGATCGCCCTCCTCGCCCCTTGGTTGCTACTGGTTCTGACCGTATCCACGAACCCGCAAGCGGCTGCGGCCTACCGGACGAATCGCGGAACAACTGTCATCATGATTGGCCTCGTCGCTACCTCCATCGGATATCTCGGCGCCCGCAGAACGGCAACGCTCGCCAAGCCACCGAGGGTCTTCACGTGAGAGTCATAGCTGCGGCAGCGGCGGGGTTGGCCGTATTAGCCATCGTGATATCGGCGCCTGGTCCCAAGCTGGTCGATCGCGTGGGGGCTTACCTCCGACCCCTGCGCCGGGTCGAATCGCAGGCGCAAGGTGCCGTCGACATCGATCTCGTACAGGCAGGACTCGACTGGTCCCGATCGGAGCTCAACCTTCGGAGGGCGTGGGCGGCGGCCGGCGGCGCTGGCGTGGGGATCCTTCTGGCGCAAGGAGATCTCTTCCTCACCGGTCAAGGGCGTTCAACTCCGGGGCTGGGACTAACCGGCGCCCTAGCTGGGGCACTCGCCCTGAACATGTGGATCACAAAGAGAAGAGAGGGTCGGGCACGACGACTTTCCCTCGAACTTCCGACCGTCGTCGACGCGGTCACCCTTCACATCCTTGCCGGAGAATCTATCGCCACCTCGCTCGACCGATTCACCCGGGCCGCCAGAGGCGTGGGGTCGGAAGAGCTGGCACGGGCACTGGCTACGCACAGCGAGGGGACCGGCTTGCCGGAAGCTCTTCAAGGTTTAACCCGCGAGACGGTCCTTCCCGAAGCGAGCCGGCTCTACTCGATGTTGGCGAATGCACATGAGGCAGGCGGTCGGCTCGCCGATTCCCTTTCCGCCCTCGCCGCCGATTACCGGGCCTCTCTTGAACGATCCGCAACGACCGAGGGCGGACGAAGGGCGCTATCGACCTATGGGCCCATCTTGGCGTTGATGATCCCAGCAACGCTCCTCTTCCTCATCTATCCAGCTCTTGAAGGCCTCAAACAACTCTCTGTCGGAACTTGAAAGGAGCGACATGATCAAAAGCGAAAGAGGCACCACGACTGTCGAATGGCTTGGGATGGCGGCGGTCGTCGTGTTGGTTATCGCCTTCCTACTGCCAGAGATCCGGAACACGGCCGGCTCGCTGTGGTCGTCGATTTCGAATCAGGTCGCCGGATTCTTCTAGACCGAGACCGAGGATCAGCGATTGTCGAAGGTCTCATAGGTCTCGGCATCGCGTTCCTTCTCCTGGTTCTGGTCGTCCAAGCCGGGATGTTGTTGATGGCTCGCAACGCCGCCGAAGCCGCGGTGGGCGCTTCAGCTCGATCTGCTTCGCAGGCTGGAGCAGACCTCGCCGCGGAAGAATCCAGCCTGATCTCGATGCTCGAAGGCACGGTTCCCGGATCATCAGAGATCGCCGTGACGATTCAAGTCAACGAATCCACCGTCGACGTGGCGGCAACGTTTCGCTGGACTCCCCCAGGACCGAACTGGGCGACTGTTCCGATGGAGGTCAGAGCCAAGTCGCCGCTGGTACAACCGCCATGAGTCGCGGCAGCGCCGTCATCGAGTCGATCGTCGTTGGATTCATAGCGGCCCTGCTCTTGCTTCAGGTCACATCGGCAGCGGCCCGGATTCAGTCCACGGGAGATGAGCTGACAGAGATCGCTCAAAGTGCCGCACTTTTCGCAGCCCACCATGGGGATGCGGAGCTCGCCGAGTCTCTTGTAGTCGACCTCAAGCCAGACGCTTCGGTATCGGCGTGGATGCGCGGGTCTGACGTGGTAGTCAGAGTGGAAGCGCAGATTCCGCTCGTCGGACCGGAGGGAAGCCCGGTGACTATCACGATCGCAGGTGAGGCGTCAGCTCGTATGAGCCCGTTTCGGAGTAATCGATGAAAGACAGGGGATCGGTCTTGCCCGCCGTAGCGCTGCTCATGATGGGTGGCCTCATGATGATCGGGGTCGGCATCGATCTCGGCCGTTGGGGCGGTGCCTATCGCGAGGTTGCATACGTCGCCGATGCCGGTGCCGACGCAGGAGCGGCGATGATCGACGAGCAGGATGCGAGGGTGGGCGTTCTTGCCCTTGATCCATCTGCCGCGGAGCTGGCAGCAGTCGAGTTAGCGCTAGCCATCCGCAGCCGGGATGGGCGTGTGGTCGCCGCAACCTCCACCAGGGACGAGATATGTGTCGAGGTTCAGCAGGTCTTCCAACCCGGCATCATGAGAGCGGTCGGCGCCACCGAAAGCCTGGTCACCGTCCGGTCGTGTGCTCGACCGGCGAAGGGGTAGCCGCGGCCTGCGGCCTCGAACATCAGCTCCCTCCGCCTACGTGCTCTCCGAGCACTTCGGCACCTCCCCCACCCTTCGGGCGGGAGAGGGAAAGAGTCTTCGGTCGGTAAAGGGGAAGAGAGCGCCGCGCAGTGGTGCCCGGCGATGATTTCCCAGCTGCTCGGACGATCGGTCAGATAATTGGCTTTGGCGCAGCGCGGGCGGACATGGGACTTATGACCCTGGTCACCAAGGAAACCGCCAGCCACTGTCGGTGGTGCGCGTGATAGCGCTTCATTATTTGCATCTGTTCGATGCGCCACTCAGAAGGATTGGGGGCGTCAGCGGAGCCTGGGAGAGGGAGGTCCATGATGCGAGGGTATGCGGCAGCAATGGCGACTGGAGCGATCACAGCCCCTTCGATTCCCGTTCCTGCGCCAGGCAGTGTTCGAAGGCACCCGTTACGACCGCTGCGTAGCGGCGTACTCCTAATTGCGGTTGCGCTCGTCGCCGGCTTGGTCGCGCCGGTCTTTCGCAGCGACGTCGCCGCGATATCACAAACCCTCCCCTACCCAACCATCGACGCCCGGTCGTCGATGAACGTGCGCCTCGACCCGACTCCTGCCCAGATCGACGCGCTCGAGGCCATGCCTGGAGCGACGGTCCGATGGGATACGCAACATGGTGTCCCCGCCGTGGTGATGCGTTACGGCGCCGCCCTGACGGGCCCCAACACCACGGCGATGGATTTCCTGCGCGAGCACGCCACGCTTTTCAATCTGAGCCCGACCGATCTCGAGAATCTGCAGCCTCTGAAGGAGTACCGCACGGCTCACAACGGCGCTCTGCATGTCCAACTCCAGCAGGTCGATCAAGGCCGGGTCGTTTACGGCTCCTTGATCAAGTTGACTCTCGACCGGGAGGGTCGAGTCGTTATCGCCGGTGGAGCGTTCTTCCCGGGGGCGCGAGTCGACGAAGTCCCCAAGTTGACAGCCCAAGAGGCGGTGTGGGCGGCCGGGCACAGCATCGACATCCAGACGGATAACGCGCTCACGATCATCACCCAGGAACCGGGGCCGTCGGGCACGACGGTGTTCGCCAATTCGCTGGCGAGCCGTATCGGCCAACCACAGCCGATCAGGACCGAGCTTGTGACGTACCCGATGCCGGCGGATCAGCCTGCGCGGCTCGGCTGGAAGGTGTCATTGGAGACCGACTCCGGCTGGTACGAGATGGTGATCGATGCCCAGACGTCGGACGTGCTGCACCGGAGTACCTTCGAAGCCCACGCCCCCGAAGCCAATGTCTTCACGGTGCAGAACCCGAACTTGGGGAGCCAACAAATCGTTCCCCTCACGGGAGCTTCGTTCAACAACGCAGGCTGGGTCACGGATCGCACCACGTCAGGCAACAATGCCCACGCTTATGAGGACCGCGACAACGACGACATCGCCGACTACCAACCCCAGACGCCGCCGTTCGGTGACCCCGAATACCAGCGATTCATCTACAACTTCACCGACGCCTACGTCACCAGCGGGGGCACGGACGTGACGACCGATCGCGACGCTGCCATCGCTCAGGCGTTCTACCGCGTCAACTGGCTGCACGACTACTTCTACGAGCTCGGGTTCGACGAGGCCGCCGGCAACTTCCAGGACGACAACTTCGGTCGAGGCGGTTCTGGTGGCGACGGAATGCTGGTCGAGGTCCACAACTCGTTCTCCCTGGCCCCAGATCTACGAGAAGGCTCGAATACGCAGACGCCCGCCGACGGCGCTCGGCCGCGCATGGAGCTCAACGTCGGCTTCGTCGACGGCGCCATGGATGCCGACCTCGTCACCCACGAGTACACCCACGGCGTTGGGGACCGGCTCCTGGCAGGACAGGGCCTGCCGGAGGACGAGCAGACGTGGGCACTCGGTGAAGGTTGGAGCGATTTCTACGGCACCTCGATCTGGGATGATCCCGTCGCTGGCGATTATGTGTGTAGCAATTCGACCACCGGTTGCCCCCTATACGCATACGACAACACGCCCCTCGTGTACTCCGACCTGTGCACACTCGCCGATACCCCCAACCGCTGCGAGCCACACCGTGACGGCGAAATCTGGACTGCGCCGTTGTGGGATCTGCGCACTGCCTTCGTCGACGACTATGGCGCAGCGGTAGGCAAGAACCGAACGGAACAGCTGGTCATCGACGGGATCAAGAACACGACACCGCCCAAAGCGAATTTCCTCGATGCTCGCGATGGCATCCTGGCGGCCGATTTCATCAATAATGGTGGCGCCCACCAGTGCCTCATCTGGCGTGTCTTTGCCGGTAGAGAGATGGGCCTCAGCGCGTCCACGTCGGCGGACCAGGAAACCGTCGTTCCGGCCACGGACGTCCCGGCTGTGTGTGAGCCCAGCGCGGATGCCGGCGGCCCCTACACGACGACGGAGGGAACTGATGTCACGCTGAATGGAGGTCTGTCGTCCGCCGGTACCGATCCTTCGATCGGCGCCCTGCTCTACGAGTGGGACCTCGACAGCGACGGAGAGTACGACGACGCCACCGGCCCGAACCCCGTCTTCGCACTCGTCGGACAGGACGGCGCGTTCACTGTTGGCCTTCGCGTAACCAATGGCGCGGGGCTCAGCGACACCGACACCGCGACGGGCGCCGTGTCCAACGTTGCACCGGCGGTCGCGCTCGATCCGATCGCATCGTCTGTCGAAGGCGGCACCGTTGTCCTCTCGGGTGACGCTTCGGACCCGGGCTGGCTCGACCCGTTGACCGCCGCCGTCGACTGGGGCGACGGTGCCGGACCGCAACCGCTCGCCGGGGCCGTCGAGAACGCCCGGCCGAATGCAACGCTCTCCTTCGACACCACCCACACGTACGGAGACGATGGGACGTTCGTCGTTGCGGTGTGTGTCTCTGACGATGACACGACAACCTGCACTACTGCCAACGCGGTAGTCGACAACGTTGACCCACTGGTCGCGATCGCGCCGTTGGGTCAGACGGTCTACGACGGCGTGTCGGTGTACATCCACCATGCCGGCGATCCCGCGACCGTCGAAGTCGCTTTCGCCGACCCGGGCTCCGACGACCTCACCATGCGGTGGGATTGGGACGATGGCACTGCGTCGATCATCACGTCATTCGTGAATCCTCCGAATCCTGATCCGCTTCTGAGTCCATCGGTGCAACCGCGCGGGTTCGTTGAGTCGGCGTCACACACGTACGGCGATGCGTGCGTATACACGGCCGACGTATCGGCAGCCGACGACGACGGGGGTTATGGCTCCGACCAGGCCATCGTCGTGATCCTCGGCAACGGCACGCGCCTGCGAGGGTCCGGATGGTGGATGAACCAATACCGGCCCAAGAATCCGAACTCATTCACATCGGCGACACTGACCTGCTACCTCGACGTAGCGGTGCTCCTATCAACGGTTTTCAACACACTGCTCACGCGGGCCGATGCCGTCGACATCCTCTTCGTGAACCAGAACAAAGGCTCTGCAGAGGAGCTGTTCGACAGGAAGCTGCTGACAGCCTGGCTGAACTTCGCCAACGGCTCGATCGCGCTGGACCAACCCGTTGACACGGACGGCGACGACCTGGAAGACAGCACATTCGGTGCGGCGTTGCTCGCTGCCGAAAACGTGAGGAACGATCCGAATGCAACTCGCGCCCAGCTCTTGGAGCAGAAGGATGTTCTCGAGCGCATCTTGGGGTAAGAGCAAGATCATCCCTCGATGGACGTCGAAGGCTGCATCTAGCGCGCTTCTCCTCCAACGCGGCAACCCTTGTCCGTCCCAGGAGCAGGAGGGAAGCGCTACTCCCCCGTTATCACCAGGTCCGTTACCGCTTGGGATATGGCTACCAAGGCCAGGGCTACCAGCAACACGTTGGGCGACCACGACTCGCTGACTAGGCCGAGGACCAGGACCACTGCCACGGCGACCAACCTGATCTGAGCCTGAGTGACATCGCGTCCACCTTCCCGCTCGGTGGCGAAGTGGATGATGCCCATGGCGAACAGTGCGGTTGCCATGCCGCCGATGGCTACCCAGCGGACGGCGTGGCTTTCTTGGGCGACGAGGAACTCGAGGCCGATGCCCGCCGCAGTGAGACCGAGGGCAAGCGGCAAATGGCTGTAGATCCAAACTGTCGGCTTCCATGCGGTGCGTTGCTCGGCACGGCGGCGCACGACGCTGCCCTCGAGGTTGTCGAAGTAGATCCACCACAGCCCACTGGCGGTGATGACACCGACCACTGCTCCAAAGGTGGTGGCCGCCTCCCAGCCGATCTCGCTTAGGCCAGCGACGACCGCGGCGATCGATTCACCAAGAACGAGGATGGTGAACAGGCCGAAGCGCTCGGGGAGGTGCGACTTCGACATCGGTGCCGCGGCTTGCACCCTGCGCAGGATGTACGGGGTGACGAAGTCGATAGCTAGGCCAATGCCCCACAGCACGAAGCGGGTCGGATCTGGCACCCATATGGAGGCCACCCAGAAGGCTCCACCCAGGGTGAAGCCGCGTAGATAACCGCCCACCAGCTGCCTGGTACCGGGGACATGGCGATAGGCCCGGGTGTACATGGTCAACAGCACCAGCCGAGAGAGGACAAAGGCAACCGCGAAACCTGCCGCCGATTCCGACTCGCCGCTGATGGAAGCGGCCATCAGGGCAATCGCCACCATCTGGGCCACAGCCAACAGTCGTTGGCCCAGGTCGTCGGTGTCGTAACGATCGGCGTAGAAAGTGAAGCTGGCCCACGACCACCACAGGGGAACGAACAGCCCGGCGAAGGTGAGGGCGCCGGCCCAGTCGTGATCGACCAGCAGGCGATGGCCCAGTGCAGCAACGGCGACGACGAAGACGAGGTCGTAGAACAGTTCGAGCCAGGTGGCCGACCGGTGCTCTGCCTCGGTCTCTGCAGTGCGCAACCGAGGCGGTCGCAGTGCTGTCAGCTTCAAACTCTTCCCTCCATGCCGGCGACGGAGACTACTTGGCGAGTCGACGTCCAGACCGTGTAGCTTTTCGCTGTGGCCGAACTTTCTCTAACAGTGCTGGGGGCTCGCGGTTCGATGCCGGTGTCGGGCGACAACTACGCCCGTTATGGAGGGTCGACTACCTCGTTCACCGTGACCGCCGGCCAGACGCTGTTGCTGGTCGATTGCGGCACGGCACTGGTGAAGGCCGCCGACTTCGGCGTGAATGAATGGCCGGTGTTCATGACCCACTATCACTTCGATCACATCCAGGGCCTTCAGTTCTTCCGGCCGTTCTACGAGGAAGGCAACAGCTTCACCTTCTATGGGCATCACCCGGAGGGCATGTCGCTGCAAGAGGCCATCGCCACCACATTCAAGCCACCGTTCTTCCCGGTGGCGGTGGAGGAGACGCAGTCCACGAAAAAGTACGTCGAGCTGGAAGAAGGGCCGCTGACAGTGGGTGGGATCGATATCTCACATGCCCGCCTGCATCACCCGCAGGGCGTGGTCGGCTACCGCTTCTCCCACTCCGGTAGTTCGATCGTCATCGCTTCTGATCACGAAGCTGGGGACCTCGCATCCGACGCCGCGCTGAAGGAATTGGCGGACGGGGCGGACATACTGATCCATGACGCCCAATACACCCCGGAGGACTACGAGCCGCACCGGGGCTGGGGTCACAGCACCTGGGAGGATGCCGTCACGATGGCCAGCGACGCTGGCGTCAGGAGCCTGGTGCTGACGAGCCACGATCCATGGCGCACCGACGACCAGATCGATGACATCGTTGAGCGCGCTCGGGCTCGGTTCCCCGATGTATCGGCCGCCCACGAGGGAATGGTCATCACGGCGTGACCGAGCGCGACACCGAAATCAACGAGATGTCGGAGACTTGGGCCAACGCAGGTTGAGGGTTGCCTCCCGGGCAACCGGGTTCAGCAGCCAACTGTGGTTGGCATGGAGCCGCCACCCAAAGCGCGAAAATATGAACATTGCCTAGAGTCGAACCAACCATGGGGGAGCCAAAACAGACACCGGTGCGCCGATCTTTGGCGCCTTACGTTCCCAGGCTGCTGCGGCGCTGGGAGCTCGACGCGGGCTCCGAGAAGTACCAACAGATCGAGGGCACGCTGTGTCTTGTGGACATATCGGGCTTCACCAACCTATCGGAGCGCCTGGCCAGTCTGGGAAGGATCGGGACCGAGGAGCTAACCGACCACCTCAACACCGTGTTCGGCGAGATGCTCGAGTTGGCATTAGGGCGCGGTGGAACCCTTTTGAAATTCGGCGGCGATGCCTTGCTATTGGCGTTCAGCGGCGAGGACCATCCATCCCGAGCCTGTAGCGCGGCCGTTGAGATGAACGCGGCGCTGCGAGCCAGCGCCCAGCGCCCCACGTCGGTGGGCCGTCTCGGATTGAGGATGTCTGTGGGCGTGCACTCGGGAGCGATCGACCTGTTCCGAGCCGGCGACTCGCATCATGAGCTCATTATCACCGGACCGGCCGCCAGCGCGGTGACCGGCCTCGAGCACGAAGCATCGCCCGGCGAGATCCTGGTCGGAGCAGCGACCAGGGCCGCCCTGCCGCCCGGCTCTGCAACTGCCAGGAAAGGGCCGGGGTGGAAGCTGCGTTGGCGCAAAGCGCGCGGTGAGGCACCGGGCCCCCCAACGCGCGCAGGGTCGCTGAACGAAGACATCATCGCCATGTGCCTGCCGAGCGCGCTTCGTACCTATTTACGGGAAGCGTCGACCGAAGCGGAGCATCGTCGCGCCACCGTCGGCTTCATCCGCTTCTCGGGCATCGACGACATGCTGGATGCACAAGGGGCGGGTCCTGTTGGCGACGCCCTGCTCGGCCTGGTTACCACCGTTCAGGCGGCCGCCGAGGCTGAAGGCGTGACCTTCTTGGCATCGGATGTCGATCAGGACGGCGGCAAGATCATCCTGGTTACGGGGGTGCCGGCAACTCAGGACGACGATGAAGGGCGCATGTTGCGCACCCTCAAATCCATCAGCGATGCAGCGGGGGCCCTTCCATTGTCGATAGGGGTGAACACCGGTCACATCTTTGCCGGCGAGATCGGAATAGAGGTCCGTAGGACCTACACCGTTATGGGTGACAGCGTCAACCTGGCAGCGCGCCTCATGGCGGCGGCGCCCCTCGGCGCGGTCTATGCCAGTCCTGCCGTCCTCGACCGATCCGCCACCGTGTTTGCCACCACCGCCTTGGAGCCGTTCTCGGTCAAAGGCAAATCAGCCCCAGTGCGGGCGTTCCAGGTGGACGAAGAGACGGGGACCCGGATTCGGGAATCTCGATACCAGCTTCCATTCGTTGGCCGAGCCACACAGGTAGCCCGACTCCGACAAGCGGTGTTGGAGGCGGACGAGGGACATGGCTCCGTGTTCCAGGTGGTGGGAGAAACCGGTGTCGGTAAATCCCGCCTGGTGTCTGAGGCACTCGATTCGGGGAACGGCTTGGCAAAGATGGAGTTGCGGGCCGAGCCCTACAGCTCCTCCAATCCGTATCGACCCTTCCGCGACGAGCTGCGCAGGATGTTGGGGGTGGAAACCGGCGGGCAGGCCGAGATGGTTGAGCAGCTCCGATCTGTGGTCCGAGCGCTCGATCCTGCTCTGGTTCCGCTGCTGCCCTTGTTGGGCGACGTGACACAGATCGACATCGAGACCACCCCGGAGGTTGCCGACATCGAGCCGCGGTTCCGGCGTGACCGAGTGGCCGATGTCATAGTGCGAACTCTCGAGCTGACCTCGCCCGGGCCTCTGGCCATTGTGGCCGAGGATTCGCACTGGATGGACGAGGCTTCGGTCCACCTGCTGCACCGGCTCGCCGAAGCGGCGAAATCCCACGGCTGGCTGCTGGTGGCCACCCACCGCGACAACGCCGGTGGATTCACACCGTCCGGCGAGGAGTTAGCCCTGCAAACACTATCGCCGGAGGAATCGTCAAAGCTGGTGCAGGTGGCAACCGAGGGCACGCCGCTACGTCCGCACGAGATCGAAGCCATCGTGACAAAGGCCGGAGGCAATCCGCTCTTCTTGCAGGAGATCGTTTCTGCGGTGCGCGAGGCGGGTGGGGCCGACACTCTGCCCGAGAACCTCGAAGGCATAGTCAACGCCCAGATAGACGCCCTGGCACCTTTGCCTCATCAGCTGCTGCGTTTCGCTTCTGTTCTGGGTAGGAGCTTTCGGGTCGATGTGCTCGAAGCCCTTTTGGAGACGGAGGATGTCGCTCTCGACAGCACCTCCCAGGACGACCTGGCACAGTTCCTGGAGGAGGATGGAGAGGGGAGGTGGCGTTTCCGCCACGCCCTGATCCGAGATGTGGCCTACGAGGGGCTGCCATTCCGCCGCCGCCGAGACCTTCACCAACGGACCGGGTTGGCCATCGAACGTCTGGCGGGCGTGTCTGCCGATGCGGCCGCCGACCAGTTGGCGCTGCACTTCTCTTTGGCTGAGGACCGCGAGCGGGCTTGGCACTACGGGTGTATCGCCGGCGACAAGGCACGCGCTCTGTACGCCAACGTCGAGGCATCAGAGCATTACGAGAGGGCACTGAAGGCTGCCGGGGGACTCGCCAAGGTGACCGATCACGAGGCAGCGGAGGTTTGGACTCGACTGGGGGACGCCAGGGAAGACGCAGGCCTGTTCGACTCCTCTCTCGACGCCTACCGCAAAGCGTCACAGCTCGTCTCCGACGACCCGGTGCTGCGTGCCCAGTCGCTCTACAAGCGGGCACGGGCCAGGGAGCGGAGTGGCGCCTACTCGCTGGCCCTGAGGGAACTCACCACGGCCGAGAGCCTGCTGCGCGATGAAGGCGACTCCGCCGCCTACGTGCGTGCCCAGCTTCTGGCTACGCGCGCTCAGGTTCATCAGGCCCAGGAGAAGCCCCACGAGACATTGCGGGTAGCAGCGGAGGCGGTGACGCAGGCTGAGGCGTCCGGCAACCGAGAGGCACTGGCATCTGCCTACGTGCGTCTCGATTGGGCCCACCTATTCCTGGGCCAACCGGACAAAGCCATATACGGCAACAGAGCATTGGCGATCTTCAAAGAGCTGGGCGACCTTGGTTCCCAGGCGATCGTGATCGGGACGGCAGGCATCGGTGCCTATTTCGACGGCGATTGGGACAATGCAGTTCGGCTGTATGAGGCAGGGCGCGATGCCTTCCAACGAGCAGGCAACGCTGTTCACGCCGCTCATGCCGAATCGAACATCGGCGAGGTGCTGATCAACCAAGAGCGCTTCGACGAGGCCGAGCCGCTGCTGCGTGACGCCATCAGGGTGTTGCAGGCGTCAGGATTCCTCGACGGTGTCGCTTTTGGCCAGATCCAGCTGGGCAGGGCGCTCACCGGTCTGGGGCGCCTCGACGAGGCCGATGCTGTGCTACAGCAAGCTTGGGACCAGGCCCGCCAGCTTGGCATCACAGACATGTCGGCGGCGGACGCCGCCACCTTCCTCGCCGAGTGCAAGCTCTATCAGGGCGACGCCACGGGGGCGCTAGCCATCTTGGACGAGTCCGCCCCCAAAGACGGCGGGACCTTCGTGTGGCAGGGGGCAATCGTCAGCCGGGTTCGGGCTGCGGTCCTGGCGAAGTTGGGACGAACGGACGAAGCGATGGAGGCCCTGGAGGCAGGGCTGGCCGATGCCCGCCAGCACGATCTGGCCTACGAACAGGGGCTACTGCTGCGCCTCAAATCGCAGATCGGCGACCCCGACCCGGCAGCCGAGCGGGAAGCGGCGAAGTTGCTGACCGGGCTGGGGGTGGGCCGCCCCACCCCCGTCTGATACTCAGTTCAGATCAACGCCACCCGCTGGGATCCTGGCTGCCGATGAGCCGTTCGGTCATCTGGACGAAGCCGGTGCCGACCAGAAGGACGTTCTGTTCGTAGCGGCACCATGGCTCGCCGGTCGACGGCAACACCGGGGCGGCGGTGGTGCCATCGCACCAAACCAGATCACCCTCTAGGTCGTCGTTCGCGTCGCCGTCACCGTTGAAGTCCATCTGGGTCACCGGCAGCTGCGGAAGGGCGGGTTCCGCCACCCAGATCACCGAAACGTCATAGGTAGCGCCGGCCTGGCCCGGCCCCGAACCGGTAGGTTCGAAGGTGAACGACTGTGATCCAGCGACCGGGTTTGTTGAAGAGGATCCAAGGAAGTAATCCTTCAGCTTGCATCCGTCCTGGAACTGCCGGGTAACGCTAACCAGCGGCTCACCGACAGCATCACCGGTCGCAACCGTATCGCCGCAGTTCAGCGTGGGGATGTCGGTGAGAAAGAACAGCGAATCGGAGCCATAACCGGAGGTGGCCGCAGCCGTTCCGTCCTCTCCGCCTTCGAAGCCTGCCGCGCCGGCGAGCACGGTGAATGTGACGGCGTCGAACGGGAAATCCGACTCGACCACCCAGCGACAGTTGTCGCTGGCACCGTTGTCAGGTCCGGAGTCAGTGAGTCCCAGGCAGTTGGCGATCGGATCCGCCGAGGTAGAGATGGCCAACCATTGCGTCCCCGGGTCGGGTTCGGTGCCCTCACCCGCCACCACGCTGTCACCGCTGCGCAGCTCGAAGCTGCCGACCTCTAGCTCGTCCAGCTTGACGGTGACCCGGAGCCGGGCGTCCTGCTTGGCTTCGATGTCCAACTCCATCTTGTACACGTTGAGGCCTTCGAGAACTTGGTCTTCCCCATTGTTAATGGAGATCGTGAACTCTTCGCTTCCGTCAACCCGACCACACGAGCGGCCGGGGCCCTGGCTCTTGATACCTAGAGAATCGAAGCTGAGGCCGACGGGCTTGGTGCTTCCAGACAACAGGGAGACCAGTGGTCCTTCTTGACTTGCGTCGTCCACCACGCATCCGCTTTCGTCGAGCATCTGCGTCACGCTCTCTACGTCATCGCCGTGCTCGAAGTAGTCGCCGTCGCTGTCGAGGTGAAGCCGCAACACGTCGTCCGCGGGGTCGACGTGAAGGCCAGACGCCCCTCCGACGTTCACCAAAACCAGGCCGACGAGCCCGATGAATGCGACCAGCGTCGCCAATGTCTTACGTGTACTCATAATCTTCCTCCCGGGAAATCCCGATGTTCTGTTGGGCGGCTAGCCCGAGTTCCCCTCGGCCGACTCCGCAGCGTTGGAACCTACTACCGACCAACGCTGTGCGTTGTATCGATGGAGAAGATTGAAATCGGTATCAGTCAGCGCCGCCTCAGGACCGCCCCATAGACGAATCCGAGCGGGCCCATCCTCCACACCTTGTCCAGTCGCAGCGGTCCCCCGGCGAACAGTTCCTGCGGCGGTGGCAGCTTGTCGAGACTGTCATGTAGATAGGAGTACTCCTGGCGGGCGCCGATGGTGGCGCCGAGCGCGGGGAGGAGAGCTTTGGTGCCTGCGCGGTGGACTCTGGCCGCCACCGATCCCTCCGGCCGTGACAGGCCGACCACTGCTGCCACTCCGCCCGGTCGAAGCACTCGTGCCATCTCCCCCAACGTGTCCGGCACCGAAGTGAGGTTGCGGAACACGAACGCAGAGAACACTCCATCGAAGCTGGCGTCTTTGAAGGGCAGGGCTTCGCCAACCGCCACCACCCGGCGCTCGACAGGATTCAGCCCCAACATGTTGGGTTCCGGATCGAGCGCAACCACCTCCCGATCTCCCAGTACCTCGTTAGCCGCACCCGTCCCCGCTCCAAGATCGAGCACCCGTCCCTGGGGCAGGTGGGCGATCGCCGCTCGTCGCCAGGCCTGGTCACGGCCAAGGGACATGATCTTGTTGAGCCGGTCGTAGCGCTTGGCGATGTGGGCGAAGACTCGCTGATCGTTCAGCTGATGACCTCGAAGCCGGTGTATGGCACCAACGCCTCGGGTACTGCGATAGTGCCATCCGCTCGTTGGTAGTTCTCCATGATGGCGACCAAGGTCCTGCCGATGGCGAACACCGTGCCGTTGAGCGTGTGGACCAGGGCGGTGCCGTTCTCACCTTTGAAGCGGGCCTTGAGGCGCCGGGCTTGGAAGTCGGTGGTGTTGGAACAAGAGGTCAGCTCTCGATAGCGGTCCTGGCCGGGGAACCACGCCTCGATGTCGTACTTCTTGGCGGCGGGAGCACCAAGGTCGCCGACGCAGACGTTGACCACCCGATACGGCAGACCAAGCGCCTGCACCAAGGCCTCTTCCTGAGACAGCAGGAAATCGTGTTCGTCCCACGATGCGGCCGGATCGACGAATGAGAACATCTCGACCTTGTCGAACTGGTGCACCCGGAAGATGCCCCTGGTGTCCTTGCCATAGGTGCCGGCCTCACGGCGGAAGCAGGTTGAGAAGCCGACGTAGCGGACCGGCAGGGAGGCGGCATCGAATATCTCGTCGGCGTGCATGGCGGCCAACGGGATCTCGGCGGTCCCGGCCAAGAACAGCTCGTCCTCGGGGATGGCGTAGACCTGCTCACGAGCCTCCGGGAAGAAGCCGGTGCCGAACAGCGCCTCCTCGCGTACCAGGACCGGCGGCACGACCGGGGTGAACCCTTCGGCCGACAACTTGTCCAGTGCGAAGCGGACCAGGGCGAACTCCATCAGCGCCAGGTTGCCTTTGAGGTAGGCGAAGCGTGCACCCGACACCTTGGCGCCTCTCTCCACGTCGATGACGCCGAGCGCTTCGCCGAGGTCGATGTGGTCCTTCACCTCGAAGTCGAACTGTGGGGGGTCGCCCCACTTGCTGATCTCCACGTTCTCGTCCTCGCCCGCCCCGTCGGGAACGGAATCGTGGGTGAGGTTGGGGATGCCGATCCAGAGGGCATGGAATCGGGCGTCGAGCTCGTCGGCCTCATCTGACAAGGCCTTGTATTGGTCGCTCAGCTTGGCGGCAGCGGCGATGGCGGCTTCCTTGTCGGCGCCGTCCAGGCGGGCGATCTCCTTGCCGGACGACTTCTGCTGCGATCGCAGCTCTTCGGCCTCCGTGCGGGCTTTGCGGCGGGCCCCGTCTAGCTCGACCAGTGCCGCCACGTCGGTCTCGAGGTGGCGGCGGGCCAGGTGGGCCTTGAAGGCATCTGGATCTTGGCGGAGGATGACCGGGTCGATCATCGCCGCATCGTACCGCCAGCCGCTCGACTGACTGCTCGCTGCTCCTCGGGCGAAAGCTGCTCCGAACCGCGCCCGTCGCGCACCTCCTTGGTGAACCAGCGCGACTGTTCCCGCCCCACCAGCAGGGTCACCACCAGGCCGCTCCCGTTGGCATCGAGCAGTGCGATGGAACGAGAGAGGTTGCCAGACACATCGCCGTAGGCGTCATAGGTGATGACCGCGGTGTACTGCAGCGCATGGGGGAGGGTGGCCTCTAGCTGTTCGAGCCGCGGGGTGAGATCGGCCAAGATGGCGGCAGAGCGGGCCGCTTCGTTGTCGAGCTGGCGCAGAGCTTCGAACACACCGCCCTCATCTGGGACCGCCGCTACCTGACGCCGTAGCGCCAACACCAATACCGCCAGCCACAGGACCGCCAAAGCCAGCACCGCCACCAGAGCCAGCGCCAGGCCACTCATGCCGAGTCATTTCTGAAGAACACCTGGGACAACCTATTCGATGTGGGATCGTCGTCGATCTGTAAATCGACCGTGAGCACGGCCTCATAGAACTGGCCCGGCCGCACCGCCAGGTCGGGGAAGGCGACGGCGATGGCCTCGCCGGGCTCGAGGGCAACGATCGTCTCTGACCGCTCGTCCACAACGACATCTGAGCCTTCGATGAGCCTGAGTCGAACTGTTACGTCGGATTCGGGCTCGTTGCCCCGGTTCACCACGATCACACTGAGATCGAGCGTGGCGGAGAACGGAATCTCGATCTGACCTTCCCGCTCCCCGGTGGGGACGGGATCGAAGGCCAGGTCCGACAACGCCAGGTCGTGGTAGGCAACCAGATCTTCCAGAGCCTGGAGCCGCTCGGCGATGAGCGGGGCGTCGAAGCGCCCCTCTAGCTCCAGCGGCAAGAACTCCACTTCGGGATAGGGCCGGGCTTCGGTGTTGTCGTCGAGGTCTGGTATCGACTCGAGGAATAGCAGATAGGCCCGATCCCCCACCCGGAAGTTGAGAAACGAAGCATCGAGGCTCTGGATGCCGATGGGATCGGATGGATCCTCCAGAACCGCCTTTACGCCCTCGTCGAACCCCACCAGACCGGTGCGCCACGACTCAACAGCGACGCTCAGGAACCCGTCTTGAGTCTTGGCGTCGCTTGGCACCGCGAAGGCGTGGTAGGTGTCGGACGCCTCGTTGGCCTCGGCGGCGGTGTTGGTGAGCACCTCAAGCAGCGACGAGCGGTCGGCTCCTTCAAGGCCGGCGACCAGTGTGTTAGCCCGAACCCCAAGTCCCGCGTACGTGAAGGCGACCTCGCGGGCTGCTTCGAGGTAGTCGCTCACAGCCTGGCGCTGCGTAACGAAGCGAAGGATGAGGGCGGCAAGAACCACGACCACGAGGGTCGCGATCAGAAGGATGGTGCGGCGACGCCGACGACGTCGCCTCTGGATAGGCAGGGGATAGCCCATTGACTGGCCTTACGGGACGGCTCTTGAAAGCTAGCGTCGAAGGTGGGATCGACTCAGCTGGAGCAGGCCTAACCAGTAGCGGACGTCCATTACCCTGCTGGGTTCCATGTCCGGAGCCCCCTTTCGCAACGTCGCATTGATCGCGCACGTCGACCACGGCAAGACCACACTGGTCGATGCCATGCTCGGCGCCACAGGCGTGTTCTCATCACATGAGACGCGGGTCGACCGAGTCATGGACTCAAGCGATCAGGAGCGTGAGCGAGGCATCACCATCCTCGCCAAGGCCGCTTCGGTGGAGTGGAAGGGAACAAAGATCAACCTGGTCGACACGCCGGGCCACGCCGACTTCGGGGGTGAGGTGGAGCGAGCCCTGGCGATGGTCGACGGCGTGCTGCTGCTGGTGGACAGCTCCGAGGGACCTATGCCCCAAACCCGCTACGTCCTATCGAAGGCCTTAGCTCTGAAGTTGCCGGCGGTGGTCGTCATCAACAAGGTCGATCGTCCCGACGCCAGGATGGCCGAGGTGGTCGACGAGGTCTATCAGTTGTTCTTCGATCTGGATGCGTCGGACGAGCACATCGAGTTCCCCATCATCTCCTCGATCGCTCGCCAGGGACGGGCGATGGCCGGAATCGGAATCCCAGACGCGGACGCCGATCTCGGCCCTCTGCTTGATGCCATCGTCGAGACGATCCCGGCACCTGCTGGCGATTCCGATGCCCCGCTTCAGGCTCTGGTCACCAACCTGGACGCATCGGACTACCTGGGTCGCCTTGCGATAGGTCGCGTTGTCCAGGGCACCTTGCGCAGCGGAGACAAGGTTGCACTGTGCCACTCCAACGAAGAGGAGCCACCGCTGAGGCGAAGTCTCACCCAGCTCATGGGATTCGCCGGTTTGCACCGGGCGGACGTCGATGAACGGACCGCCGGCGACCTGTTCGTCATCGCAGGTTTCCCAGAGGTGGAGATCGGCGACACCCTTGCCGACCCAACCGATCCGCGACCATTGCCGCGACTTGAAGTTGATGAGCCGGTGCTGCGCATGACATTTGGCGTGAACACCTCGCCGCTCTCGGGACGCGAGGGCAAGTTCCTCACATCGCGCCAGATCCGGGACCGCCTCGATCGCGAGGTGCTGGGCAATGTGTCGATCCGCATCGGCAACACCGCGTCACCCGAGGTGATCGAGGTGGCCGGCCGTGGCGAGCTGCAACTCGCCGTACTGATCGAGACCATGCGTCGCGAGGGCTTCGAGCTTCAGGTGAGCCGCCCAGAGGTGATCATCCGCGAGGTCGACGGCAAGCCCCACGAGCCGGTGGAGCGTGCCGTCGTCGATGTTCCGGATGAGCACGTGGGCACGGTGACTCAGGCCATCGCCCCCCGCAAAGGCCAAGTGATGGATTTGCGGCCTGGTGATGCAGGGAGAACCGTGGTAACCCTCGAGGCGCCGGCCCGAGGGCTATTGGGCTTTCGATCGCTGCTGATGACGGCCACCCGCGGCACCGCCCTGGTACACCAGCACCATGCGGGGTGGATGCCATGGGCTGGCGAGCTGCCCCATCGCACCGGGGGCGCCATGATCGCCGACCGCATGGGTGACACAACGGGGTTCGCGCTGGACAACCTCCAGAAGCGGGGGGAACTGTTCGTCGAACCAGGTATCGGTGTCTACGAAGGCATGATCATCGGCGAGTCGACCCGGGCTGAAGAAATGCACGTCAACCCCACCAAGGGCAAACAACTCACCAACATCCGCACCCATTCCACCGACGATGCGATCAAGCTCAAGCCACCGCGCGATCTCACCTTGGAGTTAGCCATCGAGTGGATCGCAGACGACGAGCTGGTCGAGGTAACGCCGGGTGCCATCCGGGTGAGAAAGCGCCGGCTCAGCGAGAGCGAACGCAAGAGGCTCAAGTAGGCGGTTGACCCTCGTCCGATGCGGCTTGGCTGACTGGGACACGCCCTTGAAGCGCGGCAAGCAGAGCCTCGGGTTCGTCGGTACCGACACGGAGCACTCGACCGCTCGCCAGCCCAATCTCGATGGCCTCCAGGCCCCATACGTTCCACACGGTGCCATGCGGCATCCAAAAGATCCCGAATCCATACCACCAGCGGTTGCGAACGGCCCGAGCTGATTGGGCTGCACTGAGGTGAAGCGTCTTGCGGGGCCAGCCCCACCCGTACCACGCCCTCAGTGAACTTTCATCCACGTCCACCGTTAAGCGACTGAGCGCCGCGATGAATGGCCCAGCGACGACAGCGATAGCAGCTGCCGCCAACAGCACTGGCCCGTCGAACAAGGCCTCAACGGCCAAACCCGCCGCCACTAGCGCCGCGGCGATGAGCCACCATCCCAGACGCGCGTATTGAGTATGTCGGTATTCCATGGATACTTCGCTCGACACTGAGTCATGTTGAGGGGTCGGCCAATTGACCACCAGGGTCGAAAGCACTGTGACCTATGTCCCTATCGCTGTAGAGCCCTGGTTGAAACCATGGACCCAAATGGGAGTCGCCTGGGGCATCGTGGTCGTTGTGCTGTCGCTGCTGGCCTGGGGTGGGCAGACCGTTTCGTGGTCGGCACCAGAGACGGCGGTCCGGCTGGGCTTGACCGAGGCGAAGGACGAAGTTGAGCCGGTGTATTGGGCCGACATCCGGGCCGAGGCACTGTGGGACACATTCACGCTGTGGACCCTTCTCGTTGCCGGGATACTGCTCATTTTGGACGCCTCGGTGTGGACCTACTTCGGACTGGTGGGGGGAGCGGTGTACGCGTACTTCGGAGGGCGCGGTGTCCTGGCTCGGCTCGAGATGCAAAGGCGCGGGCTGAGGATCGGCACCCCCAGTTCCGTTAAGGCCGCCTACATGTTCCTCCCTCTGTGGGGCGTGACGGGGTTGATCACGATCATCGCAGCCGCGGTCGCACTTTCGTCGTGAAGAGGAGGCCGGCGTGGAAGTAACGGCGCTCACCTGGATCGTCGCCATCACCGGGCTTGTTCTCATTCTTCTGCTGGCGAGCCTGCAGGTCGTTGCCGCGATCCACCCCCGCAGTGAGTGGACAATCAAGAATGTTTACGGCGGCGAACCCAGCGCCACCGACCCCAAGGCCTATTTCGCTTACAACCAGGGCTACGCCTGGGCGGATCCGTTCTTCTGGGCACCGCTCCAGATAGCAGGCAGCATCGGCATGATGCTGGGCAAGCGTTGGGGGTTCCTGCTGGCTCTGGCTGCGTCGGTGCCGTTCTGGTACACGGCGATCACGATATTCATCTGGGACCGCGACCTGAGGTTCCGAGAGAACACCGTGTTCTACTGGGTTCTCGTCTGGGGAATGTGGCCCGCCTTCGGAGTCTTCGAAGGGGTGTACTGCTTCGTCAGGCTTGTCGAGTAGAAGCTGCGATGACGATCGTCCCGGCGGCCAGGTCATGCAGACCCCGACGCCGAGGATTCACCACCGCCACTGCGAATATCGCGGCGAAAACGACAATGGCCGGAATCTGCAGCATTGCGCCGAGTTGATCATCTGTTGCGATCACCACGAATGGCCACGTCAAAGCAGCTCGAACGGTGGCTCGCATCAATCCCGGAGTATCGCCTGAAAGCGTGATTACACGAGTCCCGGCCCAGGTTTTGCCGAGCGTTTGGCCGTGTCGCCAGCGCACAGTGACGGCCTCGTACGTGATCGGTGCCAAAGCCACAGCGGGGTAGAACCAGACCGGGTAGATCATCTCGTCACCGGCGTCAGATCCGGTGAACGCCGCTAGCAAGAGAAGTAGCACTGCCCACAATGCCAAGTCGGCTAGCCGTCCGGTGACGCGTCGCCACAGATCGGCCCCCTCGCCCTCAATCACTACCTGCTTTGTGTCGGGGTCCATGCGGATGCTCATCCGAATCTCCCTTCACCATCCCCATCTTGCCCAACGGGCAAAGCTCGGGCCAGAGGAATTCGGCAGTACAAGCGAGCCCATCCCGACTCGGTGATCACCCACTGGATCGGCTGTTTCGCTCAACAGCCTCGGCTAGGGACGACCTTCTGCGGTGCTCGCCTCGGCGCGGGGTCGGCTCGGCCGCCTTGGGGCGGCGGCCTCGGCTTCGTCCTTGTCCGCACGAAACACCACCAGCAGAGTCACGATGGCGAAACTGCCCACGTACATGGACATCACCGCGGGGTTGGTGGTGTCGGCGCCGGCGGTAATCCCATGGATGCCAGCGGCCAGGAAGGTTCCGAAGGACAGGTAATGGATCGCCTTCCAGACGGTCTGCCCGATTAGCGGACGAACGTAGAACGACGCGGTAACAAGGAACAGGGCATAGAAGGCGACGACGCCCCATGCCACCGCCAGGGGTCGGTAGGTCGATGCGCCCGGTAACAGCAGCTCTCGCGGCCCGTAGAAGAAGTAGTTATCGGCAACCAGAGCCGCCATATGCAGCCCTGTCGCCAGCAGGGCGCCGATGCCGAGTGCTTCATGAACCCAGGTGAGCGGCTTGGCTCCGACTCTTCTTCCCAAGAGCTTGCTCGACAGCAGTAGGCCCCAGATGCTCGACGCCGCCAGCAGCGCGAACGCCACGATTCCCGAACCCCTGATAAGAAGCCACTCAAAGTTGATATCGATCATGCCGCTATCTCCATCCCGGTCGTGGCATAGACACTGCCGTCTTGCCACACGACGAGCGCACCCTCGATCCAAGGCTGAGTGGCTGCCCAGGCGAGACCGTCAGCACCCTGCAGGAGCACCGCTTTGGCGCCGGCCTCGGCCTCGACGGCAGTTGGTGCCACCACCGAAGCACTGAGCACCGGCGTCACTGCCGGAGCCAAGGTTCTGGGGTCGATGAGGTGGTGGGCAGCGGTCTCGCCGACCTGCCAGCGGCGGCGAGTGATGGAACTGGTGGCGAGTGCCCCCACTCCCAGCGGCACCACAGCCGCGATGCCATCCCATGGATCCATGATCTCGACTTGCGTGTCGGAATCGGCAGAGCGCACATCGCCACCGGCCGAGACCATCACGGCTAGGCCCTGTTCTACCGCCCGGTCGCATGTCCATCCCTTGGCGATGCCGCCGAGGTCCATGGCCACGCTGGGTTCTCGTATCAGGGTATGCCCATCTAGGTGCCAGTTGGGATGGTCGAGAAGGGCGGTGGGTGCCGTGTCGCGATCGACGACCTCTTCGAACGTTCGATCGTATCCCCAGGCCGCTACCGCACCGCCCAGGCCAGCGTCAACCAGCCCACCGGTGCGATCACGCAGCTCAGCTGCAATAGCGAGGAGCTTCTCCATGAAAGGGGAGAGCTCGACATGATCACCAGCAGCCATATTGATGGCAGTGAGCTCGCTGTCCTCTCGGAAACGACTGCACCGGGCCTCGACTCGTTGGAATAGTTCCCTAGTGGCTTCTGTCGCCGGGTCGTCTGCTGTGACGATGGCGACGTCGGTGCCCATGGCGCGGAACGTAGTTCCGATCATGAGCCTGCGCTCTGCACTGTGGTGTTCTGGCCAGGGGGTGCCGAAGCGCCCCCTCCACCCACGACCAAAGTCTGGGTTATCACCCGGCGAGGAGGCGGAGGCGCCGGCGTGAATCGGATAATCAGCAGTCCGTCCTCGGGAGGTGTGGGGATCACTTCGATCGGCTGGGTGACCTGTGAGAGCGCTGGATCTTCCGGTGGGGCGATATCAAGGGTGGCCGGCTCGGCGGAAGAGGAAGCGACCGTTTGAGTGGCCAACACCGTCACAACCCAGGTGATGGCGGCACCGGTCCAGGCTGTGATCCGCGCCCAACGAGTCGGAAAGAGTCGCTTGAGGATCATTCGAGTCCCGCCGGCGGCTGTGACTGGTCAAATTCGCCACCATCGGGAACTGTCAGCACTACATCGTTAGAGATGAGGACATCGAGCACGGACTCAGCCAATAGTGACTCGAGTCGTTTGCGCCCAACGGATTGAGCCAGCCCTTTCGACTGAAGTACCCGGACGACGGCAGGGTGAAGATCGGCGCTCTCTACCTCGGGTTCGGGGGCAGCGAGTTGCATGCTGACCCGGCCATGGTCAGAGATGGTGGTTTCAACCGGAATCGATGCGACCGCAGACACCGGGGCTGGCGAGTCGGTACTCGATAACAGCCAAACCAGCGGCAGGCCGCCGATCAGAGCCACGGTGATGGCCACCACCAGAGGCCCGATGTCGAGGTTCTTCTTCGGCATGGAGATCTCAGAGCCTCGTGGGTTGAGACGAAGCCTCGGCGCACTCGTTGGAGATCGCGCCGTCAGTCATCGTCTTCTTCCTCGTGCTCTTCCTCGTGCTCTTCCTCGCCGTCGTGGTCGTCATGATCTGCATCGCTCTCCTGCGACGCGGTCACGGCAGAAGCCGCGCTGCCACCCGCAGCTTGAATCGTGACGGTCTGGATGATGGGCGGAAGCTCGGGCGGCAATGGCAGCGGAATGCCAACTTCTTGACAAATCGTCCGCAACGCGGCGAGTGCAGCCACCTCGATATCCGAGGTGGTCTCGGCTGCCTCTTTCTCGACGAGGGCGAGACCTTCGGAGCCGCAAGCCAACGCCAGGTCCGCATCGGTGGCCTCGGTCGGAGCCGTGGTAGGTGCCGTCGCCTCGACCGGGGCAGCGTTCGGCCCAGGCGTGTAGTAGTCGACCAGGGCCTCGGGAAATGCCTGAACCTGAAGCTCTGGCTCGGCCGGGGTTGAGGCGATCAGCACGTTGGCGGCAACCGCCGAAGCAGGAACCAGCAGCAACCCGATCAGGAACGACGGCGTGAACGGCAGACGCCGTTTCGAACTCCGATTACCTTTGGTGGGCGTCTTCGAGTTAATCGTCGGCCTCCTCGCGTTGTTCGATATCGAGCACTCCGCCAGACCAACTGGCTCTGAACTTGGACTTGTGAGAGCCGCTCTCGAAGTCGACCTGGACCTCGTTCGGCCCGCCAGATTCGACCTCCACGCTGAATCCGGCGTTGGGCGTTGCCCACACCAGATTGACGACGCCGGGCGAGGATTCGATCGCCACAGACCCCCCAACGAGCTGGTACACCGTGACCTGGGATTGGGGAGCGGCCGTTGTCGAAGGCGTGGTAGAAGGCACCGTCGAGGTGGTTGAGGCCGTCCCAGGCACCGTCGTCGACGGAGTATTTGGGGCGGTCGTTGCAGGCGCCCCAGCCTGCGTCGTCGTTGGCGACGACCCGGGCACAGTCGTCGACGGCGGAACGGTTGTTGTGGTCGGAAGGGGGACGGTGACTTGCGCCTGCGATGGCTTGGTTGGGACCTCATCCGCCGACAGAGGATGAACGGGGTCGTCGGTCACCTGGGCGCCGGCAAGTTGCACAGCCCCGATCCCGATGCCGACCGCCAAAGCGGTTGCCACCAGCCACGCACCGACTATCGCTGATCTCTTCACCCCCCAATTGTCGCACGCCCCTGTGTATCGAGACCCCAAGGTGAAGTTATGGAATGCCTAAGACTGAAGTTGAGTGTTAAGCCACCACCTATCGTGACGCGGTGGCCAACGTGCTGATCATCGAGGACGACGTCCGCATCCGGGAGCTGATCGCCCGAGTGCTTTCGGCCGAAGGGCACGGTGTGGCCTCCGTCGCTGTGGCCATGGAAGGCCTGCAACATGTTGTCGACCATCGCCCGGATGTAGTGATCCTTGATCTTGGGTTGCCGGACCTCGACGGCGCCGAGCTGCTCAAGATGATCAGGGCTGTGAGCGAGGTCCCCATCATCGTGGCGACGGCCCGCGGCAATGACGACGAGATCGTCGGCACATTGAACGCCGGTGCCGACGATTACCTCGTCAAGCCTTTCTCGGGGGAACAACTGACGGCTCGAGTTAGGGCGGTGCTGCGGCGTACGTCGGGCGACGTGGAGGGTGGCCCCATCGTTGTTGGGGCGCTGCGAGTTGATGTCGCTGGGCGGGTCGCCACCATGGCAGGCGAGGAGCTGGATCTGAGCCCGAAGGAGTTCGACGTCCTGGCCTTCCTGGCGGGACGTCCCGACACGGTGGTTTCCAAACGAGAACTCATGGCAGAGGTGTGGCGCCAGCCCTATGGAGGCGGCGAAAAGACCGTCGACGTCCATCTGTCATGGTTGCGGAGGAAACTCGGCGAAACCGCAGCCGCTCCGCGCTATCTCCGGACGGTCCACGGCGTTGGCGTCAAGCTCGTCGACCCGGACGCGTGAGACAACGCCTCAACCTCGTGGCTGCTGCCGTTACGTCGATGGTGGCTATCGCCTTCATCGTCCCACTCGCATTATCGGTGAGATCACAAGCGCGCGACGGTGCCCTGGCCGATGCAGAGCAGGCTGCTCAGGGCGTCGCCACGGGAGTTGCCGTCGCCGAATCTGTGGCCGAGGGCGTGTCACCCGCAACTGTTCAGGCCATCCTGGATGCCGCCGGGAACGACAGGGTGTCGGTGTTGCTAACGAACGGCGCGGTCATAGGCCTGGAATCACATCCAGATGCCACGGTGATCGCGGCCGCTGCGGCCGGAGCCGCCTTCACGGTTGAGGACGAGCGGGGAGCCACAGTGTTCATCCCGGTTGTCGGTCGCAGTGGGACGATCGTG
>Ga0224512_10000983_pt1 | contig 28548 bp, 30 predicted proteins | sample SF_May12_sed_USG_4_FD_169103 | JGI IMG/M metagenome (GOLD analysis project Ga0224512, IMG submission 169103) | Sediment microbial communities from San Francisco Bay, California, United States - SF_May12_sed_USGS_13 | ecosystem: Environmental > Aquatic > Marine > Sediment | place: USA... | reverse complement strand
CGGCCGGACGCGCCGTCCCGAACCCGCGGGCGCCCCTGGGGACGCGGGCTCGGGGACCGGGGCTCGCACGACCGCCGCGGAGCTCGCCAAGAAGCAGCGCGACATCTCCATCTCCGAGTTCTTCGCCAAGAACCGCCACCTGCTCGGCTTCGACAACCCCTCCAAGGCTTTGCTCACCGCGGTGAAGGAAGGCGTCGACAACGCGCTCGACGCCTGCGAGGAAGCCGGCGTCCTGCCCGACATCCGGGTCGAGATCCAACAGATCTCCGAGACGCGCTTCCGGGTGGCCATCGAGGACAACGGACCCGGCATCGTGAAGAGCCAGGTACCCAAGATCTTCGGGAGCCTCCTCTACGGCTCGAAGTTCCACCGCCTGCGTCAGAGCCGCGGCCAGCAGGGCATCGGTATCAGCGCTGCCGGCATGTACGGGCTCCTCACCACGGGCAAGCCCGTGATCATCACCTCACGCGTCGGCCCGAAGCAGCGGGCGCATCACATCGAGCTCGTGATCGACACCAAGCGCAACGAGCCGAAGGTGAAGCGGGACGAGGAGGTCGACTGGGACCGCGACCACGGCACGCGCGTCGAGATCGAGCTCGTCGGCGCCTACCGCGGCGGCCAGCACTCCGTGGATGCCTACATCCGCCAGATCTCCCTCGCCAACCCCCACGCCCGGATCACGTACGTGCCGCCCAAGGCGGAGGAGCACGGAGCCGAGCACGAGTTCCCGCGCGTGAGCGAGCAGGTCCCGCCCGAGACGGCGGAGATCATGCCGCACCCCTACGGCGTCGAGCTGGGCGTGCTGATGCAGATGTTTCGCGACACCCGGGCCCGCAACCTGCGCTCGTGCCTGACGGGCGACTTCAGCCGCGTCTCTCCGCGCACGGCGAACGAGATCTGCCAGCGGGCGAACCTTCCGCCCACGCGCCGGCCGGGCGACCTCACGCGCGACGAAGCCGACAAGATCCACCAGGCCATCCAGAAGACGAAGATCATGGCGCCGCCGACGGATTGCATCGCACCCATCGGCGACGTGCTGATCGAGGCGGCGCTCCGGGCCGAGGTGAAGGCCGACTTCTACGCTTCGGTCTCGCGCCGGCCGACGGTATACCGCGGCAATCCCTTCCTGATCGAGGTCGGCCTGGCCTACGGCGGCGACCAGTCCGCCGACGAGCCGATCACCGTCTACCGCTACGCCAACCGCGTGCCCCTCCAGTACCAGCAGGGCGCCTGCGCGATCACCAGGGCCATCACAGGCACCGATTGGAAGAAGTATCAGCTGCAACAGCCGCGGGGGGCGCTGCCCGTGGGGCCGATGCTGATCATGGTCCACATCGCGAGCGTCTGGGTGCCCTTCACCTCCGAGAGCAAAGAGGCCATCGCTCACTATCCGGAGATCATCAAGGAGATCCGGCTCGGACTGCAGGATTGCGGACGCAAGGTTGCGACGTACATCCGCAAGCGAAAGCGCGCAGGCGACGAGGCCAAGAAGCGCGCCTACATCGAGAAGTACATTCCGCAGGTCGCCGTCGGCCTGCAGCAGATCCTGGGCCTCAGCGACGTCGCGCGCGACAAGGTGGTGAAGTCCCTGACGGACGTTCTCGAACGAAGCCGGAGGATGTGAAGGTGGCCGCGCGGAAGAAGACGAAGAAGACCGCGGGCAAGCACGCCCGGATCGCGGCGAGCGACGTCGCGAAGCGCAACCAGAAGCTGGACACGCTGACGCTCGAGCTCATCGGCGAAACGGCCGCCGGCGTCCACGGGGACATCCTCAAGCGCAGGAAGCCCGACCTCTCCTTCCCCATCCGCTCGCTCAAGAACGTCTCGTACTCCACGCAGAAGGGGTACTTCGAGATCGGCCGCCAGAAGAAGACACGCACGCTCACCGTCAACACCGTGAAGAGCTTCGCGCAGACGCTGCGGATGATGGGGCTCTCGAAGGAGCTCATCGAGACGAACGACTTCGCGACGAAGCGGGACGCCTACTACCAGAGCAAGAACTGGGACGAGGCGAAGTTCGACGAGCAGAGCGAGTCCGACACGGTGATGGACGACATCGAGGCGATGTTCTCGATCCGGGGCGCCTCGCGCGAGCAGCTTCGCTTCGTCCCGGACGAGCACGGCGGCGCCGTGGCGGGTCGCCTCGTGGTCCTCGACCCGGACCGCGAAACCGGCGAGGTGGAGCGCATCGACTGCACGCGCTTCGGATCCGGCGCCTACTCGATTCCCTCCACCGTCGAGCACCTCTCCTTCGAGACCGATGCGAAGTTCATCCTCGCCATCGAAACCGGCGGTGTGTTCCAGCGGCTTCAGAGCCACAAGTACTGGCAGACGGCGAATTGCATCCTGATCTCCATGGCGGGCGTCCCCACCCGGGCGACGCGCCGCTTCATCCGCAAGCTGTCGGACGAATGCCGGCTGCCGGTCTACGCCTTCGTCGACTGCGACCCCTACGGGATCTCGAACATCTACCGCACGCTGAAGGTGGGCTCCGGCAATGCAGCCCACCTGTCCCAGTTCTTCTGCGTCCCGCACGCGAGCTACCTGGGCGTGACCCCCAAGGACATCGTCGACTACCGCCTCCCCACCCACCCCCTCCAGGAGGTGGACGTCAAGCGGGCGCGCGACGCGCTCAAGAACGACCCCTTCTTCAAGACCCACAAGCCCTGGCAGCAGGCCATCGAGCAGCTCCTCAAGATGGGCGTGCGCGCCGAGCAGCAGGCCCTGGCCAAGTGGGGCCTCAACTACGTGATCGAGGAGTACCTGCCCCGGAAGCTGGAGAACCCCGCGAAGTTCCTGCCCTGACTGGCCGGGCCTCGCGTCGGCCCCCTTGCCGGCCGGGCCTCCCCGGCGCGCCCGGGTGTTATTCTCTGCTCCCGCCATCGACCGCGGGAGACGAGAGGGAATGAAGGGCATCGTGCTGGCGGGAGGATCGGGGACGCGGCTCCACCCGATCACCAAGGGCGTGAGCAAGCAGCTCCTGCCGATCTACGACAAGCCGATGGTGTACTACCCGCTCGCGACGCTGATGCACGCGGGCATCCGCGAGATCCTGCTGATCTCCACGCCCGAGGACCTGACGGCATACGAGCGACTGCTGGGCGACGGTAGCCGCTTCGGGATCGGGATCCGGTACGCCGAGCAGCCCCGGCCGGAGGGGCTCGCGCAGGCCTTCCACATCGGACGCGAGTTCGTGGGGGGCGACCGCGTGGCCCTAGCCCTCGGCGACAACGTCTTCTACGGCCACGGCCTGCCGGACATCCTCCGCAGCGCCGCCGCGCGAAAGAGGGGGGCAACGGTCTTCGGCTACTGGGTGCGCGACCCCGAGCGCTACGGCGTGGTGGAGTTCTCGAGCGACCGGAAGGTCGTGGGGATCGAGGAGAAGCCCGTCTTGCCGCGCTCCCACTACGCCGTCACCGGAATCTACTTCTACGACAACCGCGTGCTCGACATCGCGGCCGACCTCGAGCCGTCGCCGCGCGGCGAGTTCGAGATCACCGACGTCAACCGCGCCTATCTGGCCGCGGGCGAACTACACGTGGAGCTGCTCGGTCGCGGCATCGCCTGGCTCGACACCGGCACCCACGAGTCCCTGCTCCAGGCCTGCACCTTCGTCGAAACGATCCAGGAACGTCAGGGCCTCAAGATCGCGTGTCTCGAGGAGATCGCGTACCACCAGGGCTACATCAGCCGTGAAGACCTGCTCCGCACCGGGAGGGAGATGGGCAAGTCGCGCTACGGCGAGTACCTCATCGGGATCGCCGCGGAAGACGCCTGACCGCATGCGGTTCCGAGAAACCGAGCTGCCCGGTGTGATCCTCGTCGAGCCCGACGTCTACACCGATGAGCGGGGCTTCTTCGTCGAGACCTACCACGCGCCCCGCTACCGCGCGGGCGGCATCCGCGAGGCCTTCGTACAGGACAACCACTCGCGTTCCGCGCGGGGGACGCTGCGCGGGCTCCACGGGCAGTTCCCCCACTGCCAGGGAAAGCTCGTGCGGGCGACCGAGGGGGAGATCTTCGACGTCGCCGTGGACGCGCGCCGGGGGTCGCCGACCTACGGCGGCTTCGTCACCGCGGTGCTCTCGGCCGAGAACTTCCACCAGCTCTACGTGCCGGCCGGCTTCGTGCACGGCTTCTGCGTCACGAGCGACGTTGCGCAGGTACAGTACCGGTGCACCGAGATCTACCATCCGCAGGACGAGTTCAGCGTCGCCTGGAACGACCCGGATCTCGGCATCCCGTGGCCCGTGTCCGACCCACTGCTCTCGCCGAAGGACGCGGCTGCGCCGCGCCTGCGCGACGTTCAGGACCGCTTGATCGAGTACCGCCCCCCGGAGCCCGGCCGCTAGAAATCCTCTTCGGCCTCGTACTCCGCTTCCTCTTCGCTGCCCCGGCGGCGAGTGACCATGAGCCGGCAGGGCGCGCCGCAGTACGTGCAGAAGATCTCGTCGCCCGCACGTTCGTCGCCGCTGAGCGGGATGTCGGCGCTGCACACCGGGCAGCTCGGGTCGTTGGTCGGCATGCCCATCGGATCGGTGCGCCCAAAGCCCGCCTTTAGTCGGTGGGCGGCTCGCGGGTGCCTCCCGCGGCCAGCGCGACGCGGCCCTCGAACGCTACGTCCTCGCTCCAGCCCGGCGTCGTCCAGCGCCCGCCGTCGGCGTCGACGAGCAGCCCCTCGCAACCCGGCTGCGCGCCGACCAGGGCTACCCCCTCCTCCTCCCCGAGGATCAGGAGCGCCTTGCTCAGGGCCTCGGCCAGCGTCGCGTCCGGGGCTACGACCAGCGCCTGTCGGCGGCGCGAGAGCGGCTGTCCCGTGCGGGGATCGAGGACGTGCCCGTAACGGCGGCCCCCGATTTCCACCCACTGGCCGAGGCTCCCGGAGACCGAGAGCGCGAGGTCCCGCAGGCGGATCACCCCGAGGAAGCCCTCGCCCGGGCCGCGGACCAACAGGCGCCAACCCTCGCTCCCCGGCGGCGCCCCGAGAGCCCGGGTGCTGCTCTGGCCGAAGTTGAGCAGAGCACGGTGGATGCCCCGGGCGCGCAGCCGCGGCAGCATGCGATCGAGGGCGTAGCCCTTCGCAATCCCGCCGAGGTTCACGGACGCGCCGGGCCGCGTCAGCTCGGCGCTGCCGTCGTCGTGGATGCGCAGCGCCTCCGCGCCGACGCGGCCACGCGCTCGCGCGAGATCCGCGGACCCGGGCAGCGCGCCGCGGGCGGCGGCGTCGATCCACAGCGCGACCAGCGGGCCCACGGTCACGTCGAAGCTCCCGCGCGTCAGGCGGGCGTGGGCGATCGCTCGGCGCAGGATCTCTGCGACCTCCGGATCGACCGCCTGGGGCCCACGCCCGGCGCTGCGGTTGAGACGGCTCACGTCGCTCCCGGCGTCGTAGACCGTGAGCAGACGGTCCAGCCGCGCCGCGAGCGCGAAGAGCTCGTCGAGCGCCTCGCGTAGAGCCGACTCGTCGGGACCGACCAGCGTGATCTCGAGGACGGTTCCCATCACGTAGCGGCCGTCGCTCACCGTCGCATTCGTCGCGGGCTTCGCCGACGCGCAGCCACCGGCGAGCGCGGCCGCCAACCCCGCGAGCGCGACGCGGAGGATCAAGGGCCGCCCGCGTCGTCTGCGCCGAGCGGGGGGTCGCCGTTGCTCTCGTAGCTGCGCTGCGAGCCGGCGAAGACGGACCACAGCGAGACCGCGACGAGCAGGACCAGGCTCGTCTCCAGCAGAAGGAAGCCCGCGATCTTCGCGTACGCGAACCCGGGATGGACGAAGCGAACGAGCCAGCCGGCTCCCTCGTCGAGGAAGCCGGAGAGGAACGGCACCGCGATCAACCACGCCTTGAGTCCGCCTCGGATCGGCACGAACAGCATCAGGTGCGTCAGCACGAGCAGCAGCATGCCCATGGCGAAGAAGTGGAAGTGCGAGACCTCGAGCAGACCCTGGAAGCTGCGCGGCGAGAGAAAGCGCTCCTCGGAACCCAGGTAGTAGGCGACCACCGAGTCGGCGCCCAGGCCCATCTTGCTGAAGTACAGCAGCGCGTTCGTGACGCACAGGCCCGCCACGTAGAGGACGTAGAGAACGACGATCGTCTGCAGGAGGCGATTGCGAGTCCACTCGCCGGTGACGACGAAGCGCAACGGCTAGTGCCCGCTTCGGACCAGGACTTCGTAGAGCGCGAGGGCCCGACGAACGCCGCGGGTCGTGGCGCGCGCGGACAGCGTCGCGCCCACGATGCCGTGGATGTCGCCGCCCACGCGCAGGGGCTCGGCGAGGGACTTCCGGTCGAACTGCGCGTACCAACGGTCGCTGGGGAGGTAGTCGAGGGGCTCGTGGAAGGCCAACACGCGCAAGCTCCGCACCACGCCGTCGGGATCGAGCACCACGAGGAACGCCTCGGGCAACGTCCGCACGGTGTGCAGGTCGATGAAGGCGTAGCCGACGATCTCTTCGCCCTTCCAGCCCGTGTACAGCTTGACGAGCTTCGTGTGCAAGGGGCTGCGCGCCAGCGTCTCGACGCGCGCGACCTGGTCGTCGCTGAGGGCGTAGGTGCGCGCCTCGACCCGGTCGGCCCCGGGAAAGGCCAGATCCACCGCCTCGGAGCGGCTGTAGAAGACCTTCGCTTCGGCGCCCCCGCCCGCGCAGACGGCGCCGAGCCACGCCGCCACGCCCAGCGCCCCCGCGACCGCGCGTCGAGTCGCCTCAGAACGCAAATCCGAACCCCAGATTGAACTCGTCGGCGACATTCCCGGCCTTCGCGTCCCGCAGCCGGACGTCGGTCTTGAGCACGACGTTCGGAATCGGCTTGAACTGGAAGCCGAAGGTGTGGTTCCAGATCTCCTTCTTCGGGTCTGCGCTGAACCCCGACGGCACTTCGTCCTGGGTGTCGTAGTACTCGAAGCGGTAGTAGGGCGTGAGCGACATCTCGCTCATCGGCCGGAGAAGCGGCATCAGGTCGTAGGCGATCTCGGCGTAGCCGCCCAGCATCCGGCTCGCGATGGTCTCGGTCGCTCCGATGTTGCCGGCGATTCTCAGCGCCGTGGTGAGAGCGCCGGCGTCGTCGATGTGCGCCATGGTGAACAGCCCGCGGAGGTGCAGCCCATGGCTCTCGTACTGGGCGTGCGCCTCCCAGAGCGTCGTCATCGCGTCGGGGAGCGCGACGCCGGGGTCGAGCACCTGGTCCTGGCCCGCGTTTCCGACGAAGACCGAGCCTCCGACCGTCAGCGGATCGAAGGGAAACCAGTCCACCCGGGCGGTGAAGGCCATGTCCTCCGCCAACGCCCGGTTGCCCTTCTGGCGGCCGTCTCGCAGGTTGCTCGACGTGTAGCCCGCGGCGTTGAGGCCGGTCACCGCGTACATCCGGTACTCGACTCGATCGTCGAAGAGCCGGCCGAACACACCCGCGCCGTTCTCGCGCCACGTCGACGGAATGATCTGCGTCTCGACGTCGGGCCGGAGGACGCCGTAGAAGCTGGTCGGCTCGTGGACCTCGTTGATGAATCCCATCGGTACCAGGAGCAGCCCGGCTCGGGCGTTCGCCCAGTCGCGAACGAAGAAGTCGAGCGCGGCGAACTCCACCGAGGCCGACCCGCCGCCGGCGCTCTCCGTCGAGCTCGTCGTCGCGTGCTCGAACTCGAACTCGGAGTTGAAGACAATGCGATCGCTGAACTTGTACCCGACGTAGAGGACCGTGCGCAGCTGGTCCCAGCGGTCGCTCTTGTCTCCGGGGTCCCGGAAGTAGTGCTGGTAGACGCCCTCACCGTAGCCTCCCAACGAGAGGCCCTGAGCCACGCCGTAGATCTTCGAAGCCGCCGGGCCGAGGCCGTACGCGCCCTCGAGGTCGCGCTCCTCGGGCACCGCCATCTCCGTGCGGGTGCGCTCGAGCTCGTCCGCGAGCACCTGGACGGTGCGTTCGAGCTCGGCGATGCGGTCCTCCTGAGCCAGCTGCCGGTCCATCGGCACCTCCGCGGCGGCCGCACCCGCCAGCAGCGTCGCGAGCCCCACGACCCATCGCGTCTTCCTTGCCATCGAAGCCCCTCCTTCGCTCACGAAGGTTGGGCTCGGGGCTCGGGGCCGCTGGCCTCTGGATTGCGATTCCGTTCGCGCTCATCCGACCTCCCCCACCGGAATCCGCTCGGCCCTGAACGCGGTGTCGCCGGACCCGCCGGGGGACAGGGGAACGACGACCGTGCGCTTGCAGCGCCGGCAGCGCAGCTCGACGCCGCCGGCGACCAACCGCGCAAGCAGGCTGCCGCAGAGGCAGCGGCGGTCCTCCGCCCGCGCGGGCCCCGCGGCGTGCTGCGCCCCCGCGCTCACGCCGCCGTCCACGCCCAGCCCCGGACCGGGTCCGGAGCACCGGGTGCAGGCCCTAAGATGAAATTGAAAATCACATTCGTTTTCATTTACGCAGGATAGTCCCAGCGCCTGTGTGCTGTCAACGGAGGAGAGCCCCGGGGCCGTGGCCCCAGAATTCGAATTCCCCTGGGGGAAGTCCCGGTGAACGTAGGGCGGTCGGCCGGGGCCTAGGCCTCGCTGGAGGGCGGAGTCTCCCTCTGCTCGCGGCAGCTCTCGCAGTGCCCGTAGAGCTCGTGGCGGTGTCGCAGTACCTGGAATCCGTAGCGGGCCGCGATCTCTTCCTGGCTCGACTCGATCATCCGGCACTCGAACTCGACGATCTTGCCACAGCGGACGCAGACCAGATGATCGTGGTGCTCCTGGGCGATCTCGTAGCGCGTGACGCTGTCGTCGAAGCGCCGCTCGTTGGCGAGACCGGCGTCGCAGAGCAGCTTCATCGTCCGGTACACGGTCGTGTAGCCGATGCCCGGATGCTCTTTCTGGACGCGCTTGTAGATCTCCTCGCTGGTGATGTGCCCCGTGGCCTCCAGGAACACCTCGAGGATCGCGTCACGCTGCTTCGTGCGCTTGAGGCTGTGCTCCTCGAGGTAGCGAGCGAGACTCCGGTGCTCGACCTCGTGCGCCATGCACCGACGGTAATCGACGGCTTGGCCGGATTCAACCAACCCCTAGAACCGCTCGAGCAGCGCCTCGGCGGCGTCGGCGACGTCGTCGTCGCGATCCTGCGCCAGCAGGCGCAGCTGCGTTCGGATTCCGGGGGTCGGCTCGAGCGCACCGGCCTCGAGCCCGGAGCGCAGCGCCTCGAGGCCGGCCAGGACCAACTCGGGATCGCCGCTGTCGAGGAACAGCGAGATGTGCGCCAGCTCCTCGGGGGGACCCACGGCGTCCCGGTAGGCGCGGCACGCGTCGGCCAGCACCGGGGTCCCGTGCGCGTCCCGCATGGCCTTCGCGAGGCGCTGGCCCTCGGCGCCGCCCTTGGCCGTGGCGAACATCCGATCGAGCTGCTTGCGGTGCGCCCGGCTGGCGGCGTCGGCGCGCGCCTGCTCCGCGGCACTGCGCGGACCGCGCTCCCGCGTCCCGCCCGTCCCGTCGCGCATGCGGTCGATCTCGCGCCAGCTGCGTCGCTCGCGCTCGCTCCCGTCGCGATCGTCGTCGCGATCCCGCGGGGCGCTCATCGCCCGCTGTTCCCGCGAGCGCGGCCGCCGACGCGAACTCCGGTGACGCTCGAGTGGATCGTCATCGTCTCCCTTGTAGCCGGCCGTCGGACCGGCGGCAACGTGGTCCTTGCCCGGCGAGAAATGGCATGGTATCGCTCTGCACCACGAGAGGAAGCGTCGATGAAGCTGCCGCGCATCGAGAAGATTCCCACCGGCGCGCCGGCGCCAGTTGCCGCTCGCGACGGAGCGGCGCCCCCGGTGACGCCCGTGGAGGAGGTTCACGTCCAACCCTGACTCGACCAGAGCTCAGAGCGTGCGGCACGAGGCCACGGGCGTGAACGACGACCGCGGCCTTTTTTGCGTATCGGAGCTCCGAGCATGACCCTCTCGACGGAAAGCCCTCCCGCCGCCCGGCCGCAGGCCGTTCCGGGCGGGATCCGCGAGATCGCGGATCTCGCCTACCCCGTCGTGCTCACCCAGCTCTCGGCGACGACGATGGGCGTCGTCGACTCCGCCATGGTCGGCCGCCTGGGCGCCACGGAGCTCGCCGCCGTGGGCTTCGGCGCGATATGGCTGTGGACGGTCTTCTCGCTCTTCTACGGCACGGCGAGCGGCGTCCAGACCTTCGTGGCGCAGGCCGATGGCGCCGGCGAATCGCAGGCCTGCGGTCGCTGGTGCTGGCAGGGGATCTACGCCCTCGTGCCGGCTGCGGCCCTCGTCGTCGCGGCGCTCGCCACACAGGTCGAGCGGGCGGTGGCCGTGCTCGGCCCGTCGCCCGAGATGCAGTCGGCGGTCTCGGCCTACGTCTCCGCTCGCCTCGTCGGGGAGGTGGGCTTCACGGTGGTCATGGTGTTGTCTTCCTTCTTCCGCGGCCTGGGCGACACGCGCACGCCGCTCTACGTGAGTCTCGGCGCCAACGCCGTGAACGCCGTCCTCGACTACGGCCTGATCTTCGGTGAGCTGGGGCTGCCCCGCTGGGGTGTCGCCGGCGCCGGCGCGGCGACGGCCGTGGGCCAGTGGCTCGCCGCGGCGTCGCTGTTCGCGGTGTTCCGCAGGCGCTCCATGGCAGCGCGCTTCGGCACGAACAGGGTCGCTGCGAGCGCGGCCGCGATGCGACGCTTCCTGAGAACCGGCGCGCCGATCGGGGGGCAATGGTGCGTCGCCATGACGTCGTTCGCGGTCTTCACGACGATGGTGGCGCGCATGGGCGACACCTCGATGGCCGCCAGCCAGGCCTTCGTCATGCTGCTGTCGCTCTCGTTCATGCAGGCGATCGGCGTCTCGATCGCCTCCTCGACCCTCGTCGGTCGCTACGTGGGCGCCCGGGACCCGGCGGCAGTCGCGCGCAGCTTTCGTTCGTCGATGGTGCTCGGGGCCGGTCTCGCCGGGATCGTCGCCCTGCTCTTCGTGACGTTTTCCGCGCCGCTGCTGCGCGTGTTCACCGACGATCCGGCCGTGGTCGCGCTCGGGCGGCCGCTGCTGCTGGTGGGCGCGCTGTTCCAGCTCTTCGACGCCCTCGCCATCATCGCCGAGGGCGCCCTGCGCGGCGCCGGCGACACGCGCTGGCCCTTCCTCGTCGAGACCGCTCTCGCCTGGGGCTTCTTCGTGCCCCTCGCCTACACGCTCGGGGTGGTGCTCGACGGCGGACTCACCGCCGCGTGGACCGGCGGCCTCGTCTACATTGCGGTGACGGCGATCATTCTGGTACGGCGTTTTCAATCCGGAGCCTGGAAGCGGATCCGGATCTGAGGCCCGCCGCGGCTCAGACCCGGACGCGCGCCACGATCGGAAGGTGATCGGAAGCCCGGCGCGCGGCGCGGCTGCCGTGAGCATCGATCTCGAGGATCTTGACGCCACGCGTGTAGATCCGGTCGAGCGCCAGCACCGGACGCGCCGCCGGAAACGAGGCCGGCCACTCGGTGTTGTGGTGCGATTGCAGCTCGTCCTCGAGGGCGCGCGTCGCCGGGCAGCGGCGCCAGGCGTTCATGTCGCCGAGCAGCAGCGTCGGGCGGTCGCGCAGCTGCGGGTGGTCGAGCAGAGAGCGCACCTGCCGATGACGCGTGCGGTCGCCGAGGGCCAGGTGCGTCGCAACGACGTCGATCATTCCGCTCCGGCACTCGAACTGCGCCGCCACCGCCACCCTCCGCTCGAGCCGCGAGAAGCTGAGGTCCATCATCGAGACGCCGGCAATCGGTGTGCGCGAGAGGATCGCGTTGCCGAGCTCGCCGCGCTTGTGCACGCGCGTTGCGGCGAAAGCTACGTGGAGCCCCAGGGCGTCCGCGAGCGCCTCCAGCGGATCCTCGCCGTCGAAGGGACGCAGGACCTCCTGGAGCGCGATCACGTCGGCATCGAGCTCGGCGATCACGAAGGCGGCCCGCGCGGGGTCCGAACGCATGCGGCCGTTGATGCCGGTCCAGCGGTGCACGTTGTAGGTGGCGACGATGAACTCCGCGTCCATGGGACCGGTGCTCGCCGCGGCGGCCGGCGCGCGCAGCAGGCACAGATGGGGCGCCGTCACGTGTGCCGCGGCGCGCGCCTTGCGCGCGGCGCGCTCGGTTCGGCGCGCCCGGGCCGCCCGCCGGACGGCTCCCACCCTTCCGATCTTCTTGACCTTCGCCACCCTCACCCTTCGACCCCGCTGCAACGACGCTGAGATCGCGCCCCCCGCTACGTTCCGAGCACGCACGCAGGCGAGCCGGCCAAATGACCCGTCGTCACGGGTGTTTGCCAACTTGAGCGCAAGCCCCGCGACCCCGGGGCCGATACGATGGTCCCTCATGGCGCGCTCGAAGCCCAGTCCTCTCGATGGCCTCCTCGATTCCCCGCGGGTACGGGAGGCCGCCCAGGCGCTCGTCCGGGTCGTCGCCGAGGAGGCCCGCGAGCGAAGCCTCACGCCCAAGGCCTATGCGCGAGCCGTACGGCAGCTCGAGCGGCTGCGGGGCCGGCCCCTCATCTATCCCGCCCTGATCGGCAATACCGGACGCGGCGCACGCGTCGTGCTGGCGGACGGCACCACGAAGCTCGACTTCATCGGAGGCATCGGGGTCTACGGCCTGGGCCACGGCGACCCCGACCTGCTCGAGACGGCCGTGGTCGCGGCCGCCGGCGATACGGTGTTCCAGGGCCACCTCATGCCGGGCCCGGAGTACCTGCGGCTCTCCCGCAGCCTGCTGCGCCACGCGGGTCCGCGCTTCAAGCACGCGTGGCTCTCGGTCTCCGGCGCCATGGCCAACGAGAACGCACTGAAGCTGATCTTCCAAAAGCACAGCCCCGCCGACCGCGTGATCGTCTTCGAGCGCGGCTTCGCCGGCCGGACGCTGGCCCTGGCCGAGCTCACCGACAAGCCGGCCTTTCGGGAGGGGCTGCCGCTGCGCGGGAACGTGCTCCAGATTCCCTTCTACGATCCCGGAGACTCCGACTCGACCGCCCACAGCCTGGCCGCGCTCGACGCGCACCTGACCCGCTACCCGGGACGGGTCGCCGCGATGCTCTTCGAACTCGTGCAGGGGGAGGGCGGCATCCAGACGGCGCCGCGCGAGTTCTTCGCCGCGCTGATGCAGCGCTGTCGCGAAGTCGGAATCGCCGTCTGGGTCGACGAGGTCCAGACCTTCGCCCGAACCGGCGAGCTCTTCGGCTTCCAGTCCTTCGACCTCGCCGATTCCGTCGACGTGGTCACGGTGGGCAAGCTGCTCCAGGGAAGCGCGGTGATCTTCACCCGCCCCTACAATCCCCGTCCCGGTCTCATCGCCGGGACCTATGCGGGCTCCACCGTGGGCATGGCGGTCGGCGCCCGCCTGATCGAGCGCCTGGAGTCCGAGGGCTACCTCGGGCCCGACGGCCGCACCGCCGTCCTGGGGCGGCGGGTGGAGCGCCGCTTCGATTCGCTGAGGAAGCGGCTGCCGCGGGCGGTGGGGCCGCGCTCCGGCATCGGCGCCATGCACGCCTTCGTCGCCTTCGACGGATCGGCGCCGGTCGCCGGCGCCGTGGTGCGCGCCGCCTTCGAGGAAGGCCTGCTCGTGTTCACCGCCGGAGTAAACCCGACGAAGGTCCGACTGCTGCTCCCGCTCAACACCACCGACGAGGAGCTCGAGGCGGGCTTCGCCATGCTCGAAAAGTCACTGCGGCTCGTCAGCTCGGAGCGGGAGATTCCGTGCTGATCCTGCGGCCCATCGCGGAGAGCGACCTCGACGCGCTCGTCGACCTCGCCCGCCAACTCGACTCGCTCAATCTGCCCAGCGACCGCGACTTCCTGGAGCGGCGCATCGACGCCTCGCTGCGATCCTTCGCCGCCGCGCAGCGGGACGGCGGAGCGAACGGAGGGGCCACTCGGCAAGACTGGCGCAAGGCCGTCTACGTCTTCGTCCTCGAGGACACCGCCGCCCGCCGCGGCGTCGGGACCTCGACGATCATCGCCAAGCAGGGCGTCCCCGACGCGCCGTACTTCTGGCTCGCGGTCACGAGCGAGGAACGGCGCAGCACCCTGTTGGACCGGCGCTTCGTCCACAGCAAGCTGCATCTGCTCTCCACCGAAGACGGCCCCACCGAGGTCGGGGGCCTGATCCTCGACCCGGCGTACCGCTGCCACGCGGACAAGTGCGGCAAGGCGCTCTCCATCGTGCGCTTCGCCTACATCTCGCGCTACCCGGAGCGCTTCGAACGCGACGTGATCGCCGAGATGCTGTCCCCCTTCGAGGAATCGGGCGAGAACCTGCTGTGGAATGCCTTCGGCGCAAAGTTCACCGGGCTCGCGTACCGCGAGGCCGATCGGCTGTCCGCGCGGAGCAAGCAATTCATCGCGGATCTGTTTCCGCGCGATCCCGTCTACTCGACGCTCTTCCCGGAGTCGGTGCAGGCGACGATCGGCAAGACGACGGCGGCGGCGGCGGTCGCGATCCTGGAGAAGGTGGGCTTCCGCTACCTCCACCAGGTCGACCCCTTCGACGGCGGGCCCTACTACGGCGCGGCGCGCAATGCCATCTCCTCCGTGCGAGACCGCCGTCGGCTCGTGCTGCCGGGTCTCCCCTTCGAGGGCATCGTGCCGGCCGAGGGCACACTCGCGCTGCTCTCGGCCGAGGGGCAGCTCGGCTTCCGCGCCACGGTGGTGCCGCTCGATCCCGAAGGCGCCCCCCTGGTGTCGAAGGCGTGCCGCGAGGCGCTCGGCGTGGCGGCCGGCGACGAAGTTCTCGTGACGCCGCTTCCCTGAGCACAACCCGGCGAAGCTCGACGCGCAGCGAGTCGCAGGCGAGCGAAGCCAACACGGAGGGCACGTGGCCGAGCTGCTGGTCAGCACCTCTCCGGCCGAACCCGACGACGAGATCGGCCGCTTCGAGATCGCCGACGCCGCCGCCGTCGACGCCGCCGTGGCCCGCGCGCGGCGCGCCTTTCCGACCTGGCGCAACGCGGGCTTCGAGGCGCGCGCGAAGGTGGCGCGCCGCTTCCGCGACGCCGCCGCCGCCGCGCGCGACGAGCTGGCGCGCCTCATCGCGCGGGAGACGGGCAAGGCGCTCTGGGACGCGCAGGGCGAGGCTGCGCTCGTCCCCGCCAAGGTCGACGCCACCCTCGACGCCGGCATGCGCTTCGTGGCGCCCATCGAGGCCGGGGCCGGCGCGCGCGCCACCTTTCACCCCCGCGGCGTGCTCGCCGTGCTCGGTCCCTTCAACTTCCCCGCCCACCTGCCCAACGGGCACATCGTGCCGGCCCTGGCCACGGGCAACACCGTCGTGTTCAAGCCCAGCGACCTCACCCCGGCCGTGGGCGGATGGGCGCTGCGGCTGTGGCGGCAGGCCGGGCTTCCCGAGGGCGTGCTCGAGATCGTTCAGGGCCGCGCCGAGACGGGGCGCGCTCTCGCGGTGCACCCCGACGTGGACGCGGTGCTCTTCACCGGCTCCTACGCCGTGGGTCGCGCGCTGCGAGAGGCGACTCTCGACCAGCCGCGCAAGCTGCTGGCGCTCGAGATGGGCGGCAGCAACGCGATCGTGGTGTGCGCCGACGCCGATCTCGACCTCGCCGCCGCGGAGGCCGCGCTCTCGATCGCCGCCACCACCGGGCAGCGCTGCTCCTGCGCGCGACGACTCTTCATCGGGCGGACCGTCGCCGAGGCCTTCACTGAGTCGCTGATGCGGATCCTGCGCGACCTGAAGATCGGCCCGCCCCTCGAGCCGGGCGTCTTCATGGGTCCGCTGGTGTCGAAGCGGGCCTTCGAGACGGTGGAGCGCTACCGCGGGCTCGCGGGGGAGGCCGGCGGCGAGCGGCTGCTGCTCGTCGAGCCCGATCGGCCCCCGCCCTACGTAGGCTCGGGGCTCGTGCGCTTCGAGGGCCTCACGCAGAAGCACCCCTACCAGCGCGACGAGATCTTCGGACCCGAGGCCGCGCTCTACGCCTTCGACGATCTCGACGAGGCGATCGCCGCCGTCAACGACTCCGACTACGGACTCGTGGCGTCGGTCTTCACGCGCGAGCGAGCCCGCTACGAGCGCTGCATAGGGAGCGTGCGCACCGGTCTGCTCAACTGGAACAAGGGGACGATCGGCGCGAGCGGGCGCCTTCCCTTCGGCGGCCGCGGCAAGAGCGGGAACGACCGCCCGGCGGGCATCACCGCAACGGTCTACTGCAGCGTCCCCCAGGCCCATCTGGAGAGCGAGGCCGGCTTCGACCCGGCATCGCGGCCCCCGGGCATGCCGAAGCCCTCGTGACCCGGCAACGCTGCGTTCTGATGGGGGATCCGTCGCACTTCAGCGTGAAGGGCGGCTCCAATCCCCACACGCGCACCCGCTGGGGCACCCGGCGCCACGTGGACCGCGCCCTCGCCATCCGCCAGTGGCACCGGCTGAAGGACACGCTCACCGACCTCGGCGTGCGCGTGCTCGTCGTGCCGCCGGATCCCGGCCAACCCGGGCTCGTCTACCCGGCGAACGCCGGCTTCCAGACCGAGGTCGACACCGAGAAGCCCCTCGCCGAGAAGACCTTCTACCTGTCGAACCTCCTGCCCACCCGCGCCGGCGAGAAGGCGCACTACCGCCGCGTGCTGGAGTCCGCGGGCTTCCGGCTCGGCGAGTTCGACGAACGCTACCGCTTCGAAGGCGAAGCCGACTTCTTTCCCGCCGCTGACGTCTACCTCTTCACCTGCGGGCGGCTCGAGCGCCAGCGCTTCGCTCCGGCACTCGCGTTTCCGCCGTGGAAGCGCGTCTACGGCTTCCGCAGCGACGCACGTCTCGAGCCGCAGCTCGCGGAGATCGTCGCGCCGAAGTCCGTGCACCGCTTCGACCTGATCCTCGAAGCGCACTATCACGGAGACACGGCGCTCTGCGCCTTCGGACCGCGGCGCGAGCACCTGCTCGCCTACCGCGACGCCTTCGCCCCCACGGACCGGCCGCGCCTTACGGCGCTCTTCGGCGACGCGCTGATCGAGCTCGCCGAGGAGAACGCGCGCCGCTACGCCGCCAACTCCTTCACGCTGACGCAGGGCAGCGACTCCATCCTCATCATGCCCGACGGCGTCTCCTCGCGGCTCCGCGATCAGGTCCGCGAGCGCGGCGTCACCCCGATCCCCGTGGACGTCTCGGAGTTCCTCAAGAAGGGCGGCGGCTCCGTCAAGTGCATGATCGGGGATCTGGGTCCGGTCGCCTCGGAAACCCACGAAAACTCTCCGGTTTCGGGCTGAGGCTTCTGGCTCTCCGGTGTAGGGGCCGTCTGGGGGCCGTTTGGGGTCGCCGTCAGGGCGTCGGCGAAGCCCCGCATCTCCGTCGGCATGAAGTGCCCGTAGGTATCGAGCAGGAGCTTGGCGGTGGTCCAGCCTCCCTGCTCCTGAATCCACTTGACGGGCGTGCCCCGCACCATGTGGAGACTGGCCCAGGTGTGCCGCAGGCAGTGCGGCGAGTAGTGCCGCCCTTCGCCGAGCGTCTCACGAACCAGCTTCGAGAACACGCGCGACCGGAAGTTCGTTCCCTGGAGGAAGCCGCCGTACTGGTTCGGGTAGACCAGTGTTTCCTCGGGGATCGGGAAGGCGTTCAGCTGAGTTGCAGCGAGCACCCTGAGCAACCGCTGCGACAGCTCCACGACCTTGCCGCGCGACGGTCGCACCCAGCTGCGCCGGTCTTTCTGGGCGACCGCGGCGGCGCGTCGGGTGAAGGCCGTCCCCGGCCCGTAGCGCACAAAGCGCTGTCGCAACTGCTAGTAGAGCGAGCGGGAAACTCCGCACTCGCAGCAGGCGGCGTTCAGGTTTCCAATCTCTTGAGCGCGCCGGAAGAAATGCAGCCGGAAGCCGTGTAGCTTGTCCTCGAGGGTCATCGGACCTTCTCCTTTGATCTTGTCAGGCAACAAGAACCTAGGAGAAAGGCTCCGCTGGCCCTCCTTCGCTTCTCAGAGGTGTCTAGACTAGACCTTTGAGACGTAGATCACACTAGGACAAGAGAGCATCTGATTGAATCGGATTGCAAGGAGTCCAAAGTCGCTTATGGCATGGACAAGTAATCTCACAGACACACCAAGCCAATTTTAACAAGAGACAAGATAACGTTTCAAGTAGTCAACGATGTTCTTGAAAGCTTCGACGAGAGCGAGTGATGGCTAAGAATAAAGACAAGTTTGAGATCTTAGAGATGGTATTTCGTAGGGGTAAGGTTTTAGGACGAAAGATCTGCGAGTTCTCAATTGTGAAAGTAGATGATGGCAAGTACTTCTCGATCCACAAGCAAGGCTCAGATAATTTTTTGATCCTTAATGTCAATAGGAAACGTGTGATGATGATGGATAGGGATTTCAATAAGGGAGTTCTACTCCCATTCGAATGGTCATAATAATGGCAAGTCCCTTTCATTTTGCGGGGGATGCGAGGGTTTCGGGGACGCCGGCAGGGTGGGCCAGAAGTTAACGGCGGCCACCCCCACTCACACCGGTCCATTCCAGCGCCTTGACGAGAAGGCGATTGCCTTTCAGTTTGCAGTTGAATTCTGCAATCACAGCAGAGTATCCTCCACCGTTGTGGGGCTACAAAAAACGAGCGAGTTCACCAAAGGGTATAAGTACCTTGGCGCCTTGGGGCGCCGCCAGGGGCCGGTTGTGACCATCTTCTTCGTAACGGCCCGTTGGGCCCTCAGCAGGGACGATCACGAAGCGCTGAATATGCTTGCGACCGACATTAAGAAGTTCACCGGAAAGCGCTGGCCGATGTTCGCAATACTGGAGGGACACGCCGACGTTCGAGGGGATTCCGACGACAACCGTGATCTGTCCCGAAGGCGCGTGGACAAGGTGGCGCAGGCGCTCGTCAAAAAGGTGGGGAACAAGGCGCTGTTCAAAGTACGTCTGACAGAGGCGTTTGGTGAGTCGAAGGCGACACCTGGGCGCTCACACTGGCCCCACGACCGTCGCGTGGAAATCTTCGTGTCCGGCGACCCCATCACCGTCGAAGACATCAAAGATGCGAGGAAGGCTGCGAAGAAGCGAGAGAGAGTCTTTCAGATCTACGCTAGCGAGGCGAAAGAGTGGCTTCGGAGGGGTCTCTTCTACTTGGTCCGACAGGCGGAGATCGACGAAGCCCGACCCGTGAATGTAAGATCTTGGGACCTGGACAAGCTGGAAGACCTCCTCCGAACTCTGCTTCGCCGGCCTGATATCGGCTATATCGGCTTCTTCGAAAACGAGCTGCGTCAAGCACCGAAGCACAAACGCGAAAGCGTGCTCGTCAAGTGGCATGGCATCATCTTCCGGCGCCTGTACGGTCGCGCCGTCATCCGCTACGCCGAATCGGGCTGGCATCTCCCGTAAGCTCAGGTATGCAAGTGAACCCGTCACGCCGGTTTGCCGTACACCTCAATGCATTCGTTCACTTCACCTAGGTGGAGCCCGACAGAGCAGATCCCGTTTCAACCGCGGCGTCTGGCTCACACTCAGCCCTGTTCTCGTAAACGGATTGCCTCTCTGGTTGATCTTCGCGTCGCCCGGGACGTAAGCTTCCTGGCGCCTAACAAAGTGAGGGTGAGGGCGGCGGCCAGCGGATAGGAACTCCAAGGGGGTTCGGATGTCGGACAACCCCCGGTTATGACAACTCCCAGGGGGATCCCCGGCTCGTAGGACCGTAGGCGCGCTGGTTGCGTCGTCGATGAACACCAGCAGGGTGCAGCGTACGGCGCGCTCGTCGAACCACGCGTGGTCGCAGCCATCGATCTGGATGAGCTCGCCGCGACATGGCCGGCGGCGCCGGGGCTGCTGGATCCGCGGCTCTCGGCGAGCTCGCGGGATCCACAGGCCGTCCTCGATCATCCAGTGCCGGAGCGTCTCGACCGAGAGCTCCAAGCCGTGCAGCTCCGTCGTAAGTCCTCGGAATTCTCCCGCCATCCGGCCTCGCCAGTCAAGATCCGAGTTGCTTCCGGCTACTTGAAGTCGCGGGCGAGGGTGACGGTCCCCGGGTTTCGGATGGCCCGGCGAGCCGCCTCGCCGAGATAGGCCCGAGGCTCCACCCCGGCGAGCTTCGCCGACTCGATCAGCGAGTAGAAGAGCGCCGCCACGCGGGTGCCTCGCTCGGACCTGCTTCCGTAGTGGTTTTTTCTTCCGACGACGACACCGCGCAGGGCGCGCTCGACTCCGTTGGTATCCAGCGGGATCTTCGGGTCCCCAAGGAATCGCACGAGTCCCGGCCACAGGCCGCTCGTGTAGGCGATGGCTTTCCCCAGAGAGGAGCGCGGTAGTGCCCGCTGCGTCATCAACCAATTCCGGATCTCGTCGACGACCGGCTTCGACTGCTTCGCTCGCAGTGCAGCAAGCGTGGCCAGCCGTTCCTCGGGACTCGCCCGTTTCGCCTCCGCCTCGATCGCGTAGAGCTGCCCGATCCGGTCGAGGATCTCGCTGGCCTCGGGGTAGTGAGGCTCCGCCTCGACGAACTTGCGCCGCACGTGGACCCAACAGTGCGCGAGAGCCAGGTCCGAGCCTTCGCGCTCCCGCGCCAGCACGTCGTACACCTTGTAGCCATCGCAGATGGCGACGCCCGTGTAGTTGTCCAGGGACGTCATTTCTTCCGCGCTACGAGGACGGCTAGTTTTCCGCACCTCCGGTTTCGGGTTTCTGGATCCTTCTTCTTCTCGGAGGCCGTATGGCCCTTGGGGCCATACGCTCCTCCGCTCCGCCCCCGCGGGTCAGCGGGGCTTCGTGGATTTCGCCGCCTGCTCGAGCTCGCGCAGCCGGTAGCTCCTTCCGCTGATGTTGAGCACGTGGCTTCGGTGGAGCAGGCGATCGAGGATCGCCGTCGCCAGCACCTCGTCGCCTGCCAGCATCTCCGGCCAGTCCGCGATGCCCTTGTTGGTGGTGATCGCGATGGCCCCGCGGCCGTAGCGATACGACACGAGCCGGAAGAACAGGCTCGCATCCTGTCGGCTCATCGGCTCGAAGCCCATCTCGTCGATCACGAGCAGCGCCACGTTCATGTGCTTGCGCCGGCGCAGTCGCTGGGGTCCCACCTCGGCATCGCGCTTGAGTGCCGCGAGCAGGTCCTCGAGCCGGTGGAAGGCCACCGAGAAGCCGTTCTCGATGGCGCGGATCGCGAGCCCGATGGCCAGGTGCGTCTTGCCGACCCCGGGTGGCCCCTGGATCAGCAGGTTCTCCTTCGCCCGGATCCAGGCGCAGGTGGCGAGCGTCTCGATGCGGCTGCGCTCGACACTGGGCTGGAAGCCGAAGTCGAAGTTCCCGAGCGTCTGCCCGGTGGGCAGCCCCGACAGCCGCAGCGAGGTCTTGAGCCGCCGCTCCTCGCGCACCGTGAGCTCGGCCTCGAGCAGCCGGTCGAGGAAGCGATGCGGCGGCCAGCTCTCCTTCACGGCCTCGGCGAGCGCCTCGCCGACGTGTTCGCTGGCGTGCAGCATCCCCAGCTTCGTGAGCTTCTCTCGCGTCGTGTCGAGATCCACCTTCGGGACCTTGCGGGGTACCGGGTTCGCGGCCGTCATCGCGCCACCTCCGCCAACGCCGCGTAGAGATCCAACGGCCGCTGCTCGGGCACCATCGCCGCGATCTCCTCCAAGCGACGCCCCATCTTGCCGAGCCGCGTCGGGGCTTCGATCCGATCCGTGCTCGGCCCCTCGTAGTGGCGAGGATCGATCAGCAGCCGGCCGCGCGTCCTTCGCGGGTGCTCGCAGAGCACCTTCCCGTCGGCCCACAGCTGGACCACCCGCGCACAGCCCCGCACCTCCACCTCGCGCTGCGCGTACGGGAAGGGCACGCTGTAGGTGCGGCCTTCGAAGCGCACCGTGGCGTCGAGCCCCACCCGTCGGCGCTGCACCAGGTCGAAGGGCTCGGGCAGCCGCATCGGGAGCCGGCCCAGGTGCGGCTTCTCGGCCTCGTAGCTCGTCTGCACGCTCTCGCCCGTGATCGGACAGATGCGCCGCTCGGCGCGGCGCGCCACCTCGCCATCCGTCCAGGCCTGCAGCTGCTCGACGTCGTCCCAGGCTCGCTGTCGCGGGTCGAAGCCCTGCTTGTGCACCCCGATGCGCCGCTCCACCTTGCCCTTGTCCTGGGGCGTCCGGGGACGCGCCGCATCGATGTGGAAGCGCACACCCTTCGCATAGCAGCGGTAGCTTTCGTTGAGCGTGCCCCACGGGCCGGCACCGCGCGCCACCGCGGTCTTCACGTTGTCGACGCGCAGCACGGCCGGCACCCCGTCGAGCCGGCGCAGCGCCTCGTTGTGCACGTGCAGCCACGCCAGCTGGTCGGCCCGCTCCGACCACACGATGGCCTCCATCCGCGAGTGCGACAGCACCAGGTGGAAGGCGTGGAGGTCGACCCGCTCCCCGCCGACCACCACCCCGGGGAACTCGCCCCAGTCGACCTGGCCCTGCGCCCCGGGCGGGGTCTCCACCCGCCGACGCGTCCGGACCTTCGGCGGCGGAAACTTCGCCCGTACGTAGCGCTGCACCGACTTGGCGCTGCCCCGGTAGCCGTGCTCCGCCACCAGATACTCGTGCAGCACCTGGAGATTCACGCCGCGGCGCGTGGCCGCCCGCTCCAGCCAGTGGGCGATCACCTCGTGCAAGGCCTCGGCCAAGAACGGCTTGTCCGCCCGGCCGTCCGCCGCACCGAGGGCCCACCGGGCCAGTCGATACCGCACCGCCTTCTCGTCCACACCGAGCTGGCGTGCGATCTCCCGATTCGAGCAACCCCGCTCGTGCAGAACCTGGATCGTCATCACTTCCTCCTCGCGAAGCCGGCGGCCCATGCACGATCCCCCCTGTGGGGATCCTGCACCGCCCGCCCTCAGGAGGAGGTGCGGAAAAGTACGTGTCCTCTTACGGGCTCGATATCACGTCCGGGGACAGGCGCGAAAGCTCGGGATTACCGAGCAGACCTACTACCGCTGGCGCAAGGAATACGGCGGGCTGCGGATGGACCAGGCCAAGCGCCGGAAAGAGCTCGAGAAGGAAAACTTTCGGCTCAAGAATCTCCTGGCCGAGCAATCCCTCGACAACGCGATCCTGAAGGAAGCCGCCTCGGGAAACTTCTGAGCCCGGCCCGCCGGCGCCGAGCCGTTTCGCATGTGCGCGAGCGGCTCGGCGTCTCCGAGCGCCGGGCTTGTCGGGTGCTGGGGCAAGCTCGCTCGACGCAACGCCACAAGCCGCGTGTCCGAGAGGACGAGCTGCGTCCGGTGGCTCGTGTTGTCGAGCTGGCGCGCGAGTTCGGCCGCTACGGCTACCGACGAATGACGGCGCTCTTGCGCCGCGAGGGCTGGCGGGTGAACGCCAAGCGAGTCGAACGGGATCTGGAGGCAGGAGGGGCTCAAAGTGCCCAGGAAGCAGCCGAAACGAGGACGGCTCTGGTTCGCCGATGGCTCGTGCATTCGTCGACGAGCTGAGCACCGCAACCATGTCTGGTCCTACGACTTCGTCTTCGAGCGAACGCACGATGGCCGGCCCCTACGGATGCTGACGCTGGTGGACGAGTACCCGCGCGAGTGCCTTGCGATCGATGTCGAGCGGAGACTCGATTCGGAGAATGTGCTCGAGCGCCTCGAGGCGCTGTTCGTTTCGCGGGGAACGCCCGCGTTCATTCGCTCGGACAATGGAGCTGAATTCACCGCGAAGGTGGTACGAGAGTGGCTGGCCCGAGTCAATGTCCAGACGCTGTACATCGCGCCGGGAAGTCCCTGAGAGAACGGCTACATCGAGTCGTTCAACGGAAAGCTGCGAGACGAGCTGCTCGACCGGGAGATCTTCTACACGCCCGGCGAAGCAAAGGTCTTGATCGAACGCTGGCGCCAGGAGTACAACACGTTGAGACCACACAGCGCTCTGGGCTACCGGCCGGCGGCACCCGAAGCGGTGCAGTGGTCGATTCAGGCCGCGGTCGGGCTAACATAGACCGCGGACTAAACCGGGAACGGGTCAACGTGCGGGTTTGAAGTTCCTATCCGCGGATCCTCTACATGCCCTACGAAGCAGGGGTGCACAAAGTGGATTGGTACAGAATCAAGACCGCGTTCATCGGATTGAAGCGACTGGCAACGTTGCCCGAAGAGGACAAGCAAGCTTGTATCGACGCGTATAAATTCTTTCAACGAATGCAAGCAGGTGAGAAGACCGAGACGGAGGACGAGACGAAAGCGGTCGCGGACTATTACAAGGTCTTGAACAACATGTTGTCGATCTTCGATCTGGAAAAGCTCTACATCCCTCCGCAGCTGAACGAATCGGAGGGTTTGTATGGGAATCAGTTGTTATGCGAACAAGCTGTGTTGAAGGAGCTGAATCTAGAGATCCCAGAACAGTCCCATCTATTGGATATGGGGTGCGGGAGAGGAAGAATTTCGCATTATCTCGCCACGTTGACCGGTGGCCAGGTATCCGGCTACAACATCGATCCGAATCAGATTGAAAACGCGATCGACTGGGCCGCGGAATGTGGAATGAGCGATCGGCTCCACTTCAAAGTTGGCGATCATCACAAGCCGCTCGAGTACGGATCAGGCATCTTCGATGGATGTTTTTCCTTCCAGGCCGTTTGGCCCTTCTTCAAGAAGGAGGAGCTGGATGACCATGCGAGAGAAATGTACCGCGTGTTGAAACCCGGAGCTCGATACGCTTGTTCGGAGTATTTGTTGACCCCTCACTTCGATTGGAACAACGAAGAACATGTGGCGCTTCACAAAGCCTTCCTTCCAACTCTGGCGGCCACTCAATCGATGTATCCAGCCGACGTCTGTGCCGCTTTGGAAAGAGCGGGATTCAAAATTCTCGTTTCCGCACCTTCGAAAAGCGAAGCCTGGCCGATATGCGAGCAAAAGCGCAATTTGATCTATAGGGGTCGAAGAGTGGTCCGAGCCCTCGAGGCGATTCGCGTTTTGCCTCCATGGGTCGAAGAATCGCTCGATCTACTTCAACAAGGTGGCCAAGCCTGGACGGATGCCGAAAAAGCCAAAATTGCAGATTTGAACTGGAGAATCGTCGCGGAGAAACGCAGCTTCTAACCCAGGGGCGGGCGCCGCTCTCCAACCCCTACGAAGCAATGATTTCGAGCGCCGGGAAGTACGTGCGGTAGCGCGTCGGATCGCGGGTGAGCAGGATCAAGCCCGCGACCGCCGCGTGGGCGCCGATGTAGAAGTCGGGTAGGGGGGATGTCCGCGCGCCGCTTCGTCGCCGATACCGGACGAAGCACTTCCCGGCGAGGAAGGCCGCCTCCCGGGGCAGGGGAAGTCGAAGGAAGTCTTCCTCGGGAAGGGCCACCTCGAGCTCCTCGATCCGATCGAACCGGATCGACACCTCGGCGTAGACGAGCGGGTTGATCGCGAGCGCAGAGCTCTCGGCGCACTCGGCGAAGGTCTCGAAGGAGTGTGGCGCGTTGGCCAAGCCGTCCGCGCAAGCTCGGCGATCACCCCCCGCAGCGCGGATCGCGGGCGCCGAAGTGGATGGGTCGATTGGGCTGGGTGCGGACGGCACGTGGGGGCGGGGAACCCGCCCTGGCTGCGCTGGTTCATCCTCATCTTCCTTCCCCGATCCCTTGCCCTCGCGCGCGCCCCGTCCGCGCCCCGATCTCGTCTTGGAACTACTCGGATTCTCTGACTTCTTGGTGCCTTGCCGCCGGGTTCGATCCCCGCCGCAGCTCTTCCCGGCCGCAGGACCTCGATCAGGGCCTGGTCGGCGAGCTGCGCGTAGCGCCGCGTGGAGCGCAGGTCCGCGTGGCCGAGCAAGGCCTGGAGGGCCCGCCCAGAGACGCCGCGGGCGGCCGCGTCGGTCGGAAAGCTGTGCTTCGTCCCCACGTAGAGGCCGCCTAGGGTCCCGTCGGTCGATAGCCCCCAGGGGAATTGTCGCATCGTCCGTTATCGGACGCCGAAAAAGGGGCTTGTTCTCTAGGCACCTTCTGCGCAAGCAACGGCCCCCCGGCGGCCGGGTATGACCTGGGTCATCCCTTCCCGAGGGGCGCTACCCTACTTTTCGCGCCGGATCGCCCCGTCGCGACGAGGGGAGGGTGGCAGCCATCCCGAGTACGGCGGCTTCCGAGCACCCGTCCGCGCGGTGGGCTGCTCGGTCGCCTCCCTGAGTCGGCGAGACCGCGTTCCCTGCAAGGATGCTCCGCGCACGGCTCCAACAGGCGCATTAGAGGAGAAACGAAGATGAAAGTTCGGTACGTCCCCAGCTTCGAGGTCGACGCGGTCCTCCAACCCGACGGTGCGCTCTGGCAGGGCGTGACAGCCGAGACCGTGAAGCTCAAGGGAACTTCGCTCGACATGCAGCCCACTCCCGCGATCAAGATCTCCTGGGCCAACAAGAAGATCGGCGCCGTGGAGGCCGTGCAGGTGGCCGCGATCCACGACGGACAACGGATCGCCTTCCGCCTGGAGTGGAGCGACCCGATCGAGAACCGCGACGTCAGCGACACGACGGACTTCATCGACGGCTGCGGAGTCCTCTTCCCCGCCGTTCAGTTCGCGCCCATGGCCGTCATGGGCGCCGTTGGGATGGGGGTGAACGCGTGGTACTGGCGCGCCGACGAGAACGGCCGCGGGCGCCACCTCGTGGCCGAAGGTCTCGGCACCACGCGCGCCGTCGACGAGGAGCTCGTGCGCGGAAACGGCGTCTACGTGAACGGGCGCTGGCACGTGGTCATCACGCGGTCGATGAAGGTGCAGACCACCGAGAGCCTGGCTCAGCTCGAGCCCGGCCAGACCACCGGCGTCGGCGTGGCGGTGTGGGAGGGCGGCCACGGCGAGCGGGCGGGAATCAAGGCGATCTCGGGCGACGACTGGGTCAAGCTCGAGATCGAGAAACCAACCACCGGGACTGCCTGAACCAGCACTCGTAGCGTAGGCGTTCTGTCAGCCAGCAACCGAGCGACGGGAGCAGGCGCCACATCTGGAAATTCTTTCTGGGGGCACGACAAAATGATTCGATTTCAGATCTCGACGACACTGAGCCTTCTCGGGCTGTTGATCGCCACACCGGCCGCTTTTGCGGAACCGAACCTGGAGAACGGCAAGACCAAATTCGTGGTGTGCGAGGCCTGTCACGGCAAGAACGGATCGGGCAGCAAGGAGATCGGCGCCCCGCGAATCGCTGGCCAGAATCACTGGTACGAAGAGCGCCAGCTGCACAACTTCAAGGCGGGGATCCGCGGCACGAATCCGAAGGATGCCTTCGGCGTCGTGATGCGGCCGATGGCGTTGACGCTCGTCACCGATCAGGATATCGAGGATGTCGTCGCATACTTTGGCACCCTCAAGCCGGAACTGCTCCCTGACACCGTCACGGGCGGCAACGTCCCCAATGGGAAAGAGATCTTCACGGTCTGCGCCGGCTGCCACGGAGACGACGGCAAAGGCATCGAGGTGCTGAGCTCTCCCCGCGTCGCCGGCATCCCGGATTGGTACCTCCTGCGACAGCTTCAGAACTTCGAGCAGGGCATCCGCGGCACCCACGCGGGCGACATCTACGGCCGGCAGATGGGCGTCATGCAGAAGCTCATGCTCAAGGACAATCAGGCCATGCTCGACGTGATCGCCTACATCAACACGCTGCCGAAGGAGTAGCGCTGCGACTCGCGGCCGACCGGGTGGCAGTCTCCGTGATTCCAGGTTCGTCCCCGTGATGTGGACGGGCAGCCCCGTCTCGGCCAGCGTGTCGAGCACGCGGGCGTAGTCGTCGATGCGCGTGCGCTGGGATGGGGCCGAACCGCGACGCCCGCCACCATCGCAGCGTCAGGCCAGCTCGGACGGGCCGCGGCCGTGCTCGAACTCGCGCTGAAGCCTCTCGGCCTCTCGGTAGTAGGCTCCCTCCTCGAGCCGCGACGCCGCAGCTTCGTCGACCAGTACTGCCACCTCCGGGTGGAACTGAAGGGCGGACGCCGGAACGCGGGCCGTGACGGGACCTTCCACCATCGCGGCGACGGCGCGCGCCTTCCCCTCACCGACCGCGATGACCAGGCACGAACGGGCATCCAGGATGGTTCCCAGTCCGACCGTGATCGCCGCACGCGGGGGACCCGGATCCGGCGGGAGATCGTCCCGGTTGGCAGCCAGGGTCGCTTCGGAGAGCGCTTTCACGCGCGTTCGGCTGCGCAGCGAAGACCCCGGTTCGTTGAAGCCGATATGCCCATTGGCGCCGAGCCCCAGGACCTGGAGGTCGATTCCCCCGGCCTCGCGAATGCGAGCCTCGTAGCCTTCGGCTTCGGCGAAGGGGTCTTCGGTGAGCCCGTCGGGCAGATGCATCGACGCGGCCTGGAGGTCCGTCCTCTCCTGAAGGTGTTCGCGCATGAAGGCGTGGAAGCTTCCGGCAGCCGAGCGCCCGACACCAAGGTATTCGTCCAGATTGAAGGTGACCACCCGCGCGAGGGAAAGGCCCCCCGACCCGTGGCGCCGAGCCAGTTCGTCGTAGAGAGGCGCCATGGTTCGCCCCGTCGCCAGGCCCAGGACGCAGGAGGGATTCGCGCGGATCATTCGCTCGATCCGCCGCCCGGCGTTCCGATACATGCGATCCGCAGTCGGCTCGATGACGACGCGCATCGTCGGGAGGGTACCACCTCCGATCGACGCAGAGCCCGCGGCGGCGGCCTCAGCGCCTTGTGACGCGGC
>Ga0224512_10000982_pt1 | contig 28602 bp, 23 predicted proteins | sample SF_May12_sed_USG_4_FD_169103 | JGI IMG/M metagenome (GOLD analysis project Ga0224512, IMG submission 169103) | Sediment microbial communities from San Francisco Bay, California, United States - SF_May12_sed_USGS_13 | ecosystem: Environmental > Aquatic > Marine > Sediment | place: USA... | reverse complement strand
GCCGAGCTTCAATGCACTGCTCGCATTTCGTGCCATGAATACGCTCTCGATGGCGACGGCGTCGGGACGATATTCCTCGACAATGTCGCTGATCGACCGAAAAATTCCGCGCAATCGCTCCGGAAATTCGCCAATCGGACTTTTGACCGTTCCGCTGGTGACGTAGATGGCGCGATCACCGTCGAAATCCAGCAGGCCAAAACCGGTCAGCCGGGAGCCCGGATCGATACCCAGTATGCGTCGTTTTCGGGTCAATTGGATGCCTGCATTTCTGCGAGCACGTCTTCGGAAATGTCCGCGTTACTGTACACGTCCTGCACATCGTCGAGATCTTCGAGCATCTCGAGCATTTTGACCATCGAGGCCGCGGCGTCTGCGTCAAGTTCCGAGGACGTGGCCGCGCGCATCGTAAGTGTGGCAGACTCGGCCTCGAAGCCTGCTGCCGCCATCTGATCGCGGACCGATTCGAACGCTGCCGGCTCGGTCAACACTTCGACCGACTTGTCTGTGTCGACGATGACGTCCTCGGCGCCAGCTTCGATTGCGGCTTCGAGGATCGCATCCTCGTCGCTGCCGGCCGGATACAGTAGCTGGCCCACGTGATTGAACAGGTAATTCACGGATCCGTCGGCACCGAGATTGCCGCCAAATTTCGAAAACGCGTAGCGCACTTCGGCGACGGCCCGGTTGCGGTTGTCCGTGAGGCAATCGACCATGACCGCCGTCCCGCCCGGCCCGTAACCCTCGTATCGAATTTCCTGGTAATCGGCGCCCTCGAGTTCGCCCGCACCACGCTTGATCGCCCGCTCGATATTGTCCTTCGGCATGCTCTGCGCCTTGGCCTTGTCGACCGCAAGCCTCAGCCGGGGATTGGCGCTGATGTCACCACCGCCGACACGCGCGGCGACCGTGATTTCACGAATGAGCTTGGTAAACAGCTTGCCGCGCTTCTTGTCCTGAGCGCCCTTGCGGTGCTGGATGTTCGCCCATTTACTGTGTCCTGCCATAGTGTCCCGCTTGGCTGGCCGGTATCGGCTATGCGTGTCGAACGAGCGCCCGGATATACGCAGAATCAGCCAGGGTTGCGAGCCTGGTTGTGGCCGTAAAATCGCGATTCCGAGAATGCCCAAGCCCCGTATTTGGCCGCGTAGCGGCCACGACTGGGGGTATGATAACGGTTATTGTCTGTGCAGGCACAGCATTGAATGCGCAACAAATGTCGCTTTTGAAAGCTGAAAATACATCGGATGACGCGGCTCGCGCGGATGTCGTCGTGAACGCGCAACGGCTCGTCGAGCGCTTGCCCGATTCAGCCGAGACCAGGACGCTGGCTCGCGAGGGTCAGGAGATTGCGAGTATTGTTGCGTCGCTCGACCTGCCGTCCGATCTCGTTGCCGCGGTGCGCTTGTACCCCCTTGCCCGCGAAAATATCATTGACGATAAATTTTTAGAAAACAATGAATTATTAGACTTATCTCGAATAGTTAGAGATTTGGTGCAGCTCGGACGATTTTCCTTGCCACCGGACTGGCAGCCCGGTGAGGCGCTCGCCGTGCAGCAATCCGAGGCACTCAGGAAGATGCTGTTGTCGATCGTCGCCGACGTTCGCCTCGTGCTGGTGCGAATCGCCGAACAGCTGTACCGGCTGCGGCGGGCCAAATCGGCCTCCCGGGAAGCGCAGCGTGTGCTCGCGATTGAAACCCGCGAGATCTACGCAGCGCTCGCCAATCGTCTCGGCGTCTGGCAGCTCAAGTGGGAGTTGGAGGATCTCGCGTTTCGCTTCCTCGAACCCGATACCTACATGGAGATTGCCAGGGCACTGAACGAAAAACGTGCCGAGCGCAGCCAGTTTATCGACCAGGTCACGTCGATCATCGACGCCGAGCTGCAAGAACAAGGCATCAAGGCAGAGATCAGCGGCCGCCCGAAACACATCTACAGCATCTGGCGCAAGATGCAGCGCAAGGATCGTGGTCTCGACGCCCTCTTCGATATCCGTGCCGTGCGCATACTCGTCAATGACGTTAGAGACTGCTATGCGGCGCTGGGTGCCGTACACAATCTATGGCCGTATATTCGCGGCGAGTTCGATGACTACATCGCCAATCCCAAGGACAATGACTACCGGTCCTTGCACACAGCCGTCATCGGCCCCGAAGGCAAAACGATCGAAGTCCAGATCCGGTCCCACGAAATGCACCGCCAGGCCGAACTCGGCGTCGCCGCGCACTGGCGCTACAAGGAGGGTGGCGGACTCCGTGCCGCATTCGATCAGAAGATCCGCTTCCTGCGCCAGCTGCTCGAGCCGACCGATGACAGCGCCGACCTCCTGGATCAGATTCGCGATGACCTGTTCGAGGATCGGGTGTACGCAATCAGTCCCAAAGGTGATGTTGTCGAGCTACCGGCCAATGCAACACCACTGGATTTTGCCTATCACGTACATACCCAGGTCGGTCATCGCTGCCGCGGCGCCAAAGTCAACGGCCGCATCGTGCCGCTAACGTACAAGATTCAAAATGGCGACAGGGTTGACATCATTACGGGCAGCCAGTCGCAGCCAAGCCGCGACTGGCTGAGCCCGAAACTCGGCTACCTTGCGGGCGCCCGCAGCCGCGCCAAGGTGCGCAGCTGGTTTCGCCAGCAGGACCGCGAACAGCACCATCGTCAGGGACGTGAGATTCTCGAGCGCGAGCTCGCACGGTTGAACGTTCGTGATGTTGCGACGGACCGCATTGCGCAACAGCTTAAACACAAAAATACCGAAGCCTTGTGCGTCGCGCTCGGCGCGGGTGATCTGACGTCAGCCGCGATCGCCACCGCCCTGCAACACCTGCGCGGCGCCGAACTCCCCGGTGAAATCCGACTGCGACACGGTCCGCGGCGCAAAGACAAGAAAAGCGATTCCATTGCCGTCAGTGGCATCGGCGACCTGCTGTGCAACTTCGCGCGTTGCTGCCGCCCGGTGCCTCCCGAGTCGATTGCAGGCTACATCACTCAGGGTCGGGGCGTGACCATTCATCGCGAAGACTGCGGCAATTTGCTCGGACTGAATAAGCGCTATCCGGAGCGCATCATTGAAGTCAGCTGGGGCACATCCGACAAGACGACCTACCCTGTCGACCTGATGCTGCGCGCTTTTGATCGCAGCGGTTTGCTCCGCGACGTCAGCACAATTCTGGCCGACGAAAACGCAAACGTGACGGATCTCAAGAGCCACACCGACAAGAAGTCATTGCAGACCATCATGGAAATTAGCATCGAAATCAGCGACCTGCCCGCCCTCAGCACCGCGATCGCGCGTCTCGAACAGCTGTCCAACGTCGTATCCGTCAAACGCAAGGCCTGAATGCAATTATTTCAAGCCGGATCTGCACCGGAGCAGATCGACGGAGTCGGGCAACGCCACGGCTTTTTCGGTTACCATGCGCAACGCCTGTGACCAATAAGAACACGAGGAGCCGGCGTGCAATCAGTGGTTGACTCGATCAATGCCGTCGTGTGGAGCGGCGCGCTGGTGTATCTGTGCCTTGGTGCCGGCCTGTTCTTTTCGATCCTGACTCGCTTTGTTCAGGTACGCCTGTTCCGCGAGATGATCAACCTGTTGTTCTCGAGCAAGAGCTCGGAAGCCGGTATCTCGTCATTTCAGGCACTGTCCGTATCGCTGTCCGGCCGTGTCGGTACCGGCAATATCGCCGGTGTCGCCGCGGCAATCGGTTTTGGCGGCCCTGGGGCCGTTTTCTGGATGTGGCTCGTGGCTTTCCTCGGTGCCTCGACGGCCTATGTCGAGTCGGCGCTCGGGCAGATCTACAAAGAAGAAGATGAAGGTCAGTACCGCGGCGGACCCGCGTTCTATATCGAGAAGGCGCTCGGGCAAAAATGGTACGCGTGGGTCTTTGCGATAACCACGATCACAGCGACTGGGCTCCTGCTGCCGGGCGTGCAGTCGAACAGCATCAGCAACGCAGCGGAACTGGCACTCGGTCCCGGCCAGATGATAGCCACCGATTTCGGTGAGCTCAGCGTAACCAAGATCATCACGGCAATTGCCGTCGTCATGCTGCTGGGCTTCATCATTTTTGGTGGCGTTAAGCGTATTGCCAAGTTCACCCAGGTTGTCGTGCCGTTCATGGCTTTGGCTTATATCATTACGGCCGTCGCCATTGTGGCACTCAACATTTCCAGGCTGCCGGGAATCGTGGCGATGATTTTCAACGATGCATTCACGCCAATGGCTGGCCTCGGCGCGGCGATCGGCTGGGGTGTCAAACGCGGCGTCTATTCCAACGAAGCGGGACAGGGCACTGGGCCGCATGCCGCGGCGGCATCAGAGGTCCAACACCCTGCACAGCAAGGCCTCGTGCAGGCTTTTTCGGTCTATATTGACACGCTTTTTGTTTGCTCGGCCACAGCGTTCATGATTCTGATTACCGGTGCTTATAACGTACACGGCGACGATGGCGGCTTCCTGGTGCAGAATATCGGCGCGGGTGTTCAAGCGAACAGTCCCGCCTTTACCCAAATCGCGCTCGAATCCGTACTGCCGGGCGTCGGCAAACCGTTTGTCGCCGTGGCCCTGTTTTTCTTTGCGTTCACGACATTGCTCGCTTATTACTATATTGCGGAAACCAACGTCGCGTACCTGCGTCGCACATTCAAGATTCCGGGCGAGATGGTCGTCCTCAAGATTGCACTGATGGCATCGGTGTTTTACGGCGCAGTGAGGACGGCGGATCTCGCCTGGGGACTCGGCGATATCGGCGTCGGCATTATGGCCTGGCTCAATATCATCGCGATCCTGATCTTGTTCTTCATGGGCAAACCCGCATTAACGGCGTTGGCCGACTACGAAGCGCAACGCAAGGCCGGCGTGCAGAAGTACAGCTTCGACCCGGAGGCGCTCGGCATCCGAAACGCCGACTTCTGGTCGAGTAGGTCGTAGGGTGCACTTCGTGCACCATTATCCGTAGTGCTTCCCGATTTACGGGAACATCCCTCATTTATGATTGCTTATTCCAAGAAAATCTTCCGGAGAACATGGAAAATGACGAAGGTTCCCGGTCAGCGGTTCATGTAATTCAATGCGCGCTTGTCGGCCGACAGCGCCGCTTCGTGGAGGGCTTCAGAGAGGCTCGGGTGCGCATGGATCGTCCGCTGGATGTCTTCGGTGCTCGCAGCGAATTCCATCGCCAACACGGCTTCGGCGATCAATTCTCCGGCCATGGGGCCTACGATGTGTACGCCGAGAATCTCGTCATCGTCCGTTGCCGCGATCACTTTGACCATGCCGGCCGTCTGTTCCATTGCCTTGGCGCGGCCACTCGCGGCAAACGGAAACGATCCTGTCTTGTATGCCCGACCACTTAGTTTGACCTCATCCTCGGTCTTGCCGACCCAGGCAATTTCGGGCGACGTGTAAATGACTGACGGCACAACATTGTAATTGACCTCGGCCGCCTCGCCCGCGATCAGGTCCGCGACCATCACGCCCTCCTCCGAACCCTTGTGGGCAAGCATCGGGCCACGCACGCAGTCACCGACCGCAAATACGCCCTTGACCCGCGTCCGGCATTCGTCATCGACGACGATAAAGCCCCGTTCATCGACCTGGATGCCGGAGTCGTCGGCCAACAGCCCGTCGGTAAACGCCCGGCGCCCGACTGCGACAATCAATTTGTCGACGTCGAGCGAATGCGCGCCGGACTTGTCCTCGTAGCTGACTGCAACCTCGTTCTTGGCGGCCTTGGCCGCAGTAACTTTCGCGCCGAGGCGAATATCGAGCCCCTGCTTCTTGAATTCCTTGCCTGCCGCCGCGGCGACATCCCGATCGGCCATGAACAGGAAATCATCCATTGCCTCGAGCACCGTCACGCTCGAACCCAATCGCGCCCAGACGCTGCCGAGTTCGAGACCAATGACGCCGGCGCCGACGACGCCCAGGCGCGGCGGCACCGATTCGAATTCGAGCGCGTCCCAGGAATCGACGATCGACGCGCCATCGAAGGGGGCAATCGTCAATTCGATCGGAACCGAGCCCGACGCGAGGACGACAAACCGCGCATCGATAACCGCAGGCGTCCCGGTGATTGGCGTGAACTCGACTTTCTTGTCCGCAAGCAGCTTGCCGTGTCCCACTAGGCCTTCAATCTTGTTCGCCTTGAACAAACCCGCAATGCCGCCCGTAAGTTGCCGGACGATACCGGCGCGGCGCTTTTGCATCGCGGATATGTCCATTGCCACGTCGCGAACCTGGATGCCATGTACTTTGAACTCGTGCTGTGCGCGGTGAAACAGCTCCGACGATTCGAGCAAAGCCTTCGACGGAATACAACCCGCATTCAGGCAGGTACCGCCGAACGCATGCTTACCGTCCCTGTTCTTCCACTCGTCGATGCACGCGACTCTCATGCCGTGCTGCGCGGCCCGAATGGCTGCGATATAGCCGGCCGGTCCGGCGCCGATGACCACTACGTCAAAACTATTGCTCATTGCCTGTTATTCTGAGTCATTGAGTGCGCGGGAATCAAACCTGCAGTAGCAGTCGGCCCGGATCCTCGAGCTGCTCCTTGATCGTGACCAGGAACTGTACTGCCTCGCGCCCGTCGATGATGCGATGGTCATACGTCAAGGCGATATACATCATCGGTCTCGGAACGACGTCTCCGTCTACAACCATCGGCCGCTGCTGAATGGCATGCATGCCGAGAATCGCGCTTTGCGGCGGATTGAGGATCGGGGTCGACAGCATGGAACCGAAGATGCCACCGTTCGTGATCGTAAACGTGCCGCCCGTCAGTTCCTCCATACCAATGCTGCCGTCCTGCGCTTTCCCGGCCAGAGCCGCGAGTTCGTTTTCGAATTCAGCGAAACTCATCTGATCGACGTCACGCATGACGGGTACCATCAGGCCGCGCTCGGTCGAGACCGCAATGCCGATGTCGTAATAGTTGTGGTAGACAATATCGTTGTTCTCAACCGATGCGTTGACGACCGGAAATTTCTTAAGCGCTTCCACCGATGCTTTGGCAAAAAACGACATGAAACCGAGGCGCACCCCATGTCGTTTTTCGAAGGTATCCCGGTATCGACTGCGCATTGCCATCACTTCGCTCAGATCGACTTCATTGAAGGTAGTGAGCATGGCGGCGCTCTGCTGCGCCTCGACCATGCGCTCCGCAATCCGGGCGCGAAGCCGTGTCATCGGCACGCGTTGTTCGCTGCGGTCCAGCGCCACGATGTCGCCACGGTCGCCGACCGCGGGTGATGCGTCCCCTGCCGTGACATTGTCGCCGGCATCGGTTTTGAGAAAAGCAATGACATCGGCCTTCGTGATCCGGCCGTCCCTGCCCGTTCCGGTCACCATCGTTGCATCGAGATCGTGTTCGTCGAGCAGCCGCCGCACGGCCGGACTGGTCTTGATCGGCCCTGTCGCCTCCTTCGGCGCACGCTTGTCATCGTCTTTGGCTGGCTGTTCCTGCGCCGCCTCGTCCGCCGCTGGCATATCCGCAGCTTCCCCTGCCTCACCTTCCTCGAGGATGGCCAGCAGATCCCCTGCACTCACCGTTGCACCATCCCTGATCCTGATTTCTTTCAGCACGCCGGCTGCGGGTGCGGGCACTTCGAGCACGACCTTGTCAGTCTCGAGGTCCACGAGATTCTCGTCACGCGCCACGGCCTCGCCGATCTTCTTGTGCCATGTGACCAGTGTTGCGTCGCTAATGGATTCAGGCAGCGGTGGCACCTTGATCTCTATACTCATTTGGATTTCCGTTTTGCCTGCCTGGGTTTGGCCGACTTGGTCGCCGTGACGTCGATGCCCAGCGCAGCCTCGACCAGCGCCTGCTGTTGCTGCAGGTGAAGTTTGAAGATTCCCGATGCGGGCGCCGCAGCGCCGGGTCGGCCCGCATAGAAAAGCTGCTGATGATCCTTGAGCGGTTCCTGCAAGCGATGCCGAATCTGGTACCAAGCGCCCTGATTCTGCGGCTCTTCCTGGCACCAGATGATTTCGTCGACATGCTCGTAGCGCGCGATTTGTGCTGCGAATTCGTCGATCGGAAACGGGTACAGCTGCTCGATGCGTATCAGCCCGATGTCGTTGATGCCATGCACCTGTCGCGCCTCGAGCAAATCGTAATAAACCTTGCCGCTGCAGAAAACGATTCGACGGGTCTTTGCATCGTCGATCGCCTCGATTTCCGGGATGACGGTTTCGAATCTGCCGTCCGATAGGTCGGTTATGGGTGAAACCGACATCTTGTGCCGCAGGAGGCTTTTGGGCGTCATGACGATCAGCGGCTTGCGGTATGGTCGTCGCATCTGTCGCACCAGCATGTGAAACATCTGCGCGGGCGTCGACGGTACGCATACCTGGATATTGTGTTCGGCGCAGAGCTGCAGGAATCGCTCGACTCTCGCCGACGAGTGCTCGGGCCCCTGACCTTCATAGCCGTGCGGCAGAAACAGGGTGATTCCGCAAAGCCGACCCCATTTGGCTTCACCCGAACTGATGAACTGGTCGATGAGCACCTGTGCACCATTGGCGAAGTCACCGAATTGTGCCTCCCAGACGACGAGCGTGTTCGGCTCGGTCGTTGCATAGCCGTATTCGAAGCCGAGGACTGCCTCCTCGGAGAGGAGTGAATCAATCACTCGAAACGCGTTAACCCGTTCGACGAGTTGACTCAGCGGCGTGTACTCACGATTGTTGACCTGATTGTGCAGCACGGCATGGCGGTGGAAGAACGTCCCCCGACCACTGTCCTGACCGACGAGCCGGCACCCGTATCCTTCGCTGACGATCGTCGCATAGGCCATGGTCTCGGCAAATCCCCAGTCCATGTCGATCTCACCCGCGGTCATGCGCACCCGCTCATCCACGATGCGCTGCACCCGACCATGTAGCTGCATGTCCGGTGGCAGCGTCGTGATCGCCTTGCCGAGTTTGCTGACCGTTGCCGGACTGATCGAAGTATCGACAGCTTCATCCCAGCTGGAGCGCAGATATGGCCGCCAGTCGACAGTGAATTCGTTGCCGATCATGCCAAGCGAAGATCGGGGTACCGGCTCGCCGCGATCGAGGCGATCGCGATACGCATCCTGCATGTCGGTCACGTCTATTTTTGTAACCAGCTGTTCGCCGACGAGTTTTTCCGCGTAAATCTCGCGTGTCGTCTTGTGATTGCGGATCTTGCCGTACATGATCGGCTGCGTCGCGGCCGGCTCGTCGGCCTCGTTATGCCCAAGCCGGCGATAACACACGAGATCGATAACCACGTCTTTCTTGAACTTCTGTCGATAGGCGAGCGCGAGCCGGGTCACGAACAGGGCGGCTTCGGGATCGTCGCCGTTCACGTGAAAAACCGGCGCCTCGATCATTTTCGCCACGTCACTGCAGTACGCTGTCGAGCGCGCATCCGACGGCCGGCTCGTCGTGAAACCTATCTGGTTATTGACGACAATATGCACGGTTCCCCCCGTGCGAAAGCCATTCGTCTGAGACATCTGAAACGTTTCCGTCACGACGCCCTGCCCGGAAAACGCGGCATCACCGTGTACCAATACAGGCAATACTTCCTGGCGTTCGTCATCGCCGCGCCGCTGCTGCCGCGCGCGCACCGATCCCTCGACAACGGGATCGACGATCTCTAGATGCGACGGATTGAATGCCAGCGCGATGTGCACGTTGCCACCCGGCGTCTTCATGTCCGCCGAGAATCCCTTGTGATATTTCACATCACCCGACCCGATGAGTTCTTCGGGGTCGTAATTGCCTTCGAATTCCTCGAACAGTTCCTCGGGCGACTTGCCGAGTATGTTGACGAGCACATTGATTCGGCCACGATGCGCCATGCCGATGACGATTTCGCGGATACCCGTCGCGCCGCCCCGCTGGATGAGGTCGTCGAGCATCGGGATCAGGCTTTCACCGCCCTCGAGTGAGAAGCGTTTCTGACCGACGTAACGCGTGTGCAAATATCGTTCGATGCCCTCCGCGCTCGTGAGCTGATCGAGGATCCACAGTCGTTCCTCTGTCGTGAGCGTTTTGGCCGCGACACCTTGCTCGAATCGCTTGCGCAGCCATAGCCGCTCACGGGCGCGCGAGATATGCGCAAACTCGGTGCCCACTTTGCCGCAGTAGATCGTCTTCAGGAGCAGCACGATGTCGCCCAGCTTCATGCGCTCATGAGCGGTGCCGGCGAGGCCGCCCGTATAAAACTCGGAATCCATGTCGGCCTCGGTAAGGCCCAGGTAGTCGAGCTTGAGCACGCCGGGCATCGGTCGGTCCATGATGCCGATTGGGTCGATGTCGGCAATCTGATGGCCGCGCAAACTATAGACCTGGATCAATCTCGACACGGCAGCCTGCTTTTCGTCCGACGGCACGGTTCCGGCGGGGCGCGTCGTCTGTACACGCCGGAGCCTGCGGCCAGTCCTCGCCGAGCTCAGCAAACCGTCGCGAATTGTGGAGTGAGCGATTTCCGTCTCGGGGTCGCCGAGCGATTCGAAATAATCGCGCCAGGCGTCGGGAACCGAGCCGGGTTTATCGAGGTATTGCTCGTACAGGGCTTCTACGGCACTCGCGTTGCTGCCGAATAACGGGGTCGATGCGTACTGTTCCTTCAGGGACTTAGTCATGACGCGGCAAGCTGTCCGGGACGGCCAGGTCCCGGGTCGTTGGTCTCGTATCAGGGTCGGAAAAGAGGGCCGCAGTGTAGCCCAAGCTATTGAAGGAGTGAATAAAAACTTCTCAGAGCATCTGCAACAGCGAGACGAACTCGTAGCAGACGAGACACGCATAGGCGCTGAAACACGCGGTTAACAGCAAGCCCGTCCGAATCCGGTTCAGGAACCTCGCTTTGGCGAGGAAGACGAGCGCGAGAAGTCCCACGCCGGTCATGGTCATCTTGCTCACAGCAAAAACGGTCGTGCTCTTGCCGAGCACGGCAGCCATGATCGGATTTACCTCCATCATGCCCCGCTCCAGCAGCTGCAGCGTCATGAGTGCATCGAGACAGCTAAGGATCATCGTGCCGACGGCGAGGAAGAACAGCCAGGGGTGGTGCCAGTCGAGAAACTGAATGTCCGCGTCCGCCTCGCGGCGTAGGCAATGGCGACGCGATCGCAGGAAGCCGAACAAGACGGTTTTCCAGCCGAATATACGCCGGTCGATTGGCGCCCGCTTTTCGTTGATCGCCTCGGTCAAATCCATTAACGCGACTCTCCTTTGTTGTTCTTTTCAGACCCGGCCGTCGCCACCTGTTCTCGCGGATCGAATTCGCCGCTGGCAGGCGCTGCGATATCCGCTACCCTGCGTACTCGCCCGTTAATCATCGCCCGTTTTGGACGTCACCGCAATCAGAAATACGACCAGATCGCTGCAATTGCGGGCTTCCGGGACGCCCGCAAACGGCGTTCGATTGCCCGGCCGAAACCGATGCGGCCGAAATGGGCAGGCATCGAGTGCCCGCAGTGTCAACACGAAGTCCGCATCGCGAAGCGTCCGCGAATCATTGAAATTCGCGGCAAACCCCGCTTGCCTGCCGAACATGTCGAACAGTTCGGGCCGATCATGTTGGCACCGTTCTCCCCGAGGCTGTAGCACGCGCTGCAAACCTGTGCCAGCCGTTAGCCGTTGTATCGATCCGCTGCGGCGAACGGTGGCGCCGACCAGTAATCTTTCGTGGTGTCAGGACCGCCTGCGTGCCGGGTGTGGATGCCGTGAGGTCTGGCGCGGGCGACGTCATTTGGTCGTTGCTGACTTCACGACTGCAGCAAGCACGCAATGTGGTGAACAAGATGACACCGAAGGGATTCCGGAGAACCATCAGATCTCGTTGATAACTATATGAAAATCAGAGGACCGATAGTCTGATCGAAATCCGCACCGCAACCCCGACCTTATCTTCTGCCGCTGTCGTGCTGGCAGCAGGCTACCGTTTCGTGATTGCAATTGCAGACGAGTGATCTTGCGTGGGTTTGAAGTAGCGCTTACTAAAGAGCGATAATTGCCGGCAGATTTTTCGGAACAAAGACGCTCCAAATGAAAGGCTATACGGCGGCTTTGCCGAGTGGCGAAGCGATTCACTACGTCGACCGCAAACGCTGGCTGTGGCTACTGTCGGTAACCTATCCGCTGCAGCCGTTTGTCGCGATCTGGCTGCATTGGCTGACCGGTAACGAAACCTGGCTGCTGCTGCCGATTGCGATCAATTACGGTCTGGGCCCGGCCGTCGACTGGGCGCTGGGTGAAGACCGCAACAATCCGCCCGAAGAAGTCGCGCTGCAACTCGATCAGGACCGCTACTACCGCTGGCTGACTTACAGCGCCGTGCCGTTGCATTATGTCACTCTAATCGGCTCGGCCTGGTATGTCGGAACTCAGAACCTGAGCTTATTCGGGATGCTCAGTCTGGCGATCGTTGCAGGCATGACCGCCGGTCTCGCGATCAACACGGGCCACGAACTCGGCCACAAGAACTCGCGCATAGAAAAACTGCTCGCGAAAATCGTGCTTGCCGTGCCGGCATACGGGCACTTCACGATCGATCACAATCGGGGTCACCACCGCAATGTTGCGACGCCGGGCGATCCCGCGAGTGCCCGTATGGGTGAGAGCATCTACCGGTTCGCGTTACGCGAAATTCCGGGCGCTTTTTTCGAGGCCTGGGCGATCGAGACAGAGCGCCTCACGCGACGCGACAGACCGGCATGGCATCCGAATAACCAGATCCTGCAGTCGTTCGCGCTGACTGCCGTGATCGCGCTCGGACTGATTGTTGCATTTGGCTGGATCATGATCCCGTTACTGCTGATTCACCACGTGATGGCCTGGTGGCAACTGACCAGCGCCAACTACGTCGAGCACTACGGGTTGCTGCGGCAGACCGATGCGCACGGCAAGGTTGAGCGCTGCGAACCGCATCACTCCTGGAATAGCAATCACATTTTCAGCAATCTCGTGTTGTTTCACCTCGAACGGCATTCGGATCATCACGCCCACCCGCTGCGTCGTTATCAGTCGCTCAGACACTTCGACAGCGCACCGCAATTGCCGAACGGCTACTTCGGCGTCTACCTGCTCGCGTACGTGCCGTGGCTCTGGTACCGGGTCATGGACAAGCGGCTACTCGCCCTGCCGCATATTCAGGGTAACCTCGACAAGATCAACGTCGACCCGGACGCGCGTGCGGCGATTTTCCTGCGATACGGTCGCGACAAGATGGTGGCACCGACGCTCGGCTGACAATGAGCGAATACCGATGTCCGGAATGCGGCTACACCTACGACGAGGCGCTGGGCGACGAGTTTGAGGGATACCCGTCCGGCACGCCGTTTGCGGCTTTGCCCGACGATTTCACGTGTCCGAGTTGTGCCGTTCGACACAAGGAAGATTTCGAAAAGGTGAACAAGCTCTAATCGGTAAATCGCAACCGCGTTTCTTGTCGTTTCGCCCGGTATTGCGGTTCGCCCGGTCGGAACGCTGCCGATAGACTTTATGGATGAGCATTTCTCCTGCGATGCCGGATCAGTGCAAACCGGTAATAGCATTCATCTTCGCAATTCTGCTCTTCGAGACTTTCGCGCTTTTCGTCCGTTCGTACCTCCAGTTCGAGTTACTGGAAAGCGGCCTGTCGGCGGATGACGCAAGACACCTGAGTTATCTCGTCGTACCCGTAATACTCGGCATCCTGATGTACCCGATATTAAGGGACAACCAAGCGCACCTGTGCGGCCTGTTTGAAAAAAAATATCTTACGCCGCGACTAATTATCACCGCGGTTGCCGTCGGCATGCTTGCCCGTATCGTCTGGTGGAGCCAGCTTGTTGCCCGAGTATCATTCGGCGTCACGACAAATTCTGATGCGTCGGTGACAGTCGGACCGGAATTTTCGTTCGACTGTCCCAGCCTGCACTGGCTGCTGCTCGGTATCCTCGTCATGGCGGTGCTCGTACCGTTCGTCGAGGAAATCATTAACCGCGGTCTGATCCAGGCATCGCTTGTGCGTCACAATCGTGCATTCGCGATCATCGTTTCGGCTTTCTTGTTTGCCGTCTATCATCCTTTTGCGGGCATACCTTTCGTGTTTGTCTTCGGCATTGTATTCGGCATCCAGTTCGCAAACACGCGCACGCTTTGGGCGACGGTGATCACTCACGCCACATACAACGGTCTGGTTCAGTTCGACTGGCGTTGCATGCATGGCGCATGGAATCCGGTGCTCGACGATCTACCGATACTCGGAGTCGGAATTCTGGCTTTGACTGCATTGCTGCTGTCATCGCTGGCGATCGGCATTTTGATCACCGGTAAGTGGTTCGGGACGCCCACCGCGCCCCGAACCTGATTGCGCTAGAATGCGTCGGCCACCCGCTCGATAATGTGCGAAGCCGCTTCTACCAGGCCTTCGTAAATATTGATAATCTCCTGTCCGACCGTTTCAGTATTGGATACACCGCCGTAGGTGTTTCCGCTGTCCGAACTCGAACATGTGCCCACTCCGCCCGTGACGGCATCCCATTCCTCGATTGTCAGTTCCCGCATGATCGAACCTCCTTGTTGATCAAAAATTGCGCCTTGTTGGCGAGTATCAGCATATGTCGGCAAACCCGTCGCTGCCTGTCGAAAAACAACGCTATGCGTGGAGTTTTGCGGGCCAGTCGGCAGATTCGATCGACACGCGGTGCTCAGCCTGTGAACCATCGCACAGACTGTAGTGTGACGGCCGTTTACCCTGTTTAAGTTAAAACGTTTGGGCGACCGGGTAATACTATGAACGACATGCGAATCAAGGCCGGCCTCGTGTTACTGGCGGTACTCGGCGCGGGCACCGCGACGGCGGATAATAATTACGGTCTCGGCGTAAAAGCCGGCACACTCGGCATCGGTGTCGAGGGAATCTGGCGACCCTTGCCGCTCATCGATATCCGTCTCGGCTTGAACGGCTACGATTACGACGAGAACGGTTTTCAGGCCGGCGTCAACTACGACGCAACGCTCGCGCTCGATACGCTGTATGCAACGGCGAACTTCCATTTTCCGGTGAGCCCTTTTCGGGTCACGGCAGGCGTGTTCGCCAACGGCAACGAGTTGCGGATGGTCAGCTCTGACAACACGAACTTCGACATTGGCGGCGATATCTATACGGCGGCTGACGTCGGCACGTTGTCGAGCGTTACTTCGTTCGCCGACACCGCGCCCTATGTCGGCATCGGTTTCGACTTCTCGGTATTTGGCAAGGTCGGACTCAATCTCGATGTCGGCGTGCTGTGGCAAGGCGAGCCCGACGTCGTGATCGACTCTGATGGGCTGTTGGCCAATGACCCCGGATTCCAGTCGGCACTCGAAACCGAGCGCCTGGAATTGGTCGACGAAATGAGCGACTTCAAGGCCTGGCCCGTCATCTCGCTCGGTTTTCTCGTCAACTTCTGATTACGAAAAGGCGTCGAGGCGCCGGGCGATCGCGATCCCGGCACTGAGCGCCTGGCGACGCAGGGGCGCCAGCGGAATCTTCCGGCACAGGCCACGCACGAGCACGGGAAGTCGATCGGGCATTCTGCCCGTACCGATCCAGTCCGCCAGCTGTTTGCCGGCCCACGTTGCCGTGTTCACGCCATTGCCGTGATAGCCAAATCCGAAATACACGCTGGAATCAACCGCGAGTTGGCCAATACACGGCGCCAGTGACCCGGTCATGCAGATCAAGCCCTGCCAGCAATACTCTATATCGACGTCGCTCCAGTGCGGCCAGGTTTTCGCGAGCGATGACTCGAGGTCCGCGTAGGTCTGCCGCTCTCCCGCGGCCGAGCCTCGGGTGTGGCCGCGCCCGCCAAACAACAGGCGACGATCCGGCAGCAGCCGGTAGTAGCTGAACACTCGGCGCGAGTTGATGACCACGTCGGCGGTGCGCCAACGATGCGCCTGCAGTTCGGCAGCGGTCAACGGCCGGGTCACGACCATCGCACTGATTACCGGCAGCGTACGGGCATAAAATTCGGCGCGCAGATTTTCTGGCATGAAGCCGTTCGTCGCAAAAATGACTGTGGTCGCGCGAAGGCGGCCACCCTGCGTGATCAGCTGATGTTTTCCGTCTGCGGTGTTTTGCCACGCGGTGACCTCGCTGCGCGGATACAGCCTCGCACCTTGACGATGCGCCGCGCCCGCAAGACCGTGACAATAGCGAAGCGGATGCAGGCCGAATGCGGGCCGCGTCTGCAGCGCCCCGTATTGCTCCGAATAATCGAAAAACCGCTCGCGAACCGCATCGGCCTCGACGATTTCGACGTCCATGCCGAGCGTTTTCGACAGCACGTCGGCGTCGTCTCGCAAGCCGCGAAACGCCCGTGGCGAGTGTGCGACTTCGATTTCCGCCGAACCCGAGACCTGCACGTCGATATTCTCCTCGGCGGCGATCTGGCGTACGAGCTCGACGGCCTCGACCTGTGAGCGGTAATAGTCCCGCGCGCGCTCGACCCCGTGCCGCCGGACGAGGTCGCCGCGTTGCAGCCAGGTGCCGCCGATCGTACAAAAACCGGCGTTGCGACCGGAAGCACCCCAGCCGATGTGCCCGGCCTCGAGTACCCTGACGTCGAGGTCGTAATCCCGCGCCAGGTGCAAAGCCGCCGAGAGCCCCGTATAGCCGCCGCCGATGATCGCAACGTCGCAGCTGCCGTCTGTATCTAGCGGCTTTGCGTCGAACCCGGCTCGCGGAGCCGTCGCTTCCCAGTAACTGGGCTGCGGCGAATCGAAGCGATACAGATTCGGGTCGTAAAGGCGCTTTACCTGGCCGCTCATGTCTGCCCACAGCGCCGCGCGATGGTTCGTATCGCATCGAGACTCATCTCGACATCGGCGTCGGTCGTCGCCCAGCTGCAGACGCTGATGCGCATCGCGGTCCTGCCCTGCCAGACGGTAACGCCACACCAACAGGTGCCGTCACGTTGGATCTCCTCGATGATCCGGCACGTGGTCCGGTCATCGCCGAAGGATACGAGAACCTGATTCAGCACAACGTCATTCAATATTTCGTAACCTGCCTCAGCGAGCCCTTCCGCGAAACGCGCCGCATGCCGGCAACAACGCGCGACAAGCTCACTCACTCCTGTCCGGCCGAGCGAACGCAGAGCCGCCCAGATATCGACGCCGCGGGCGCGGCGCGACAATTCCGGCGTGAAATCCGACGGATTTCGATGTCTGGTTTCTGTCGGCAGGTACTCGGCCGTGATCGACATTGCCCGTCGAAGGTCCAGCGGGTTCCTGACAAACGCAATGCCGCTGTCATAGGGCACGTTCAGCCACTTGTGCGCATCTGTCGCCCAGGAGTCGGCTCTATCGATCCCCGTCGTCAGGCGGCGATACTTCGGCGACGCCGCCGCCCAGAGCCCGAAGGCGCCGTCGACATGCACCCAGGCGCCCGCGGGTTTGACGACGTCACAGATTTCTGCAATCGGGTCAAACGAGCCCGTATTCACGTTGCCGGCCTGGGTGCACACGATCGCAGGTCCGTCGATCCGCGGCAATTGCTCCAGCCGCATACGCCCCTGGTCATCAACGGGAACGCGCGTGACGCGGTCGCGACCCAGGCCGAGCAGCCCGAGCGATTTCGTCACGGTCGGGTGTGCCTCGGCGCTGACGATCACCGTCAGCCCGGGTGCGCCGATCAGGCCGCGGGCTTCGACATCCCAACCGGCATCCGCAAAGACTCGCTGCCGCGCTGCGGCCAGTGCCGCGAAATTCGCGACCGTTGCACCCGTGACAAACCCGGCGCCGCAGCTTTGCGGCAACTGTAGAAGATCACAGAGCCAGTCAATCGCAACCTGCTCGAGCGTTGCTACGGCCGGCGTCACCTCGTGCATGCCGACGTTCTGATCCCAGGCCGTGGTCAGCCAGTTCGTCGCGACCGTCACCGGGTACGAACCGCCGATCACGAAACCGAAGTAACGCGGCCCCGCCATCGCAACCGACGCCGGCGAGCCAATCTCATCGAGCAGCGCAAGCACCTGCGCATCGTCAGTGCCGTGCTCGGGAAACGGTTCGACGAACCGCCGGATATTGGCAACTGCGTCCGGCGACGGAGCGACGTGCCGGTCAGCACAGCTCTCCCGGTACCGGATGCTGCGCCGAGCAGCATCCTTCAATAAGGCCTCAAGGTCACCCGTAGTCATCTTCTGTCGGATACTCCCTATGCTTGTGACAATGCGGCCGTCTTGCGCAACAACAGGTCCTTGCGCACGACGATAAGCGCGACACAGATTAGCAGCATTACCGGCCAGGGAATCAGCATGAGCCGATACCAGCCAAAATAATGCATCACGGTGCCCGCGAGCAACGAGGCCGCGGCCGATGTCCCGAACACCAGAAATTCGTTGACAGCCTGGGCGCGAAAACGCTCGGAGATGGAATACGTGTAGGTCAGCATGGTCGTGCCGCCAACGTAAAGGAAGTTCCAGCCGATGCCGAGCAATATGAGCGCAGACCAGTAATGCATCACGGACTGTCCCTGCAACCCGATGATCGAAGTTGCCGCGAGTCCGATCACCCCAAGCGACATCATTCGCACGAGCCCCAGACGCTCGATAAGGAACCCCGATATCAGTGACGGCACATACATGCCGAGAACATGTGCACGGATGACGCCGGCTGTTTCCGCAACCGAATGCCCATCGTTGATATGCATACTGAGCGGTGTGGCCGTCATGATCAACGACATGAGACCGTATCCCGCCGTACCGCCGAGCACCGCGACAACGAATACGGGCTGGGTGATTATTGCCATGAGTGGCCGATCGGACTTTGCGACAGTCGAATCGGCATCGGCGTGCGTTGCCTGCAGACCGAGAAACAGAACGGCCTGTATTGCATAAAGCCCTGCGAGTGCGAGCATCGTTCCGGCGTAGGGCACCCCAGCAATCCAGTACTGCCCGCGCGATACGAGTTCCGGTCCGATGATCGCGCCACCGATCGAGCCGACCAGTACGAACGAGATCGCGCGCGGCACGTAGCGAGGCTCGACGCTTTCGGCCGCTGCGTAGCGGTATTGCTGGGTGAACGCCATGTTGATGCCGAACATCGCCGCAGCGCTGGAAAATACCAGGAAGCTCGCGTTTGCCAATCCGAGCGAGGCAATCGTGACCGCTGTTGCCGCTGACAGCGACGCAATTGCGAAACCCCGGCCCCTGCCGATGCGCCGCATGATCAACGTCGCAGGTACCGTCGTTACGGCCGTCGCGACCACCATTAGCGATACGGGTAACGTGGCCCACGCCAGGCTGCTGGCGAACGTCGCGCCGATTATCCCGCCGAGCGTCACGAATATGATCGCACCGGTTGCCGATATCAGCTGGCAGACGACGAGAATCGCGAGGTTTTTGTTCTGCATCGGTGAACCGGGTCGTACGTAATTCGCGCATTCTCACACAATCGACAGCGCGAGTGCGCCCTGTTTCTGCCCGCCTTGTCGCACGTATAATGGCTGCGCACCGGACGCAGCTCGGAGCGGCAGACTTGGCCGATGAACTCGTAATTTCCGATCAAATCGTAATTCCGATGAGCGAAATCGACTTCGCCGCGATACGCGCTCAGGGCGCGGGCGGTCAGAACGTCAATAAGGTCGCGACCGCCATACAGCTACGGTTCGACATTCGCGACAGCGACGCACTGCCGAACCCTGTCAAACAGCGACTGCAAGACCTCAACGATCGGCGTATTTCCAGTGACGGAATCGTGACCATAAAGGCCCAGGAGCACCGCACACAGGCACGCAACAAGCGGGCGGCTCTCGAACGGCTGCGTGAAATGATATCCCTCGCGCTCGTCGAACAAAAATCCCGGGTACCGACCCGCGCAACGAAAAAAGCCCGCCAACAACGTGTCGATGACAAACGGCGGCGCGGGCAGTTGAAAAAGATTCGCAAGTCCGTCGACGAACAGTAGCGCGCAGTTTCAGTCCTGCGGGCAACGCACGTTTAACTGCTCGAGTCTACAACCCTTTTCTTTCCAATAGGCGGTGATATGCAGTGCGTCCATGAGTTCCGAAAACTCCGGCAGCTCCCGAAGGGGCCGTAACTCGGGGATGAACAGCAGATCCATCTCGAAAATCTCACCGGGCGACTCGAGCCGCCGGGCAATTTGCATGGCGCCGTCGAGGTCGCCGAGCATCGTCCTGACCGTCACCTCGATCTGCGGATCCAATTGCCCGTGCGCGGACGCGGTATCGATCGCTTCGAGCGCTGTATCGCGTTGCGAGTTATCCTCGAAACCCGTAAACACCGGATCGATCCAGTCGATCGACAAGCCGGACATCGTCACACCGGTCACGGTCAGGTCGTACGCCTCATCCAGCCGACCATCACGCACGAGCAGTAAGGCGTTGGCCAGCAGATGCGTTGTGCCGCCGGCACCGAGTCGATTTGCACGCTCGAAGAATTCAGCAGCGAGTGCCGAATCTCCAAGCCAGGTATACGCAATTGCGACGCGACTGTTAATGATGGCAGAACTCGGATCGATCTCGCGGGCCTCGAGGGCCTTGCCGAGGGCCGCGTCCAGGCGCCCGACGCTCGCCAGCATACGTGAGTACCAGTTAAACGCATTCGAGTCGACGACCTTGGCCTCCGTCGCGCGCATATAGGCCTGTTCCGACAAACTCCACTGTTTCTGCTGGTGGTAAACGAAACCGAAAACTGCGCCGGCAGCATCGCGAATGCTGTCGTCGACGGCGATGCCCTGCTCAACGACGTCGATTGCCATCGCGTGCGTCTCGGTAACCGGCGCATTGCGATAAGCGGGTAACAACGCATAGGCAGTAGCGAGTGACAGGTAGGCGGGACCAAACTGGCGGTCAAGCTCGATCGTCCGATTGAAAAGGCGGATCGCTGCTTCGAGATTTCCCGGCGGCCCCCGCCGCTCGAATTCATACAGGCCACGCATATAGGTATCGTAGGCATCGAAATTCGCGGGCCGACTCGACGACACGAGTTGGCGCGGCGATTCGCCGAACAGATCGTCTCTTACCATGACTGCGAGCCGTTCCTGCAGCGCAAATATGTCTTCGACGCGACCCGTGATGCTGCCGGACGACAGGTTGATTCCGGTCCCGGCATTCGCGACCTGATAGCTGATCTTGAGAATATCGCCGTTGCGCTGCGCGGCACCGAACAACACAGCGTCGACATCGAGTATGCGTGCGATGCCCCTTACTTCTTCGTCCGGATAAGTGATTCGTCCGCTTTTTACCGCCAGATCGGGAATATTTTGCAGAGTCTGAACGAGCTCTTCCTTGAAGCCGGACACGAGGTATTCGTCAGTGCCGGGACTCAGATTGTCAAATGGCAACACACCGATCGAGCGTATCGGCGTGTCTCCTGTATCCATGGTGCCACGCCAAACCGCAGTCGCGATGAGTCCAAGAACCACGAGCGCCACACCGTACGTCCAAGCATTTCTCTTCGCCGGCGCTGCAGCCGGGACCGATGTTGTCGAGTCGCGCAGGCGCACTTTCTGCTTGAGTCGATAGCCACGCCGGGTCAAGGTCTCGATGTACCGATGAGGTTTGTCGCGATCGCCGAGATGCCCGCGCAGCTGCGAAAGGCAGCGATTGATCGGCTCGTCACTCGTTGGACGTCCGTCCCAGAGTTCGTCGATCAGCTCGTCGCGCGTTACAAGATCGCCATCGCGTCGCGCGAGTGCCATGAGCACACCGAACACTCTGGGCTCGGGTCGTTCTTCCTTGTCACCCGAGCGCAATACTCCGCGTGCCGGCAATACTTCCCATTCGCCAATTTCAAAGCCATTGTTGAGCTGTTCTTCGGTCGGCATTGCAGCGTATTCGGAAGGGGAATTCGGTATTGTCCGCCATATTACGCCAATGTTAGGCAAACGCCACCCGGGCACACATAAAAATCATTGTTTTTCCGTAAGTTAGGGCTCGGCGGTGGGGCATCTACGGGCACAGCGTGGATCGGCACAAAGTGTTACCATGGTAACAATCTATCCCCATCCAGGAGACACCGCATGGCCAGCAAGCTCGTCGTTCGCACCCAGACAGGCGTCCGCATCGAATCGTCGCTGCTCAAAGTGCTCAAAGCGCTCGCCGAATACACCGGACTTTCGCTCGGCGATCTGCTGGAGGGCATCGTGCTGCACAGCTTCGAGGGTAAAGCGCCGTTCTCGCCGCAGACGCGCAAGGCCATCGCGCAACTCAAATCCGTTTACGGCTGTGAATTGACGGCGACGGACAGCCACCAACTAAAGGAGAGCAGGCATTGAGAAGCGAACCACTCCCCACGATTGTGGACTTTGAACGCGGCGAAATCGAGTGCGGTTCATTCAACCACGAGGCTCACGTTTGCATCGCCTGGCTGTTTACGAAACGATTTGAGCACAGCGAAGCAATCGTGCGATTCTCTACCGCTCTCAGGGCTCTGACAAAGAAGTTCGGCGTCCCACAAAAGTATCATGCTACGCTGACTCGATTCTGGATAGACCTGATAGCCGAACGTGCTGCGGCTCTTCCGTCGAGCGACTGGGCGACGTTTCGTCGCAACAATCGCGACCTTCTCGACGACGCGAAAAACTTGTTGCATAGATACTATAGCGCGGAACTTCTGGCTACCGATGATGCGAGACATCACTATCGGCCGCCCGATAGGTGCCAACATTCTGCGTTTTCACGGACTTTGCCCGACGGCTCCTGATGCACAACGGGAAATGCCGAACGTCCCTGCTCAGCTCACGACATTGCCGGATGTCGGCGTTTCTAGAACAGTCCCTCGATGCGCCCTTCGCGGTTGACACGAATATTGTAAGCGGCAGGCGCGCGCGGCAGACCCGGCATCGTCATGATCGCGCCGCAGACGAGAACGATGAACTCGGCTCCGGCGGCGAGTCGAACTTCGCGTATTGGAACGACATGCCCTGTCGGCGCACCAAGCAGATTCGGATCGGTCGAAAAGCTGTACTGGGTCTTCGCCATGCAGATCGGATATTTGCCGTAACCCTGTTCTTCGAACTGTGCCAATTCTGCGCGCACTTTCTTGTCGGCGATGATATCGTCCGCGCCGTATATTTCCCGCGCTATTCGCCGAGCCTTTTCCCACAGTGACAGATTATCGCTGTACAAGGTCCGAAACTGGGCCGTTCCACCGTCGCAGAGTTTAACGACCTCAGTGGCGAGCTCGGTCGTCCCGGCGCCACCGTCGGCCCAGTGCGTTGCCGTTACGGCGTGTACGCCGAATTCTTCACAATAATTACGCACCGCATCGACTTCCGCGTCGGTGTCGGCGCTGAATCGGTTGATCGCGACCACGACGGGTACGCCAAAATGCCCGAGATTTCGGATGTGCCGGCCCAGATTCCGGCAGCCTTTGACGACCGCCTCGGTGTCCTGTTTACGAAGCTCGTCTTTCGGGACGCCACCGTGCATTTTGAGCGCTTTAACCGTCGCGACGAGCACGACGGCATCGGGTTTCAGGCCCGCTTTACGGCACTTGATATTGAAGAATTTCTCGGCGCCGAGATCCGCGCCGAATCCCGCCTCGGTCACGACATAATCGGCGAGCTTCAGCGCCGTGTTTGTCGCCATGACGGAGTTGCAGCCATGCGCAATATTCGCAAACGGACCGCCGTGCATGAATGCCGGGTTGTTTTCCATGGTCTGTACGAGGTTCGGCTGCAGTGCATCGATCAGGAGAGCCGTCATCGCGCCCTGAGCATTGAGTTGTCCCACCGTGACCGGCACGTTGCTGCGGGTATAGCCAAGCACGATATTGCCAAGGCGCTGCTCGAGATCCTGCAGGTCGCTGGCCAGGCAGAAGATCGCCATGATTTCCGAGGCGACGGTGATATCGAAACCTGCCTCACGAACCACACCATTGTGATAGCCACCGAGCCCGGACGTAATCGAACGCAATGCGCGATCGTTCATGTCGACGACCCGCCGCCAACTGACGCGCCGCGGATCGATGTCGAGTTCATTCTCCCAATGAATGTGATTGTCGATCAGCGCGGCGAGCAGATTGTGGGCGGCTCCTATCGCGTGAAAATCGCCCGTAAAATGCAGGTTGATATCCGTCATCGGCACGACCTGCGCGTGGCCGCCGCCCGCGGCACCGCCCTTCATGCCGAAACAGGGTCCGAGGCTCGGTTCGCGCAGGCAGATAGCGGCCTGCTTGCCGATCCTGTTCAGGCCGTCGCCGAGACCCACCGTCGTCGTGGTCTTGCCCTCGCCAGCCGGCGTCGGCGAAACGGCGGTCACGAGAATCAGTTTGCCGTCAGCCTGATTGCCGATGGACCGAATAAAATCGGCCGCAATCTTGGCCTTGTCGCGGCCATAAGGGATCATCGCTTCAGGCGGAATTCCAAGTCCGCGACCAATCTCACTGATCGGTTTCAGGGTCGCCGCCTGGGCGATCTCGATGTCTGTCTTGAGGGTCACGGCGGTGATACTCCCGGGCCGAGCGCTCGACGTGCGCGGATCTTATCGCAAGGTACTCGCCGTTCCCGCTCGGCGGCAATAGCGGAAAGACGCAGGTCAAGTTGCGACAAGGCCAACTGGGTCACACCCATGGCGGCCCAATCGACCTATACTGCGAATATGTCGAAGGAAAGCGGAAATATCGACATTTCGGTGGCGGCTGTCGATGCCTTCGACACGTCGTTAAAATATGTCGATAGAATGACTTTTTGTCGACATATTATGCCCAATTTGCCCAGGAGTCGACGCCTGGCTATGCGCGCAAGGTAATCTAAGTGGCTGATTTTAATCCGAAAAAACCGTACAACTCATTGCCCGAGCTACCCCCGCCGCTGGACGAGATCGAAACCAGGGAAATCCTCAAGAAGTGCATCAGTGCGCGCGTCGCGCTCGCCGAACTCAAGCAGGCCGCCGAGCTGATCCCCAATTCGACCGTGCTCGTCAACGCACTACCGCTGCTCGAGGCCCGCGCGAGTTCGGAAATCGAGAATATCGTGACAACGACCGACAAGCTGTTCGAGTACGCGGACATCGGCGACGAACGCGCTGATGCCGCCACCAAGGAGGCGCTGCGCTACCGAACAGCGCTTTTCGAGGGTGCCAAGATGGTCCAGCGACGCATGCTGACGACCGACATGGCGATACAGATCTGCAGCACGATCAAGGGCACGGAACTCGACATCCGCTCGGAATCCGGCACGACGCTCAAGAACCGCCTGTCGGGAGAGGTCATCTACACGCCGCCGGAAGGACAACAGCGGCTGCAGGACAAACTCGACAACTGGGCCGATTTCATGCACCGCCATACCGACATCGACCCGTTGGTTCGGCTTGCCGTGCAGCACTACCAGTTCGAGGCCATTCATCCGTTCGCCGACGGCAACGGCCGCACTGGCCGCATCCTCAATATTCTGTTTCTCGTCGAGCATGGTTTGCTCGACTCGCCGATCCTGTATCTGTCCCGCTATATTATTCGTAACAAGGCGGCCTATTACCGGTTGCTGCAAAACGTCACGAGCGAGCAGGCATGGGGGCCCTGGATAATGTTCATGCTCGAGGGCGTCGAGGAAACCTGCACCTGGACCACTGACAAGATAAAGGCCATTCGTGAATTAATGGAACACACGGCACAATTCGTACAGCACAACCTGCCAAAAATCTACACCTGGGAACTCGTCGCAGTGCTGTTCAAGCAACCGTACTGCCGAATCAGCAATCTGGTTGACGCGGGCATCGCCAAACGCCAGACAGCCTCGGTATACCTGAAGAGCCTCGTCGACCTCGGCGTGCTCAAGGAAATCAAATCGGGCCGCGAGACTCTGTTTGTGCATCCAAAATATATCGAGCTGCTGACAGGCGAAGAAAACGTCTGGGTCTACTACGCGGACATCGAGATCGAGTCCACCGCTTAGCGCGATTATTGGGGCACGCTGCAGGCGGCGCTACGTCTGTTCTTGCTCCGCGGCAGTCTGTGCGACCGCTTTTTTGTGTAATTCCATGCGCTGGTAAAAAAGTCCGAACGCATTTTGTAACATCGAGTCGACAATGATGCCGTCGACGTCACAGCCTTCGGCGAACTTCAGAAGGCGCTCGAACGTGCGCCGGTAATTGCGGGAGTGTCTGCGCCGGATCTCGGTGCCGTACAATAGTTCCGGTAGCCCACCCTCCTCGAGAAAATCCATGGTCAGAAACCGCCGCGCGAAGATCTCGTGATCGCCCTGGGCTGATTTTCGAAACATGTCGTCCATTTCATCGCGGCTGTATCTGCCGCTGCCGACGGGACCGAGTCCGGACATGAACAACATCCCCGAGATGCCGGCGAGCTGGTGTTTGACGTTTTCGGCGATCTTGAAAAAGGTTTCCTGGCGCGCATTCATCTCGGTCGCGGCGATCGCCTGAGTTTGTTTTTCGGACTGTTCGGACGTGTGTCGCAGCGCGTCGGCATGGCGTGACAGCTCACGTTGCTGAATAAACAGTCCGATGACAAGCCATAGGAACGCTAGCGGCGCGAAGCCCCCTTCGAGAAAACTGCCCACCGTTTCGAGATCCAGTGTATGGTCCGGGTCGTTGCCGACAGCGGTCACAACGAACCAGACGCCGCCAGAAATCCAGACGACTGTGATGATCAGTCCCAGCCAGATTCGCCAGTCCCGTTCACGCGCGGCCGCTATAAGACGAGATTCTTTGGTCATAATGACTGCGGTATAGAAGCGGTCTCGATAATATCCATGATTCGCGATTCTGCGTCCACTCAAGCCGGATGCGCGCGTCGAATCAGGATGCCTATTCGCAGAGCGGGCAACCAGGCCCCGGGCGAGTAGCATGAAACGCGGCCGAGAAGCGTCGTTTACAACCACGAATAATTTCGAGGTCGATTACGCTCGCTTCATTGCCAGAAAACAGCCGGCAAGCATAGAATCGGCCGCACACAGGCCGGAGTAAGCGATTGACCCTCAGCCGTGCGACGATTTTCCAGCTGTTCAAGTACACGGTCTACGTGCTGCTGACGATGAACGTCTTTTGGTTCTTTATCGAAGAGCATGCAGCGGCCGCGTTGCAGTTCGCCAACGGCCTCGACCTGTCACGAATCATCGAAGCATATGCCGCAACGATTGACACGGCCGCCTGGGTCGTTCTGCTGCTCATGTTCGAGCTCGAAACCTATGTGCTGGATGCTCAGCAGCAAAACAGAATCGTCACCTGGAGCCTGCACGGCTTGCGCGTGTTCTGCTATGCGTTCATCGTTTACGCATTCTACGGCTATATCGTCAACCTGACTTACCTGAATTCGACGACTCCGCTGCCGGGTGTCAGCGACCTGTGCGCGCTGGCCGGCGCAGATTGGTCATTCGCGGTCAATCTCGACGAATACGTTATGATAAACGCGCAGAACTGCTCCACGTTCTCCGACGCACTACGGTTTTTTCAGTTCGACAATATGCGTGCGGTCGTCGACGCCGAGAGTCTGCAAGCAATTCGCAATCTTGCCTGGGTCGACGTCATCAATGCGGGCGTATGGCTGATCGTGGTACTTGTGCTTGAAATCGATGTTCGGCTTCAGGAGCACGGCCGTTTCGAGGGCTGGGCACTCCGCATCAGTAATGTGTCGAAGTTCGTGCTGTATTCCCTGCTGCTGATTGCGGCCGTCTACTGGGGTGTTAACGGCGACTTCGTCGATTTCTGGGATGCGTTCCTCTGGCTCGTTGCTTTCGTGTTCATCGAACTCAACGTATTCGAGTGGCACCAGGAAGCGCGGGAAGAAGCCGCGCTCGATATTCCGTCGGCCCCGATCTGAACGGCCCGACCGGACATCGGTAGCGGCAATCGTACCCGGTCACTTGACAATCTCGAACGTGGGATCGGCGGCCGCGCGTTCGGCCAGGCCCGCATCGCCATCCTGAACCTTGAGACTCTTGCGCGTCATCGCCGGGCCGAGCGACAGCAGGTACGGATGCCAGCGATCCTGCTCACCGCGCCGGTAGAATCCCGATACCTGCCAGCCCTCGTCAGTCCGGTAGATATACGATTTGCCGACTTTGCGGTTGGGCGCCAGTGGATCGACAATCTCGAGCGGCCCGATCGCCAGCGCCTGCTCGAGCTTCGCGCGGGCCGCAATAACGACCGATTCCTGTAGTCGACGCTCCATACGCGGTGCAGGATCCGTGATCCATCGGTAGGCAAGAACAGCGACGATCAAGCCGACGGCAAAGCCAAAAAGCAGTTGCGTTGAGCGCTTTGAGCCTATATCGAATTTCCCCATGCGTTACATTCCAGACATTCCCGCAATGCGCAATGCCAGTCAGTCGATACCAATTATTTTGTGTAACTGCAAACTGAGTTTCCAACGCGGATGCTCGAGACAAAACTCGATTGCGGCGCGCGTATTCATCGCCAGGTCGGCATTATCGAGCGGCTGCAGATAAAAATGCCGGAACGCGAGATGAGTAAACCGATCGGGCTGGGCCTCGGGTTCCGGCTGCGGAAACACGAGTTTGAGTTCGTCGCCCCCCAGCTGCCGAACCGGAGCGTCGCCTTTGGGGCTGATGCAGAGCCAGTCGATTCCCGCCGGCGCAACGATTGTGCCGTTGCTTTCCACACCGATCTCGAATCCTCCGGCATGCAATGCGTCGATGGC